>OLRQ01000314.1_pt1 | contig 53364 bp, 50 predicted proteins | sample 1671971 | NCBI WGS metagenome assembly OLRQ01 (sample SAMEA3136631, study PRJEB25190) | human gut metagenome | biome: human gut; feature: human-associated habitat; material: faeces | place: Austria | collected 2013
AAACGCAATGTTGCATTTACCTTTGCAGCGTTGCGTTTAGTTTTTCGAGTGACCCGTATTAAGGATTCATTAAAAGTTACCCTAGGCTTTCTTTTCTTCCGATGAAGTGGTACAGTGTCGCATTGTTACCTTCGTCTTACATTAGGAAGTGAAAGAAACATGGGAATTGCTGCCGCGAGAAATGCCATTTTCTCCCTGCGCGCCTCAAAGCCGAGGTTTCGTGCGGATGCGGAATCGAAAGAGGCGTCTGGTCCGGTTTCTCGGCGCCCAGAAGCATCTGCGGACGTTTTGGATCTTTCCTCCGAGCGAGGCGAAGAACGGGCTGTTGGGCGCAAGGCGGCGTCTTTGCTGCCGCTCGCATTCGTTGGTGCGGGCAATAAGGCCCAAATCGAGAAGGTGTGCGGAAGCGAGCAAATGCATCACCACCTGGAAAACCTTGGCTTTGTCGAGGGTGCTTTCGTAAAGGTTGTGAGCGAGACGGCGGGAAACCTCATCGTCGAGGTTAAAGGGGCGCAGATCGCCTTGGACCGTCATGTTGCGCTGAAGATAAAGATGTCTCTCTAGCGCGGAGGGGCTGCGTTTGACGAGTCGGGAATCGACGATTACCGAGAGCGATTGTTTTTCACGGAAGCGGACGCGCTGCGTTTGTTTGAGGCGCGAAGGTGCTTTGGATGCGGTTGGTAGAAGGGTTGCATGAGCGGCCCGCATGAAAAGAAGGGAACGAAGATGGAGCAGGGACAGACGATGACGTTGCGCGACGTGCCGGTTGGCGAACGCGCCCGTGTGAAGAAGCTTTCGGGGGAAGGCGCCATCAAACGCCACATCATGGATATGGGAATCACGAAGGGCGTTGAAGTCTTCGTTCGAAAGGTTGCTCCGCTGGGCGATCCGCTGGAGGTCACCGTGCGGGGGTATGAGTTGTCGCTTCGGAAAAGCGAGGCGGAGAACGTGCTTGTAGAGCGTATCGCGTAGAGGACGTATCGCATAGCGTTTTCACTTTCGGGTTTATTGGCGGATGAGTATTTCGAAGAAAGTACATTCGCCGACCCGCTAGCCACGGATGTGGCATTTTTTCAAGACATAAGTTAGCTAAGAGCAACTTAAAGAAAGGGACAAGGCATGCAGATACGAATAGCGCTTGCGGGCAATCCCAATTGCGGCAAGACCACCATGTTCAACGCTTTGACGGGGTCGGCTCAGTATGTCGGCAATTGGCCGGGTGTGACGGTGGAGAAGAAGGAAGGGTATTGCAAGGGCGACAAAAGCCTCGTCATCACCGACCTGCCTGGCGTGTACTCTCTTTCTCCGTACTCTCCCGAGGAAATAGTGAGTAGGGATTACCTGATTGAGGAACGCCCCGATGTCATTGTCAATCTGGTGGATGCAACGAATCTTGAACGCAACCTGTATTTGACCACGCAGATAGTCAACTTGGGCTTGCCCGTTGTGGTCGCCCTGAACATGTCTGATCTTGTGAGGAAAAACGGCGATGTCGTCTATCCAGAGAAGCTTTCCGAACAGCTTGGATGTCCTGTTGTGGAAACGAGTGCACTGAAAAACGAAGGTTTGGAGCACTTAGTCGACGTCGCCGTTTCCCTTGCAAAGGAGAAGCGGCTTGCGACCCCGTCCTTCTCCTTTGATGCAGAAGTAGAGGATGCTCTGGGCGAAATCGAGGAATGCATCGGGGAGTTCTCTTCCAAGCATTTGCTTCGTTGGAATGCCATCAAGGTTTTCGAGGGAGAAGAGCGAACGATCGATGCGCTTTCGCTTCCGCCCGATGCGCTCGATCGCGTTTCGAAGGTCAGAACTCTTGCCGAAGAGCATTTCGACGATGATGCGGAAAGCATCATGACCTCGGAGCGCTACGACGCCATAGCTCATATCGTCGACGGCGCCCTGAAGAAATCTGCGAAAGGTATGACGCTGACGCAAAAGATCGATCGCGTGGTCACAAACCGTTGGCTCGGATTGCCCATTTTCGTTCTGGTGATGACGCTTGTGTATTACCTTGCCGTATCCGTGGGAGGCGGTGTTGTAACCGATTGGGCCAATGACGGCATTTCGGGTGATGGATGGCTTTATACGGGCGGCGCCGCATACGAAGAGGCGGTCGCCTCGTGGGAGGAAAGCATCGCGGAGGCCGAGGCGGCTGGTGACGACGCCCTTGTCGACCAGCTGTCGGAGGAAGAGCCTGACCCTTCGGCATTCGGTTTGTGGATTCCCGGCTTAACGCCGATCGTTTCGAGTGCGCTCGAGTCCATAGGGTGCGCAGCCTGGCTGCAAAGCCTTGTCGTTGACGGCATCGTGGCCGGTGTCGGCGCTGTTATTGGCTTCATCCCCCAGATGGTCATTCTCTTCGTGATGCTGTCCTTCCTCGAGGGGTGCGGTTACATGGCGCGCGTCGCCTTCATTATGGATCGCATTTTCCGCAAATTCGGACTTTCCGGCAAAAGCTTTATCCCCATGCTTATCGCATCGGGCTGCGGTGTTCCCGCCGTCATGGCCACCAAGACCATTGAAAACGAGAAAGACCGCCGTATGACCATCATGACCACCACGATGATTCCATGCGGCGCGAAGCTTCCCATCATCGCTCTTGTCTTCGGTGCTTTGGCCGGTCAGGTTTCCGATGACGTGTGGTGGGTCGCGCCGATGTTCTACTTCATGGGCGTCGCCGCCATCATCATCTCGGGAATCATGCTGCGCAAGACGAGGATGTTTGCTGGAGAGGCGACCCCGTTCATCATGGAGTTGCCCCAGTATCACCTTCCTACGGTTCGCTCGGTACTGATGGCCATGTGGGAGCGTGTCCGCAGCTACATCATCAAAGCCGGTACGATCATCTTCCTGTCCACGATTGTCATTTGGTTCTTGATGAATTTCGGCTTCTACGAGGGTTCTTTCACCCTGCTCGATTCCGAGATGGACGATTACATCCAGTACAGCTTCATGGCGATGCTTGGAAGCATTCTGGCTCCGCTTTTCGCGCCTCTCGGATTCGGCGATTGGCAATCCGTTGCCACGTCGGTCACGGGGCTTGTCGCTAAAGAGAACGTCGTCGCTACGGTGGGCATCATCACCAGCCTCGGGGACGCGGGCGAGGCCGATCCCGGCATGTGGGAGGCGTTCGGCGCCATGATGGGCGGTAGCGCCCCGGCGATTATGGCGTTCTGCGCGTTCAACCTGCTGTGCGCTCCGTGCTTTGCCGCCATCGGCACCATTCGTCGCCAGATGGCGTCTGCCAAATGGACCTGGTTCGCCATCGGGTACATGACCGTGTTCGCGTATGCTGTTGCTCTGATGATTTATCAGTTCGGGATGTTCTTCTCCACGGGCAGCTTTACCGTCGCTACGGCATTCGCTGTAATTGTTCTGGCGGGCATGTTGTTCCAGATTTTCAGGCCCATGCCGCGCTTCGAGGATAAGCGCCAGAAGAACGACCGCCTTGTTTTCGCTTATGGAAAGGAGCAGTGAACCTCGTGAACGTGTCTACCGCTTTGGTTCTAGCCGTCGTTATTGCGTGCGTGTGTCTTTCTATCCGTTCCTTTCGCAAGAAAGGCATGTGCGGGTGTAAAGAGCACTGTTCAGGCTCGTGCGGATCGGGTTCGTGCTCGGCATGCGCCTCCGCTTCGCATTCGGTGTCTTCTTCCGAATCGTGCCCCGCGTACTCCATGGTTGAGGCCATGAAGCGCGACGTGGAGGGCGACTCGAAGATCTTGTCGTAGATTTCAGACGAACCGTTTCGGTTCGCCCGCGATTCGGATTCGTTCGGAGCAATTTTGCGATGCGCGCTTTGTCTGCGCAGCCGGTTCGCAATTCGTGAGCCCGCCTCCCGTCTATTGGGAAGCGGGCTTTTTCGTGCAATGTGATATGGTGTAGCGAACGAACCGTGTACCGATCCTGAGAGCGAGGCCCCCAATGTCTGAAGCGAAAACGACGACCGTCTTGGAGTCTCGTAGTGAAACGCTGAGCCATTCGCTTGAGGATTACCTCGAGGCCATGGTCGATTTGACGGAGGCGACAGGCTCTTCCGTTCGCGCCGTCGACGTGGCGAACAAGCTGGGTGTTTCGAAGGCGTCGGTTTCGAAGGCCATATCGAACCTTAAGGAAAAAGGCTACGTGGAGCAGCCCTATTATGGCGACATAACCTTGACGGAAAAGGGCCGTTCTTATGGCGAGGCCTTATGGCGTCGCCACAACCTGCTGTATCGTTTTCTTGCGGAAATCGTCGGCATAGACCCGCAAACGGCGAATTACGAAGCGTGCCAGATGGAGCATGCCATCAGCGAGGATTCGTTCGAGAAATGGGAGAAGTACTTTTCCTCTGTTGGCATCGAGTCCAGGAAGGCGTAGGGCCTGTCTCGTTCGCCGAAAGGCGTCGTGGCTCGGGCATTTTCGAGGGCGCTCGATGAAGACCCTCGATGGCTCGAGCTATGGAGCGGCCCGCTTTCGCATTCAACGCGAAAGCGGGCCGACGTGTCTTTTGCGGAAACGTTGCGAGCCGTCTTTCCCCTCGGCTTTCGTGGGCTATCATGATGCGAAAACCCGATGAGAACAGGAGTCGTATCTATGCAGGTAGAACTTCTTTACCATACCCCCGATCCCGAGCGCGCCATCGCCACGGCGGCGCGTCTGTGCTATGCCCCCGTCGGAGCATCCGAACTCATGGAGACTATGCCTCCCGAAAGAATTCAGAGCGTGCTCTCTACCATTATGAAGAGCGGTCATTTTTCGACGCTTGAGCATGTAAGCTACACGTTTGCGATCGACGGCGTCTCCCGCGCGATGACGCATCAGCTGGTGCGTCACAGGCTGGCAAGCTTCAATCAGCAGTCGCAGCGCTATGTGAAGTTCAAGGACGGGCTGAATACGATAAAGCCGGCAAGCGTCGCCGAAAACGAAGAGGCGAGCGCGCTGTTCGACGAGGCCGTAGACGCTGCGGTCGAAGCGTACCAGAAGCTTCTTGATGCCGGCGTTCCCGCCGAGGATGCGCGCTATCTGCTTCCCAACGCTGCCGAGACGAAGATCGTGGTCACCATGAACGTGCGCGAGCTCCTTCATTTCTTCGAGCTGCGCTGCTGCAATCGCGCCCAATGGGAAATCCGCGAGCTTGCCCACAAGATGCTCGAGCTGGTTCGCCCTACGGCCCCCTATGTGTTTTTTGACGCCGGCCCGTCGTGCGTGCGCGGTGCTTGCAGCGAAGGCAAGATGACCTGCGGAAGACCGTACCCGAAAGCGGTGCGTTCGTAGTGAGGAAAAGCGAAACGAAGCGCGCCTTCTCCGAGGACGGCGCGCATAAGACCCATGTGGGCGGTCAAGCTCTGATTGAAGGCGTGATGATGCGCGGCAAGTACAACTGGGCTGCCGCCGTGCGCGAGCCGAGCGGCTCGATCTACGTCGAGGAGCACGACCTTGCAAGCGGCAAGAAAAAGAACGGCTGGCTGTACTGGCCCATCGTTCGCGGATGCCGCGCGTTCGTGGAGAGCTTGGTTCTGGGCTATAAGGCCCTCGAAATTGCCGCGCTCCACGCGTTCAACGACGACGCCGTGCCCGATTCTTCGGAGGATGAGCCGTCGCGGCGTCAAGTTCAGGATGACGAAGACCGTCTGGAGTTTTCTGCAGAAGGCGAGGCGTCGTCTCGTTCCCGGGTTTCTGCTGATGATGGCCGCAACGTCGCATCGCAAGATGCGACGTCCGAAGACGCTGCCCTCGAGTTCGGCAAGAAGGAAATGGCCGTTTCCATGGTACTCGGCCTTGTGCTCGGCGTGGTGCTCTTCATTGTCGCTCCGGCGCTCATAGCCAACTTCATCGTGGGGGAGTATGACAGCAACACGCTTGCTTGGAACATCGTAGACGGCATCGTGCGCGTGGCCATTTTCGTGTTCTACATATGGCTGATCGGCCGTATGGAGGACATCAAGCGTATGTTCGGCTATCACGGTGCGGAGCATAAGACCATCCATTGCTTCGAGCACGGTCTTGCGCTTACGCCGGAAAACGCAAGAAGCTTCCCCCGTCTTCATGTGCGGTGCGGCACGGCGTTTCTTATCATGGTCATGATTATTGCCATCCTGATCTACACGATCACGCCCCTCAATGCGCTTATCGCGGCATGGGGCGTGCCCGACGGCCCTGTCAAGCTCGCTCTTGTCATCGCGGTGCGCATCGCCTTGATGCCGGTGATTGCTGGAATCAGCTATGAGATCACGGTGAAGTGGGCGGGCAGCCATCCAGAAAACCCCCTGGTCAAGGTCATTCTGTGGCCTGGTATGCAGATGCAGAAGCTTACGACGCGTGAGCCTGATGACGGTCAGATCGAATGCGCAATCGCCGCTATGCGCAAGGTCCTTGAGCGTGAAGACGCCGAAGCGGCGAAAGAAACAAACGCGTTGGCTGGATAGTGCCGAAGGACGGCGGACAGCAAGCCTTTGATGGCTTGTGGACTGTTCCCTGCGTTAACGATGCTGTTGTGGTCGCATACGCTTGCTCAAGGTTCTTGGCATGCTTTCGATATGCGAGAAGCCCCTCGATCCGTGTGTCGCTTCGGATCGAGGGGCTTCTGCTTACCGGGCTTGCGCCTGGGTTTTAAGGAGGCAAATTAGCGTAGCGTTACCGGCCAGCAGGAATCGTTTCCTTCGAGACCCATAGCTTCCAAAATGTGAAAAAACGCCGATTCGTGATGGGTATTGGTGGTGCTTGACTTCATGTCTCTCTCCTCCTCGGGAGCTAGCTTGTCTCTGCACCTCTTCACTATACCCTCCTCATTTCTTATATCAATATCTAAAAAATTGATAGGTACTATAATTTAATTTGATAATGCTTCTAATGGAGATTGATAGTACATTATGAAGATATGCGCTGATGAGCGTTTGTTTTCGAGCTATGGCCTAAGTGGTCGATAGGGGGAAGCAATGGGGGAGCGACCGCAATGCGCAAAAGAAGACGTCTTGGCGCTTATGGACGATGAGAGACTTCGTCGCCTGAGGTCCGCGGCCGATGTCGGCTTGCTGCTTTACGAGGATTTAGACGATTATGAACTTCCCGAAGACTACGACAAAGAAGGCATATGGAGGCTTTTAAGCGCGATTCGCAAACAGGCGGCCGTGTTTCTGCCCGACGATCCCTATCGATCGGCCGATTGCTGGTTCGTTACCACGACTTCGCTTGCCCTTGATTCGAAGATGCTCGAGATTCGTTGCAAAACGGGCTATCCGCTCGATAGAGATATCGATGCCCTCAAGGGTTCTCCTTTTTTGACGCGTTCGATCGAAAGAACGCTTGCCCGCGCCCTCGAAGCCGAAGGGGCGCTTGTCTCAGACGAGCGAATCCACGATATTTTCGCCGGCAGACGAACTCCCCGCTCTCCGCTTGATCGCGTTATCAGCAACTATATCGAAATCAGCAGCAACGCCGACGAGCTTGCCATGAGAGAGATTACCCACGGTCTTATCGAGACGATTTATTACCGACTCATAGAGGGCGTTGATGTGGAGAATATTCCGCGTCGCGAAAAAGTCTGTCCGCTCGATGAGCGGATTCAGCCTCCCGATAGCGCCTCATGCATCGATGCCATATGCCGCAGGGCTCGGATGGGAAACGAAGGGGAGATGAGGTTCGGTCCCATCCAGCGCATCATCAGCATAACGTGGTACTTCTGGAACTTCGACATATTCCCGTGCCTGAACTCCCTCGTCGGAGTGCTTCTGCGAAACGTCATTGCCATCAAATGGGGGTATCCCGTGCTGAGCTGGGTTCCGGTTGGGTACTATCCGTTCGGAGACCTCAACACTCCCCTGATGGAGTCCGTCTTTAAAAGCTGGTCGGTCGACTACGGCTTCGGATTCGACTTCACGTCGTATTTCATTATGTACACGAGGTTCTACCTCAAAGAGGTCGATCGTTTGGAGAAGACGCTCTACCAGCTTAAGAACCTGAACGACCGTATTGGTGCCATGTTCGATTTTCCTATGAACGACCGGCAAAAATCGATTATCTCAGCGCTTTGCAAGGAGCCGAATGCGGCATTGCGCATAGGCCCGCATCAGCGTACGTTTGCCGTCGCCTATGCAACGGCTCGTGCGGATTTTCTTGATTTAGAGCGTCATGGGTGCCTGGTGAGAGAGCACGAGGGGAAGGCATTTGTCTTCAAGGCTTGCCCCGCTTTGCGCGAATCCGTCATTCATCTCGGAGAGGCCGCCACGGAATAACGTGTGCCAAAGGCTGCGTGCCGTCTGGCTCGTTTCGTTCTGAAGGCTTTGCGCGTTCGGTGGATTGTCACGCGTGTTGCTGAGTTTGGCGCGCGTACTGCCGGTCCCAGTGCATTTGTCTGGCGCGCTGCCGGTTTCGTCGATTCGCCGGTCCAAGGCCGGCCGACGCCTTTTTTACCAGTTCTCTTTATTCGGAAGCGAACGGCCGTGTCCGAAGTGGATGGTTGCTTCCCCGAACGACGCGATGCGTTGCGCGCTTGTTCTGGCGTCTTCGCCGTTGCCGTAGAACATGGCGCTTGACGGGTAGACCAGATTCATAAGCGCATCACCCACGAAAAGGGCGGGATGTCCCGATTGCCCCTGCGTTACGAACCCTATGGAGCCTTTCGTATGGCCCGGAAGTTCGATGACATAGATATCGGGAAAGCCGAAGTCCACGAGGGTCGTGCCTTCTTCGAGGAATTTTGCCGGGCGGAAATCCTCTATCGCTTCGCTTTCGAATCCGCGTTGCGAGACCGAGAGAACAGCCCTGCCTATGGCGGTGTCGGCCTGCATGGCCTCGGCGCAATTGTCCTGGATAAGGGGGAGGTCTTTTTCGCTCATCACGATGGGGACGTTGAGTTCGTTCGAGAGAAAAGCAGCGTTTTGCACATGGTCGTAATGCCCGTGCGTAAGCGCTATGGCGCGCATGTCGAAATTGCGGCATGCTTCAAGGATGCGGTCGCGGTAGGCGGTTTTTCCGGTGTCTACGAGCACCGCTTCGCCGTTGCGATGGATTAAAAAGCAGTTGGCGCTGCCGGCTTTCATGAGTTCGATATGGCATGGCTCCATGCGCAGCCCCCGTTTCCTGTGTACATGCATATAAGGCTACTATGCGATTTCGAAGAGTTCAAGGCGCGGTTCGGGGCGGGTTTGGCTACCATGCCGCTTTGACTGTATCGAGATATTCGGCCTTCGCATCCGGCGGGGGCGGTATGGATGGGAGAATCATGAGAAAGCTTTTTGTGGATCGCGTTCGCGGTTTGGCTTCGTTGTTTGCAGGCATTGTTCTTGCGGCCGCCTTATCGTGTACGGGGTGTACGTTTTTTGAAGAAGCGGCTTCTTCTCGGGAATCTCCCGTGTCCCTTGAGACAACGGTGCCGGAGTCGGAAGCTCTCGATTCCGCGGCATATGCTTCGAGCGGTATAACCTTTGAAGAGGTGAACGGAAACGCCCCTTCGTTCAACGAAGCAGACGTCGCCTATGCTCGGGAAAACGAAGGGTTCGAATATTACGCACCCCTCGATTGGCAGGGTCGATGCACGGGTGCGGTTGCGTGCTTGGGTGAAGAGACCATGCCCAAGAAAGGAGAGAAGCGCGGCAGCATTAGCAGCATTCATCCAAGCGGGTGGCATTCGGTCCGCTATGGGTTCATTGACGGGGAGTCCCTGTACAACAGGTCGCACCTTATCGCCTGGAAGCTCGGAAGCGAAAACGCGAACGATCGCAATCTGGTGACGGGGACGCGCTTCATGAACGCCGAGGGGATGCTGCCTTTTGAAGAGGAGGTCATTCGTTACATCGAGCGCACGGGAAACCACGTTCTCTACAGGGTGGTGCCTGTCTTCAGCGAAGATGAGCTGCTTTGCCGAGGGGTTCAAATGGAGGCGCTTTCCATCGAAGATGGCGGTGAGGGCGTCTCGTTCAACGTGTTCTGCCCCAATGTGCAGCCTGGCATATCAATTGATTACGCTACGGGCGACAACGAATTGGACTATCGGTAGCGCTAGCGAGTGATAGGAGCGATGGCCCTGACAACCGCGTCTACGGCCGAGCCTGCCAGGCTGCCGTCCTCGATGCGCATGATTATCTTGCCTTTGAATCCGTATTCGGTTACCTCGGAGAAAAAGATTTTGGGATCTTGGGTGATGGGGGATATTTTCGCGGCGGCGTCTCTGGCGGCTACGAGCAGGTCGGCCTTGACGTCGTCCATGGGTCGTTCGCTCGTGACGGCGAAAGGAATGCTGATCTGGTTTATCGGGGGGAGCTGGACCAGGGACGTCTTGGATATGATTGAATTGGGAATGATGACGGTTTCGCCTCGCGCGTTGGTGATGGTGGTATGGCGCCAACTTACATCCTGCACAACGCCGGTTTCCGTTCCCACCTCGATGTTGTCTCCCGGCTTCACGATGCGCATGATGGTCATCTGCACGCCGCCGATGAGGTTCGACAGCGTGTCTTGGAAACCGAGGGAAATGGCGATGCCGCCTACGCCAAGGGCGGTGACGAGTGCGTTGGGGTTGATGCCGAAGCAGGAGTCGAGGATGGTGCTGCCGCCTATGATCCAAATGACGGCGCGTACGATGTTCACGAAAATGCTGCTTGAGGGCAGGGGGTTATCGTCTCGGTTGAGAAAAGCGCGCAGTCCTTTGGCGACGATGTGCGACACGGCGGCCGTGACGGCAGCCAGAGCAACAGCCCAGAAGATGTCCCTCACCCATTCCTGGGAGACGAATTCGACAACGTGTGCGAAAAGCTCATCCATGGCGTTCCCTTCGGTTTGGCATTGCGAACGAGGCGTTGGTCGGCAGAATATCACGCCTTAGTGGCAGGGGCGTGAATCCGCTTTTTCTACATGCTCTTTTAAACAAGGTAACTTTTAGAAACCAAGACCCCTTTAAATTTCTTGCAAAAACCGTGAAATGGCTTATGAGGGCATATTTTTCAGCAGGTCGATACGTGCTCTGTGATACAATGCAACAGCTTGTCAGCGACGGTTGGCGAGCCCCGTCTCGAATAGGCGAGCGGGTAGATAACTGTAGGCCCCCGAGACATGTTGATTTAACCACCATGACGAAGGGTCCCCGTGCTTGAAAGGGGTCCGTTTTGACCGAAATCAAGAACACGTCCGTCATCGACTTCGAGGACATCTCCGACGACCAGATGAACGAGATGATCGATGGCACCCTGACCAACTTCGACGAAGGCGATCTGGTCAAGGGCACTGTCGTGAAGCTCGAGCATGACGAAGTTCTGCTCGACATCGGGTTCAAGAGCGAAGGCGTCATTCCTTCCCGCGAACTCTCCATCCGCAAGGATGCCGATCCTTCCGATATCGTTGCTCTCGGCGACGAAATCGAAGCTCTGGTGCTGCAGAAGGAAGACAAAGACGGTCGTCTGATCCTGTCCAAGAAGCGTGCTGAGTACGAGCGCGCCTGGATTCAGGTCGAAGAGAAGTTCAAGGCTGGCGAAGTTGTCACCGGCGAGGTCATCGAAGTCGTCAAGGGCGGCCTCATCCTCGATATCGGTCTGCGCGGCTTCCTGCCTGCATCCTTGGTCGACCTTCGTCGCGTCAAGGATCTGGATATGTACCTCGGCACCGAAATCGAAGCACGCGTCATCGAGATGGACCGCAACCGCAACAACGTTGTTCTTTCTCGTCGCGTTCTCCTCGAAGAGGGCCGCAAGAACGAGCGTGCAGAGATTCTCTCCAAGCTCGCCAAGGGCATGCGTCTCAAGGGCACCGTTTCCTCCATCGTCGACTTCGGTGCATTCGTTGACCTGGGCGGCATCGACGGTCTGGTTCACATCTCCGAGCTTTCTTGGAACCATGTCAACCATCCCTCCGAGGTCGTCAAAGTCGGCGACGAGGTTGAGGTTGAGGTTCTCGACGTCGACCTGCAGCGCGAGCGCATCTCTCTCGGCCTGAAGCAGACCACCGAGGATCCCTGGCTGAAGCTCGTCGAGTCCTATCCCGTGGGCTCCATCGTTGACGGCAAGGTCACCAAGATCGTTCCCTTCGGTGCATTCATCGAGCTCGGCAACAACGTCGAGGGCCTGGTTCACATCTCCGAGATGGCTGCCAAGCATATCGACACCCCGGCTCAGGTCGTCAAGGTCGGCCAGGAAGTCAAGGTCAAGGTCATGGAGATCAACCCCGACCGTCGTCGCATCAGCCTGTCCATGAAGGCTGCTGCCGATGAGCTCGGCTTCGAGATCGAAGTTGACGAGACCATCCAGGCTCCCGAGCCCCGTCAGCCCAAGAAGAAGGCCGAGAAGGCTGCTGACGCTGAATAGCAAAGCATTGCCTGACTGATGCGTTTCGGCGCATCGGTTCTTTACGCGAAATATCGCACTTGAAAGCGACCCCTTCGGGGGTCGCTTTTTTACGCGGGGCTGCGTTGCGAAGAGCACGCTGCGCCCCCTCGAAACCGTCGCCTTGCGTCGTCGACCGCATGCCTCATCCTCGAAGCCGTCGCTTCGTGCGGCGAAGGGGGCTCGCTATGCTATTTCGCAAAAACTGCCAAAACGCGTGCGCAAACGAACGGGATAGTGTAGATGAAGGGTCGAAGGTGGGTGAAATGCCTCATCCGGGGGGTGGCGAAGGTCGCGTGGAAGACTGAAGCAAAAAGATGCTGCGTCCAGGGGCTCGTGGCTGGCGGCGCGAGCGCGGAGGCTTGCCTGCATGCAAAAGAATTGCGGCCGATTGATGGTTTCGAAGAAAAATCGCTATCGCATGCTAAAGCGACGATTATTCGTCTAAAATGGCGCCCATGATTTCGTTTGAAGAACATACAGAGTTGCACCCAGGTGCGCGTGTCGTCCTGGGGATGAGCGGCGGCGTGGATTCGTCTGTTGCGGCGCGCTTGCTTATGGATGCGGGGCTAGAGGTAATCGGCGTTACGTGCGTGTTCGTTGACGACGACGCCTCTCGCAAGGCAATCGAAGACGCTCGCTGCGTTGCCGAAATGCTTGGAATCCAGCACGAGGTGAAAGATTGCACAGCGGCTTTTTCATGCCAGGTAATAGACGCGTTCGTGAGCGAATACGCTGCAGGTCGCACGCCGAGCCCATGCGTTGTCTGCAATAGAACGTGCAAGATTCCGGCGCTTATAGAGGCGGCTGACAGCCTCGGATGCGATTTTGTGGCAACAGGCCATTATGCTAACGTCGTGCGCCGTCGGGACCGTTTTGCCATTGCGCATGCGGCGTATGAACCGAAAGACCAGTCATACATGCTTGCCCTGCTTGCTCAAGACCAGCTCAAACGTCTCTTGCTTCCCTTGGGCGCTTTCGAGGAGGGCAAGACGGCTGTTCGGGCGTTGGCGAGAGAATGGGGACTTCCCGTAGCGTCGAAATCGGACAGCCAGGACATATGCTTCATTCATGGCTCTCACCTGGATTTTCTTGCGGATAGGGGATTGGCTGAAGAGCCTGGTCGCATTGTTTCATTGGACGGTAGGGCTCTCGGCCGTCACGAAGGACTGCATCGCTACACCATCGGCCAGCGCAAGGGTCTCAATATCGGCGGAGCCCCCGAGCCGTATTACGTCGTTGAAAAGCGACCTCATGCTAACGAATTGGTTGTAGCGTTTGCTTCGGAGGCGATGATTGGTTCCGCGCGTGTTTCTCGTATGGTGTGGCAGTCGGTTGCGCCGGAAGAAATCGCGCGGCGCTGTGACGAACGGGGATTTTTCTCGTGTTCGGTCAAGCTGAGGTACCGCCAAACGGCTGTTCCGTGTCGCCTTGTTCTTGGCGCACCTGGCTCCGTGCGTGTCGTGCTTGATAGCCCCCAAGCCACCACTGCGCCAGGGCAGTATGCCGTGTTCTATGACGAAGGGGTTGTGATTGGCGGCGGCGTTATAGAGCAGACTATGCGCGATTGAGGTTTGGCCTGCGAGGGTGAAGCGGCGCTCTGGGCGTTCGATTGGTGGAGTCGAAGCGGAATGCTTGACGCGGTCGAGGCGGCCCGGTGAGCGGCATCTTGGCAAGCTGACGTGAGAGCACCAATGCAGCTAGGCGCCTTGAGGAGAGGACAAACAAATGGGAATGAAGGTCAACAGGATTTTGCCCGAGCCGTCGGAGCTGAAGGCGGAATATCCTCTGTCAAGCGATTTGGCGGCTCTCAAGGCTCGTCGCGACGCTGAGATCCGCGATGTGTTCACGGGCAAGTCCGACAAGTTCATCGTTATCATCGGACCTTGCTCCGCCGATAACGAAGATTCCGTATGCGAATATGTAAGCAGGCTTGGAGCCTTGGCCCCGCTTGTTTCTGATAAGCTCGTTCTCATCCCCCGTATTTACACGAACAAGCCTCGTACGACGGGCGTGGGCTATAAAGGAATGCTTCACCAGCCCGACCCCGAAGCTGCTCCTGATCTGCTGGAAGGCATCAGGGCTATTCGTCGCATGCATATTCGCGCCATGGAGGAAAGCGGATTGACGGCAGCGGATGAGATGCTGTATCCGGAAAACCGCACTTATCTGGACGATGTTCTTTCGTATGAAGCCATAGGAGCTCGTTCTGTGGAAAACCAGCAGCATCGTCTGACGGCTTCGGGCATGGATACACCTGTCGGCATGAAGAACCCCACGAGCGGCGATCTTTCCGTCATGCTGAACTCCGTTGTTGCCGCCCAAAGCCCACAGCAGTTCATCTATCGTACGCAGGACGTGTCAACCGACGGCAACCCGCTTGCGCACGCCATTCTTCGCGGCGGCGTGGACAAATACGGAACCACCATCCCTAACTACCATTACGAAGACTGCATGCGTCTATGGGAGATGTATCAAAAGCAGGGCCTGGCCAATCCTGCCGTCATCGTCGATGCGAACCATTCGAATTCCGGCAAACAGTTTAAAGAGCAGATTCGCATCGTGGGCGAAATCACCCACACGCGTAAACACAGCGCCGATCTGCGCAAGCTCATCAAAGGCGTGATGATTGAAAGCTACCTGGTGGAAGGGCGTCAGAACATAAGCGATAACATGACCTACGGCCAATCCATCACCGACCCGTGTATCGGATGGGACGATACGGTGCGTCTCATCCGCGAAATCGCGGAGCGTTGTTAGCGCAATCGCTTGGCCGATGCAGGTCGGAGCTTCGTCGCGTCAAGGGGGTGCGTCGTGGGCAAGAGGGGCAGGATATGAAGAAGATCGTTTTAATCGGCGGAATAGGATCGGGAAAGTCTAGCGTATGCGAGGCGCTTGGGCGTCTTGGGGCGGGCGTGGTGAAGCTTGACGACATAGGTCATGAGGTATTGTCGTTCCCGACGACTAAGACGGCGTTGCGTCAAGCGTTCGGTGATGCGATTTTCGACAACGAAGGAGATGTCGTGCGTTCTCGTCTTGCCGCCGCCGCTTTCGATTCGGCCGAGCATACGCAGCTGCTCAATTCGATCACGCATCCTGCCATTATGGACGAGTGCTTTCGACGCGTTGATATGCTGGGAGAGGCGCATGATATCGTTGTTGTGGAGGTTACATCGGGCGAGATGACGCGCGAGGCGTTTTCATGGGCCGATGCGGTTGTTGCGGTGAGCGCTCCCGAAGAAGTGCGTCTTGCTCGCGCGTGCGCTCGGGGCGGACAGAGCGAATCCGATGTTCGTGCGCGTATGGCGCAGCAGCCAAGCGATGAGCAGCGGGCGTCCATTGCTGATTACGTAATCGACAACGGCGGATCTGTCCAGCAGATGGGTCATGCGGTTGAGGCTGTATGGAGCGCTCTTGCACGCTGATTGGAAGTTTCGTGCGTGATTTTTCTCCGTTCGGCAACGTCTGCGCGATTTGGGCTTTCTCAAGACGGTCGCGTATACAATGCCTCCAGAGTCGTTTTCGGAAAATTCGACGTGCATGCCCATAGTGTGCAGCGGCATGCGGAACGGGGTCAGCATGGATGTCGCAAGCGTTGTGTCTTCTTTGACGACGGCTGAGAAAGCGTCGCTTTTAGCGGGCGCTTCTCATTGGAAGACGAATTCCTTGGAAGATCGCGGGGTTTTCTCCGTGGTGTTTTCCGACGGACCTCATGGCTTGCGAAAGCAGGAAAATGGTTCCGACCACTTGGGCATTCATAAAAGCAACCCTGCGACATGCTTTCCTACGGCGAGCGCTTTGGCCTGCTCGTTCGACGAAGCGTTGATCGAAGAGGTTGGTGCGGCTATTGGCGAAGAAGCCCGCGACCAGAAGGTCGATGTGGTGTTGGGCCCGGGCGTCAACATGAAGCGCAGCCCCTTATGCGGCCGCAATTTCGAGTACTTTAGCGAAGACCCGTTGCTTTCGGGCGCGCTTGGCTCGGCTATGGTACGCGGCATCCAGAGTCGCGGCGTGGGGGCGTGCGTGAAACATCTGGCGGGAAACAACCAAGAGCACGCACGCATGGTGGGCGATTCCGTCATCGATGAGAGGGCTTTGCGCGAGATTTATCTTGCGCCGTTCGAGCATGTGGTGCGCGAGGCAAGGCCGTGGGCGGTCATGACGGGCTACAACCGCCTTAACGGCGTGTACTGCTCGCAGCATCCGTGGCTTTTGCGCGACGTGCTGCGTGGCGAGTGGGGCTTTGATGGGGCCGTGGTGTCGGATTGGGGCGCTATGAGCGAAAGCGTCGCATCGGTTGCGGCGGGGCTTGACGTGTGCATGCCGGGTCCGCGAGCGGACCACTCCCAAGCGGTCGAGGGGGCCGTCTTATCGGGAAGTCTTTCCCTCGACGCCCTTGACGAAGCGGCCTGCCGTGTAGTTGGCCTGGAACAAAAAGCCCGGCGGGGGAGAGCCCTTCCTTTCGAATGCGATTATGCGCACCATGCTGAAATAGCCTATCGTGCCGCAAGTGAAAGCGCCGTTCTGCTCGAGAACGACGGCATTCTGCCACTTCAGGGTGCGGCGAAGGTGGCCGTCATAGGGGCGTTCGCTTTACTTCCGCGCTATCAGGGAGCGGGCTCTTCGAAGATCGACCCTGCTCGCCTAGACGATCCATGGAGCGCGTTTCTTGATGCGGGCATCGACGTGGGGTATGCCCAGGGCTACGATGCGGCATCGGGTGATTCTTCCGAAGAGCTGCTTGACGAAGCTGCCGAGCTGGCGGCGCAAAGCGACGTTGTGGTGGTATTCGCGGGGCTTCCTGACCGGTTCGAATCCGAGGGCTTCGATCGCAAACTCATGGTGATGCCGAAAGGCCATGTTTCTCTTATCGAGCGTGTTTGCGCGGCCAATTCGAAAACCGTTGTGGTTTTGCAGGGCGGGTCGTCCATGGAAATGCCGTGGCGCACGAAACCCGCGGCAATTCTTCTGATGTATCTGTCAGGGTGTCGAGGCGGTCATGCGGCGGTCGATATTCTGTTTGGGCGCGTGAATCCGAGTGGAAAGCTTGCCGAAACCTGGCCCGAGCATTTGCAAGACACGGCGCTCGGGCGAAGTTTTCCCGATACCGACAGGGAGGTCTTGTATCGCGAAAGCATCTATACGGGCTATCGGTATTTTGATGCGGCGGGTGTCGAACCTGCGTATCCGTTTGGTTTCGGCAGGTCATACACATCGTTTTCCTACAGCGAGCCGACTGTGTCGTTCGTCGAGGGTGGCATCGAGGCGTCGTGCACGGTGGCGAACACGGGCGCGTGTGAAGGTGCGGAAACGGTGCAGCTGTATGTGGAGCCTCGCGCGCGTACGACATTCGGGGAGAGGCGTCGGTTGGTCGCGTTCTCGAAGGCGAAGCTTGCATCCGGTGAAAGCGTGCGTGTTTCCATGCGCGTCGACGAGCGTGCGTTTCGTTTTTGGGATACATACGAGCATCGCTGGCGCATCGACGAAGGCTGCTACGACGTTTTATTCTGCGCCTCCAGTCGCGATGTGCGCCTGACGTGTGATGTCTTTCTTGGTGCGGGCGAGGGCCAAAGCCCGTTTCCCGTCGATTCTGCGCGTTCTTGCGCGCCCAAGTGCGAGGCGCTTGCGCCGTATTACGAAGTTGTGCCGGGAGGGTTTTCCGATGCGGCCTTCGCGGCGCTTTACGGCGCTCCGCTTCCGTCGCGAAGGCCGGTGAAGCCTTTTACGCCCGATTCTCCCGTGAGCGATCTTGGCACGACGTTTCTCGGGCGGCAGGCGTTTCGTATCGTTGATTTCCTGATGGCAGGGCAGTCGAAGCACATGAGCGACGATATGAAGGCCATGATGGACGAGATGGCGGCCGATATGCCACTGCGTTCGTTTACGTCGGCAGGCATTCCGTTCGGCGTTGTGGAAGGATTGGTTGACGTTTTGAACGGGCATTGGGCAAAGGGTCTTGCGCGCGTCTTGAACATGGGTCGATGAGGCTTTGTTGAAAAAGGCGTCCTGAAACGCGGTTTGCTGTCCACGCTTCAGGAGTTGCCTTTTTGCGGACCTGCGCCGCGGCTGCCGGTGGATTCACGGGCGTTTCTTGAATTACGAATATATGTTCGATAAATATCGGCATGTGATATTCTGGTTGCACATCATGAAGTCGCGCGATTGCGTATGCGCGCTGAGAAATGCTTGGAGTGAAGGAGCGGGCTCATGTCTTCTCACCTGCAAAACATAGAAGGCGTTTCCATGGAAGGAAAGCTGCCCGAGGTGCGTCTTGCTTCTACGCCGCTCAAGGTGGAAAGCCCGTACGAGCCTGCGGGCGATCAGCCCCAGGCCATCGAAGCTCTTGCCGATGGCGTGCGCCGAGGGCTTCGCTATCAGAATCTTCTTGGCGTCACGGGGTCTGGCAAAACTTTCACTATGGCCAAGGTGATAGAAGCCGTTCAGAAGCCAACGCTGGTCATGGCACCCAATAAAACGCTTGCTGCGCAACTTGCCGCCGAGCTCAAGGAGTTCTTCCCGCATAACGCCGTGGTCTACTTCGTGAGCTACTACGACTATTACCAGCCCGAAGCCTACGTTCCTTCTACGGATACGTTCATAGAAAAAGACGCTTCCATTAATGAAGAGGTTGAAAAGCTTCGTCATGCGGCAACGTCGAGCCTGCTTTCGCGTCGCGATATTATCGTGGTTGCGTCGGTGAGCTGCATTTACGGCATAGGCTCGCCTATGGATTACGCGGGCATGGCCGTGTTTGTGGACAAGGAAAAGCCGGCCGAGCGCGACGATGTCATTCACGAACTGATAGACATCCAGTACGACCGCAACGATTACGAGCTCAAGCGCGGCACGTTCCGCGTGCGCGGCGATGCGCTTGACGTGTTTCCTCCTTATGCGGACAATCCCGTGCGCATAGAGTTCTGGGGAGACGAGGTCGAGAGCATCCAAGAGATAGACAACGTGACGGGCGAGGTCTTGAACGAATACGAGGCGCTTCCCATCTGGCCTGCTTCGCATTATGTGACCGCTCGCCCCAAGATGGACCGCGCCATCAAGAGCATTCAAGAAGAGTTGCGCGACCGCCTGACGCAATTCAAAGAAGAAGGCAAGCTGCTCGAGGCGCAGCGTCTTGAGATGCGCGTGAACTACGACCTCGAAATGCTCGAGACCATGGGGTTCTGCAGCGGAATCGAGAACTACTCGCGTCACCTTGACGGCCGAGAACCGGGCGAGCCTGCGTATACGCTGCTCGATTACTTTCCCGATGACTTCCTTTGCATCATCGACGAGAGCCATGTGACCGTGCCGCAGATTCGCGGCATGCATGAGGGCGACCGCAGCCGCAAAGTTACGCTTGCCGAGCACGGCTTTCGTCTTCCAAGCTGCCTGGACAATCGTCCGTTGCGTTTCGACGAATTCGAAGAGCGCATCCCGCAGTTCATCTACGTGTCCGCTACGCCGGGTGATTATGAAGAAAAGGTCACGCAGAATCAGGTGGAGCAGATCATTCGTCCCACGGGCCTGCTTGACCCGGAAATCATTGTGCGTCCCATAGCAAGCCAGATCGACGACATCATCGACGAAGCGAAGGAGCGTGCCGAGCGCGACGAGCGCGTGCTCATCACCACGTTGACGAAGAAGATGGCCGAAGATTTGACCGACCACCTGCTCGATCGAGGGGTGCGTGCGCGGTATATGCATTCCGACATTGCCACGCTCGAGCGCGTCGAGATTCTAAGCGCGCTGCGCAAGGGGGAGTTCGATGTCTTGGTGGGCATTAACCTGCTGCGCGAGGGCCTCGATCTTCCCGAGGTAAGCCTCGTTGCCATCCTCGATGCGGACAAAGAGGGGTTCTTGCGCAACCATAGAAGCCTTATCCAGACGATAGGCCGTGCGGCGCGCAATGCGTCGGGTCAGGTCATCATGTATGCCGATAAAATGACCGATTCCATGGAAACGGCCATTTCGGAAACGCGGCGTCGTCGTGAAATCCAGATGCAATACAACGAAGAGCATGGCATTACGCCTCAGACCGTGCGCAAGGCGATTAACGATGTCATGGGCTTTATGTCGGACGGAGACGGCGAAGAGGTGGGCAGTGCCGAAGACGTGAACAAGACCTTAGCGGAACTTTCGCGTTCGGAGGTCATGCGCGTCATTTCGAGCATGGAAGACGAAATGATCGCCGCATCCGCGAATATGGACTTCGAAGAGGCTGCCCGTCTGCGCGACCAGGTGGTCAAGCTGAAGGCGCAGCTTGAAGGCTCTGCCGAGAAGGACGTTTTGGCCGATTTGAAGAAAACGGCGCGCAAAGGCAGCGCTTTCGCTGCAGGTCGGAAAAGCGCTTACGGTGGAGGACGTAGGGCATAGGCGGAATATCGGGATTCGTTGTTCGGGGCAGTATCGGGTGTTCACGCGCTACGATCGCCTGAAAGATGAAGGATGTCTGGAACGTTTTAGGCGCATTGCATCCACTCTGGCTACAATGCGCGCCCCCTGATACCATCGTCGTCCAAAGACGCAACAAATGAAGATGGATGGTTTGCATGAGCGAATATCTTGAGCATGCCGAAAAGGCAGAGGCCTCCTCTGCGCAACAGAAGGAGCAGAATCCCGCTATAGCCGCTCAGGCCCAAACGCCCGAGCTCTCACACAACTGGAAACGCATCATCGTGACCATTTGGATTGGTCAGGCGTTTTCCATCCTGACGGCATATTCGTCCATGTATGCAGGCGTGTGGTACGTCACCGAAACCACCGATTCGGCGTTCATGCTAGCGGTGGCCTCGCTGTGCTCGATGCTGCCGCAAGGTTTGCTTTCTCCGATCGGCGGCGTGATAGCCGACCGCTTCAACAGGAAATACGTGCTCATGGCGGCCGATGCGTTCGTCGGGGCCATGGCGCTGATTATGGGCATGATTATCATGATGGGCCACGTGTCGGTCGAGCTGGTACTCATCATGAGCGCATTGCGCAGCGTAGGACAGGCGTTTCATATCCCTGCGATGGAATCCACTATGCCTTTGCTTGTTCCGAAGCGCCACTTGGTACGCATCAATACGCTCAATCAGAGCTTGTGGTCTTTGGCGCTGATCGTCGGACCCGTGTTCGGCATTTTCCTGTACACCGTCATCGGTTTCCAGATGGTACTGTTCCTCAACGCGCTCGGCTGCGCGGCGGCGGTGCTTACCATCGCCACAGCGAAGATCCCCGATTTCCACGATACGAGCGATGAGGCGCGCCATCCGATCAAAAGCCTCAAGGCGGGCTTTGCCACGCTCAACGCCGACCGCGGCCTTTTGGTCATGGCGGGAATCGTCATGGTGGTCATCTCCATGTACGCGGGCATCAATTCGCTGTTCCCGCTGATGACCTATGACCAGTTCAACGGCGACGGCTATATGGCTTCGACCGTCGAGGCGGCCTACGGCGTGACCTCGCTTGTGGGCATGGGAATTTTGTTCGTATGGGGCGGCGGGCGCCGTCTGTTGCGCCTGGTTGCCCTGTCGGGTTTCGGCGCAGGTTTCATTTTGGTTCTGACGGGCTTGCTTACGCCCGACATGTTCGTGTTCTTCGTCATTCTGACGGGCATTTCGGGCGTGGTGGAGGCGTTTTTCAACGGCCCCTTGCTGGCGGTGTTCCAAAAGCGCGTGCCGCCCGAGAAAATGGGTCGCGTCATGGGACTTTTCACCACGGTGACGGCTCTTTCGTCACCGATCGGCCTTGCGCTGGCGGGAACCTGCGCGGAATTCACCGGCGTTGCCAACTGGTTCGTCATCGCGGGCGTCGTGGTGTCGATAGGCGGAATCTTGCTAGGCACGCTACCTATTCTGCGCAAGCTCGATAAAGAAGTGGCCGCCACGTTCGACGACGCGAAGGTCGTCAAACGTAAGGTCGAGGTACGTTCGGGAGGGTCGAACGCGGCTGCTAAGGAGTAAAATGCGAAAGGCACGGCGTACGCCGTGCCTTTTTGCGCTTCGTCTTGTTCGCATGCTCATGGCCGTGCTTTCATGCTGAATTGCTGCGAATCGGAGTTCGGGGCGGCGGTAAGGATGGGGCAGGAAGGGGCTTCGATGGTTATACTCGGGTCGCTGGTCAACGGTATCGCGACGGTGTTCGGCGGCGTGCTCGGTCTGCTGTTCAAGCGCCGCATGCCGAACGACCTGGGCGATTTCCTTATGAAAGGCCTGGGGCTGTGCGTCATCCTCGTGGCCGTGCAGGGCATGGTCAAAGGCGGGGACGTGGTGGTCACGGTGCTTTCGATCGTGGTCGGCGGAATGCTCGGCTTTGCCGTCGATATCGACGGGTGGATTCATCGTTTTGGCGATTGGGTTCAGGTGAAGATAGACCGAGCGTTTCGCGGCTCCACGGCATTGGGCAATTTCTCCGACGGCTTCGTTTCTTCGTCATTATTCATCTGCATCGGATCTATGGCGGTGTTGGGGTCGTTGCAAAGCGGCTTGCAGCTTGATCATTCCACGCTGTTCGCCAAGGCGGTAATCGACATGGTAGTTGTCATGGTTATGGCCACCACGCTTGGCGTAGGCGTGCCGTTTTCGGGCATCGCGGTGTTTGCATATGAGGCGGCTTTGAGCTTAGGAGCAAGTCTAATTGCGCCGCTTTTGACCGATGCGGTCATTAACGAAATGGTGTGCGCCGGCAGCCTGCTCCTTTTGGCTATCGGGCTGAACATGCTCAAGCTCACCGATATTAAGGTGGCGAATTATCTTCCAGCGGCGTTTATGCCCATCGCAGTATGCGCCGCCATGCAATACATACAGGGGGTTTTGGTATGAGCATGGTCGAAATCATCGTGCTGGGCGTGGCGTTGGCGATGGACGCCTTTGCCGTCACAATTTCCAATGCATTTTGCTATCGGGGCGCATCGCGAGCGCGTCTGTTCGTGTTGCCGATTGCCTTCGGCGTCTTTCAGGGGCTTATGCCTTTGCTGGGCTTTTTTCTCGGGGGAATCATCGGGAATATCATCGAGGCGTACGCAGGCATTGTGACGCTGGTCATTCTGGGCATTATTGGCGGCAACATGATTAAGGAAGGCGTGTCGGCACTGCGTAATCCAGAGGAATCGTGCTCCATTGAGGCGCAGCGGCTTACGGCCGGGCTCATTTTGATGCAATCTGTGGCCACGAGCATTGATGCGTTCGCTGTCGGTGTGAGCTTGCGCGCCGTCAACGTGGATATTGCGTTATCGGCGGCAATTATCGCCCTGACTACGTGCGCGTGCTGCTTTGTCGCTTTGGCACTCGGTAAAAGGTTCGGCAACGTCTTGGGCGACAGGGCGCAGATTGTGGGCGGCGTCGTGCTGGTACTTATCGGGTTGAAGGCGATGTTTTTCTAGGCGTCCTTCGCTTTTGGCCTACGGAAAGGAGATGCTGTGGCGAATCGCATTTTCATCACGGGCGATACGCACGGGTCGATGGACCTGCGCAGGCTTGGTTCTGGTTTCTTTTCGACAGGCTGCGAGCTCGATAAGCAAGATTACGTAATAGTCTGCGGAGATTTCGGCCTGGTTTGGGCCGATAATTCCGAAAGCAACTACTGGTTACGTTGGCTTGAGAAAAAGCCTTTCACAACATTGTTCGTGGATGGAAACCACGAGAATTTCGACATGCTCGAGTCCATGGAGACGGAAGAGTGGCATGGCGGATTGGTCCACCGCGTCAGATCTTCAATCCTTCATCTCATGAGAGGGCAGGCGTTCACGATATCTGGCCGCTCCTTCTTCTGCATGGGAGGCGCCCGTTCGGTCGACAAGGCATGGCGCACGCCGCATAAAAGCTGGTGGCCCCAGGAAATGCCTTCGTCTGAAGAATATGCTCAGGCGCTTGACACGCTCGATGCATTGGGCTGGAAAACCGACTACGTGCTCACGCATTGTGCGGCGAGCAACGTTCAGTATCGGCTGAACCCGACATACGAAAACGACGAGCTTACGCGCTTTCTCTTTGATGTGGAGCGAAAGCTTGATTACCGCCACTGGTTTTTCGGGCACTATCATGAAGATCGTGGCATTGGCGATCGCCAGACTGCCATCTATAACGACGTGGTGGAAATTGTTCCTTCCGCCGACGGAGACAATTTGCGTCGCGTTCCTGATGGTTTTCGAGCGCAATAAGGTGCAGGTTAATACAGCGGCAAATCGCCGGTGATCGGGTCGATTTGCTCGGGATGCAGGGGTTCGAACGCCATGCAGGTGTAGGTGGGTTCGCCGTGGAACTCGGTGTGTCCTGCATCCTGGATGAGCGCGGTGACGAAGCCGAGCTCTCTTCCTCGGCGATCAAGGTCGAGCAGCGCTTCCTCGGAGTCTACGTATACGCATATTTTCGCGACGCCGTTTGCAAACCATTCGGAAAGAGGCGTTGCTTCGCGGCCTTTGTTCTCGAGGGATATCCACCCATTGGTCGCATTCACGTCGCTCAAACGATCTTCCTTCGCAAGGGCCAGAAGCGCCGCCTCCACGCAGGCGTGCCCCGATTGCGCGGCGATCTTTCCTTTGCGCATTTTGAGGTCGCGTCTCACGACGATGACTTGCTTTGCGTTATGCATTGCTCCCCCTGTCGTTCACGTGCAAAACGCCGTTCTCTCAAGCACGTCGCGTTTGAATCCAACGAAGGCATCGAGGGCGAAATCTGCGCGCTTTGTTTCGTCTGGTGTGTGGCTTTGTAGTCTAGCGCAAAGGTGCGCGTCTCGACATGCAGGGCAATCGCGATGTTTCTTCTTGTGCTTTATGCTCGCCGGTATCGTAAGTTCGTTCGAATTCGGCGACAATACGGCTTATCCGAAGAAGGCCGCTGAACGTCCGAGGCATTCGTTTCTCGTTGGCGCATGATGCGGCGCATGCGAGAAAGGACGGCTTCATGCCAGATTGCGAAGTGTTCGGCGCGCCGTCGGGGGCCGCCTGCAGCCAGGCTCGACGACTCTGCTCGTTCATTCAGGCTTCTCCGAGCGCGTTTCATGCCGTTGACGAGATAGCGTCTCGTCTTCGTGATGTGGGTTTTCGCTATCTTCCTGAAAACGCCGCGTGGAGCATGGAGCCGGGCGGCTGCTATTTCACCACGCGTAATGCCTCGAGCGTTATTGCATGGCGCATTGGCGACAATATGCCCGAAGACGGCTATCACTTCCAAATTGCCGCATCGCATAGCGACTCCCCGGCGTTCAAGGTCAAAGACGCCGCCGAGCTTTCGGCTCCGGGGAATGCGCTTCGTCTCAATGTGGAAGCGTATGGGGGCATGATCGACTACACCTGGTTCGACCGTCCTCTCGGCCTTGCGGGGCGCGTTATGGTGCGTGACGGCTCTCGTATCGAAAGCCGCCTGTTGTTCGTCGATCGCCCCGTCGCTCTTATACCAAGCGTCGCCATCCATATGAACCGCGAGGTCAACAAAGGGTTTGCGCCTGATAGGCAGGTGGATGCCTGCCCGCTTTTTTCCGCCGGGGCGCTTAGGGCGGGTTCGTTCGACGCGTTTCTTGCGGGCGAACTCGGCGTCGATCCCTCGCAGATCGCCGGTCGCGATGTTTTCCTGGTGAGCCTGGAGGTCGCGCGCGTTTGGGGGGCGGCGGACGAATTCGTCTCGGCGCCGCGGCTCGACGACCTCATGTGCGCGCACGCTTCGCTTGAGGCGTTCCTTTCCGCAAAGCAGAACGGCTGCGTTTCGGTGTATTGCTGCTTCGACAACGAAGAGGTGGGGTCGAATACCAAGCAGGGAGCCATGTCAACCATGCTGCGCGACGTCCTTGAGCGCATAAACGACGCTCTCGGTTTCGGCGGGCAAGACCTGCGCCGCGCTCTTGCGGCGAGCATGATGGCAAGTTGCGACAACGCCCATGCGGTGCATCCCAACCATCCCGAAAAAGCCGACGAAGGCAACAGGTGCTTTCTCAACGGCGGCATCGTGGTCAAAGAGGCCGCCAACCAGGCATATTGCACGGACGCTTTCAGCCGAGCGGTCTTCACGGGGATTTGTGCCGATGCGGGCGTGCCCGTGCAGCGCTTTGCGAACAAAAGCAATATGGCGGGCGGTTCCACGCTCGGCAATCTTTCGAACATTCAAGCGAGCATGCATGCTGTGGACATAGGCTGCCCGCAGATCGCCATGCATTCCTCGTACGAGACGGCGGGCGTGCTCGATGTGCTTTATGCGCGCCGGGCGCTGGAGGCGTTTTTTGAAACGGACATTCGCATCGACGGGGCGTCGTCTGCGACACTGGTCTCGCCTCAGGAAGCGTAGGCGTTCTTGCATTAGAATCGGATGTGCGCACGTGCGCAATGTGTTCAGAACGGGAAAGGCAGGTTTGTCGGTGCGGATAGAGAAAGCGGCCATCATCGGCAAAGGCGCCGTAGGCCTTTTGTACGGAAGCCTTATTGCGAGCAATATCGGACCCGACGCGGTCGAGTTCGTCATGGACGACCAACGTTTTAAGCGGCATTCTGACGACAAGATCCGCATCAACGGCGATCCGTGCGAGATTAGGACTGTCCCCGCTTCCGAAGCACAGCCTGTCGATCTTTTGATACTCGCCATCAAGGCCACCGGCATGGAAACCGCGTTGCGAACCATGGAATCCTGCGTCGGTCCGGAAACTCGAATCATCTCGCTTTTGAACGGCGTCACAAGCGAAGAGCGCATCGCCGAGGTGTTCGGTTGGAACAATCTCGTGCTCAGTGTTGCCCAGGGGATGGACGCGGTGTATATCGGCACGGAGCATACGTACACGCATCCCGGTCAAATCAGGTTCGGCGCAGCTCCTCATACCGACGAAGGGGTCGTGGACGAAATCGCCGACTTCTTTGCGAGGGCGGGTATCGATTTCGTCGTTGAGGACGACATTCGCCACCGTATGTGGACGAAGCTCATGATGAACGTGGGACTGAACCAGACCTGCATGGTGTATGAAGGGACTTACGGCACGGTTACCGCCGAAGGGGTGCAAAATCGCAGCCTCGTCGCCGCGATGCGCGAGACCATGGCGGTTGCTCGCGCAGAGGGCGTGGAGCTGACCGAGGCCGACCTTTCCCAGATGGTGGCGCTTACGGAATCCCTCGATCCGAACGGCATGCCGTCCATGGCCCAGGACCGAATCAACAAACGGCCGAGCGAGGTGGAAGAATTTGCCGGCGCCATCATAGGCCGCGCCGAAAAGCACGGCATTCTCGTGCCTCAGAACCGATATCTCTATCGTCGTGTACAAGAGATCGAATCCTGTTACGAATAGCGTTACGAAGAAGGGAAGTTTCATGACGGAAATCGCTATAGGGCTGCTGGTATCCGTGGCATGTCTTATTTCGGCGCTCGTGCTTTTTTCGGGGCATGGCGTTTTCATGGTTGCCTCGCTGAATCGCATGGACCCAGCGGAGCGTGAAGCGAACTATGACGTGAAGCGCGCATGCCGCGCAACGGGCGTGTTTGCCCTGGCTGCCGGCGTGCTCGTGCTGGTGTTCATTGCCTTGAAGTACGCGGTGCTTGTGGAGGGGTTTCCCGCGGGCGTGCTTACGCCCTATACCTGGTTCATGATCATTGCCATCATTGGCGTGCTTATCGCAAGCAACTACTACATTTCAACGCGCTGCAAGAAGTAAACATCCGCTTACGACGGTTCATTCGCAAGCCTCGATGCGCTATGGTGCGCTTGATGGATTTACGTGAAAGCGAGGTTGCCATGAGGCAAACTGACAGCATCCAAAAGACTGCGGCGTCGCTTTTCGCCGGCAAGCCAGTCGTGTTTCCGACCGATACTGTGTACGGGGTAGGGGTGGCCGTCGGGCTTTCCGAGTCTCCTCAATCGCTCTTCGATATTAAACGCCGCGATGCCGAAAAAGCCATTCCATGGCTCGTAGGCAGCAAGAGCGCGCTGCAGTTCTATGGGTGCGATGTTCCGGATTACGCATTGGCTTTGGCAGACGAATTCTGGCCTGGTCCGTTGACGCTTATTGTAAAGGCGGCGAACAACGTTCCCCAGGCGTTTCGCGCGGTGGACGATACGATTGCGCTGCGCATGCCGGACGATGCGGTCGCGCTTGCCCTTATTGAAAAGGTGGGTTTTCCCTTGGCTACGTCGAGCGCTAATTTCCAAGGGGAGCCGCCGGCGCATACATTTGACGAGCTGAATCCCGAGTTGCTTGCTAAGGTTCCCGCCGCGCTCGGCGACGGCAGCCCGCGTAGCGGCATTTCTTCGACGGTAGTCGACTGCACGGGGGATGCGCCTCGTGTCATACGCGTCGGCGCTATTACACCTGACGACATTGCCCGATTTGCGTAATTTCGCCATGGAGGCCTTCGACCGCAAGGGGCGGTGCTGCTCCGTATGCATTCGTGCGGTGCGCGGTTCCATGACGCGCTCCATGAACGACGTTGTGGCCATGGAGGCGGCTTCGCTGTTCATGGAGGAATTCGCGCGCAGAAGCGTCGCGTCTCCGCACATGCTTCTGCATGGCGTATGGCCTAAGCATCCGTTCGACGATGCGGTTGAGCGGCTCTCGTCGTTTTTCGAGGCTCGATTTTCTCCGGGTGGATCGTTGTGGCGCATTGGGTGCGAGCTTGAGCCTGCGGCATGTAGCATCGCGTCGAGCTGCGAATGCGCCTCTTGCGGCTGTATCGGGCGTATTGTTCAAGGGGCGCTTTACGACGCTTCGGCCGAGGCCATTGGCGCAACGTCTCGTGCCTGGGTGAACGACGCAGGAGAGAAAGCCGCGGATTTTTCAGCTGTTGAACAAGCGTTTCTTGGGTCTTCGTGCCATGACTTCGATGCGTGCGGCGGTATTGTGTGCTGTCTGAACTTCGCTTCCTTTCTTTTTCGCCAACGTAGGGCCGTTTGCGCATCTACTCCCTCGTGCGATGCTCCGTTTATTTGGGAGAGGAAAGACTACGAAGGCTTCGTCGGAAGCATTGATCGCCCGGGGGCAGAATCCAAAGCGTCGGCATCGGCCTTCATGTTTTCTTCTGTGCAGGGGGCGGCGATTCCGTCTTCCTGCCTTTTCAAAGACCCGTTTTCCCTCGCGCTTGATGAATTGGTCGGGGCAAATCCCGAAACAGAGGCTCTTATGACGGCGGCGCTCGGGGACGCGTCCGTGCGTGATACGGCTGCTTTTCAAGAGGCTATGCGCCATCTTGCCAAGCTTACGCTTGCCTGGTGCGGCAAGACGGGGCGGGAGGATCCGTGCGCATACACAATTCGGCGTTGCGGGGAGGCGGGGGCCGTTCTTTTTGAAAAGGAGTCTTGGGGAGAGGCGTCCTGATGCCGCTGAAAAGGCTGTGCGTTTTTCGGAAGAAGCCGTGGAGGAATTCGAAAGACGCCCCACGGTGAATGACACGGTGGAGGGAAGAAGGTTCCTTCATGATGGGGTCATGGATTCTTTTCTCTACATATGCCCGCTCTTTATCTGCGAACGAGCCTGTATCGTCCTTGCCTGCGCGGGTCTGGCATGCGTTTTGGCGTGGATAAGCATCGTCGACGTTCAGGAGCGCATCATTCCCCATGGAGCGCTTTTGGGGGCTGTGGCAATCTGGTGCATGCTCATAGCGTGCACGGCTGCTTTCGGTTCGGAAGGCTCGGCGTTTCGGGCGGCTGCGGCAGGCATCGCGGGGGCGTTCGCATTGGGGGCCGGGTCGTTTGCGACGTCATGCGTGGCAGATGCGTTCGCCGGCCGCGAAACGTTCGGGGCCGGCGATGTGAAACTGCTATTCGTCGTGGGTCTTTTTTCAGGCGCGTTCTGGGGCGCGGTTATTCTCGTGCTTGCTTGCGTCTTGTTGCTCGCGGTGGCGTTTGTTCGTGCATGCCGCGATGGTTTCCTTAGGAGGCATCCGTCGCGAAAGGACCGTTCTATTCCGATTGGGTTTCATGGCGGCACCTCCGACGACGGCGCGTTTCCTTTCGCACCTTTTGTCACCGTTGCCGTTTGCGCGGTATTCGCTGTTCTTTCATGCGCCGAAGGAGTGGCGCCTATGGCTTAACCTGCTGTTGGGGCGGCTCCCATGCCTGGCCCGTTATTCGAAATGCTCGGCAGCACGTTTCAACTGGTTGATGATATCGATTTTCTGCGGACACATGTCTTCGCACGTACCGCATTCTATGCATTCGCTTGCGGGCGCTTTCGCCTGCCAGGCATACTGCCCCTTTGCGAACTCCCGGTTTTCGGTGTAGGCCTCCAAGTTCAGCAGGCCAAGGATGTTGGGAATGGCGATTCCCTGCGGGCAGTCTTTTACGCAATAGCGGCAGTTCGTGCACGCAATGGCGTCCACGGCATGAAGCGCTGTTACCGCTTCGTCGAATGCCAGATGTTCTTCGGGCGAGAAGGGTTTAGAGCCGAAGGAGCGGTAATCGCTCACGTTTTCGCGCACGTGCTCGATGCTGGACATGCCCGAAAGCACGGTGATGACGTTGGGGAGGTTGTAGCAGAAACGATACGCCCACGATGCAATGCTTCTGTCCGGCGCTGCTTTCTTGAACACGTCGCTCACGCGTGCGGGAAGATCTATGAGGCGGCCGCCACGTGCCGGCTCCATAACGATTACGGGCACGCCGTGCTTCTGGGCTACTTCCATGCAGCGACGCGACTGGACCACGGGGTCTTCCCAGTCCAGATAGTTCACCTGCAGTTGGACGAAGTCCATGTCGGGGTGATCGGTCAGTATATCGTCGAGGGCTTCGGCTCCATCATGGATGGAAAAGCCCACATTGCGGATTTTGCCCCGGTCTTTCATTTCGCGGACGAAATTCCACATGCCGTATTCGTCGAATTTTGCCGTGCGGGGCCCGCCGACGTTGTGCAATAGGTAGAAATCTACGTAATCGAGCCCAAGCCGGTCGAGGGAGGTCTGCAGATTCGATTGCGCGGTGGCCGCATCGGGCGCTGCCCAAGCGAGGCATTTCGTGGCGACGGTATAGGCGTCGCGCGGATAGCGTTTCACGAGCGCCTCGCGCAAGGCCGTTTCCGAGGTGCCGTTGTGGTAGACGAATGCAGTGTCGAAATACGTTCCGCCTCCCTCGATGAAAGCGTCGACCATTGTTTTGAAATGCTCGATATCGATGCTTGTGGGATCCTTTTCATCAAGAAGCGGCAGTCGCATGCAGCCGAATCCGAGTTTTGGGGTGTTCAAGAGAGATTCCTTCATGGCTTCCTTTCTTTCGTGCGAATGCTAACCTACCGCTTAGAGCATGGTTCAAGTCAAGCATTTTTTAGGATATGGGCTGCCACGGACGTTTCGCAAACACATGCTGTGTGCAATACAGAGGGGGAAGAGGCATGGAAGCGATTGAATTGCATTACGAAAGCCATGATGGCGTCTCGGATATTCGAGCGCTTCTGTGGCAACAGGACGCCGTTTCTTGCGAAGCGCCGCGCGGCATCGTGCAGATCGTGCACGGCATGTCCGAACACGTGGAGCGCTACGCTCCTTTCGCGTCGTTCCTGGTTTCAAAGGGTTTCGTCGTCTGCGCGAACGACCACGTTGGCCATGGGAAGAGCGCTTCAGATAAGGAATCGCTCGGCCATATGCCCCTTCGCAACGGGGCGGAGGTTCTTATAGAAGACGTTCACGAATTGCGAAAGATGATGCAAGGGCGCTACGGGGAGGAAGTTCCCTTCGTCATGTTCGGCCATTCTATGGGAAGCTTTATGACACGATGTTATCTGACCGGGTATGCGAAAGGTCTTGCAGCAGCGGTGCTATGCGGCACAGGCCAACAGCCTCGTGCGCTTTCGAGAGCCGGAAACGCGGTTTGTCATATTCTTGCCGCCTTCAAGGGGGAGAGGTACTGCAGCGCATTCGTAGATTCGCTCGGCGCAGGTGCATTTTCGAAAGCCATTTCCGACGCACGTACCGAGGTGGATTGGATTTCGACGGATCCGGAAGTGGTGGACGCGTATCGCGCCGATCCCGCGTGCGGGCAGATGTTCACGTTGGGAGCGTACGCATCTCTCACGGCTTTGACGCTTGAGGCGACTGACCCGAAGCGGGCGCGTCTTATTCCGAAAGGCCTGCCGCTGCTTTTCATTGCGGGAGGCGAAGACCCCGTGGGCAATTGCGGCAAGGGCGTTGAGCGCGCTGCCGAGCAGTATCGGGCAGCAGGCGTCCTGTGCGTTGATATGAAGCTGTACGACGGTATGCGCCACGAGATTCTTAACGAGCCGGTGAAAGAGGAAGTTTTCAACGACGTGGATTGCTGGCTGCGCAGCAAAGGCATATAGAACGGTTGCAGGTGGTATGCGCCGATGGAGCGCTTGGTTCTCGCGCTCCATCGGCGGGGGGGGTGTAGGGTTTATATGGCGTTAGGCGATTTCGCCCGCAACGGTTTCGGCCATGATATAGCCGTAGTTCATGGCGGCGTCGAAGCCCATGCCGTACTGCTTGCCGTCTTTCTCCTCGATCGAGCCGCACACGTCGCCCGCGGCGTACAGGCCGGGGATCACGGTGCCGTCTTCCTTGGTCACGTGGCAGGAGGTGTCGATCATCAGACCGCCCGTGGTCAGATAGAAGGTCGGCTCCACGCCGCAGACCCAGATGCCGTCATGGGTGTCCAGGTAGGGAAGCTTGGAGCGCTTCCACTCGTCTTCCTCGCCTGCCAGCGCATGGCCGTTGTGCTTTTCGAGGGTGGCGGCCAGGTTGGTGCAGCCGGTTGCCTCGGCGGCTTCTTCCACGGTGTTGTAATGCACCATGTCGCCGCGCTCGAAGACGGCCTTGTAGGTGTCGAAGCCCCAGGTGAGGTTATTCATCGTGGTAACCGCGCCCGACTCGTCGGTAATCCAGTAGAACTTGCCGCCGTTGGCCTCTTCGTCGCACAGGGCCTGTCCGATGACGAAGTGGTTCGCCTTCATGACGTTGCCGAACTGGTCGCCGTGGGCGTTCACCATGATGCCCGGGGTGGTCTGATACATGAAGGCGATTTCCATGCGCGAACCTGCCTGCGAGGTGGTGGACATGTAGGCGCCCAGCTCGCGGCCCATGCATTCGATGCCCGCGCCCACCTTCTGGCCGAGCACGATGCCGTCGCCGGTGGAGGCGGGGCAGCAGTTGAAGGAACGGCCGGCATACTGCGGGTAATACTGGTCGACCATTTCCTGGTTGGCACCGAAGCCGCCGGATGCCAACAGCACGGCCTTGGCGGTGGCGGTGTAGACCGAGCCGTCTTTGCCTTCGGCCACAAGGCCGGTTGCGCGGTCGCCGTCCATGGTGATGTCGGTCACCTTCGCGCCGTAGACGATGGTGCCGCCCAAAGCGCCCACGCGGTCGGCGAGGTACTGCATGGCCTGGCCGCAGCCGCCTTCATAGCAGCCGGGAGCCAGATACGGGGTGATGCCGTAGGCCTTGTTCACGCCCATGCTGTAGAAGCCGACGCCGATCTCGTGCAGCCAGTCCACCAATGCGCCCGAGGTGTCATACATCGCATGGTCGTAGGGCATGGCGCCGTCGAAGCGGTCGAACTCGGGGTTCACGTACTTGGAAAGAACGGCCATCATGGCGTCTTTGTTGTAGTTCGGGTTGTCGTCGAAGCGGCCCTGGGAGTAGTTCTCCTGCAGCTTGCTGCCCGCGCTCGCCACGCCGGAGTAGGTCATGGACATGGAACCGCCGGGGATGTCCTGCTTCTCGAACAGGGTAACCTTCACGCCCTTTTCCAGCAGGCGGGTGGCTGCCACAAGGCCTGCGGTGCCGGCGCCCATGATGATGACGTCGGTGTCGATGGCCTGCTCGGTGCCGCCGGTCAGCTCTTCGGGGCCCTTCTGGAATTCGCTTGCGTCGATGCCCGCATTGCCGAGGCATTCGAGCGCGGCGTTCTTGATGGCGTTGCAAGTGGTAGTTGCGCCGGAGATGGCGTCAACATCGAGGTTCTGGGTTTCGAGCACCTTCGCAGGCCACATGGTGGCGGCCAGGCTGCCGATACCCGGGGTTTCGTCGTGGTTGAGAACCTGCAGGCTGGCAATCGCGCCGTCTTTGACGACGGTTTCGACGAAGACGTAGTTCTCGTGGCCCATGGCTTTGGCTACGTATTTGCCGTCGGTGGCCTCGCTCATTTTTTTGTATGCGGTTTCATTGGGGGTTTTCGCGGTGCTTGTTGCATCGGACGATTCGTCTTTGCTGGACGGGGACGGGGCGCATCCGACTCCCATTGTTGCAACGGCGCCCAATGCGCCGACAACGCCTGCACCCTTCAAAAAGTCGCGACGATTCAAATCCATGGTCATGGTCTCCTCCTTGTGTTCCTCCCTTTTCGAAGCGTGTGAAAAGCCGCCTCGAAGATGCTTCGACCATAGGCCTATTACCTCGCTCTGTCCTCACCGAGTATCGGTGAATTTATTAAAATGCCTGGTCAAGTCTTTGACAGGCATATGTGGTGCGGGTATTGTTCATGAGGTGTCAGACCGCGTCTTTCTGAAGGGTGAGAAATGGCGCGCCGTTCGGCGATTGAGCGCGATACAATGGCACGAATTGTACGGGGGGAGGGGTTATGCGCGATTTCGCTTCGAGGATCGCAGCGGTGTCTGCGTGCGGTTTCGGACTGTCGAAGGCGGCAACATCTATCGGATACCTGTCGGCGATGGGGTCCGTTACGCGGAATGTGGGTTTTGTGACCGAACTATGGTTCATGCTCGCAAGCGAAGCGGTCTCGCTTGTTCTTGCCATTGTGGTGGCTTCTTTGGCCGCTCGTGGCCACCTTCGTCCGCGCTCTATTCCCCAATGGCAAGCGTTGCTGGTGTTTTTCGCGGGATTCCTCCTGAGCGCATCGGGTGTGCTCGCGCCTGTACCTGAGCCATATTCTGCGGCGCTGCTCGGCTGTGTATACGGAGTTGCGTCTTTTCTGTTCTGCATAACGTGGATGGAAGAATTCGCCTATCAAGACCCGTCGGATTCCCATAAGAGCATGGTGGCGGGACTCTGCATTCAAACGGCTCTCGTCGTTGTGGTGTCAATGCTTCCCGGGCTTGCGCTGACTTTCGTCGCCATGGCGTCCGCGTTTATTTCCGTGCTGTGTCATTTCGATATCGTCATGCGCAAGACGGGCGTTTTAGGCGAGAGCGCGCATGGCGAGTTCTCTTCCGCGTGCGAGGTTTTCGAGCCCGTGACGGCGCGTGCATTCGTTGCGAAATTCGGCACCGCGTTTGCCTGCCTTTTCGTGCTGGTGGGCGTTGTGGGCATCTTGCATACGTCGGTTCTGGGGTCATCGTTTGAGCATATCGTCGGTGGGGTGTCTATGTGGATCCCTCTTGCCTTTGCCACGGCTGTCACGGCGGTTGCCGGCCTGGCGGCGTTGCGTCTGCCGGATCCCACGTCGGTGTATAAGGCGGTACTGCCCGTCATGCTGGCGTTGCTCACGCTGCTTCCGTTCGTGGGCGATTACCTCGGATCGCTTGCGGGCGGGGCTATGATCGCTTGTTACGACGTGTGCGGCATGCTGTTTCTCTTCTTCATCGTGGACGCGGCGCATGGGCATCGTCAGCAAAGTTATCTGCTCTCGAGCGTGTACATGGGCGGCTCGAACGGTTTTCTGGCATTGGGCCTTGGCATAGGGCTGCTCGTCAACTATCTGAGCGGCGATTACGATATCTCTCTCATGACGCTGCTCGCTTTTGTTGCCATGTATCCTCTGGGCATTGCGTTCGTCATGGTCATGCGCCGCAGCATGCAAGGCGTGCGGCCAGCTGCAGATGGGAACAATCTTGGGGGGCAGGCTCAGGCGCAGCGCCTCGCACAGGACGCGAACCCTTCTTCCAACGGAGCGCTGGGGTGGCATGAGCAGGCGCATGAAGATGGCTCGTGCGGAGACGAAAGCGCGGTTGATAATGCCTCCGACTCTCCCGATGCGGCAGCGTCGATTCCCGAAGAGCGAAGCGAGGTCTTTCCGGTCGAGCCCGATTGGGAGGCGGCCTTGCATTCGTTTGCCGAACACTACGGGCTCACGAAGCGCGAAACGGAAATATGCTCGTATCTTGTGCGCGGCCGTTCCGCAAAGCGTATTGCCGAAGAGCTTTTCATTTCCGAAAACACCGTATGGACGCACACGAAGAACGTGTACGCCAAAACGAAGGTGTCGGGCAAAGACGACCTCATGAACCTTTTCGAAGACGAGGCGTTCGGGCGATAGAGCATCGCAATCGAAGCATGGCGTTTTTCAATCGGAGGTGTTTTGGCGGAAGGCGTCTAGCCCCGGCGGAGCCTTTGCTCAATGCCTGTCCGTATCGAACGCTACAATACAAAGCTAAACTGCGTATAGCTACTGAAAGGAACGTTTATGAAACGTTTGACTTCCCGCGCTGCTGACGGCACGGCTTCAGTCGACCCCTCTATGGTTGACGAGGCCATTCGTCGTCTGGCCGCATACGAAGACATGCATGATGACCTCGAGGCTAGGCTTGCCGATCTTGAGGAGACTGTTGCCGAGCGAAAAGCGGCAGGTACGCTGAATGCTTCCACGGGCAATCAGCTTATTGCACAGAAGGTGGCCCTTAAGACCACCATCGGTATGTTCGATATCTATGGAATCGAATAAGGCGCAACCTCGCTTGTCTTGGCCGCAGATTTAGGTGGTTGAGATTTCTTCGTCATGCGCTGAAAGGGAAGTGTCGGGCGGCTTCTTGGGCTTCCACAAGCCCCTTGACGCCTTCGGATTTCGTTGCGCAAGTGCGCGGTTGCGCCCGTGTATAATCGAGCGGAGGTTCTAGATCGCCGCCGTATGAAGCAACGCAAGCGGGATGCGACGGCCCGATTCGTACGGACGGTGAATCGTCATGGAGAAGAAATACATTTTGGCGCTCGACCAGGGCACCACGTCTTCGCGGGCGCTTGTCTTCGACAGGCAAGGCCGTATCCATGGTTCGGCGCAACATCCTTTTCGCCAGATATATCCCCAGCCAGGATGGGTTGAGCACGATCCGCGTGAAATAGCATCGTCTCAGCTCGGTGTCATGGTGGAGGCGATGGTTTCGAGCAGCGTTTCGCCTGATGAGATAGATTCCATCGGCATCACCAATCAGCGCGAGACCACCATTGTGTGGGACAGGCGCACCGGCAAGCCGATTTACAACGCCATCGTCTGGCAGTGCCGCCGCACGGCTCCTCTTGTGGAGGCGCTATGCGGCGATCGCTCGGTGGCCGCCATGGTCAGAAAAAAGACAGGGCTTATCCCCGACGCCTATTTCTCGGCGAGCAAAATCAGATGGATTCTCGATCACGTAGAGGGGGCGCAAAACCTTGCCGAAGAGGGCCATCTTGCGTTCGGCACGGTTGATTCGTGGCTTATCTGGTGTCTAACCAGCGGATCGGTGCATGCGACCGATGTCACCAACGCAAGCCGTACCATGTTGTTCAACATCCATACGGGCAAATGGGACAATGAACTGCTCGATCTGTTCGGCATTCCCTGCTCTATGCTTCCCGAAGTGCGACCCTCTTCTGCCGATTACGGCGTTACATCGTATCCGGGCCTTCCTGAGGGTATTCCGATTCGCGGTGTTGCGGGCGATCAGCAGGCGGCTTTGTTCGGGCAATGTTGTTTTGAATCGGGGCGTGCCAAAAATACCTATGGCACGGGCTGCTTCATGCTCATGCACACAGGCAACGTGGCGGTTGAATCTTCCCACGGTCTGGTGAGCACGATTGCGGCGAGTGCGCCTGGCACTTCGCGCCTCGAATACGCCCTCGAGGGAAGCGTATTCGTGGCCGGGGCTCTTATTCAGTGGTTGCGTGACGAACTGGGCATCATTAAAAGCGCCCAGGAAAGCGAGGCCCTTGCCTTGACGGTTGAGGATTCGGCGGGGGTCTACATCGTGCCTGCATTTACAGGGCTTGGTGCTCCCTACTGGGATGCCGATGCGCGCGGCGCCATATACGGCTTGACGCGCGGCGCCACGCGTGCGCACATTGTCCGCGCGGCGCTTGAGTCCCTTGCGTATCAGGTGGCCGACGTGGCGCGTACTATGGAGCAGGATTCAGGCATGAGAATTGACGAGCTGAACGTCGATGGCGGCGCCTCGGACAACAACCTGCTCATGCAGATTCAGGCCGACATCCTCGGTGCGCAGCTTAATCGCCCTGCTGTTATCGAAAGCACCGGCCTCGGCGCGGCGTTTCTGGCGGGATTGAACACGGGGTTTTGGGAAGATCTTGACGAGATACGTTCCATCCGCGCTCATGACGACCACTTCCTTCCCCGCATGGATTCATTGGCGCGCAAGCAATGCATGGCCGGGTGGCATGATGCCGTAAGGCGCACGTTGTCTGCTTCGGACGAATAGGGCGCCGCACGCTGCACTTTTCGTGGTGCTCTTGGGTGTTTGGCGGAAGAATAGGGCCGTGAGGTTTGCGTTCTTGCTATGATAAATCGGTATGAAAAAAAGCGCTTGTGCGCGAAGAAAGGAACAAGGAATGATTATCTCCATCGCAAGCGATCATGCGGGTTTCGATCAGAAGCAGGAGCTGGTCGATTACCTGACGGGTCAGGGCTACGATGTGATCGACCGCGGTCCCGACAGCGACGACCGTGTCGACTATCCCGATTACGCGGCCGCCGTAGCTCACGATGTGTCTGGCGGAACCGCTGATCGAGGCGTGCTCGTGTGCGGCACCGGTATCGGCATGGCTCTGGCCGCCGATAAAGTGGTCGGTGTCCGTGCCGCCAATGTTATCAACGTGCAGTTCGCAGAGCTGTGCCGTCAGCACAATGACGCCAACGTCGTCACGCTTTCGGGCCGTTTCGTCGATCTGGAGGAAAACAAGAAGATCGTGGATGCGTTCCTCACCACGAAATTCGAGGGTGGCCGCCATGCCATGCGCGTGGCGAAGATCATGAAACTCGATGCCGAAGGCGGAGCTACGATCGGCGCCGATGGCAATGTGCGTCGCGCATAAACAGGCAAGTTGAAAATCGGTCGCTTCGGCGGCCGATTTTACATTTGAACGATATATGTGTGGAAGTGTGCCGTCGACATGCTTCTCCGTAAGCCCCGTCTGAAGCGGTGGTAAAATGGGCGGATTCGTTGTGCTTGCGGCCTTGAGCGGCCGCAGCGAGTGAAAGAAAGGATGTATCCATGCCTTTTTCCTATCTGGACAAAGATCCTCAGGTGGCTGCCGCCGTCTCCGCAGAGCTTTCGCGCCAGCGCGATTCAATCGAGCTGATCGCGTCAGAGAACTTCACGAGTCCGGCAGTTATGGAGGCCATGGGCAGCGTCCTTACCAATAAATACGCCGAAGGCTACCCTGGGAAGCGCTATTACGGCGGCTGCGAAAAGGTTGACTTGGTAGAAGACCTTGCTCGCGAGCGTGCGAAGGAGCTTTTCGGCGCAAAGTTCGCCAATGTGCAGCCTCATAGCGGCGCGAATGCGAATCTTGCCGCGTATTTCGCGCTCATTCAGCCGGGCGATACTGTGCTGGGTATGAGCTTGGATAACGGCGGTCATCTTACGCACGGTTCGCCGGTCAACTTTAGCGGCAAGCTGTATGATTTCCACGGCTATGGCCTGACGGATGATGAAACCATCGATTACGAGGCCATTGAACGCATGGCCGCTGAGCTCAAGCCCAAATTGATCGTCGGCGGCGCTTCTGCGTACCCTCGCGTGATCGATTTCGAGCGTATGGCCGACATCGCCCATCGCCACGGCGCATATTTCATGGTGGACATGGCTCATATTGCGGGTCTTGTTGCTACGGGCGCCCATCCTAGTCCTGTTCCGTATGCGGACGTCACCACTACCACCACGCACAAGACCCTTCGCGGTCCACGCGGCGGCCTTATTCTGTGCAATGACGAGGAAATCGCCAAAAAGATCGACAAAGCGGTGTTTCCGGGAAGCCAGGGCGGTCCGCTCATGCATGTGATTGCAGGCAAGGCGGTTGCTTTTGGCGAAGCGCTGCAGCCTGAATTCAAAACCTACATTGACAACGTGGTCGCGAATTGCGCCGCCATGGCGGAAGGCCTTACCGCCGGCGGGCTTCGCCTGGTTTCTGGCGGTACGGACAATCATCTGTGCCTCGTGGATCTGACCCCTGCCGATGTCACGGGTAAAGACGCCGAGAAGCTTCTTGAGAGCGTTGGTATCACCGTGAATAAGAACTCCATTCCCAACGAGCCGCGTTCTCCCTTCGTGACCAGCGGCATTCGTGTCGGATCCGCCGCCGCTACCACGCGCGGCCTTGATGAGAACGACTTCCGCCGCGTGGGCGAACTGATTGCCGCCACGGTTTTTGCAGCCGGCGACGAAGAGAAGCTTGCCGCTATAGCCGCGCAGGTCCGCACCATCCTGGATGCGCATCCGCTGTATCCCGAATACGATTTCTAAACAAGGCTATCGCTTGATTCAAGCCGCTCGGCGATTCTTATTCGTCGAGCGGTCTTGTGCGCCAAGGAGGACGAAATGGCTTTTGAAAACGAAGAACGGGTTGTGCTCGTCGACCATCCCATGGTGCAGCATAAGCTTGCGATCCTGAGGGATAAGACCACCCCTTCCAAGCAATTCCGCGAGCTTGTCCGCGAACTCGCCATGTTCGAAACGTTCGAGGTCACGCGCGATCTTCCCCTCGAAGAAGTGTTCGTCGAAACGCCGGTCGCGGAAGCGAAGTGCAAGATAGTCAAGGGCCGCAAAATGGCGATTGTCCCCATTCTTCGCGCAGGCCTTGGCATGGTGGAAGGCGTGCTCGACCTCGTGCCCGCCGCATGCGTCGGTCATCTGGGCATGGAGCGAGACGAGCAGACTCATCGCCCGCGCGAGTATTACGCCAAGATGCCGAAAGACATCGCCGATAGGGATGTGCTGATCGTCGATCCCATGCTGGCAACAGGAGGAAGCTCCCTTGCCGCTATGGAGTATCTTCGCGAATGCGGGGTCAAAAACCTTAAGCTCATGGTTTTGGTTGCGGCGCCGGAGGGAATTCGCGCCGTGCTCGATGCAGACCCCGATGTGACGGTGTATACGTGCGCGATTGACGATGGCCTCAACGATGCCGCTTATATTGTTCCTGGTCTCGGGGATGCGGGCGATCGCATTTTCGGAACCAAATAAATCGGTGAAATCACGAACGGCTTGCTGTGCGCGCCTGCGCAGCAAGCCGTTTCATTGTGTAGGGAGGCTAGCATGGCGCAAAGGCATATCGAGCGTCCTTCGTGGGACGAGTATTTCATCCATCTCGCATTCGAGGTCGCGAAGCGTTCGACCTGTCTTCGTCGCGCGGTGGGGGCTATCATCGTGAAGGATCGTCGAATTCTCGCCACGGGTTACAACGGCGTTCCTTCGGGTCTGCGCCATTGCGAAGAAACGGGTTGCCTGCGCGAACAGCTCGGCGTTCCTTCGGGGCAGCGTCACGAAATCTGTCGCGGTCTTCATGCGGAGCAGAACGCCATTATCCAGGCGGCGCGCTACGGCATAGATATAGAAGGCTCGTCTATCTATATAACAACGCAACCTTGCTCGGTATGCGCCAAGATGCTCATTAATGCCGGCATTAAGGAAATCGTTTTTGCAACCCCGTATCCTGATGCATTATCAGAGGAATTGCTTTCGGAAACGGACATTCTTATTCGTAGTGTCGATGGATCCGTATAAAAATCGTATAAAGTTCACCCCGTTTGCGTGTTTTTTTCTTCTTTTACCATCTTCATGCGAAATTGATATACATTTTTTGCTAGAGTGAGTGAAGTTTTCGACATATGTCGGTGAAAAGTTCGATCGGATAATAAGGAGAGTGAACAGCTCGATATGTTCATCGCCCTAGGGGTTTTGACCGGATTTCTCGGGTTTCTGCCCATGTTTATTGCGTTGAGGTTATCGCGCCGTTCTACTTCCACCCAGGCATTGACCATAGGTCTGTATGGTCTTGCGGGCGCGGCCGTTTCTCTGGTCGTTCTGATCGTCGGCCTTGTCGCCTGTGGATTATTGGCTCGCGAGAGCCTCATTTCTTATGTGATAGCGGAAATACTCACTTTTTTGGTATCCACAGTTACGTATGTCTTCTATAAAAATGTGTTTGCAAAACGCAAGCGCAAGTAATGATTGCAAGTAAGGAAGGAATCTCATGGGCGAAGCTCTCAATCAGTTCGTCGCGGAAGCGCAAGGCCTCGCGGCGCACTTCGATCCCCACACGGTGTTCAGCATCGGCGGTTGGGAAGTCACCCAATACGTCGTCTGGCTGTTCGTCGCGCTCGCCGTCACCTTCGCGGTCGTGCTTATTTCCGCGAAGAAGCTCCAGCTCATTCCTACCAACAAGTTTTTCAATACGGTGGAATACGGCTATGAGTTCGTGAACAAGAGCATTGCCGAAGACGTTATCGGCAACGGCTTCAAGCAGCATGTGCCCTTCCTGGCCACGATGTTCTTCTTTATTCTGATCTGCAACATCCTCGGTCTGATTCCCGGCTTTAAAACCGCAACGGGCGCTATCTCTTGTACCTGGGCTCTTGCTGCAATCTCGTTTGTCTACTTCAACTACTACGGCTTGAAGAAGTTCGGCCTTCTGGGCTACTTCAAGAACCTTTGCCCGAGCGGCGTTCCGAAGCCCATGGTTCCGGTCATCTGGTTCCTCGAGCTCTTCTCCATGATCATTCGTGTGCTTACGCTTGCAGTCCGACTTTACGGCAACATGCTCGCCGGCCATATGATGCTCGCCATCTTCGGCATCGCAACCACCTGCTTCATTCAGCAGGCTCTGTTTGCCGGGTCTATGGACCTCATCGCCGGCTTGCCTTCCATCGCATGGTTCGTGCTTTTGGTGCTTATGTATGCCATGGAGTGCTTGGTCGCATTCATCCAGGCGTTCGTTTTCGCCATCCTTTCCGCGTCTTACGTCAATACGGCGACCCATGCGCACTAAGCGCATAAAGCGCACACGTCCGCCGCAACGTATGCGGTCTGATTACGGTGTTTCAGCTGCACCCCTCAGCTGGCAAATATAGGTAAGAAACCCCGAAGAAAAGGCATGGGGTTCGACAAAGGAGGAAACTGTGGAAATCACTGTCGCACTTGCCGCACTGAAGGTCGTCGGCTACGGCCTCGCCGCTATCGGCCCTGGCATCGGCATTGGTATCGCTACCTACGGTCTGTGCGTCGCTGCTGCTCGCCAGCCTGAGATGAAGGGTCAGCTCATGGGCTACTTCTTCATCGGTGCTGCAATGTCTGAGGCATTGGCACTGCTCGGCTTGGTTCTGTTCTTCATCGGTTAATCCATTCGATTTACTGCATGGTTTTTACGAAGAAAGAACAGGAGGCAAGCGAGTTGAAAGCGTACACAACCAAGGTCGGCAAAGTCGGCGCTATTGTTGCCTCTGCAGCTACCGTCGCTCTTTGCAGCCCCGCGTATGCATTCGCTTCTGAGGGCGGTGGCGTCGAAGCCATTCTGCCCAAGATGAATGAATTCATCCCCATGCTCGTCGCCTTCATCATTTTGTGGGTCATTCTTGCGAAGTTCGGTTGGCCGGTTTTCGACCGTATGCTCGAGAAGCGCGCCAACACCATTCGCGATGACCTCAAAAACGCCGAAGAGGCCCGCCAGGAAAGCGAACGTCTGCTCGAAGAGTACAAGCAGCAGCTCGCCGAGGCTAAGGCTGAAGCTTCCCGCATCGTTTCCGATGCGAAGAAGACCGGCGAAGACGTGAAGGCCGACATTACGGCGAAGGCGCAGCAAGAAGCCGCCGACATGATCGAGAAGGCGCATGCAGCCATCGAGGCTGAGAAGAAGGCTGCTGTTTCTGAGCTGCAGGCTTCCGTCGCCGACCTCTCGGTCGCAGTGGCCGGCAAGCTTATCGGCAACGATCTGTCTGACGAACAGCATCGCGCTATGATCAAGCGCTACGTCGAAGAGGCGGGTAGTTTCAATGCCAACTAATCGTCTGCTTGTTAAAGAAGAAATCGCAACGTATGCCGGCATGCTTCTCGATGCGGCCTTTTCCGAAGGCGGCCAGGAGCGCGTGCTGGACGTTCGCGACCAGCTGGAAACCGTGTTTTCGCTGTACCGCGGCAATACCGATCTGCGCGAAGCGCTGACTGATCCGGCGTATTCTCCTGAACAACGTGGACGTTTGGCCGCCAACGTGTTCGAGGGAATAGACCCCTTGGTCAACAGCGTGATCACCGTTATGGCGGAGCGTAACAATCTCGGCGAGCTTTCACAGGTCGTCTCTGCATTCTACGAGACTTCCGAGGAAAAGCTCGGCGTTTGCGTCGTCGACGTGACTACGGTCGTCGCGCTTGATGACGAGCTGCGCTCGGTTATCACCGAGAAGCTTTCCAAGGATTTGGGCAAGAAGGTCGTGTTGCGCGAGCACATCGACACGTCCATCCTGGGCGGCATTATCATGAGTACCCATGGAAAACGCATCGACGCGAGCATTGCTTCTCAGTTGGAGCATACTCGCAACGTGCTTACGGAATCTAACGATGGAGGTGAATGCTAGTGACAGAAATCACCGCAAAGTCTATCGACGAAGCATTGCGCAAGCAGCTGGATTCTCTTCAGACCAGTGTCGATGCCCGTGAGGTCGGTACGGTCGTCCAGGTAGGCGACGGTATTGCACGCGTCGACGGTTTGAAGGGCGCCATGGCAGGCGAGCTCCTGGAGTTCGTCGGCATCGGCGGCAAGGTTGTCTACGGCCTTGCTCAGAACCTCGAGGAAGACGAAGTCGGCGCCGTACTTCTCGGCGATGTCACCGCAATTCGAGAAAACGACCAGGTTCGTACCACTGGCAAGATCATGGAGGTTCCTTCGGGCAAGGGCTTGCTCGGCCGCGTTGTGAACCCCCTCGGCATGCCTATCGACGGCAAAGGCCCCATTAAGGCCGAAGGCACCCGCCCTGTCGAATTCAAGGCTCCCGGCGTTATCAGCCGTAAGCCCGTTCATGAGCCCATGCAGACCGGTATTATCGCCGTCGACGCCATGGTGCCCATCGGACGCGGCCAGCGCGAGCTTATCATCGGCGACCGCCAGACTGGCAAGACCGCTATTGCGATCGACGCCATCATCAACCAGAAAGACACTGACATCATCTGCATCTATGTTGCAGTCGGCCAGAAGGCTTCCACGGTTGCAGGCGTTATGGAGACGCTCGAGAAGCATGGCGTCATGGACAAGACCATCATTGTCGCGGCGAACGCTTCCGACTCTGCTCCGCTTCAGTACATCGCTCCTATGGCCGGTGCTGCAATGGGCGAGTACTTCGTCTATACCGGCGAGAACGGTGAGCCCGCAGGCCCCGAGAATCATGGACGTCACGTGCTGATTATCTACGATGACCTGTCCAAGCAGGCTGTCGCTTATCGTCAGATGTCTCTGACCCTGCGCCGCCCGCCGGGACGCGAGGCATATCCTGGCGACATCTTCTATCTGCATAGCCGCCTGTTGGAGCGCGCTGTGAAGATGTCCGACGAATACGGCTGCGGCTCTATGACCGCCCTGCCGATCATCGAGACCCAGGCTGGCGACGTTTCCGCGTATATTCCGACCAACGTAATCTCTATTACCGACGGTCAGATCTTCTTGGTTACCGACCTGTTCTATCAGGGTCAGCGTCCTGCAGTTGACGTTGGCATCTCGGTTTCTCGAGTTGGCGGCTCCGCTCAGACCAAGGCCGTGAAGTCCGTTTCCGGCACGCTGCGTCTTGACCTTGCTTCTTATCGCGAGCTTCAGGCGTTCACCCAGTTCGGTTCTGACCTGGACAAGTCCACGCAGGACCAGCTGAACCGCGGTGCGCGCATGACCGAGCTCTTGAAGCAGGAGCGCTACAAGACCTTGGCGTACGAAGAAGAGGCCGTTGCTGTCTATGCGGGCGGCAAAGGCTTCCTCGACGACATCGAGGTCAAGGACGTCGTTCGTTTCCGCAACGAGCTCATCGACTACCTGCGTGCAAGCCATGCCGACGTGCTGAAGAAGATTCACGACGATAAGAAATTCACGCCTGAAAGCGAAGAGGCTCTTGTTGCGGCAATCAATGCTTTCAAGCAGCAATTCGCGGCGTAAAGGAAGGCTAGAACATGCCTAACCTGCACGACATTGAAAAGCGCATCAAGTCGGTTTCTTCGACTATGCAGATCACGCGCACCATGGAAATGGTTGCAGGCGCGAAGGTGAAGCACGCTTCCGAGCGCATCATCACCGCCACGCCGTATGCCGAATCCATGACCGAAATGCTTCAGGGCGTTGCGGAGCGCGTGCAGGCCAGCGAAAACCCTTTGCTGGAAAAGCGTGCGGACGTTAAGCGTATGCTGGTGGTGGCCGTGGTTTCCGACCGCGGCCTTGCCGGCGGCTTCAACTCCAACGTTCTGCGTACGGTAGAGAAGCTGATTCGCGCGAAAAAGGCGCAGGGTGTCGAGGTCGAAGTTATCGCCTGCGGCAAGAAGGCTATTGGATTTTTCAAGTATCGCAAGATCGAGCCGGTGCTTGATTTCAAAGATCTTTCTGCCGACCCTACGCTTGAAGAGGCGAATGCCATCGCCGATTACGCCGTCGCGGCGTATGAAGAAGGCCGTGTCGACGAGGTTGTTTTGGTGTACAACCACTCGAAGAACGCTGCTGAGCAGGTTCTGCGCGAGGAAGTTATCCTGCCCGTCGATACGCAAGCTGTTATGACCGCTTCTGCCGAACCGGCGGAAGCTGCAACCGAGTCCATTCCCGCGAGCGTCGAGTTCGAGCCCGAGCCGGCTGACGTGTTGGCCCGTCTTCTGCCCGCATATCTGCGCACGTCGATCTACCATGCGTTGATCGATTCCGCAGCAGGCGAGCAGTCTGCGCGACGCACTGCCATGCATTCGGCAACCGAGAATGCGAACGAGATGGTGGAAACGCTGTCCAGGTTGTATAACCGTGTACGTCAAGGTGCCATCACCACTGAGATCTCTGAGATCGTTGGTGGCGCTGCAGCTTTGGAGGATTAAATGGCTGACGAGAAAATGCTTACCAAAGCGGAGCTTGAGGCCAGCAAAGGCGCTACGGGACGCATTGTGCGTATCGTCGGCCCTGTTGTTGACGTCGAGTTCCCTGCGGATCAGCTGCCGGCGATTTACAATGCGCTGACGGTTGATGCCGTAACCCCCGTCGGCGAAATTCACGTCGTTCTGGAAGTTGAGACCATGCTTCCCGGCAACCTCGTGCGTTCCGTCGCGATGAGCTCTACCGATGGCCTGGTGCGTGGCGCCGAGGTCGTTGACACGGGTCATCCCATCATGATGCCCGTTGGTCCTGAGACCCTGGGCCGCATTTGGAACGTTGTTGGCGAGCCTGTGGATGAGAAGCCCATGCCTGAGGTTTCCGGCTACATGCCCATCCATCGTCCCGCTCCCGAATACGACAGCCTCATCACGAAGACCGAGGTCTTCGAGACCGGCATCAAGGCTATCGACCTTATCGAGCCCTTCATCAAGGGCGGTAAGACCGGCCTGTTCGGCGGCGCAGGCGTTGGCAAGACCGTTATCATTCAGGAGCTTATCAATAACCTCGCTCAGGAGCATGGCGGCACGTCCGTCTTCACCGGCGTAGGCGAGCGTACCCGTGAGGGTACCGACCTGTACCTGGAGATGAGCGAGTCTGGCGTTATCAACAAGACCTGCTTGGTCTACGGCCAGATGAACGAGCCCCCGGGAGCACGTCTTCGCGTCGGCCTTGCAGGCCTGACCGAGGCGGAGTACTTCCGCGATCAGGGCCAGGACGTTCTGCTGTTCGTCGACAACATCTTCCGCTTTACCCAGGCGGGTTCCGAGGTTTCCGCACTTCTCGGCCGTATGCCTTCCGCTGTAGGCTACCAGCCTACGCTGGCAACCGAGATGGGCGACCTGCAGGAGCGTATTACGTCTACCACCACGGGTTCCATCACCTCGGTGCAGGCTGTCTACGTTCCCGCCGACGACTTGACCGACCCTGCTCCGGCTACGACGTTTACCCACCTCGATGCGAAGACGGTTCTTTCCCGTTCCATCGCCGAGCTTGGTATTTACCCCGCGGTCGACCCGCTGGAGTCCACCTCCCGCGCGCTCGAGCCCGCGATCGTTGGCGAAGAGCACTATCGCGTTGCTACCGGCATCCAGGAGCTTCTGCAGAACTACAAAGACCTGCAGGACATCATTGCAATTCTGGGTATGGACGAACTTTCCGAGGAGCAGAAGCTTACCGTGTCTCGTGCGCGTAAGGCTCAGCAGTTCTTCGGTCAGTGCTTCCATGTTGCAACGCAGTTCACCGGCCTGCCCGGCAAGTATGTCAAGATGGAGGACACGGTTCGTTCCTTCGCTGCCATTCTCGACGGCGAATGCGACGAGATTCCCGAGCAGTGCTTCCGCCTGAAGGGTTCCATCGACGACGTGTACGCCGATTACGAGGCCCTGAAGAAGAACGAGGCATAAGATGGCTAAGTTCACCTGCGACATCGTGACGCCTGAAGCGAAGTGCTACACCGGCGAAGCTCACTTCGTCGTTGTTCCCGGCACCGAAGGTGAGATGGGCTTCTTGAGCGGCCACGTTCCTCTGGTTTCCACGTTGAGCGACGGCGTCGTTCGCGTGCAGGAAAACGAGGGCGGTCCGTTCAAGGAGTTTGCCGTCGAAGGTGGCTACGTGCAGGTTAGTGGCACGAAGGTCATCGTCCTCGCGGACAAAGCCGAACTGCGTTAAGCGTTCCGGGTATTTACAGGCGCTTAGATGCCATGTCGTTTGAGCGTTTCTTGAAGAGCGGTCCTTCGGGGCCGCTCTTTTTGCGCGTGCGTGCTGAAAGAATGGATTGAGGTGATATGACGCTCTGTACGGCAGAACAACATCGCTTAGAAGGTATTACCGTAGGGCTAAAAGTGCCAAGGTATCGAATAGGAAGCGCAATATATTGTTGGTATCCGGAAGCTACCGCTAGCTTGTATGAAAGAATTGTCGAGGCTCTGTAAAGACCTGCATTGCCATAGGGGTAGAACGCAATGATATGTTTCTATAAAACTTTCGAGCATATGTAGCACTATTCCTTGGAGGCTATCTATATGAAACCTACCAATTCGGTTCTTGCAGCCGGCGTGTCGCTTTCCCTTGTGCTTGGCTCTGTGCCGGCTGTCGCTTTTGCTAACGAACCTAAGGATGCTGCCGCGGAACTGGATGCGTCGCAGTCCGAAACAAGCGAAGCTTCTGCAGGAAGCATGGCGGGAGACACTCTGCTGTCTGATGTGGCAGGCCAGCCCGACGGTCTTCCCGAAAGCTCCTATGACAAGGCTGATTTCTATCAGGGTTCGTACGAAGCGGCCGTGGTATCCACGTTTGCTTTGCGCTCGGTAGGTTTGCAGCCGCGTGAGATTTCTGGGGACATGCTGTATTTCGGAGCGTTCGAGGGAGGTACGTACGATCGCACCTTCAGCTATGGCGACGGTTATCATGCCATGGGGTACTATCAGTTCGACCATCGCTACGGCCTGAAGAATTTTCTTCTTGCCTGCTATGAATACAATCCTGCCAAATACGCGATGTTCGCTCAGTTTGCGAATATCTCAGATGCCCAGTTTAAAGCCGAAAATGCCATTCGAAGCAACGGTGCATTCACCGCTTTGGGCACAAGCCTGAACAATGCCTGGAAAGCGGCCTATGCGGCCGATAGCTACGAGTTCTCTCGACTGCAGGATGATTGGGCATATACGTCGTACTATCTTCCGGCGGAACGCTACCTTGCAAGTCGAGGGATAGATATTTCCGATCGAAGTGACGCCGTAAAGGGCCTGTGCTGGGGCCTATCGAATCTTTTCGGTCAAAGCGGATGGCGCAAGTTTGTCGGGGGCGTTTCTGACGGCTACGACTGGAATGGCGTCTACCACTACCTCGGCGAGGGCTACCAGTGGCCTGGATGCGGGCTTTACGACGGTATGACAGACAGGGAATTTGTCACGGCACTGTGCAACTACGTCGTCGATAACGTTGCAGTCTTCTACAAAGGCCAGCCCCAGTATCACGAAGGATGGCAGAACAGGTACAAAAAAGAGTTGAATCAATGCCTTGCCATCATCAATCGTGCGGGCGATACGCATGCCAAGCCCGAATCGAACGAGGGAGGATCCTTGGGCGGAGGCGAGACCAACGAAGAGTCCGGTTCGAACGACGGCTCCTCGCAGGGCGGAAGCTCAAGCGATGACGCTTTGTCGCAGGGCGAGGGCTCGAATGGCAACGACTCGTCTCAGAATGACAACTCGAATGACGAGCCTTCCGGCAACGATGATACGGATGCGCTTCCTAACGGCAACGACTCTCACGAGGAGCCGGGTGCAGGCGGCCCCTCCGATGGAAATACTTCCGACGGTGAATCCGATGCTGGCAGCAACGATTCCGACCTTGGCGACAATGGGTCTGGGGCCGATATCGAATCCGGCATGGGAGGCGAGTCCGATACCGGCGGCCATGAATCCAACGAAGGAAACGATTCTGCGGAAAACGGCTTCGGTGCCAATAACGAGAATGCGGGCGGCTCGAACAGCGATGAATCCGACGACAAGGGGGCGAGCGACGAAGAGACCGGCGGCTCTCAGTCGGCCGATGGCCAAAACAATGCGGACGTCAATGCCAACGGCGGATCGGGCGATTCTCAGGTCGATTCAGGGAAAGGCATGGGGGCGGCTGGCGGCAACGAGAATTCCGAGTCCGCACTTTCGGGTTCCCGCCAAGTCAACGCCGAATCCGACGCCTCCTCGTCTGAAAGCGAAAAACCGAAAAAGATTTCGGAGATGGTCAAAACCAGCGATGGCCTGGGCACGATAATAGCAGGCTTCGCTGCTGCTACGGCTGCATTGGTTGCCATGGGTGTTGTGGCTCTTCGTATGAGGGTTCGTCGTCAATAGGCGAAATGGACATCGCAACCTTGCATATGGGGTTCGATGCCAAGAAAGAAATTTGCCGTGTCCTTACGCCAGGCTGATGCATCTGATCGCCGACGGTCTTGGGATGGTCATCGTGTCTGGGCGGGACGACGGCGCAAGCAACGCGTCCGATTCCTTGGAAGGAGTCGGACGCGTTTTTTACGTCGGGGTTTATACTGTTGAAGATTGCAAGGGGGGAGACGTAAGACTGTCTCGAGAACTGTCCGTCTCACGCTATCTCGCTCAAACTGACATCCGAGAAAACGCAGGGTCATGACATTTCCTCATAAAACGAAACGAGTCGCCTAAGGAGTGGGCGACTCGTTTCTTAAGGGGTATGGCGACCGCCGCTATGGGCAGTGGGTTTGCATTCGAGACAAAGTCTCAAAGCTTATGCGGTGCAGCTTGTGCGAACCGAGGTGTTGTTCGGGCTTATGCTCCGACCATGACCTGGACGACCAAGAGCGCTCCGCCGAAGACGAACAGGAAGCCGACCATCGGAAGAACAAACTTCAACCAATGCGTGTACTTCATGTCCAGCATCGTCAACGTTGCCATGACCAGGCCCGTCGGTGCAAGATAGAGCATTGCATACTGGCCCCAGTTGTAAGCGGAAACGATGATGGAGCGGTCGATTCCGACGGTGTCGGCCAGAGGTGCGAGAATAGGCATTGCAAGAACGGCCAGGCCCGAAGAGGACGGTACGATGAAGCCGAGCAGGAAGAAGATGACCATCATCATGATGATGAAGATGCCGCCTTCCATGCCCTGGACCGCGTTGGAGGCCCAATAGAGCAACGTGTCGGAGATGAAACCTTCCTCCATGATCAGGTTGACGCCGCGCGCCAGGCCGATGATCAAGGACACGCCGACGAGGCTCGATGCGCCGTTGATGAAGGCGTCCACGACGGTTTTCTCGTCAAGGCCGGTCAGGAAGATGCAGATGATGGCAATGAACAGGAAGGATGCAGCCATCTGCGGGAACCACCAGTGCAGGTTCACAACGCCGTAGATCATGACGATGAAGGCGGAGACGAACAGCACGAGAATAAGCTTACGACGCCAGTCGAAAGAGGGGATGGTGGAAGAGCTGGAGTCATGCACGCTGAAGAGCTTGGCGAAATGCTCGCGGTCTTCGTAGGTGTAAGACGCCTCGGGGTTCTTCTTGATCTTCTTGCAGTACCAGTACAGATAGGAGACAACGACGATTGCGCCCACGACGCAGCCGACGACGCGCCACTCGATGCCTTCGGTCCAGGCAACGCCTGCGGCGTTAGAGGCGATAACGACGGAGAACGGGTTGATCGTGGAGAACGTGGTGCCCATGGAGCCGGCGAGGAAGATGGCGCCGACGCAGACGATGGAGTCGTATCCCAAGGCGAGGAAGATGGGTACGAGAATCGGATAGAACGCGACTGCCTCTTCCTCAAGACCGCAGGTCGTGCCGCCCAAAACCATCAGGACGCTGACGAGGAATACCAAGAGGAACTCGCGGCCCTTGGTCTTTTTCGTCAGGGCGACAAGGCCCGATTCGAATGCGCCTGATGCATTGACGACGCCGATCAATCCGCCCAAGACAAGGATGAAGACCATGATATCGACGCCGTTGATGGTGCCGTTGACCATGGCGGACGTGACATCGAAGATGCCTTTGGGCTGCTGGGGGAGTTCTTCGTAGGTGCCGGGAACAGAGATCGCCTTGGTGATGGATCCGTCGAGGAACTTGCTGACGTCAACCTTCATGTCGGCAAGTTCAGGGTCGGCGCGGAATGCCTCTTCGGTTGCCGGTATGGTGCGAACGTCGCCGCTGGGCTCGGTGATTTGAAACTCCGAGGATTCAGGCAGGTACGCCAGCTTCGAATAGGCGCCTGCGGGGATGAACCATGTGGCGATGACCGCCAAAATGGTGATTACGAACAGAATGGTAAACGCGGTGGGTACGCTGAATTTCTTTTTCTTCTTCGGCGGTGCCTCGACCGTCGCGGTCGCTGTTGCGGCCGTCGCTTCTGCTGACATGGGTCCCTCCTTGTGGTGTTTGTGCCGCCGTGCTTGCTCGGGCGGCTTCCTCTCTTCTCTATCAGTAAGCCGTTCCTTCCATCGGCTTATGTAGACGCGCTTTCCCGCGCGAGACGTATCTCGTGCGTGTATGCTGCGGGCTTGATGAAGGTTTAGGAGTTCGTATTCGCCGGCCTGAAGCGGCGTTACGTTTCTGTAAAGAATGTATGTCCTGGGCGTACGGTGAATTGAATTTCAAAACGCAATAGTGTTGCATTAAGTCATGCAGGCGCAGCC
>OLRQ01000317.1_pt1 | contig 53118 bp, 43 predicted proteins | sample 1671971 | NCBI WGS metagenome assembly OLRQ01 (sample SAMEA3136631, study PRJEB25190) | human gut metagenome | biome: human gut; feature: human-associated habitat; material: faeces | place: Austria | collected 2013
CTGCTTCAATTGCGCAAAGCAATAAGCAGTGGGTTGGGACTTGCTTGTATCAGGAATGTCCTGATAAGCTGCGAAGATAAAATCCCGCAGATTCGCCGATATCCGGAAGCTGTTTATATGGCGATTGCTTTTATAACTGGCATTCGGATGTCGTAGTGAGAAATTGCGATTTCAACATAAGATAATATAGCAAATATTACTAAAAAAAGCAAGGAAAACGGATAAAAGAGAATTAAACAAACAAAAAAAATTGGACAGTTCGAAAAACCGGGGGATAGTGAAAGCAATATTTTGATGCCAGAAAGCAAGAATTATTGAGATAAATAAAACAGAGGCTGGTATAGTGATGGTAGAACATGGCGGAAAAGCAAATGACTGAGGCAGGCAGGAGTACCGATAACAATGATTGCCGGGTTTGCTGTGTGTCGGAAAAAGCGGAAGGAGCGAATAGTATGATCAGTAAGGAGACGAGGAAAAAGGCCAGAGAAAAGGCAGAGGCACTGGTTGGCCAGATGACACTGGAGGAAAAGGCAGCACAGCTGAAGTACGGAGCACCGGCTTTAAAACGCCTGGGGATTCCGGCGTACAACTGGTGGAATGAAGGATTGCACGGGGTAGCCAGAGCCGGTCAGGCGACGGTATTTCCGCAGGCGATCGGAATGGCAGCGACGTTTGATACAGAGCTGTTAAAGGAGGAGGCAGATGTGATTGCGACAGAGGGACGCGCAAAATACAATGCCAGCTCTGCCGAAAACGACCGTGATATTTACAAAGGACTGACCTTCTGGTCTCCGAATGTCAACATTTTCCGCGATCCGCGCTGGGGGCGCGGTCATGAGACGTATGGAGAGGATCCGTATCTGACAAGCCGTCTTGGTGTGGCGTTTGTAGAAGGCCTGCAGGGAGATGGGGATACCTTAAAGGCGGCGGCATGTGCGAAGCATTTTGCGGTGCATTCCGGACCGGAGGCGCTCCGACATGAGTTTGACGCTCAGGCGACGCCGCAGGATATGGAGGAGACCTACCTTCCGGCATTTCAGGCGCTTGTGCAGGAAGCAGGCGTAGAATCGGTCATGGGCGCTTACAACCGGACGAACGGAGAGCCATGCTGCGGAAGTCCGTCTCTGCAGAAAATCCTGCGCAAGGACTGGGGCTTTGAGGGACATTTTGTTTCTGACTGCTGGGCGATCCGAGACTTCCATGAGCATCATATGGTGACGAAAAATGTACGGGAATCTGCAGCGATGGCGATCAACAATGGCTGTGACGTGAACTGTGGAAATACGTACCTGCACATTTTAGGTGCGGTACAGGATGGACTGGTTACTGAGGAGACAATCACAGAGGCGGCAGTCCGGCTGTTTACGACGCGGTATCTGCTGGGACTGATTGACGGCAGTGAATTTGATCAGATTCCATATACAGAAGTAGAATCGGCAGAACATCTGGCTCTCTCGAGAAGAGCCGCGCAGGAGAGCTTCGTTTTGCTGAAAAATAATGGCATCCTTCCACTGGATAAGGCGAAGCTGAAGACCATCGGCATCATTGGACCGAATGCAGACAGCCGGGCTGCGCTTGCCGGAAATTACCACGGTACTGCATCTCGGTATGTGACAGTTCAGGAGGGACTGCAGGATTACCTCGGAGACTCTGTGCGCGTGCTCACGAGTGTGGGCTGCGATCTGTTCCGCGACCGCGTGGAGAATCTGGCGTTTCCTGATGACCGGCTCTCAGAGGCGAAGACTGTTGCAAAATACAGCGATGTGGTTATCCTCTGCGTAGGGCTGGATGAGACGCTTGAGGGAGAAGAGGGCGATACCGGCAACAGCTATGCGTCCGGTGATAAGAGAGACCTGCTGCTCCCGGAATCACAGCGGAAGCTTATGGAGGCGATTGCTGAGACGGGCAAGCCTGTTGTGCTCTGCCTGATGGCGGGCAGTGACATTGATCTTTCTTATGCAGCGGAGCATTTTGATGCGGTGCTTCAGCTCTGGTATCCGGGATCCGAGGGCGGAAAGGCAGCGGCACAGGTGCTGTTTGGCGAGGTATCTCCGTCAGGAAAGCTTCCGGTGACATTTTATGAGTCTCTTGAGGAGCTTCCGGAGTTCACCGATTACCGGATGGAGGGCAGAACCTATCGGTATATGAAGGGAAAGGCACAGTACCCGTTTGGCTATGGCCTGACCTATGGAAATGTTTCAGTGACAGGAGCGGAGATCGCAGCGCGTCCGGATGGCAGTATTGTGGTATCGGCTGAGGCTGAGAATACCGGTGTGGAGACGGACGAGGTGCTTCAGGTCTATGTGGAAAATACGGACTGCAGCAGAGCCGGAAAACACCCGGAGCTTTGCGGATTTTTGCGAATCCATCTGAAGGAAGGCCAGAAGGCGTGCTTTGAGATCCCGGTATCAAAGAATGTGTTTACTGTGGTCGGTGAAGATGGTGTGCGGGAAGAAAAAGGAACGCACTTTGTATTTTATGTGGGCTGCAGCCAGCCGGATGCGAGAAGTCTGGAGCTGACCGGAAAGGCATCACTGGAGATCCACTACGAGCGGAGATGACGGAAAAAGCAGGAGAATGCTTGATTCGGTTAAATACAGACAGGGACAGGGCAAAAAGATGCTTTGTCCCTGTTTTTGCGGTTAAGGTAGGCAAAAGCAGTGGTCTATGCTATACTTACATCAAAACTGCGGCATCATCAAGTAGATAAAGAAAGAGGAGAGACCATGAATCTGGAACAGTTACCACAGGAATTTTTAGAGCGGATGGAGCATATGCTGGGAGAAGAATACCCGGCATTTTTACAGTCCTATGAGGAGCCGCGCAAGTTCGGGCTGCGTGTCAATACGATGAAAATCAGTGTGGAGGAGTTTCAGAGACTGGCGCCGTTCCATCTGACTCCGATCCCGTGGATCCCGAATGGTTTTTATTATGAGCGCGAGGATGATCCGGCGCGTCATCCATTCTATTATGCGGGTCTGTATTATCTTCAGGAGCCGAGTGCGATGACACCGGCCAGTATCCTTCCGGTGATGCAAGGAGAGCATGTACTGGATCTATGTGCGGCACCGGGCGGAAAGGCGACGGCGCTCGGTGCAAAGCTCGCGGGTGAGGGACTGCTCGTGGCGAACGATATCAGCGCTTCCCGTGCAAAAGCACTGCTCAAGAATCTGGAAATTTTCGGTATCCGGAATTCCTTTGTCACAAATGCGTATCCGGCAAAGCTTGCAGAGCAGTTTGCCGGGGCATTTGATAAAATCCTGGTGGATGCTCCGTGCTCGGGAGAGGGTATGTTCCGGAAGGATCTGGCGAATGCCAGAGTATGGAGTCTGGAAAAGGTGAAGGAATGTGCGAAGACGCAGCATGAGATTATACGTCAGGCAGTGAGCATGCTCAGACCGGGCGGACTGCTGCTGTATTCGACCTGTACCTTTTCGCCGGAAGAAAATGAGCAGACGATCGCATCGCTTTTGCAGGAGCATCCGGAGCTGCAGCTGGTAGAGCTTCCGTGGTACGAGGGATTTGCGCACGGCCGTCCGGAGCTGGCCGACGGAAATCCGGAGCTGACAAAATGTGTCCGCATCTTCCCACACCGGATGGCAGGGGAGGGGCATTTCCTTGCCTTACTGTATAAGAAAAGAGAAGGCGAGGAAGATGTCAAGCTGTGCCTGAATGATAATTACATTATGTCGTCAGAGAACGTCAGTGCTGAGATGGTAGAGGAAGAAGCAGTACAGACAAATGTTGGACCGGAGTCTACGGATATAAACAGGAAACGAAAAAAAGAAGCCAGAAGTGTGGATAACTTGAACTCAAACCGAAAATCGCGTGGAAAAGACAAGAATCCCACGCGAGAGCGCCTCACCTTGGGCGGCAAAAAAACCGGCGCGCAGTCCGATGAAGCCGTTTTGGAAGAGTTTTTGCAGGATATTGCGCCGGCGGCCGGATATACATTTGCGGATATGGATATCCGCAATGGCCAGGTTTACTACATCCAGAACCGCGTCCCGGCAGGCCGCGGCATCCCGTTTCTTCGCAACGGCCTCTATTTTGGTGAGCTTCGCAAGGGCCGCTTCGAGCCATCCCAGTCGCTTGCAATGGCCTTACGCGCATCTGACTACGCTTCCGTCCTTGATTTCCCACAGGCAGACGAACGCGTGCGCCGCTATCTGGGCGGAGAGACCATCGATGTAGAAGATCTTCCGTGTGCACGCAAAAAAGGCTGGCAGCTCGTCTGCGTAGACGGCTATCCGCTCGGCTGGGGGAAACTGGTCAACGGAACCTTAAAAAATAAGTATCATCCGGGGTGGAGAATGACCGTGTAAACGGCATAAAAAGTCAAAAAGGTAATATAAAAATCCGTCAAGTCCGGTACAGCCTGGATTTGGCGGATTTTTTGTACGAGTCGGGAGAAATCATGCCTTAAATCAGGTTCATCTTTTTCTGATAAAACGTATTCCGATACTGCGAAGGAGTCATCCCCTCGTAACGCTTAAACAGCTTCATAAAATATTTCTCATCCGTAAATCCACACAGCCGCGCAACGGTACTCACCTTGTAAGCCTGATCCGTGAGCAGGTTTTTTGAAATCGTGATCCGGACGCGGTTGATGTAGGTCATGAGCGGATAGCCGGTATATTTTTTAAAGAGACCGGTCAGGTAAGTCGGGTGGTAGTTGAACCGCTCGGCAATCCCGGCAACTGTAAGCGGCTGTTCGTAATGAATCCGGATCCATTCAATGATCGTCAGCATTTGCATGGGGATATCATTTTTTTCAATCTGCTGGGTGATCAGGACTTCTGAGGAAAGCTCCATGAGCAGCAGGCTCAGGGCATAGTGAGAATTCCATGTCATGCGGTAATTCTGCCGCTTGGAAATGTCCAGTAATTGCACAAACAGCAAAGTCAACCGTCGGCTTAAAGAAGAGGTGCCATATTCCGGCAGCAGATAGTGCTCAGGCGTTTTGGGGGTATTCAGCGCAGTTGGATTGGCATTAAGAATTTCATCGTGGCGCAGCAGGGCCCCTCGGTTATAAATACAGTAATGTGGGTCGGTTACATTAAAATGAACCCAGTAATAGGACAGCTTTCCTTCACAGGGCCGGTAGCCATAATGCAGTCGGTCCGGAAACAGGATAATGAATTCATTCGAATGAACCGAATAGTTTTTCTGTCCCTGTGTGATGTGTAGAGTTCCTTGCTGGACGAGGATAAAAACGAAGGTGTCCAGAATTCTTCTTGGGTGAACAAATCCATCTTCACTGACCAGATTTCCGGAGGATACATAACTCATGGGAAACCTGGCATCAGAAATACAATACAACATAATATCAGATCCTTTCCGGATAAGCTTGTGATTTTGTCTGAAAAATGAACGGACGGAGCAAAAAAATGTATCTCTGCATGAAAAAGCAGACAAGTTCTAAACGAAAAAACAGAAAAATAAACTTAAAAACCGATAGCGGTATTCTAACACAAGATTTGTCTAGGAGAAAGTGGACGAATGCAATAAACTAGATTTGACCACCTTTTGTTATGATATGGACGTTGTTTCTGAAACTCAAAATGATAGGATAGATACATCAGATGAGCGGATCTGCAGGAAACGAAAAATGAGATAAACGGATAGGAAGAAAGGTGCGAAGAAGATGAGCATGGTAAAGGGTGTAAAAGGGAGACAGGTATACCTTCGCGACGAGGAACTTCTGCGAAGACGGGAGGAAAATAAAAATTATCTGCTGGAGCTGGGCAGTGAACATCTGCTGCTTCCATATCTGATGGAAGCGGGACGCTGTAAAATGAGCGAGACACCAGAGGACATTCATGGTGGCTGGGAATCCCCGCTGTGTGAGCTGAGAGGGCATTTTCTCGGTCACTGGTTGTCTGCGGCTGCTATGCATTATGAGGCGACCGGCAATGAGCAGGTACGTGCAAAGGCAGAGGAGATCGTAGAAGAGCTGGCGGTTTGCCAGAAGGACAATGGCGGACAATGGGCGGCTTCGATTCCGGAAAAGTATCTGTATTGGATCGGACAGAAGAAGCCGGTATGGGCGCCGCAGTACACGATTCACAAGACATTTATGGGTCTGTTGGATATGTATGAGCTGGCAGGCAGTAAAAAAGCACTGGATGTGGCGGTGAATTTCGGAAAGTGGTTTTATGACTGGAGCGGAAAATATACAGAAGCACAGTTTCAGGAAATCCTTGACGTAGAGACCGGTGGTATGCTCGAAATCTGGGTAATTCTGTACCGGATTACAAAGGACGAGATGTTCCGCACATTAATGGATCGCTATTACCGCAAGAGTCTTTTTGACGGACTGCTTGCAGGAAAAGATGTACTGACAAATATGCATGCGAACACGACAATTCCGGAGATTCTTGGTGCGGCGGCAGCCTATGAAGTGACAGGTGAGCAGCGTTATCTGGATATTGCGCAGGCATATTGGAAGAGTGCAGTCACAGACCGTGGATCTTATGTGACCGGAGGTCAGACCTGCGGTGAAATCTGGAGCGCGCCGAACCAGCTGAAGGCAAGGCTGGGAGACAAAAATCAGGAGCACTGCACGGTCTACAATATGATGCGCCTGGCTGATTTCCTGTTCCGTCACACGCAGGATCCGGTTTATCTGGATTACTGGGAGAAGAATCTGTACAATGGCATCATGGCGCAGGGTTACTGGCAGGGCAGTTTTACACATGGAAGAAAATCAGAGTATCCGACAAAAGGACTGCTGACGTATTTCCTTCCGCTGCGCGGCGGTGCACAGAAGGCATGGGCATCAAAAACACAGGATTTCTTCTGCTGTCATGGATCGCTCGTACAGGCGAATGCAGCGCATAATACGGGATTTTACTATGAGGGAGAGAATGCCCTTTACGTGTGTCAGTATTTTGAGTCTGACTATGAAGGAACCATCGGTGACACGAAGGTATCGGTCAAGCTGCGCAAGAACCGCATGAATGGGACAGAGCATCTGTCTTCTGATTCCACCGGAACACAGAAAATCAGTCGGATTGCGGCACGCTATCCGTCTTATCCGCGCAGCCAGGTCTATGACCTGATTGTGGAGACAGAAAAGGAAACCGCGTTTGATATATACGTTCGGATTCCGGCATGGACAGCCGGGGAAGGAACGGTATGCGTTTATAACACAGAGAATGCGGATGAGCTTCGGGCGGTTATGGAAGGAGAAAATCCGAATGGCGAGAAGCTCAGCGCAAAGCCGGGTACGCTTGTAAAGCTTTGCAGAAGCTGGAAACGCCAGGTGATCCATGTAGAGCTTCCGAAGACACTGACGGTAGAGCACCTTCCGGATCAGGAAGATATGGCGGCATTTCTGGATGGCCCGGTCGTACTCGCGGGACTTTGTGACGAGGAACGCATTCTTCACACGAAAGGACTGCAGGAGAACGAGCTGCTTGTTCCGGACAATGAGCGGGAGTGGGGCAACTGGATGGGCACCTGGAAGACCGTGCGGCAGGAGCAGGGTATCCGCTTTGTACCGCTGTACCAGGTCGGATATGAGCACTATTCCGTGTACTTCCCGGTAGAGGAATAAAAATTAAATGAATTACGTTATTGCCTGTTTTGGCGGCGCATATCCGCCTGAACAGGATGTGTACAGAAAAAGATGCCCGAGCGGGCATCTTTTTCTGTATCGGCAGTAGCCTTCTCAATAACCGGGAGAGATTCTTCCGGCTCATTAGCGATTTGTTCTGGAGATTTGCCTTTTCTGTCTGTTGTCGGAGCAGCTCTGACATATCACAGGTATAATTTTCCTGCATTGTCGAATAGGATTTTATCAATGATATCCTTTGCGTTGCTTACGGAAAGGTATCCGTCCTCTATTTTCTCTGTCAGAACCCTGCACAGCGAGAAACGGAATGCAAGAAGTGAGCCATAGCTTTCTTCTACCGTCCATGTATCACAGCCCCAGCAGATTTTATCGATCTGGGACATCTCGATCAGCTGATGCAATACCCGGTTTGATGCCGTGTAGGACAAAAGAGGAACCCAGGTCAGATCCGGATACACATTCTGATATCCGTCCACCATAGGGAAGAGATCGTCCAGCCACGGGAAACCGCAATGCAGCAGCACAAACTTTGTTTCAGGATTGCTTTTAATCACATCGTTTAACTGCAGTATATTTGTGTTCGTGATCTGCCCCATTCCTGTATGGCATTGCAGCGGAAGTGATAATTCTGCTGCGATTTCGCAGATTTTCCAGAACAGATAGTTCTGGAAATATCGGATATCCTCCTGTGTTATATCCGATTCCTTTACCCGGAAGACGCGCTCTGCCTGCTCCTGTGTCACTTTTTCAAAATGAAGGTCGCGCTCGTAGGCGAGCGCTATTTTTAAGGCTACACAGCCTGCATTCTTTTTCCGTATGATCCACGTTCTGACCCATTCCACATAATCTGGCAGATTATCCGGAAACTCCCCGAATCGTTCCTCCAGCGATACACCGTCATGGTTGCGGAGTCCCTTTTTATAGCCAAGGAAGAACAAATCCAGTCGAAAAGAGGGCGTAAACAGCTCCGGCCTTCCATTGTCGGAGCCCGGATTCCAGTAGGTATCTACGATGATATTCTGATATTTGCATTTATTCTTCAGCACATCCATGTAAAAGGCCGGATTCTGATGCGCTTTGCTGATTTGATCGGAAATCGAGTCCCAGTTCCCGGCTGTGATCGGATCTGAGATTCCGTAAAGCTCCTGAACGGACTTCTGAAGCCAGGCAAAAAAGGATTTATATCGAACCTTCTCCAGGTATGCGGATCTGCTTTCCGCGGTTGATCCCGGAGTGATCTGCATCCATTGCAAATACGTATTATTTATCAACTTGTCCAGATTAAAATCCAGCGCCGCCTGTTCCGGCAGATGATGTGAATGCGTATTCCTGATTTTGTGATCAGATATGTACCCCATTAATTCTTGCTCAGTCTGATTTGCTGTTCCCATGATTGGTAATGCCCCCCTTTTTTGTTGTTCTGGTAAAGCGGACATTCACAATCCGCTTCGTTACCTGTTTTCAAAGCATTTATAACAGCCTTCGATTTCCTTGTCAATCAATTTTTTTGACGGTGTTTTGACACAAAATGCTTTTTTTAAAATAGAATATGCTGGTAAAAAACAAAGAATTAAGGAAAATAGCGACTTTTTTATATTTAAAAAAATCCACACAGAAATGTCGCACAAGCTCATTCATAAAATCAGATAATTTAAATTAAATAAAAAAATAAAAAGAAAACACTTGACAAAACAAAGAATGTCAATTACAATAAAGACAACAAAACAACAGAGAGAAAAAGCAGGAGGACAGTCCAATGGGAAGGTAAATGGATTGTAAAAGGCAAAAAGAACAGGAGGTTATACAGTGAAGCTTCAAATTATTCATCGATAGGGCTACCGGATGACGAGAAAGTCTGGTAGCCCTTATTTTGTAGAATTGCGGGAGCTGCTTTGCAGCGGAGCAATTCGCAGGCATCACAAGGGTCAAAAGGTGTTTTACAGGAAATAAATTGTGAAATCTGCATAAAAATAACATAAAAAAATTATGAAAATGGGAGAAGACAAACAAAGCAATTGCAATCCATATAAATGTGTGATATTTTGAACATGCTACCTGAAAACGTTACCGAAAACGGAACCGGGAACATTTTATACAAGGTATGAGAATTGAGGAGACGCATGGAAAAAAATATGACCGAGGGAAATTCCCTCAAACAGATTTTATGTTTTGCATTTCCGCTGCTGCTTGGCAACTTATTCCAGCAGCTTTACAATCTGGCGGATTCGATTATCGTAGGAAAGACGCTTGGAATCGATGCGCTGGCGTCTGTGGGAGCGAGCGGCTCTCTGAATTTCCTGATACTTGGCTTTTGCATAGGACTGTGCAGCGGGTTTGCGATCCCGGTCGCGCAGACCTTTGGTGCGAAGGAGTATTCCCTGATGCGCCGGTATGTCGTAAATGCAATGGCGCTCGCAGCGGGGATTTCCATTGCGTTTGCAGTCGTGACGGCGCTGTTTTGCAGACAGATCCTGGTTCTGATCCGCACGCCGGAGAATATTTTAGACGGCGCGTACCGGTACCTGATCATTATCTTTATCGGGATTCCGTTTACGGTTCTTTATAATCTGTCAGCCGGTATTCTGCGTTCGCTCGGAGACAGCAAGAGTCCGTTTTTGTTCCTTGCCATATCGACTATCATCAATATCATTGGCGATCTGGTGTGCATTCTGGTCTTCGGGATGGGCGTAGAGGGCGCAGCTATCTCCACGATCGTTGCACAGGCCATTTCCGGCATCTGCTGTGTCATTTATATGAAAAAGCGTTTTACGATCCTGAAACTGGACCGGCAGGAGGAGAAGCTTTCTGCTCACCGGATGAAGATTCTGCTCGGCATGGGTGTCCCGATGGGACTGCAGTTTTCTATCACTGCGATCGGCAGTGTCATTTTGCAGAGCTCGGTCAACACGCTTGGCTCGACCGTCGTCGCAGCATTCACAGCCGGTACGAAGGTTGAACAGTTTACGATGGCACCATATGACGCACTTTCCAATACGAGCGCGACCTTCTGCGGTCAGAACCTCGGTGCCCGCAGGATCGACCGGATCTACAAGGGCGTCAGGCAGATGATCATGATCAGTGTGCTCTACAGTATTCTGGCAGGAGCGGCGATGATCCTCTGGGGTGACCGGATGGTTGGTGTCTTTGTAGATGCAGGGGAGACAGCGGTCATTTCCCATGCGTACAAGTTTGTCCGGTGTCTTGCCTGGTTCTACTATCTGCCGGGAATCCTCGCCATCCTTCGCAGCGGTGTGCAGGGTATGGGGCACAGCGGCGCTGCGATGTTCGCTGGCCTGACCGAGATGATTGCCCGTACCGTTATGGGACTCTTTGTCATTCCGGTATACGGCTTCACCGCAGCCTGCTTCAACGACCAGGCCGCCTGGCTCTGCTCGACAACCTACATTGCGATTATCTTTCTGACCATTGTGAAGAAGGAGCGGATTCGGCTAAATCCTGACAGTGATATGGAATGTGTGGAAAGCGAATTGTAAATATATACAAAAACGAAATGATAAAATTGTGAAAATAAGAGAAAACAAACAAAACAATTGCAATTCATAAAAAAGTATGTTATGTTAGGTATAGCAATTGAAAACGTTACCGAAAACGAAACCGGTAACAGTTTAAAAAACATAAGGAGGGCTATTATGTTAAAGAAAAGAATGTCATGGCTGCTGGCTGCAACGATGGTTGCATCAATGGGAATGGGCTGTGTGCCGGCTGCTGCAGAGGAGAGCACGTACGACGGAACGATTCGCTGGCTGAACTACAAGCCGGAGGTTGCTGATGCGATGAACGAGATCGCTGCTAAATATACCGAGGAGACCGGTATCAATGTAGAGATCGAGACTGCAGCGTCTGGTCAGTATGAGCAGACCCTGACCGCGAGAATCGACAGCTCAGAGGCACCGACGATCTTCGTTATCGACAGTGTGAACATGCTGAATACCTGGAAGGATTATATTTCAGACCTTTCCGATACAGAGCTGTATTCCTACGTGACCGACGATGCTTATACGATGAACGATGGCAACGGCGCGATCTACGCCATTTCCTATTCACTGGAAGCATGGGGCATCATCGTAAATAAGAAAATCACAGATGCATACTTCGCATCTCCGAACAAGTCAACAGAGTACACCTCTCTTGATGACCTTTACACCTTCGATGCTCTGAAGGCAGTCGTAGAGGATATGACCGCTCTGAAGGATGAGCTTGGAATTGACGGCGTATTCGGATCCACATCCCTGAAGGCCGGTGATGACTGGAGATATCAGTCCCATCTGATGAACCAGCCGCTGTACTGGGAGTGGGGCGGAAATGACAAGATCGACCTGAATGGTGAGATTCCGGAGTTCACATTCGAGTATGCTGAGAATTACAAGAATATCTTAGATCTGTACCTCAACAATTCTGTCATCGAGCCGAACCTCGTAGGAACAAAGACCGTAGACGATTCTATGGCAGAGTTCGCTCTTGGCAAATGCGCAATGATCCAGAACGGTGTATGGGCATGGAACACGATCAACGGTACCGACGGCAAGGCAGTCGAGGCCGATGATGTTTGCTTTATCCCGATCACCTGCGGCGTTGAAGGTGAGGAGAACATGGGATTGAACGTAGGCGCAGGCCAGTACATGTGCATCAACTCTCAGTCCTCTGAGGAAGATCAGAAGGCTGCTGAGGAATTCCTTGTATGGCTGTTCAGCTCTGATACAGGTAAAGAGCTTGTTTCCAAGAAGCTGCAGTTCGTTACCCCGTTCAGCACAATGGAAGACGCAGTGTATGACAACCCGCTGTTTGCAAGCCAGAGCGCAATCGCAGCTGCAGGCAAGACCGCATACTGCTGGGCTTCGAACCTGATTCCGGACCAGACCTGGAAGGACAATATGGGCGGCGATCTGCTGCAGTACGCACAGGGCCAGATGGAATGGGATGACGTTGTGACAGACGCTGTTGATACATGGGCAGTTGAGAGAGATATTACAAATGCAGCAAACGCTGAGTAATACAGAGTTGTAGTCAATTTTGGGCTGCCGTTAAGGTTCTTACGGCAGCCCTCTGTATATAAAACGGAAACTGGTGTTCCGGTACAGCGTTCGACAAATGGCGGAACCCGATGTGTTCCGCCATCTGTGAGGCGCTGTGCCAGCAGAGGAGAGGAGAAGCAAGGAATGCAGAAAATTTATAAAAAATATTTTGCCATATTTACATTGCCAACACTGATTGCCTATGCGATCGCGTTTGTGGTACCGTTTTTCATGGGACTGTATCTGTCCTTCTGTAAGTTCAAGACGATTGGAAATGCAAAATGGGTTGGCCTTTCCAACTATCTTTATGTATTTCAGGACAGCAACGGATTTCTGGCAGCGCTGTGGTTTACAGTAAAGATCGCGGTCGTCGGAGTGATCACGACAAACGTCATCGCATTTGCGCTGGCACTGCTTCTGACCCGTGGATTGAAGGGGACGAATGCATTCCGTACCATATTCTTTATGCCGAACCTGATCGGCGGTATCATCCTCGGTTACATCTGGCAGCTTCTTTTAAATGGTATCCTGATTAAACTGACCGGCGCGGATCTGACCTTCAGCGCGACCTACGGCTACTGGGGTATCATCATCCTGTACAACTGGCAGAAGATCGGTTATCTGATGATCATTTACATCGCAGGTATCCAGTCGATATCGGCAGACCTGATGGAGGCGGCGCAGATCGACGGCGCGAATTACCGTCAGACATTGCGCAAGATCATCATCCCGCTCGTCATGCCGTCTATCACGATCTGCAGCTTCCTGTCCCTGACGGACTGCTTCAAGATGTATGACCAGAACCTGGCTCTGACCGGTGGTGCACCGGGTACCCAGACCGCGATGCTTGCGATGGATATCTGCAATACCTATTACAACCGTATCGGTTTTGCCGGTATCGGACAGGCAAAGGCAGTCGTATTTACAGTACTCGTATTTGCCATTGCGATGGTTCAGCTCCGTGCGACCAGATCAAAGGAGGTAGAATAATATGGAACAGAGAAAAAAGATTGCAGATAGTATTGTTTATATCGTTCTGACCGTTCTGGCAGTTGCGTTCCTGGTTCCGATTTTCCTCGTAATCATGAACTCACTGAAAAACAAGCTGTACATTTCGACGACTCCGTTTGTGCTCCCGAATGGCGATAGCTTCGTAGGACTGAAAAACTATGTAGACGGACTGACGAAGATCCATTTCTTTGACAGCGTCGGATATTCTCTGTTTATCACGGTATTTTCGGTACTGGCGATGGTTATCTTCTGTTCGATGACTGCATGGTTTATCACACGTGTAAAGAGTAAGATCACTTCCGGTATTTATTACATGTTCGTAGCGAGCATGGTTGTACCGTTCCAGATGGTTATGTACACCATGACGAAGACAGCGGATGCGCTGCATCTGAACAACTATGTCGGCATCATAGTAGTCTATCTTGGATTCGGAGCCGGAATGTCTGTATTTATGTTTTCCGGCTTTGTAAAGGGTATCCCGATGGAGCTGGAGGAGGCCGCACTGATCGACGGCTGCAACCCGCTGACCATGTATATCAAGGTTGTATTCCCGATACTGAAGCCGATCTCCATCACCGTTGCGATTCTGAATGCAATGTGGGTATGGAATGACTATCTGCTTCCGTATCTGTTGATCGGTACGAAATACCGTACGATTCCAGTAGCAATTCAGTATCTGAAGAGTGGATATGGTTCTATTGACTACGGACATCTGATGGCAGCCATCGTAGTAGCACTGATTCCGATCGTTGTATTCTACTTTGCATGCCAGAAGTACATCATTGAAGGTATTGTAGACGGAGCCGTAAAGGGCTGATAAGGAGGATATTATGGCACATTTTACCTGTAATTTTATTTCCTATGTATTAAATCGTGCCGTTGATGTGGATGTCATTATTCCGGGCGTCACATCGACAGAGGCCGGAGAACCGGGTGTCACGCACAAGCCGAGATGGAAATATCCGGTGTTGTATCTTCTGCATGGCTACTGCAATGACTACAGCACCTGGGAGCGCTATACCTCGATTGAGCGGTATGCAGAGGAGCGGAGAATCGCAGTGGTGACCTTTTCCGCAGAAAACAATATGTATATGAAGCTTCAGGACGTCAAAAAGGAGAATCCGATCGAGGGACTGATGGAGCCGGACTACGAAAAATTCCTCATGGAAGAGCTGCCGGACTTTGTGACTTCCATGTTCCCGATTTCGGAAAAGCCGTCAGATACGTATATCGCAGGACTTTCGATGGGCGGCTTCGGAGCTTTGTCAAATGGATTCCGCTATCCGGACCGTTTCCGTGCAGTCGGTGCGTTTTCACCGCTGACGACGCAGCTGCGCAAGAATTACCGTGAGAATCCGGAGGTACCGGCATATCTGGAAAAATATGAGCCGCTGCTTCTGATCCAGAAGGCAATGAAGCGCGGGGAGATGCCGGATCTGTACTACTGCTACGGAACGGAGGACTTCCTGTATGATATGCAGGACTGGTTTAAGGAAAAGCTGGAAGAAAATGAAGTAAAGTGTACCATTGAAGTGCTGCCGGACTACGGACATGAGTGGGCATTCTGGGATCGCGAGGTAAAAGCATTCCTCGACTGGATTCCGCGTACCGATCCATACTATAAGGAAGCACCGATAAGAAGAATCTGATGATACAAGGGTCAAAAGGTCATGTGTTTCATGCTTTAATAACAAAATAAAATACGAATTCAGGAGGCTAGTTTTATGAAGGTAGATTATAATCCGCAGGTGGGGTATCGCAGAACTATTTTTAAGGAGGCATATGATTTTCTTCTAAAACCGGTCTCCTTTTCTGCAAAGCAGGACGGCCTGCAGATTACAGTAGAAACATACCAGGGGAAATCAGCAGAAGTACAGGTCTGCTTTCTGACTGAGACGGCATTTCGGCTGCAGCTGATTCCGGAAGGTGAGACGGACCGCCCGGGCAATCCGGTCTTTGTACCGGAAACCCGGTATCCGGGAAGCTTTTCGGAGCAGGAGCGGTTCTGTGAATACGGGACAGAAAAGCTGACACTGCGTTTTTGCAAGGATTACTGGGAAATGTCCGTGTACGAGGAAGGTGAGCTGCTGACGAAGGAGCAGGTATTTGACACGAATGTAGACAATCGGTGGAAATACCTTCCGACTGGCTGGCATTATGATGAAGAGGGAAAGTGCTGCCGGATCCATGAAACAATGTACTTATACTCCGATGAAGCATTCTGGGGATTCGGGGAGAAGTTTACAGATCTGAATAAACGCGGACAGCTGCTGCACTGCTGGCAGAAGGATGCGCTGTCCACAAACACAGAGGATTCCTACAAGGCACATCCGTTTTTTATCAGCAGCAGGGGCTATGCCGTTCTCATGAATACCTATACCCGCTGTTCCTTTGATATGGGCCATACTTCGCAGGTGAGCTATCAGATGGAGGCAGAGGATGGCCGCCTGGATTACATCTTCATCGGAGGCGGGCGCGGAGATTATAAGTCACTGCTGTCTCAGTATGTACAGCTGACCGGCGCGATTCCGCTGATTCCGAAGTGGGCGTTTGGCTTCTGGATGTCACGGTGCTCCTATCAGACCCGTCAGGAGATCGAGGAGGTCGTGCTGCGCTGCGAGAAGGAGCAGGTGCCGATTCGTGTCATTCATATTGATGGCTGGCAGAAGGATGGATATGCCGGAGCATGGGTATGGGATGAGGAGCGGTTCCCGGATCCGGAAGGAATGATCCGCTGGCTGAAGGAGCACGGCGTCCACTTAAGTCTCTGGATTTTCCCGTATCTGGCAGAGACCTCGCCGATCTTTAAGGAATTGTCTGACAAGGGCTATTTTGTGAAAAATAAGAGCGGAGAGCCGGCGCTGTTTTATTCTACCGCAGATTCCGCAGAGCGCTCAGCCTGCTTTGATTTCTCCAATCCGGAGTTCCTGGCGTGGTACAAGCCGCGCGTCATGAAGGTGCTTCATATGGGCGTGGGCGTAATTAAGACTGATTTCTCTGAGGCAGTTCCGGAGGATGCCGTTTATTATGACGGAAGAGACGGTGTGGAAGGACATAACCGTCTGACCTATCTCTATGCAGAGACGATCTATCGCTGGATGGAGGAATATAAAAAGGAAACCGGGGAGCTTCCGATGCTCTGGGGCCGGAGCGGCTATGCCGGATCTCATCGGATTCCGGCTGCCTGGGCAGGCGATTCCTCCAGTGCGCTGAACAATCATGCGGCGATTGTAAAGGGCGGCCTGAGTCTTGCAATGTCAGGTGTGGCATTCTGGGGCTTTGACATGGGTGGCTTTTATAATACCGGCGCGGACGGAAATGAATGCCCGCCGACGCAGGAGGAGTATGAGAGATCTCTGGAGCTGGGCTTTTTGATGCCGCTGTCACGTGCACATGGAAAAACACCGCGGGAACCGTGGCATTTTGGAAATGAGGTATTGGAAAATGTGCGCAGATTTGATACAATACGGAACGGACTGTCACCGTACCTTGTCAGCACGGCAGTGGAATGCCATCAGAACGGAATTCCGATGCTGCGGCCGCTTGTTCTGGAGTTCCCGAAGGATCCGGCTGCACGGTATCAGGAGCTGAGTTATATGCTTGGTCATGCGCTGTTAGTTGCACCGCCGTTTGACCGGAAGCGATATGACGTTTATCTTCCGATCGGAAAATGGGTGAACTATTTTACCGGAGAGGTACTGGACGGCGGACAGTATGTGACTGTAGAGCCGAAGCTGGGAGAGCTTCCGGTATTCCAGCGGGAGAATACGTGTGTACTGCAGAGCACGGAAGCAGGTACGGAGGATGGATATTTCGAGCATCTGAAGGCAAACATTTTCTGCACCGGAGAAATGCAGGAGACACTCTATGATTATAATGCAGCTGGCGAGATCCGGACGTGGACGCTTCGGACGACCGCCGGTGATACGGAGAATGTGTCGATGCGGCAGATCGGTACGAGCGGAGCGCTTCGGATTGAGACCGATGCGCCGGTTCAGGAAGCAGTCGTGATCGGCGACGCAAAGTAAAAGAATACGAAATAAAAAATAGCAGCGTGGTGTATGCGGAAATGTCCGTGTGCATCCGGAGGGGAGGCAGTGATGTCAGAAGTCACAATTAAGGATATAGCCAGATTGTGTGGTGTGGGGGTTAGTACGGTATCCCGTGCGATCAACGATCACCCTGACATCAACCCCACCACAAAGAAACAGATACAGGAAACGATCGAACAGTATGGATATATTCCGAATAACAGTGCGCGGAACTTAAAGCGCACGGAGTCCAATGTAGTGGCGGTCCTGGTAAAGGGTATCACGAATCCACTGTTCAGCTCTATGATCCGGGTGTTAGATGAGAAACTGAAGCGCTTCAAATTTGATATGCTGCTACAGCATATCAACTATAATGAGGATGAGGTGGCGGTTGCACTGGAACTGATTAAGGAAAAGAGACTGAAAGGGATTATTTTCCTTGGGCTGAATTATTATCATCCGGAAGGAGAGCTGGAAAAGATCAATGTGCCTTTTGTACTTGGTACGGTCGGATCGATTTTTGAAGATGAGGATCTGAGCCGTTATTCGCATGTGACGCTGGATGATGAGAAGGAAAGCTATAAGGCAGTAGAGTATCTGATCCGGAAGGGGCATCGGGATATTGCCATTATTTCGGCGGAGGAGCGGGATTCTTCGGTTGGCCGGCTGCGTATGCAGGGATATCAGAGGGCGCTTGCAGACTATCAGATACCGGAAAAGAAGGAGTTGATCTGCCCCGTATCTGACGAGATAGAGCATTATACCATGACAAACGGGTATATGACGACGAAAAAGCTGATTGAGTCCGGGGCACCGTTTTCAGCTGTATTTGCGTTCTCGGATATAATTGCGGCTGGCGTGTACCGGGCAGTACATGAGGCAGGACTGCGGATTCCGGAGGATGTCTCCGTGGTCGGGTTTGACGGGAGCGAGCTGGGTGATTACCTGCAGCCGAAGCTCACGTCTGTGGCACAGCCGGTAAGTAAGATGGCAGATGCGATCATCAATCAGCTCTATGATATGATCGACGGGCGCTGCGGCAATCGCAGCCAGATATTTGAGGGGAAGCTGCTGGAGAAGGAGTCCGTCCGGCAGATCGAACATAAATCGTGACAAAAAAACAGATGAGATAATAACTAAGATCAATGGAGGAAAAAGCGGATGAAAAGAAAGAGCGGAGTATTAATGCCGGTCTCAAGCCTTCCGTCTCCGTATGGGATCGGAGCTTTTTCAAAGGAAGCGTATAAATTTGTAGATTTTCTGGCAGAAGCAGGACAGACCTACTGGCAGATGCTGCCACTGGGGCAGACCGGATACGGAGATTCGCCGTATCAGTCATTCTCCACATTTGCGGGAAACCCGTATTTTATCGATCTGGATCAGCTGGTCGAAGCCGGCTATCTGGAGGCGGGAGAGCTGGCCGCAGCTGATTTTGGAGCAGATCCGGAGCACGTTTCCTATGATAAAATATACAGCGAGCGGTTCCGTATCCTGCGCATGGCGTATCACAACAGCCCATATGCACTGCAGGTCGCAGAGCGATGGGCGGGATATAAGGAAGAGACGGCGGCGTTTGAAGCATTTATTGAAAAGTATGCGGCATGGCTGCCGGACTATGCACTTTACAGTGCGATCAAGAATGCATTTGGTGGTAAGAGCTTAAGCGACTGGGAGGATGACATCCGACTGCGCCGTCCGGCTGCCATGGAGGCTTATCAGGCAAAGCTGGAGGACGAAGTACGTTTCTATGAGTTCCAGCAGTATCTGTTCCGGCAGCAGTGGAGCGCATTGAAGCAATATGCAAATGAAAAAGGGATCCAGATGATCGGCGATGTCCCGATCTATGTAGCATCTGACAGTGCGGATGCATGGGCGCATCCGGAGCTGTTTCAGCTGGATGAGCATGGCAGACCGTCAGCGGTAGCAGGCTGTCCGCCGGATGGATTTTCCGCGACCGGCCAGCTCTGGGGCAATCCGCTGTATCGCTGGGATTATCATAAAAAGACAGGGTATCAGTGGTGGCTGGAGCGACTGGCAGCATGCTTTGAGCTGTATGACATCGTGCGGATTGATCATTTCCGCGGCTTTGACGAGTACTTTGCAATCCCGTACGGTGATACGACGGCGGCAAACGGCAAGTGGATGCCGGGGCCGGGCATGGATATCATGAATGCGATCAAGGAGAGGTTTGGCGACCGTCCGATTATTGCAGAGGATCTTGGATTCCTGACTCCGACGGTACTGCAGCTCGTAAAGGATACCGGTTATCCGGGCATGAAGCTTCTGCAGTTTGCATTTGACAGCCGTGAGCCGGGTGATTATCTGCCGCACAATTATCCGCACAACTGTGTCCTCTACACCGGCACCCATGACAACGATACGGTTATGGGCTGGAAGGAGCATGTGAGTGCGGAGGATCTGGACTTTACCCGCAGATATCTGAATATTCATCCGGGCGATGCCCTGAACTGGGCGATGATCCGGGCGGCATTTGCCTCTGTGGCAGATACAGTCATTATTCCGATGCAGGATTACTTGGGACTTGGCTCCGAGGCACGGATCAACACGCCGTCGACCCTGGGTCGGAACTGGCAGTGGCGCATGAAGCCGGATGCCATCGCTCCTGAGCTGGCAGGACGGATCCGGGAGCTGACAGAGCTGTACGGAAGAATGTGAGTCAGATGCAATACATCAGAAAGGAAAATGCTTATGCTGGAATTTCGGTATGACACACAGCTCCTGATCGAAGGAGAGAATCTGGATGAGGATGCGATCAACGATTACTTTGTCGAGCACTTCAAAGGAGACTGTCTGCTGGCAGTCGGCGACGAGGAGTTGATCAAGATCCATTTCCACACAAATGAGCCGTGGAAGGTGCTGGAGTATTGCTCCACACTTGGCGAGATCTACGATATTGTCGTAGAGGATATGGACCGTCAGTCGCGGGGACTCAAAGGATAAACGACAGGCATTTTCAAAGGTGAGAGAACTTCTCATTTCAGACAAAACAGAAAGACAGCGGAATGGTTCCTTTACAGAGGAAGCGTTCAGGCTGTCTTTTTTTGCTGCATTCGCTATATAAAAATGATTTTGTGAATTCATTAAACAAAAAGTTGTAATCAAACCCGAATTATAATAATATAAAAAGAGATGTATTTAAAACAAAAAGAACTTTGCGTGAAGCGGTAAAGCACGCAAAATGAAAGGAAAAGGAACTTATGGGGAACTTAAAAGATACTTTTCCCAAGAATGTAACTGTGGTACAATAATTATAGAAAGCGAGGGTACGATTACGTCAAACACAGAGATTCCAAAACCGGATATCGTATTAAAAGAATTCTGGAGAAAAAACGAACATTTCGCGGATCTGTTTAATGCGTTTCTGTTTAAAGGACAACAGGTACTGAAGGCTGGAGATTTAGAGGAAACGGATACCGATATTTCCGGCATATTAAAAAGAAACGATCTGGGAAAAGCGTATCAAAAATCACTGGATGTTGTAAAGAAAACGGCGAATGGTGTTGATTTTGTTATTTTGGGTCTGGAAAATCAGGAGAAGATCCATTATGCGATGCCGTTGAGAATCTTGCAGGGCGATGTGATGCTCTATCTTCAGGAATGCAAAGATATTCAAAAGATAAATGGGGAACAAAATCAATATTCTTCGGCGGATGAATATCTATCCAGATTTAAGAAGACAGACCGGCTTCATCCTGTAATTACATTGTGTGTGTACTATGGGGAAAAAGACTGGGATGGACCAAGATATCTGACAGATATGCTGAAAATTCCGGAAGGCTATAGAACGCTTGTGTCTGACTATAAAATGAATTTACTGGAAATCCGGAAAAGTGACCAGCTACTCTTTTCAGACCCGGATGTAGAAAACGCATTTCGGTTGGTGCGGATGATTTACAACCGCCAGTTTTCTGAAATCAACCAGCTTTATCAAAATTTTGAGATGAATCCGGAAATAGGTTTGATGGTAGGCAGTGTTACAAAGACACCCAAAATCGCAAAACAGGCAGCCGCTATAAAGGCAGAAGGGGGGAGGTTTAATATGTGTACAGCCATGAAAGAATTAGAACAGGAATTGAAGCAAGAGGGAAAACGTGAAGGAAAGCGTGAAGGAATGATATTAAAATTAATCAGCCTGGTCATGCGCAAGGCTGCAAAAGGCTATACCCCGGCTCAGACCGCAGATATGCTGGAAGAAGATCCGGCGCTGATCCGGCGCATCTATGATGCCATCGAGCAAACCGCCCCGGAGCACGACATGGAAAAAATCTGCGAGCTTCTCGCAGAGGCTTCAAAAGAGTGAAAAGAATCTACAATTGAACGCAGATGAGCATTCCCCCGCTTTAAGTGGTGTGCTACCCGTCAAGAGAACAATGAAAAATAATAATTTTTTCTCCGTCAGCCTATTAACCGGCTGGCGGTATTTTTATGCTGCTTTCAACGTAAGTTCATGAAAGGCCATCGGTGTCATTATATGCAACTTACGCTGTAGTCGTCGGTTGTTATAGTATTCAATATAGTCTTGGATGCTTTGGATTAATTCTTCTTTTGATGTAAAGCGTTTCCCATAATACATTTCCCGTTTTAAGATTCCCCAAAATCCTTCCATTGGTCCATTGTCAATACAGTGTGCAACTCTGGACATACTTTGTTTCATATGATGTTTCTTCAGCCGACTATAAAATGCCTGACTGGTATATTGGAATCCCCGGTCCGAATGAAAAAGCGGATGCGCATCAGGCTCTGCCGTTACCGCCTGATCAAATGTATCCATAACAAGGGAATTATCATTATGCGCGCTGATTTTATACGAAACAATCCTGCGGTCGCACAGATCAAGAATCGCACTTAAATATATTTTGTGTACTTCTACCCCTATATAATATTTGAACTCTGTTACATCTGTCAGCCATTTTTCATTCGGTTTATCTGCGTGAAACTCCCGATGAAGAAAGTTTTTCGCAATGTGGGAGGGATTCCTGTCTGCTTTCGTACAGCTCTTCGGTTTCCATTTGATAGATGACTGTATTCCGATTTTCCGGCAGATTCTCAGGATCCTCTTATCATTGGCAGGAATCCCATAATTTACAGCCAGTTCATCACGGATACGCCGATACCCCATATCTGGATGCAGCTGATGTATTTCCCTGATAATATCGGCAATCTGTTCATTCCTGATCTCATTGTCACTTTTTGGATGTTTCAGCCATCGGTAATAAGAAGAACGAGTAATTCCAAGGTATCTGCCCATTTGTCTGACCGGATATCCCTTTGATTTGGACAGTTCCCTGATTGCCTGATATTCACATAATTTATGTATTAAAGAAAGCGATCCCTCCTTTCTAATTCCCTTACTTTTTTTAACAGGTCATTCTCCATCTGTAAGTCTTTATTTTTACGTTCCAGCTCTGCGATACGGTCCCGTAATTCTTCTTCTGGAGTGCGGCTTGGCTTAGAGCCGATCTGCCTGCCTCTCCGATCCTCCAAACCGGCACTTCCCATTTTTTCATACCGGTCCACCCAATTTCGGATCTGTTGATAGGAGCAATCATACTTCAAGGCCATTGACCCATAATTCCGGTCATGGTCAAGACAGTCTTTTACAATGCAGATTCGTTCCTTCAGTGTTGTTTTTCTTGCTTTCTTCATAGCGCTACCTCCGGTAAGTTCTTTTAATTCCTTACCTTCATTATACACCTTGATCCAACTTGAAAGTTGAGGATGCTGTCGGATTCCGAATCTTACACATATTTCATCTAACGAGCCCTCTCCGGAAAGGTACGCATGAACTGCCTGCAATTTCAATTCTTTTGAGTAGCGTTTATTTGTCTTAGGGGACAGTAAACTTTCTGGTCCGTCTGTCTTATAGATCCTGATCCAATCCTGAACACTCCGCTTATTTACACCGCACATTTTTGCGGCACCTTTTTGGCTAAGTTCTCCGTTCAGGTACTTTTCTACGATTTCTACCTTTTTTACTGCATCAATTTTACTTTTTCTGGACATAAAATACCCCCAAGTAGGTTTTTATATTTTTGTGTCCTACTTGAGGGTATCATATCAGTCTATGACCGTGCGATGCCGATCGAGCTGAATGACCGTGCCGATGCGTTCGAGTGTGAGCTGCACCCGCAGTGCTTCATCACCGCAGAGCATCTGCAGGCGCTCTTTGAGCAGGCGAAGCTCGACCATCCGATTAGCGAGGAAATGCTGGATAATCTGGAAAAGCTTGACAGCTATCTTTCCACGCGGTTCAAGCTCTCGTTCGGTAATTGTATCATCAAGCAGATGTATGATTTTGTGCCGGTCTATGTGGCCTGCGGCGGAACGGAGCTCGGCGGTATGGACTATATCATTGCACGTAAGGTGCTGAAGAAATTTGAAAGTATGAACGTCAATTTCGTGCGCGACGAGATCACGGGACTGATCGAGTATATCGAGAAGCTGTTCGGCGCGGCGGGTATGCCGGACAGTGTGGATTATCTGAGACAGATTCAGAATCTGTACTAATGGGTTAGGAGAACAGGCCAGATGGCAAATACAATCAGTGAGTTATATGAAAAATATGCGGAGCAGGTAGAAGGCGCGCTCGAGGAAGACCGGTATTTTCAATATCTGTTTGAGATGGTGCAGGCCGGGGAAAATACGATCGACCAGAAGAACCGGGTACTGCACAAGGTCGTCGATGAGACGTGGCTGAAGGTGATCGAGGAAGGCATCGACGCGATTTTCAATATCGTGGACAAGCCGCGCAGGTTCATCACGACATCGGAGGAGGTCGTGCCGGTCGCGCTGGCGAAGAAGATCACAGCGGACAGTGTGCGCCATCTGAGCATGAACACGCAGTTCATCGCGAGTGATGAGAACGGCGATATCCAGCCGACGCGCGTGCTCAATGTCACGACAGAGGAGAGCTATGACCTGTATGAGAACCGGTTTATCTATCACCTGACTCAGCGCCTGTTTGCATTCGTGGACAAGCGGACGGATGTGATCTTCTGGTCGACCGGTGACGAGACCTGCAATGTGATGACGATGGAGAGCAAGGTCGATGATGCCTACGAGGAGATCTCCTACAAGATCGAGATGACGATCAAGAACCGCCAGAGCTACGCGGAAAATGACAGCGATAATATGGAGATCTTCAAACGGATCGACCGCCTGCGCCGGATGGTGCGGACGCTGCGGTCAAGCGCATTCTGTGAGATCATGTCGGGCTGCGCGAAGGTACACAGCCCGATCCAGCGGACAAACCTGATGTGATGAAGGATCCGAGCTACCGCACCTGCTACAAGCTCTGGCAGTTCATGGAGAGCTACGATGACGTCGACTATACGATTGAGGAGCGGGACACGGCGCTGGAATTTGATGAAGAGTACCTGCTGCAGATGTACACGAACATGATCACGAATTATACGGTGTTCAAGAGCCTTCTGGAGTCAGATCCGCGCAAGATGTCGGAGCTGGCGGAGAAGAAGTATGAGCCGGTGAGGCCGAAGTTCGTCAGGGAGATCAAAGAAGAGATTGTCGAGGATCGGAATATTCCGGATGTGGAGATCCGACAGGTATTCGTCGAGGAGGTCACACAGGCACAGCTTGAGGCGGAGGAGAAGCTGAAGCAGGAGACGGAGCGCTGCCAAGAGCTGGAACGTCAGAACGGCGATCTTGAATGGGAGAAGGAGACGATTTCCAAGCAGCTGGATTTTGAGACGCAGGCGCGGATACAGGCAGAGCAGCAATCAGATGTGCTGCAGGCGCAGTTCGATGCGGTGCAGTCCGAGCTGGATAATGAAAAGGGTGAGAAGAAGGCGCTGGAGGAGCAGCTGCACGAGGCTGAGCTGGCAAGAGAGGCCGCTTTGCGTCAAGCCAGGGAGGATATGACGGCAGTGCGCCGGGAGGCGGATGAGCTCGTCGTCTCGGTGAAGAAACAGGCAGAGCAGGAACTGGAAACGGCCAAAGCACAGGCAGAAGAGGATCTGACAGCAGTAAAACAGGAGGCGGAGCGCGCGCTTGCGAAGCTGAAGCATCAGACGGAGGAGGCACGGGTCATCGCAGAGAAGGAGGCTGCCGGAGCGCTGGCTGCAGCACAGCAGCAGGCGGAGCAGGAGCGTCGGACTGCGGAGCTGGATGCGCAGAAGGTGCTAAAGGAGACGAAGCAGGAAGCACAGGAGAAGCTGACGGCCGCCCAGAAAAAGGCAGAGCGTGCCGAACTGGAGCGTGAGGCGCTGCAGGCACAGCTGGATGCACTGCGCAGGGAGCTGGCAGCAGAAAAAGAATGGTCTGCCACCGTGCTCGCAGATGCGAAGCGTGAGGCGGCGGCAGCACTGGAGGCACAAAGAAGGGCGCAGGAAGAGACGATCCGGGATGCCGAGCGCAAGGCGGTGCAGGAGGCAGAGACGGCACGCCGGGAAGCAGCCAGCGAGATCCGTGCGGCCCGAAGAGAGGGCGAGCGGAGGCTTGCAGAGGCGCAGCGCAGCCTTTGGGAGTCAGAGAAGGAAAGGTGCGAGGTGCAGGAGCGTCTGAAAAAGCTCACTGCAGCTGCGGCGCAGGCAGGAGCTGCCGGTGCAGGCCATCGCCGGTTCGGGCGCAAAAGGTAAGGAGTATTTATGGTAAAAAAATTCCTGTATACGTTGATCAATACTGTTTCGCTGCTGATCATTGTGGCGGCGGTCGCAGTGCTGGTGCTTGTATTATTTACACCGTCCGGGCGGGCACCGCAGGTGCTTGGCTATACGATGCTGCGTGTCACGACCGGGAGCATGGAGCCGACGTATGCGATTGATACGTTAATTGTAGTGAAAAAGGAAGCGCCCTCTGCGATTCAGGAGGGCGATATTATTTCCTTCTATTCTTCTGACCCGGCGTTGGACGGGGCAGTGAATACACATCGTGTGACTGCAGCAGAGGCGCAGCCGGACGGCAGCTACCTGTACCGGACGAAGGGAGACGCCAACAATGTGGAGGATGCATACGAGGTGCACTCGAATTATCTGCTCGGCAAGGTAGTAGGTTCTTCACTTCTGCTCGGCAAGCTCTCCCGTCTGGCCGCGAATCCACTGATCTTTGTGCCGGTGATTCTCGTGCCGCTGTTTGTCATTTTGCTGACAAATCTGCTGCGTACGATCCGCCTGGCCGGAAAGATTGCAAAGGACGAGGAGCAGGCGGCGGTGCGCGAGGCGATCGAGGAGCTGAGGAAGAAGCAGGAAGCGGCGCAGATGCCGTCCAACCAGGAGGGGCAGACGGACGGGCCGGTAAATCCGGATGCGCGGTCGTAAGCGCCTGACGGTATGACAGGGAATAATTATTGTACAAAAAAGGCGGAGCTCTTTATGAGCTCCGCCTTTGAACATTCGGTATTCTTATTAAAGCTTTACTACGTTAGCAGCCTGCATTCCGCGAGCGCCTTCCGTTAAATCATAAGGAACTGCCTGTCCCTCTTCGAGAGTCTTGAAGCCCTCGCCCTGGATTGCAGAAAAATGTACGAATACATCAGATCCGTTCTCGCCGGTAATAAAACCATAGCCTTTTTCTGCGTTGAACCACTTTACTGTACCCTTGTTCATCTTGGTACCTCCTAACTTTTACGCGTGAACCGGAAAACAAAAAACACTCACTATTATAGATTATAAAGGTTTATTTCATGATCTATAATAGTGAGTGAAATACATTAACCAGTCAATCTTTTAGCAGTTTCCATTATATCACAACGAATTTTTGTGTCAAGCACAAATTAGGGTCAAAAAGCTTCGGTCTCAGCTTCGGTATCGTCTGCATTTTCGGAAAGTGCCTCGGTCTCATCGAGCGCGAAGTCATCCTCGGAGAGCATGTCATCTTCGGTATACGGTGTCTCGGTAACCTTTGCATTTTTGTAGAGCTGATCTGCCATCTTGGATTCGTAGAGATTCCATACGAGGGCATCGCGGGTGTACATATCCTCGAGTTCGACAGCGTCGGCAGCCCCGTAGTAGGCGGCATTGTCGGTCACGAAGGAGACATATTCGTCCTCGGTCACTTCGATCTTGTTCTGCTCGCAGTAAGCACTGATCAGCAGGCGGTGGTTGACCTCATCGAGTGTCTCGCTGTCGATGTCCGCATCGGTGATGCCAAATGCATCGAGGATATCGTCGATGCTCGTGTCGTCATCTCCGGCGAAAACCGTATAAGCGGAGAGAACATCCTCTTTGCAGGAATCGTAGAGCTCCTGCGGATAGCCGTTGAAGGTAGTAGCGGCCTCGGCAGCCTGGAACAGCTCGGCGATCGCATCGGAGTAGCTCGTCTGTGTGTATTCATCTTCCAGAGCGGAGCGGATGGAAGCTTCATAGTCCTCCTTTGTCTTATAGTCGGTGTAGGTCGCAAGGAAGTCGTCATCATAATCCGGCACCAGAAGCTGTGTCACCTGCGTGACGGTCGCATCGAAGTCAACGGTATGTCCTGCCCACGTATCGATCCAGAAGTCATCGCCGAAATCGATCGAGAAGGTCTTTTCATCGCCTGCGGATACGCCGGTCAGTGCGGCATCAAAGTCTTCGCCGTAGTCTGCATCACCGATCGTAAAGTACGTATCTTCTGAATCTTCGCTGTCTGCAACGTCCTTTACAGAGCTCTTTAAGGTCACATAGACGATATCGCCGGTCGTGGACGGCTCGCTCTTTTCTTCCTCGGTAGCGGCATCCTGACGTGCGGCATCGATTTGCTCCTGTACCATTTCATCGGTGATATCGTAGGTGTACTGTACGATCTCGATGCCATCATAGGAGCCGAGCGTCACATAATCGGAAGCATTTTTTACAAGGTAATCCGACGGAGTGATCGGCTGCAGCGTACGGTTCTCTGTTTCCGTCTCGGTTTCTGTCTCCGTATCCGTCACGTCAGCCGCTTCCGTCGATACGGAAGCCTCGGTCTCATCTGCGTGCTTATCATCGTCTTTTTTGCCACAGCCGGAGAGAATTGCGGTACCGGCAAGGGCGAGCATCAGATATCTGCATGTTTTTTTCATAAGGTGCGTTCCTTCCTAAAACAAATTAGTAACATTACTATAACATTTTCCGATCAGAAATGTAAATAGCTTTCGGGCAGAACACAGAATTTTAATTTTTGGCTTTAAAGAGGATGGGGGCTGTGCTATGATAAAGAGGAATGGCAGCCTTTGAAAGAAAGGCGGCAGAAAGGAAAAGGGATGACTTTTATTGAAATTCCAGAAAAGGCAGAACGGATTTTAGAGACACTGCAGGGGGCCGGGTATGAGGCCTATGTGGTCGGAGGCTGTGTGCGGGATTCCATTCTGGGGCGCACGCCGGGGGACTGGGATATTACGACATCGGCGTCTCCGCAGCAGGTAAAGGCGTTGTTTCCAAGGACGATCGACACGGGCATCGAGCATGGCACGGTGACGGTCATGGATGGAAAAGAGGGCTTTGAGGTGACGACGTACCGGATTGATGGCGCATATGAGGATTGCCGACATCCGAAGAGCGTGACATTTACCTCGAATCTGACGGAGGATCTGAAGCGCAGGGATTTTACGATCAATGCGATGGCGTATGCGCCGAAGACCGGGCTCGTGGATGAGTTCGGCGGGATGGAGGATCTGAAAAATAAGATAATCCGGTGCGTTGGCGACCCGAAGGAGCGCTTCGGAGAGGATGCTTTGCGGATGCTGAGGGCGGTGCGGTTCGCAGCTCAGCTCGGATTTACCCTGGCAGATGACGTGCGGGATGCGATCCGGGATATGGCAGAGCAGCTGGATCAGATCAGTGCGGAGCGGATTCAGACGGAGCTGGTGAAGCTTGTGACGTCCCCGCTGCCGCATTGGTTCCGGTTGACGTATGAGACCGGGATCACATCTGTGATCATGCCGGAGTTTGACCGGATCATGGTACAGCGCCAGCACAATCCGCACCATGCATATACGACGGGTGAGCATACGCTTGTGGCGATGCGCAGTATCCCGTCGGACAAGGTGCTCCGGCTCGTGATGCTGTTCCATGATATGGGCAAGCCGGATGTATTTACGACCGATGAGAATGGAAAGGACCATTTTCACGGACATGCCGCCTACAGTGCGCTGATCGCGGAGCGGATCATGCGGCGGCTGAAGTTTGACAACGATACGATGCGGCAGGTGTGCACGCTGGTACGCAATCATTCGATGTACCCGCAGCTGACGGGAAAGGATGTACGGCGTGCGGCGCATCAGATCGGTCCGGAGCTGTTTGATTCGTTCCTGCTTGTGAAGCGGGCGGATGTCATGGCGCATCATCCGGATGTGATTCCGGGCAAGCTGGACTATCTGCGGGAGCTCGAGCACATCTGGCAGGATGTGCAGCTGCACGGGGACTGCCTGAGCCTGAAGGATCTGGCGGTGAGCGGAAAGGACCTGATTGCAGACGGTATGACACCGGGGCCGGATATCGGCCGCGTGCTTGAGCATCTGCTTGAGCTGGTGCTGGATTATCCAGAGAAAAATGAGCATGATGTGCTCATCAAGGAGAGCAGACGATATCGGGCTGGTGAAGAGCAGGCAGGAGAGGTAGAGCCAAGCCCGGTTGAAGAGTAAGAGTAAAAGGAAGAAAAAAATGACAAAAGAACAGGAACTGCGGCTGCGCATGATTTCCTATGACGGGGGAGATCCGGCGCGGATTCAGCATTTTATTAAGGTATATACATTTGCGGTAATGATCGGTGAGGGCGAGCAGCTGCCCAAGGAGACGATGGAGATCCTGCGTGCGGCGGCGCTGGTGCATGACATCGGGATCAAGGTGGCGGAGGAGAAGTACGGGAGCAGTGACGGAAAGCTCCAGGAAAAGGAAGGACCGCCGGTGGCCCGGCAGATGCTGACGGAGATCGGCTATCCGCAGGAGGTCGTGGATCGCGTGTGCTATCTGGTCGGACATCATCATACCTATTTAGATATGGATGGCATGGACTATCAGATTCTCGTAGAGGCAGATTTCCTCGTAAATCTGTTTGAAAATGCTTCGACCCGTAAGGTGATCCGGAGTGTGGATACGAAAATTTTCCGAACCGCTGCCGGACGGCGCATTTTGCATGCGATGTTTGCGCTGGATGGAGCGGAAGATTAGAAGAAAAGCCGGACTGTCGAAAGACTGGCAGGTTGTAATAGGGACATAGGAGGAGCGCATATGAGATCGCCACTTACCACGCTTTGTTATGTGGAGAAGGATGACAGCTATCTGATGCTGCACCGTGTAAGCAAGAAGCATGACGTGAATAAGGATAAATGGATCGGGATCGGCGGACATTTTGAGGAGGGTGAGAGCCCGGAGGAATGTCTGCTGCGCGAGGCGATGGAAGAGACGGGCCTTCGGCTTACCTCATTCCGGTTCCGCGCAATTGTGACATTTATTGCAGATGGATGGCCGCCGGAATATATGTGCCTGTATACGGCAGATGGATTTGAGGGTGAGCTGACAGACTGCAACGAAGGAAAGCTCGAATGGGTAAAAAAGGAAGAGGTCACGAAGCTGAAGCTGTGGGAGGGGGACAAGATATTCCTGAAGCTGATTGCAGAAGAAGCACCGTTTTTTTCTCTGAAATTGATGTACCAGGGCGATGTGCTGAAGGAAGCGGTGCTGGATGGGAAGCCGCTGGAGCTTTTTGATATCTGCGATACGGACGGCAATCCGACCGGGGAGACGACGGAGCGCTCTGTAGCGCATACGCTTGGCACAGTACACCGGACGGTTCATACGTGGGTCGTGCGGCAGTCGGCAGATGACGGCTTTGAGGTGCTGCTGCAGAAGCGGAGTATTCGCAAGGATTCGTTTCCGGGCTGCTATGATACATCATCTGCAGGCCATATTCAGGCAGGGGATGAGCCGCTGCCCTCTGCGGTACGGGAGCTGTCAGAAGAGCTTGGTATTGAGGCACAGGAAGAGGATCTGACGTATATCGGTCGGTTTGACAGCGGAGAGATACTGGCGAACTTTGACGGAAGACCGTTTCATGACCGGGAGATCGGGTTCGTCTATGTGTATCAGAAGCCGGTAGAGCTCGAGAAGCTTTTACTGCAGGAGGATGAGGTAGACGCGGTGGAGTGGATGCCGTATGAGAAAGCACTGGAGGCGGTAAAGAGGCATGAGGACGGGTACTGCATCAAGGACCAGGATCTGGAACTGGTCGGTGCATATCTGGGAAGGAAGACAGATACTCGGAAATGAGCTTCTGAAGGAGTGCAGATCATGAAAACGCGATTGACAGGTGTGCAGTGATGAGCAGCAGAGGGGAAAATCTGCCTGCCTGTGTGAGGAGTCAGAAAGGAAAAGACAGAAGAGCTTAAGAGGAGATTATTATGAAAAAGACAGAGTGGAAAAGCCCGGCGCTGCTGTTTCTGACGGCAGTGGTGTGGGGCGTTGCGTTCGTGGCACAGAGCGTGGGGATGGACTATGTTGGCCCGTTTACGTTTAACTGTATCCGCTGTCTGATCGGAGCGGTGGTGCTGGTGCCGTGTATCTGGTTTCTGGATGGCTGGAAGCAGCGGCCGGACGGTGCATCATGCGGCAGAGAATCAGCCGGAGCGTCATGTGGCAGAGAATCAACCGGAGCACCAAGTGGTGCATCATATGGCAGCCACGCGCTGCTGGCAGGTGGCATCTGCTGTGGCCTGGCACTGTTTGTGGCGAGCAATCTGCAGCAGATCGGGATTCAGTATACGACGGTCGGAAAGGCAGGGTTTATCACGGCGCTGTACATCGTGATGGTACCGGTGTTCGGTATCTTTCTGAAAAAGCGTGCGGGGATTCGCGTGTGGGTCAGCGTGGCGCTTGCGGTGGCGGGGCTGTATCTGCTCTGCATCACAGACCGGCTGGCGCTCGGAAAGGGCGATATTCTGGTGCTGCTCTGTGCCGTTGTCTTTGCGGTACATATTTTAGTGGTAGATCATTTTTCAGCGAAAGCAGATGGTGTGCGGATGTCCTGTATTCAGTTCCTGGTGTGCGGGCTGCTCTCGGGTGTGTGCATGCTGATCATGGAGCACCCGGAAATGCGCCTGATTTTGCAGGCATGGCAGCCGATCCTCTATGCGGGTGTCTTTTCCTGCGGCGTGGGCTATACCCTGCAGATTGTCGGACAAAAGGGAACCGATCCGACAGTGGCATCTCTGATCCTGAGCCTGGAATCGGTCGTCTCGGTGCTGGCGGGCTGGCTGCTGCTCGGACAGCGCTTAAGTGTGAGGGAGCTTGGCGGCTGCGCGCTGATGTTTGCGGCAATTTTGCTGGCGCAGCTGCCGGAGCGACGGCAATCCTGAGCCGACAGCGACTGGGGCTTTGTGTATGGCTGCTTTTCGGTGTTTTGCGGGTCAATAGGTCAAACGCATCTTTTGACCCCTACGGATGCCTGCGAATTGCTCCGCTGCGAAGCAGCTCCCGCAATTCTGCATCATCATTATTAAAAGAAAGAATCAAACATCTATGAGTGAAATAAAAAAAGAAGAACAGAGCGATACTATGCAAACGCAAAAGGCTTTCTATGCACCGTGTAGCCTGTGCCCGCGTGCCTGCCATGTTGATCGAACAGCGGGACAGAAGGGGCGCTGCCATGTGGATGCCCAGATCCGGGTCGCGCGGGCAGCTTTGCATATGTGGGAAGAGCCGTGCCTGTCAGGCCGCTCCGGATCCGGGGCAGTCTTTTTTTCTGGCTGTGCGCTTGGCTGTATTTTCTGTCAGAACCGGGAGATTGCATCCGGAAAGGCCGGTCTGGTGATTTCAGAAGCCCGTCTTTCGGAGATTTTCCTGGAGTTGCAGGAAAAGGGCGCCAACAATATCAATCTGGTCACGGCGGGACATTATGTGCCGCAGGTCATCCGGGCACTTGCGTGTGCGAAGAGCCAGGGGCTGCGGATTCCGATCGTTTACAATAGCAGTGGCTATGAGAAGGCAGAGACCCTGCGGCAGCTGGAAGGGCTGATAGATATTTATCTGCCGGATCTGAAATATCTGACACCGGAGCTGGCTGCAGCGTATTCCCATGCACCTGATTATCCGCAGTATGCGATGGAGGCGATCTCTGAGATGGTACGTCAGCAGCCGCAGGCGGAATTTATGCCGGAGGACCGGACGGAAGCGAGTCCGATCATGCGGCGCGGCGTGATTGTGCGCCATCTTTTACTTCCGGGGCATGTGCGGGAGGCGAAGAAGGTCGTGGGCTATCTGCATGAGACTTACGGAGATCAGATTTACATCAGTATGATGAATCAGTACACACCGATGTCGGAGAAATTTGCCGACCCCAATCTGAACCGGCGTGTGACAAAGCGGGAATACGAACGGCTGCTCGACTATGCTGCAGAGATCGGCGTAGAGAACGGCTTCTATCAGGAGGGTGCGACGGCAGATGAGAGCTTTATTCCGGAGTTCGATTATGAAGGTGTGAGGAAAAAGTGACAGAGGCGACAAGGAAAGCATAAGAGAAAGAAGCAGGAATCCGGAAGCCGTGAATCAGAGGCAGGGATTTAGAAGAAAGGATCAGATACATGCAGGAAAAAAAGAATCAGAAAAAAGAATCGTTTCGTTTTGGTAAACAAAAGGCTGCAGTGACAGAAAAAACAGACCGTCGGGCAGGGCATTTGCAGGCGAAAAGCGAAAAGGTCGGATCAGCCAAAAAGCCGGGAATGAAAAAAAACAGTGAAAGCGGATCCGCCACAAGGAAAAGGAACGAAATCAGGCCGGGCAGAAAGGAAGCCGGTAAGGAACTGGCTGTTACTGCGGTCCCGAAGAAAAAACAAATTCCGGGACAGATATGCCGTGTGGAGAAAAAATGCGGTGGCTGTCAGCTGCTTCATCTGACCTATGAGGAGCAATTGAAAAAGAAGCAGAAGCAGGTATCGATTCTTATGAAGCCATACTGTACGGTGCACAAGATCACAGGTATGGAAGCACCGCTGCATTATCGCAATAAGGTGCATGCAGTCTTTACGCACAAGCGGGATGGACAGATCGTCTCCGGCATTTATGAGGAGGGAACGCACAATGTCATTCCGGTTGATGAGTGTCTGCTTGAGGATCAGAAGGCAGATGCAATCATCCGGGACATCCGGGATCTTCTGAAATCCTTTAAGATCAAGACCTACAATGAGGATACCGGCTATGGTCTGTTCCGGCATGTCCTGATTCGTATCGGGCATGTGACCCGTCAGGTCATGGTTGTGCTCGTGCTCGGTTCGCCGATCCTACCATCGAAAAATAATTTTGTCAAAGCGCTTCTGAAGCTGCATCCGGAGATCACGACGATCGTGCTGAATGTCAATGATAAAAAGACGAGCATGGTGCTTGGGGATCGTGAGACCGTGCTGTATGGCAAGGGCTACATTGAGGATGAGCTCTGCGGCTGCCGTTTCCGGATATCCCCAAAATCCTTTTACCAGATCAATTCGGTACAGACGGAAAAGCTCTATGCGAAGGCGATGGAGCTGGCGGGTCTGAGCGGAAAAGAACGGGTGATTGACGCCTACTGCGGAATAGGTACGATCGGCCTGATCGCAGCAAGAAAGGCAAAAGAGGTGATCGGTGTCGAGCTAAACGGTGATGCAGTCAGGGACGCGGTGCGCAATGCAAAGATGAATGCCGTGGAAAACGCACGCTTTTATGAAAATGATGCAGGCATTTTTATGACAGAGATGGCGGCAGCCGGAGAGCATGCGGATGTAGTTTTTATGGATCCGCCGCGCGCGGGCAGTGACGAGGCATTTTTATCTTCCATCGTCACACTTGCCCCGAAGAAGGTTGTCTATATTTCCTGCAATCCGCAGACACAGGCGCGGGACCTCGCTTACCTGCGAAAGCACGGTTATCAGGCAGAGGGCTGCTGGCCGTATGATTTATTTCCGATGACCGAGCATGCCGAGACGGTAGTATTGATGTCAAGAGTTCAGAAGTAAGGTGCGAAAAAAGCACCGATCAACAGTGACCGGTGCTTTCGTGATCAAGTATCCAGTTTTTTAAGAATTCTATAAAATCAGATGCAGCCTGTGGATTTGCAAGTTCAACTGCGATATACGAGACAATCCTATCTAAATCGGATTCTGCTCTTTTGGTCAGCTGACATCCAAATTTAGATGCCATATTTGTTTCTTATATTAGAAATTACGGTGTCCCCGCCTACCGTGTTGTTGGATTTTACATCTTCCAAAGAGTTCAAGATTGTTTTTGCTTCATACATCTTTCTCATAGTTTTTTCATCCGATGGTATCTCAGAATACAAAACGAAGCAGCAGCATATAGCAGATTGTCCCGGCGGAGATTGAGAAAAGCATCTGGCGTTTCCAGAGATGAAGGCCGGTGGTGACTGTGATCGCGAGCAGCTCCGGGAGACCGTGGTTTCCGCTCAGAAAGCTGACATTTTTCAGGCAGTAGATGACGAGCATGCCGAAAACTGCAGAAGGGAGAAATTTCCCAATGTACCGGATGAAAGCCGGCGTTTCCTGATTCTCCCGGAAGATGAAAAACGGAAGAAAACGTGTGAGCATCGTGCTGAGCACGCACAGACCGACCGTGATGATTTGCTGTGGAATAGTCATATCAGTGTATCCTCCTGTTGTCTTTCAAGCCTTGGGCGCAGCAGTGTGAGCAGGCCGAGGATGATGAGCATGGTCGGGATCATAAAGGAGTCCGGTCCGAAGCAGATGAGACACAGCGCGGATACAGAAAGGCCGATGATAGAGGAAACGTGATTTTTTTCCTTCAACCACTGATCGAGAAAGATGACGACGAACATGGCTGTCATGACAAAACTGATTCCGGATGTGTCAAACTTCAGCAAAGAGCCGATCAGTCCGCCGGCAGTGGCGCTGACGGTCCAGTAGAGATAGTCCAGTAGTGTGATGAAGAAAAGGAACCAGCCCTTATCGACACCTTCGGGCGCTTCTGCGGTATAATTAATCGAAAATGTCTCATCACACATGCCGAAGATGAGAAAAAACTTTTTCCAGCCCATTCCCTTATATTTTTCCAGCATAGACAGCCCATAGAACAGATGACGCGCCTGAATGAGCAGCGCCATGATAAATACCTGCAGCGGTGCGAACGGGCTAAGCAGCATTTCAACTGCGACAAATTCCAGCGAACCTCCAAAGATGAGCATGCTCATCAGCATCGGATAGTAAAACGGAAAGCCGGAGGTATTCATATAAATACCGTAGGCCAGACCGAGAAAGGCAAATCCGGTAAGGATCGGCAAAGTATGCGGGAATGCCACTTTCAAAGCCTTACGTCTCATAAAACCTCCTTGAAAATTTTGAAAAACAGGTGTAAGATTCTTCGTTGGGTGTTCTGCATGGGCAGAACTGCCCGAAATTATAGCATAGTCGGTTTAATCGAGTCAAGTAAGCCTCCGTAATCTGTAGCGCAGGATGATGAGCAGTGCCGGGGGCTTCAGGTGTGTCAAATTCAGGAAGGAGAGGAAGATGAACGAAATCGAAGGTCAAAAGGACTATCACATGATACGGCCGATGATGGCGAAGGATACGGATTGTGTGCTGGAGATGATGCAGGTGTTTTATGCATCGCCAGCGGTATTTACGAATGGCTCAGACAACATTTTTCTGAGCGATATCGCAGCCTGTGTCGGCGACAGCCCGTATCTGGAAGGATATATTTTTGAGGAAGGGATGGAGATTCTGGGCTACGCAATGATAGCAAAGAGCTTTTCGACAGAGTTTGGAAAGCCATGTATGTGGATTGAGGATCTCTATATTCGCGAAGCCTACCGGGGAACCGGTCTTGGAAGTAAGTTTCTGGATTATATAGAAGCGAAGTATCCGGAGGCGTTGCTTCGTCTGGAAGTGGAAGAAGAAAATGAGCGGGCGGTCCGTGTTTATAAAAAGAGTGGATTTACTGTTTTGCCATATATGGAAATGAAAAAATAAAAAAACAGCTCCTGACAGAATGATCTGCCAGAAGCTGTAAAGACTGTCATTGCAGGTGATAAAAGTCGTAGATGACATCCAGCGCGTCGGAATGCACCGATCCCGGGATTGCAGCCGGGCGGGCGAGACAGAAGCCCTGAAGCAGATCGACATCGAGCTCGAGTACCTTGTGGATTTCCTCCGGCGTTTCGAGTCCCTCTGCGATGATGAGCATCTTACGCGGGTGTGCGTAGGCGACGATATTTGCCACGATTTGCTGCTTGTCCGGGTCAGTGTCGATGCCGCGGATGATCGAGAGGTCGATCTTGATGTATTTCGGAGAGAGCTCCAGAAGATTCTTTTCACTGCTGTAGCCGCTTCCGTAGTCATCCAGGGCGAAGGTGCCGGGAAAGCCCGGTGTTCCTCTCTTGACCTCCAGAGAGGCCGGATCCAGCATTTCTTCTTCGGTAATTTCTACGACTATCTGCTTTTGCATTGCCGCGAAGCGACGGCAGTATTCTTGATTCTCCTCGTCAGTCATATGCTGGCTGGCAATGGAGTTTACGAAAAGCAGCTCAGTGCCGCGAATCAGGCCGCGCTCCTGAAGGGAGAGATAGGCCTCGGTCGCTTTAAACATAGTGATCCGCTCAATGTCATGCAGACAGTTTTCCTCTCTGGCCAGCTTCATGATCGTATCCGGAGACTTCAGGGTCGGAAGCATGGAGCGCATCAGCGCCTCGTAGGCGACGATCTGTCCGGTTCGGGCAGAGACAATTGGCTGGAAATGATAGCTGAGCATCTCATTTTCGATCAGTCGGTGCAGGTCCAAACGGGCCTGCGCGGAGTAGGCTTCCTGATTGTAGCTGCCAAGATCAAATTCACCAAGTGCGCCTTTGCGTGAATGCTTGATCTGATACATGGCAAAGTCTGCATATTTTTTCAAAATATCCAGCTGTGTGCCATCCTCCGGATACCATGCGATGCCGCCGGAGATACTCAGGTGCAGTACCTTGCCATCCGGAAGCGGAATCGACTGCTGGTGCAGCTGTTCCCGCAGCTTGGTGAGTACCTTGCGGATTTCATCCTGACTTTCATAGCCGTAGAACAGCAAATGGAATTCATCGCCGGAAATCCGGGCACACAAGGTATCCTTTGGTGTATAGTCTGCGAAGCATCTGCCTGCCTGTCTGATATACTGATCGCCCCAGTCATGCCCATAGGTATCATTGGTATACTTGAGGTTGTCCATGTCCAGCATAAGCAGGGCAGCATGCTTCAGCTGTTTTGGTTCGGAGAAAAGTGATTCACTTTCCCGCTGGAATGCCTGGCGGTTGTAGAGCCCGGTCAGCGTATCATAATCTCGTTCATGCTCGATGCGGAGCCGTTCAAAGGTGGTCATTGTGACGTCCTCGATCAGCCCGAACTGAGCCTGGCCTTCCTGCCTGACCTCCATACGGAGGTAACGGGTTTCTCCATTTGGCCGTACAATGCGGTAGACCCGTCCGCCGCTTGGCGAGGACGTATGTGGGCAGGAGGCAGTAAAGGATTGCAGCCGTTCCTGAAACTGGACAGGCGTCAATACAGTCGACTCCTCACTGTTCACGCCGAGCATGGAGAAGAAATTATCGGTAAAATACACACTGCCGGTGTCAAAACGGATTTCGTAGCCGCCGAGTTCGACACTGGCCATATCCATGATCCGCAAAAATTTTGTCGAGGTCATCAGAATATCCCGGCTTAAGGTCGTGATCGCAGTCGAGAACTGATCCAGCTCCCGGATACCGGTCAGAGAGAGGTTCGGGATCGTTCTCCGGTTCTTCTGTACAGCGGCCACTTCCGCGGAAAGACGGGATATTGGTCGTGCCAGTCTGCGGCTACAGATCAGACTGCAGATCAGTCCGACGATCAGCATAAGGAGAATGTTGAGTCCGAGCAGCAGAATCACATGGTTGGAGAAGGAAAACAGCTGCCGAAGCTCCACTGTGCCGATCAGAAGCCATTGCTCGGAGGAGAACGGTGCATTGCGGTTGTAGAAGCTTAAGGGGGCGAGTGCCGCATAGTAGCGTTTTCCGTGATTGATCAGAAGAAACTGCTGTCGGTTCTTATGTGTCAGCAGAAGTGTATCCTCTGAGTTATAGGCTTCCATTCCGGTGCCGGTTGAACAGCAGGCAGCGGAAAGGGAGACTTCCGGATCCTGCAGATTTCCGGTGTGGGAAGCAAGCAGGTAGGAGCCGGCCTGTTCGTTTTGCAGCTCCCAAAAGGGGAGCAGCGACTGCAGATAGGCAGTTGTCATTTCAATCCCGAGTACCCCATATACCGTTCCGTCCGAAAGGATCAGCGGGATGGTATAGGCGATCGCCGGATGATCATCTCCGGTCAGCGTATAGCTGGTGATGGTCCAGTGTCCGTAATCAGAGGCAGACAGCTGCGCATGATCCTCATATGCCGCCTGAAAGGACGGATAGAGGATACCGGAGGTACCAAGCCCGCGGTAGGAAAGGGCAGGGGTCCAGGCACGGTCGGTGGAAATTCCCATGGATTTGACCATGGCGGCCGGGGCACGGAGCAGAAGCAAATCTGCGTTACGGTCAGACGCCGGAGCATCTGGGTCAAGGTCACGAAGATAAATGCAGGGGATATCGGAATGTATTTCCCGCCGGGAGAGATCCTGTGTATTAAATAGCACAAAGAGTCCGGTCGCAGAGTGAGATCGAAGCTCCTCAATCAGATCGGAATCAATCGCTTCCATCAGGGGAAGGCAGGCATTGCTGTTGTCTCCGAGATGCTCCATGTCGATCAGTCCGGATTCCCGAAGAGATTCCGCTGCCGTATTGATTTTGTCGGACAGAGAGGATAGATTCTGGTTGTCGAGCATGACGCTTTCCAGATAGCTGCTGCGGTTTTCGACCTGCTTTTGAAGCAGATCGATGGCATTCTGGTTCAGCCGTTCTCCGACCCTGCTCAGGTACAATACGATCAGAAGCAGCAGAGTTTCGATAAAAAGGACCGAAAGCATGGCAAGAAAAATCGTGTGAAAAATAGATCGGCCTTGTTTCTTCATTGCAAGGGAATCCTCCTTCTGGAATATATCTGAGTCATCATACGTCAGCCCTGAAAGGCTTCCAGCTTTGTGAGTGTTGCCTCATACCAGCTGTCAAAGCGGGCGTCGGTAAGAAAATCTGCGGCGGCCTCCTCAAAGGGCTGCCCGGCAGAAAGACGATCCTCAATGACTGCGCGGTCTGCAGAGGCGGCATCACTTAAGGAATATTCCAGTACGGATCGGGCATCGTTTGCACCTGAAAAAGCCGGTGTTGTATAGAGCCGGCTGGTGTTGACGGTAGTAACCGCACCGGTCAGAATCTGCTTTATTGTATCGTTCAGTGCCGGTTCGCTTTTTTCAATCTGTTTCATGTCGGTTGCTTCCTTGGTGACCGGAAGATAACCGGAAGCAATGGAGAAAGCAAGATTGTGCTCCTGATCAGTGAACCATTTCAAAAATTCCACACTGGCCGAAATTTCTTCATCGGAGCCTCTGGTGACTACCATACCGGCACCCTGCTGGACCGCATAAGGTTCGCTGTCTGCAAATTCCGGACAGGGAAGTGCCTTCATGGTAATCGCATGTCCCTCTGAATCGTCAGTTGTGACCTGATTCGGGAAGAAGGAGGCACTTGAAGTGGAGCCGACATAGGCAAGGATATTGCCGGTCTTGATGTCGTCGCTGCGGAAACGTCCGGAAGAAGAAAAATAGCCCTTAATATAAGGAACGTAGTAATAATCCCAGAGCTTGCGTATGACTTCCTTATCAAAATTCAGTGTCATAACGCCGTCTTTTACCTCAAAGATCTGACACCCAAGCGATTTGGCGCCGACAAGCATGTAATTTGCCATGGCATTTCTGCCGAACAGGGCATGTCCGTCATCAGCCGTCGGTGTCTGCGCATCTGTCCAGTTGTAGTAGCTCTCTGCAGTTGCTATGAGACCTTCAAGAGTAGAGAGATCGTCATAGCTCGCCCCGGTAGCAGCTGCAAACGGTTCCCAGTCCGTATCGTTCAGATAAAGACCCTCCGTAGATTTGGCTACCGGAAAGATCTTGATGCTGCCATTGCCGGAGAAGTCTCCTTCCTCAAGATAGCTGTCTACATAAGCAGCACGTTCTTCCTTTGTAAAATAGCTGCTAAGATCAACAAGTTCACCCATCTGATCAAGGGTGTAGGCAGTGTCCGCATAGGCAGAAAAAATATTTGGCATAGGAGAAGCACCGACCTTTCCCTGCGCAGAAGCCATGACATTTGCCTCCAGATCATTTACCGTACCCTGGCTGTAGCTGTCAACGATGATGCCCTTTTCCCTTCCGGTGGTATCGTTGAATTCAGCCACCAGCTGATTGAATGATTCCAGCTGATCTCCGTTGTAGTAGACCCAGACGGTGAGATTCACCGGTTCGGCAGGAGCATCAGAGTCCTGTTTTTTTCCACAGCCCAAAGGCAGCGTCAGAAGCGCTGCCGTACAAAGCAGACCTGTGGTATATTTTATTTTTTTCATAAAAACGTCCTTCGTATGTGCGACAGAACAGGTTACAAAGATAAAGCTTCGCGTCCCATCTGCTCAAGCAGTTCGCTCTTGATCTGATACAGACGGTCGGAGAGATCCACATATACGGTGTGCGGATTTGCGAGACGCTTTGTCTCATCCCAAAGGGTGTCTTTTTCCTTCATACAGATGTCGCGGATTTCCATGACAGAAGGAGAGGTGTAGACGCACTCGCCTTTTAAGAATACCGGGACGAGCATTTCCCGTAAGGTATAGGTGCCGCCCTTGATTTTTGTCTTTTTCCATGTCTCCAGCTGGTCGAAGATGATCATATCCTGTTCCGGATCGAATTCCTCTTCGACAAGGCAGATCAGATCTGCACGGATCTTGCCGGTCTTCTTATCATAAATGCGGAGGATCTTTTTATTACCTGGATTCGTGATCTTTTCGGTATTCTCGGAGAGCTTGATCTTCGGGATAAATGCACCGGTCTTTTCATCAAGCACCGCAGCGAGCTTATAGACACCGCCAAAGGCAGGGCAGTCTTTGGATGTGATCATGTTTGTACCGACACCCCAGGAGGTGATGGCAGCGCCCTGTGTTTTCAGACTGTCAATCAGGTATTCGTCCAGGTCGCTGGAAGCAGAGATGATCGCGTCGGTAAAGCCGGCTTCATCGAGCAGCTTGCGGGCCTGTTTGGACATGTAGGCGAGGTCGCCGCTGTCAAGACGGATACCATAGCCCTTCAGATCCTGTCCGGCTGCACGCATTTCCTGGAAGACACGGATTGCGTTTGGCACGCCGGAACGCAGCGTATCGTACGTATCGACGAGAAGCAGGCAGGCATTCGGATACAGCTCGGAATACTTTTTGAATGCCGTGTACTCATCCGGGAAGCTCATGATCCAGCTGTGTGCATGTGTGCCCTTGACAGGAACGTCAAAGAGCTGACCGGTAAGCACGTTGGACGTACCGATGCAGCCGCCGATCATGGCTGCACGGGCACCGTAGACACCGGCATCCGGTCCCTGGGCACGGCGCAGGCCGAACTCCATGATGCCGTCTCCGCGGGCGGCCTGTACGACACGGGCTGTCTTGGTCGCGATCAGACTCTGGTGGTTTACGATGTTCAGAAGTGCAGTCTCGATAAGCTGCGCCTGCATGATCGGTGCGATGACCTTAACGAGCGGTTCGTACGGGAATACGATGGAGCCCTCCGGGATCGCCCAGATATCGCCTTTAAAATGGAAGCTCCGCAGGTATTCCAGGAACGGTGCATGGAAGATGCCGAGGCTGTCCAGATACGCGATGTCTTCATCGGAAAAATGCAGATTTTTAATATAATCAATGACCTGATCCAGACCGGCTGCGATCGCGTAGCCGTTGCCGCAGGGATTTTTGCGGTAAAAGGCATCAAAAATGACCGTTTCATTTGAATTGCTTTCATAATAGCCCTGCATCATGGTGAGCTCATAGAGATCCGTGAGCAGAGTAAGATTCAGTGTACTCATAAAGACACTCCTTTTTAGATTAATGATAGAAAAATGCTTTGTTTTTTTAATATACCACATTCTGATCAGGTTTTGGGATAAATGGCACTGGAAAGAGTAAAAATTTTTCTGTGGGCTTTGGCTGCCTGTGGGGGTACAAGAATGCCCTGTTGGGACGATTTAAAAAAATTAAAAAAAATAAAAAAAAGTACTTGCAATTTGTAAAAAGCTGCGCTATAATGAATCTCGCGTTGAGGAACCGCAAAAACAAAATAAAACATAGGGCTATCGCCAAACGGTAAGGCAACGGACTCTGACTCCGTCATTTCCAGGTTCGAATCCTGGTAGCCCTGCTAAAGAGATACTTCAAAAAGTATCTCTTTTTTTCTGCAGTCATCCCCGGAAAGGCCTGTGATTATGGGCGTTCCGGGGGTTTTTGCGTTTATTAGCAAATAAAAGGTGTCGCGCAGGTATCGATTCCTTTTTCGGTGTTGGATAGGAATTGAAAGCACTGGTGAATTCTGTTAATATGACATGGAAGGGTATTGCTTTGAACGCAGATCGCGAAGCGACTGCGTTCATGAGCAAGTAGCGAAGCGGATTGCGAATGTCCGCTCTACTGCAGATAAGCATTCTCCCGCTACAGGTGCGAGAAGCACTAAGCGGTGGGGCAGGGGGGACAGGCGATATGGAGGGAAAATTAAAAAAACAGCTGCCGGTGCGGACGCAGATGGTCTGGTATCTTCTGGCGACCGTGCTGATTCTTGTGGCAGGTGGCTTACGGGCGCTGGATCGCGGTATGTACAATAGCTTCTGGTCTGTATGGCTTCAGCTGCTTCGTCATATGATTCATATTGGATTGCTGATCGGCTGGATGATTTCCATCCAGTCGAGGATTTTACAAAGGCCGGTTCGCAGGTATTTGCTTGCAATTGGGGGCATGCTCAGCTTCTGGCTGTTTGTCCGCGCATCAAAATGGATGCTATTTGCGCATGACAGCCAGATGAACCGTTATTGTTGGTATTCCTATTATATTCCAATGGTGCTCGTTCCGCTTCTGGCTGGAATGCTGCTCCCACACATCGGACAATCCGAAAGATACCGGCCGGGAAAACGCAGACGCTTCTGGTATATTCCGGCGGTAGCTTTGATTGGTCTTGTTCTTACAAACGATCTGCACCAGCTGATATTTCGGTTTCCGGATGGAATAGTTTTTTTTCAGAACCGGTATACGTACCAGATCGGATATTTTGTCATTTTTGCCTGGTGCCTGTTGTGGGGGATTTATTTTGTCGTAGGGCTTTTGCTCAAGTGCAGGATACCGGTCCGCAGACCGTATCAGTGGCTTCCGGTTCTGGTGCTTGTCGGGGCAGCCGCATTGTCAGTTGCATATATTTTACGTCTCTTTATTTTTGATATAGCAGCTGTGGACTGTCTGATTACGGTACTGCTGATTGAGAGCTGTATTCAGTGCGGGCTGATCCGGTCAAATTCCAGCTATAAGAGTCTGTTCCATGCTTCTTCGGTTGCAGTACAGATTACAGATACGGAATACCATGTCTGCTTTTCATCCGGCAATGCAGGATCACTGAGGGAGGAAGAGCGGAAAAGGGTGGCAAAGGGTGCGATGGATATCAGTGGATACCGCTTCTGCTGTGCAGCCATTACAAATGGTTACGTCTTCTGGATAGAGGATTACACCGGGCTGTATCGGTATCGAAAGGAACTGGAAGAGAAAGGGCGTCAGCTATCCGGTGCAAATGATCTGTTAAGGGCAGAGCTTGCACTGCAGGAAAAGCAGCTGCATATCCAGGAAAAGAATCGGCTATATGATCAGGTTGCGAAGGAAATAGCGCCGCAGCTTTTTCAGATTGATCAGCTTTTAAAGGAGAAAGAAGAAGGCAAAATTCAAAAAACACTGGCCAGGATCTGTGTCATTGGCGCGTATGTGAAGCGCCGCAGTAACCTGCTTTTGCTTTCGGAAAACACTGCGTACCTCCCCGCAAAGGAGCTGGAGCTTTGTCTGCGGGAATCTCTGGAAAATCTGAAGCTTGTCGGGGTGTCCGGCTTTCTGGATGCGGACTGCAGCGGAACATTTCCGGCAGCTGTACTCGTGGCAGCATACGATATCTGCGAGTCTGCCCTGGAGAGGCTTTTATCTGAGCTGGGGGCGCTGTTGCTCTGGCTGCGTGCGACAGAGGAGGGGCAGCTTCTTTTTCGTATACAGATGGACGGCGATGCGACGCGTGTGGATGCCTCATGGATAGCATGTCTGCCGGAGTTGGTAGACTGTGAAATGATACAGGCAGAGGCATTGTATATAACGGTGAGGTGGCCGAAAACGGGGGCAGACCTTCACGAGAGGAAAGATCCGGTGGAAGGAGGGGATGTGCATGCAGACGATCATACAGCTGTCATCAGATAGCCGGGGCATAATTTTAATGCTGCTGTTTTTTCTGCTTCTTGTCCAGCTCTTTGAATTTTTGTTGGCGGTGTTTTTACATATCTATGGCCGACATGTGATGGAAGAGGGACTGTTTGCTGTGACACTTCTTGGATTTGTACTGGTATGCAGTGGACACCTTTCTACGGTTTCCGGGGCGAGATTCTGGAGATATGAGGAACAGATCGGCGATATACCGGCCATTTTGTTGTTTATCTTTGCTGCACTTGCGCTGATCGGAACGATATACAGTGGTGTTCAGCTGTTACGGTTTTACAGGGGGCGAACCGGGATTACGGCATTTTCCATTAAAGAGAGCATTGACAACCTGCCGTCCGGGCTTGCCTTTGCACGGGAGAGTGGATTTGTTCTTCTGGCAAATCGTCAGATGGAGCAGCTCTCTTATGTGACGACCGGCCTGGATCTGCAGAACGCAGAGGAGTTCTGGAAAATTCTCCTGAGTGGAGACCTGCAGGCAGGCTGCAGCCGCATCCAGTCAGGTGAGGTACCGGCGATCCGGCTTCCGGACGGAAGCATCTGCAGCTTTTCCAGACAGATGATTCAGGCGGAGGGGCGTCCTGTAATTCAGCTGACGGCAGTAGATACAACGCAGCAGTTTGCGCTTGCCGGGGAGCTGGAGAAAAAGAATGAGGAGCTTTCAAAGGTGCATCAGAAGCTGGAACGATATGGAAAGGAAATGGCAGATTTTGTGCGCAGCAGAGAAATTCTGGAGATGAAAATGCAGATTCATAACGAAATCGGGCAGGCGCTTCTGGCAACGCGTGCCTGGCTTCAGTCTCAGGAGGACGGCGGAGAATCACGTCTTTTCAAACAGTGGGAAGCAATTATAGCGCTGATGCGCGCGGAGGCAGAACCAAAACAGGGAAAGACAGACTGGGAAATTTTTTGCCGGTGTGCGCAGGCCGCAGGTGTGGAAATCCGGCTGGACGGAAAGCTTCCGGGTGCCGGCCGCGCCTGCGATCTTTTGATCGCAGCTGCAGCTGAAGCGCTGACCAATGCGGTCAGGCATGCGAAGGCAGACAGTCTTTATGTCTATATCTGTCGGGAAGGTAGTATGCTGCAGGTTCGATTCTGCAATAACGGCGCTCCGCCAAAGCAGAAGATCATCGAGGGCGGTGGGCTTGGCGCACTCCGGCTTCAGGTCGAGGAGGCAGGGGGCAGTATGCAGATCCTTTCTGCCCCGCAGTTTGTGCTGATTTTGTTGATTCCGGAAGAAGAGGAGGAAAGCAGATGGTACGAGTATTGATTGTAGAGGATGACCCGATGGCAAGGACGCTGTTTGAGCTTTACCTGAAACACAGCGGAAGGTATGAGCTGGCGGCAGCAATTGAGAGCGCCTCGATGGCTGAGCTGTATTGCCTGAAAAATCCGGTCAATCTGATTATTATGGATGTATGTACCGCGTTAAAGGCAAGTGGGCTTACGGCAGCGGCAAAGATCAAAAAGAACAGCCCGGGGATACGGATCGTGCTTGTGACCTCTCAGCCGGAATGTGATTTTATACACCGGGCAAGGGAAGCCGGAATTGACAGCTTCTGGTATAAGGAGCCGCTGGAAAACAGCCTGCTTTCTGTATTGGATCGAACGATGGCGGGAGAATCGGTATATCCGGAGGATACGCCGGTTCTGAAGGTTGGAGAGGCGTTGAGCACAGAGTTTACGGAAGGAGAATTGAAGGTACTGCGTGAGCTTACCGGTGGAGATACGGATGAGGAAATTGCAAACACGCTGAATTTTTCGATCTGGACAGTGCGCAAATATGTAAAAATTATGCTGGAAAAAACCGGGTTTAAATCCCGGACCCAGCTCGCTGTTGCGGCAAGAGAAAGCGGATTGGTGATCCGCGGGTATTGAAATACTGATGATACAAGGGTCAAAAGATATTTTGCCCACAACTGATGCCTACGAATTGCTCCGCTGCGAAGCAGCTCCCGCAATTCTGCAAACATTCGAAATCCGCTGATTTACTACGTAAATCGCTACTTTCTCATGTTTGGCGGGTCCCAAGTTCAAAAGCCTTATCATGCAAGCATGAACGGCTTTTTGACCTTTTGACCCTGGCATCATCATATACTATTTTTAGTATAGGATTCTCCCGGTATTGACTGTATAATTGTAATATACAAACAAAGGATTCTGCTTTTGACAAAAAAAGACAGAATATTTATAGCCAAGAAAGAGAGGATGAGCCTATGACTATGAAGAGAAGAAATCAGACAATCTGTGCAGTACTGTTATCGACACTGCTCATCGGAATTCCTGTTCAGGCAGAGATTCCGGAGGATGCCCTTTCCGATTATATGGGTGACTGGTATGTAAACTATATGGTAGAAGAAGGCACACAGCTTAATATGGCAGGACTTCTCGGCTACACGATGTTGCTTACACTGAATGATGACGGTACCGCCCATATGGAAATGATGATGCTGGAGGAGTCGGCAGAGGAAGAGGAAAACGAGGCGATGGAAGGCAGCTGGACGTATGCAGACGGTCGGATCGTACTGAAGATGGATGATGAATCGGTAATGGAACTGGATGCAGAAGAGGGCGATCTGGTCGGAAAGGCAGCCGAGGAAGAATATTCATACCTGTTTGGCCGGGAGCTGGTGAAGGAGGATGTCGACCTTGACGCATTGATGGCAGGCTCCGAGGATGAGGAAAACCAGAAGCTTGCTGATACGGAAAAGGCAAATCCGTTCAGCTATAATGCGGAGACAAACAATCTTGTGGATGTCCTTAGTGCCTATATGTATGCGAATTACTACAGCGAGGATTTTGTAGTGACTGTGGATGAGGCAAATAAGACCTTTACAGCAGACCGCGAGGAAAGTGACTATCTGGCTGCAGCGCATTATGATGGCACCTATGAGATCACAGAGGATGGATTTGTGAATGCGACCTGGAAGGAGCCGGACTATGATTATGATATGAGCTGTGTCGGAAGTGAATATGCAGCCCAGTGGGATAAATTTACATTAAAAGAAGACCTGAGCAACCTGGATGATGTTCTTTACAGTGTGATGAATGAGTATTCCTGGGATCATGACTATCCGAGAGAAAGCCTGACCCGGACAGAAACGTCGGAGCTGGAGGGCACTGCAGTGCTCAAGGACGGCGATGCGGAAAGATCTGCCGTGTATAAAATCTACGCAGGCGTGGATCCGCTTGTAAAGGTTACGATTCATGAGAATGATTCGGATGTGAATTACACAAACTACTATTTCCGTGAGTAAGCCTGTAGCTTGGGCAAATTCCCTGCACAGAATGTCGGAATGGAGGATATCAGGATAAAGAGGATACGACTATGACAGATATTATTGTATATAAATGTCCTGCCTGCGGCGGAAGGATGGAATTTGACAGTAAAACGCAGCATATGAAGTGCCCGTTTTGTGATACGGAGCTTAGCGTGGAGGAATATGAAGCACAGCAGCCGGAAGCGGATCTGAGTCAGAATCCGAATGAAGAAAACGGGCAGTGGATGGCGGCAAATGACGGAAGCTGGCAGGAAGGTGAGGCAGGCTCGCTTAGGGTCTATGCCTGCGCCCCCTGCGGCGGTGAAATAGTAGGAGATCTTACAGAAGGGGCAGCAAGCTGCCCCTTCTGTGGTAATCCGGTTGTCATGAGAGGACAGTTTTCAGGAGAACTGAAGCCGGATTATATCATTCCGTTTCGGCATGACAAAAAGGCAGCGAAGCAGGCATACTATAAGCATCTGGAAAAGAAATATTTTATGCCGCGCGTGTTTAAAAATGAAAATCATATCGACGAGATCCGTGGAATTTATGTTCCGTTCTGGCTGTTTGATGCAAATGTGGAAGCCTCGGTGCAGTACGCAATGACAGAAACAGACAGCTGGGAATCAGGCGGTTATATTTACACAAAGAGCACAGAGCATGCTATTTATCGGGAAGGCGAGGTGGCGTTCGCGGGAATTCCATGTGACTGTTCAAAGAAAATGGATGACACGCTGATGGAGGCGATTGAGCCTTACCATTTCCGGGATGCAGTTCCGTTTCGGGCTGCGTACCTGGCCGGGTATGTAGCGGATCGTTATGATGTTGATATGCAGGACTGCATCGCACGGGCGACCAAGCGTGCGCAGGCAAGCACCGAGAAGGAAATGAAGTACGGGCTGCAAAGCAAGGGGACAATTACGGTAAAGTCCAACCGCATTCAGGTAAAAAGTGCAACCTATCATTATGCGCTGTATCCAGTCTGGATTTTAAATACGACCTGGAGAGGAAAAAAGTATACGTTTGCAATGAATGGTCAGACGGGAAGAATGGTCGGAGATCTTCCATTTTCCAGAAAGGAGTTCTGGAAGTATGTGATTCCCCGTGGAATGATAGCAGGAGCCGGGATTTACGCAGTGCTTGAGTGCTTTATGGTATTGTCTGCTTATCAATGGACTTCATTCCATCTGGGGCTGATGATCCTTGCGGTACTGGCGCTGGTCGGATTGATACGGCTTCTGTCAAAATAGAGAGTGGGACGAGCGAAGAAGGAAGCGGGGAGGGACCATGAAAAGAACGGTGTTAAAAAAAATATATCGCATTGGAACTGGGTGGCTTCTGATGCTGTTGGTTTTGTGCAGTCTTGCAATTCCTTTTCCATCCAAAGCTGCGCAGATACCGGATGAACGGCTTGGACCGCGGCTGGCAGACCAGGAAGAGCTGCTGACGACGGAGGAGCAGGAGGAATTGCTGGCTCGGCTGGATGAGATCAGCGAGCGTCAGCAATGTGATGTGGTGATTGTTACCGTAGCGAGTATAGAAGGAAAGACGGCAACGGAATATGCGGATGATTATTTTGATTATCAGGGCTATGGCTATGGTGAAAAATCAGATGGAATTCTGCTCCTGGTCGGAATGAAGGAGCGCGTATGGGCAATCAGTACGCACGGAAGTCTTGGAATCTCGGCTTTTACCGATGCAGGACTGGACTACATAAAGGAGGATGTCCAGTTTCAGTTGAAGCTGGACAATTATGCAAAGGCATTTCGAACCTTTGCGAGTCTTTGTGATCAGTTTCTGACCGCAGCACATAAGGGAAAGCCCTATGATGTGGGAAATCTGCCGATCAAGCATGCATCACCGTCAATCCTGATTTTTTTGTTTCCGATCGGGATTCTGATCATGGCCTGGAAAAGCCGTTCTAAAAAGAGGAGTCTGAAATCCGTTGTGAAAAAGACGGGCGCGATATCCTATAAGGTACCGAACAGCCTGCATCTGTGGGTGGATGAGGACCGTATTACAGGCAGTCATGTGACAAAAAGAAAACGCAATGAGGAGAGCCGTGACCGCGGCGGAAGCAGCGGAAGTGGTGGAAGCAGCGGTGGAAGCACAACGCATACCAGTTCCTCCGGTCGGACGCATGGCGGTACGAGCGGAACTTTTTAACCGAATCAAGCAAGTCCCCTGCTTCAATTGCGCAAAGCAATAAGCAGTGGGTTGGGACTTGCTTGTATCAGGAGTGGTACAAGCCACTCCTGATAAGCTGCGAAGCAGCTATTCGGTTATGAGCAAGTAGCGAAGCGGATTGCGAATATCCGCTTTTACCTGGTAAAACCATTCCGCTGCTTTACGGTCAGTGGGCTGAGACTTGCTTCAGAAAGGGGGAAGAAGGATGAGAAAATTCAGACAGTGGTTGATGATTTCTTCTGTTCTGGCTGTGTTTGCCACAACATCCGTGTTTGCGGAGGAAGAATCGGTATGGAAGTTTGATGACGAGCACCGGGTTTTGAAAGAGTATACCGGTGAAGACCGTGAAGTAACCGTGCCGGATACGTTGATGGGCTGTAGTGTAGACGGTGTGGGGAGTAACGCCTTCTGCAGCAGTGAAATTACTTCTCTGACATTTCCGGAAACGGTACAGTATCTGAATACAAGTGTGGCTGCACATTGTGAAAGCCTTTCAGAGCTGAAGCTTCCGCAGTCCCTGGTCATGATCGGAGATGGCTGCTTTGTGGCAACCGCGCTTCAGGAGGTGACCATACCGGCGAATGTACGTGTGTTTGGTGAGCACGCGTTCAGCTTTTGCCAGGAATTGCGCAGCATTACATTTGAAGGCGAATGTCCTGCTTTTGGAGGCGAATGCTTTGTCGCTTGTCCGGATGACCTGACGCTTTATGTTCCGGATGATCAGCTGGAGGCATACCAGGAGGCAGTGGATGAAATCAAGGATATTTATCCGGTCGAGGTAGCGGTCGAGCCAAGCGGAAAGAATGCCGTACCCGCGGAGGCAAAATACGATAATGAACACTTTGTATTTGATGCAGCGACCGGAACCATTACGGAATACACAGGAGAAAGCTATCGGCTGGATGTACCGGAGACGATCGATGGGGTAAGTGTCCGGACGATCGGAGCGAACGCCTTTAACGGAAACTGGAATCTGATTTATCTGACGCTTCCGGAAGGCCTGACGGCAATTGAAGATGGGGCGTTTGAAAGTGCATATCAGCTTTCCTTTGTGGAATTTCCGTCCACGTTAAGGACGATCGGAAATCGTGCATTTTACAACTATCGTGGCGGAAAGCTGATGCTCCCGGAGGGGCTGGAACGAATCGGGGATGAGGCATTTTATCGTTGCTCGGTTCGGGGGACACTGGAGCTGCCGGAAGGATTGAAGGAGATCGGGGACAGTGCCTTTGCGCGCAGCATTTTTATGCGTACCCTGGATCTGCCGTCAACACTTGAAATAATCGGGGAGCATGCGTTTGAAGATGTATCCTTATCGTACGTCTATATGGATGGACTGACGCCCCCCAAGGTTGCAAAAACCGCCTTTGCAGAATGTACCAGCCTGGCAGATATTGAGCTGAATGAATACTGCACGAAGCAGCAGATGCTGGATATGCAGGCGATTATCGATGAAGCCGGGTTGAGCTGCCGGGTATGGAGGTATGAAAATACACAGACCTCAATGGCAAAAGGAGCTTCTTATATTTATAATCCAAATAATTCTGATGAAGTGTATCTGGTCGGATATGACGGAGAAAAGACACAAATAAGGGCCAGCAACCGGTATCGCTTTGCAGATGATGATTATAAACCGGTAACCGGCCTTGGAGACGGCGCATTTGTGGGAAACCAGACG
>OLRQ01000326.1_pt1 | contig 52606 bp, 30 predicted proteins | sample 1671971 | NCBI WGS metagenome assembly OLRQ01 (sample SAMEA3136631, study PRJEB25190) | human gut metagenome | biome: human gut; feature: human-associated habitat; material: faeces | place: Austria | collected 2013
TAGGATTGCGAGAGCATGAAATGCGAAGCAATCCGTGTATCATAGGGGTCAAAATACCTTTTGACCCTAACATCGTGATTTACAGGAAATTGCATCCTGTAAAGCAGAAACGCTCCGCGAGGACGCAGTAGGTCATGCATTGCATGACGCGCATCTCGCAGCAAGAATGCCGAGGTATTCTTGAACAGGAAGAGACAGGAGAGAACATGAGTTATACAGCATTATACAGAAAATTTCGCCCGGATACATTTGAAGATGTAAAAGGACAGGATCATATCGTAAAGACACTGCGCAACCAGATCAAAGCGGATCGGATCGGCCATGCATATCTGTTCTGTGGCACGAGGGGTACCGGTAAGACGACCGTGGCCAAGATCCTTGCGCGGGCAGTAAACTGCGAGCATCCGGTAGATGGCAATCCGTGTAATGAATGCGCATCCTGTCGGGCGATCGCATCCGGCGCATCGATGAATGTGATCGAAATTGATGCCGCATCGAACAACGGTGTCGATAATATCCGGGAGATCCGCGAGGAGGTGGCTTATCCGCCGACCGAAGGACGGTATAAGGTCTACATCATTGATGAGGTGCATATGCTTTCTATCGGAGCATTTAATGCACTGCTCAAGACACTGGAAGAGCCGCCGTCTTATGTCATTTTCATTCTGGCGACGACGGAGGCGCACAAGATCCCGGTAACGATTCTATCGCGCTGCCAGCGTTATGATTTTCGCCGGATCAGTCAGGAGACGATTCTGAAGCGGCTGGAAGATCTGATGGAAAAAGAGCAGGTCGACGCGGAAGAAAAGGCGCTGCGCTACGTGGCAAAAAAGGGCGACGGTTCGATGCGTGATTCCTTAAGTCTGCTGGATCAGTGTATTGCATTTTATCTCGGAGAAAAGCTGACGTATGATCGGGTGCTGGAGGTACTCGGCGCAGTCGACACGGATGTGTTCAGTGAGCTTTTGCGTCTGGTTCTGGCAGAACAGATCACAAATGCGATCGCGCTGCTCGACCGTCTGATCCTTGACGGACGGGATCTGACGCAGTTTGTCAATGATTTTACGTGGTACCTGCGCAATCTGATGCTTTTAAAGGCATCTGACGATATGGAGGATATTCTGGATATTTCCACAGAGAATCTTGCACAGCTGCGCGAGGAAGCAGCGATGATCCGGAACGATACGCTTATGCGCTTTATCAGGATCTTTTCCGAGCTGGCCAATTCGATCCGGTATTCGGTCAACAAGCGGGTCATGCTCGAGATGGCGCTGATCAAGCTGTGCAAGCCGGAGGCGGAGAAGGATGATCTGTCACTGATTGAGCGGATCCGGAAGCTGGAGCGGATGATAGAGCAGGGCATTGCTGTGCCGGGCAGAATGCCGGCACCGTCAGGTGCTTCGGCATCATCAGCGGATGACGGAAGATGGGATCCGGCGATGTATGGAGCAAACGGGGATTCGAGGTATGCAGCCTCCGGTGTCGGCGTACCGGCCGGAGGCGCGGGCTATAATAGTACCGCAGGCAATCCGGATCCGTCGCTGCCGACCGCAAAGGCCGCGCCGGAGGATCTGAAGAAGGTCAAGGCAATGTGGAAAAACATCATTGTGGAGACCTCTGCCCCGTTCCGCCTGGCACTTGCCTCAGCGGAAGTGAAATACAATGCGCAGGAAGAAAATGACAACCGTCTGTTCGTCGTGTTTGCGGATTTCCTCGCCGAGCGCTACATCAACAATGCGGACCGCAAGCGCGAGCTCGAGAGCATTATCGCGGACAAGACCGGCAAGCAGGTAGAGGTGCGTTTTATGCTTGCGGCTGACGAGGGCGCCCATCGGGGCAAGCTTGCATCCATTGATATAGACGAAAGAATTCGAGAATTTATTCACGCAGATATAGAAATCGAAGACGAAAACTGATATGATAACAACAGTTCAGAATAGCAGCAAAATGTAAGGACAGATCATAGCAAATTTATTTGCTGTGAGCTGTAATTACATTTTGGGATAGGCGGGACGCCTATCAATCGCAGACAGGAGCTGCTTTAGCAGCGGATAGACTGCGTAGCAGGCGGGTCTGCGATCTGTATTCTGAACGTCTGTATTAGAAAACATAAAAACAGGAGGATATAATCCATGGCAAAAAGAGGTGGATTCCCGGGCGGTATGCCGGGAAATATGAATAATCTGATGAAGCAGGCACAGAAAATGCAGAAGCAGATGGAAGAAAATCAGAAAGCACTGGAAGAAAAAGAATTTACCGCAACGGCAGGCGGCGGCGCAGTAGAGGTGACCGTTTCCGGAAAGCGTGAGGTCGTAAAGGTAAAGCTGTCTGAGGAGGCAGTGGATCCGGACGACGTAGAGATGCTTGAGGACCTGATCGTGGCGGCGACCAATGAGGCACTGCGTCAGGCAGAGGAAGCTGCCGCTTCCGCGATGTCCGCACTGACTGGCGGCCTTGGCGGACTCGGAGGCTTTGGATTCTGATGGATTATTACGGAAAGAAGATGTCCAGACTGATCGAGCAGCTCTCTGCGCTGCCCGGCATCGGCGGCAAGTCTGCCCAGCGTCTGGCATTCCATATCATTCATATGCCAAAGGAGCAGGTGGAACAGCTCACCGATGCAATCAAAGATGCCCGTGAGAACATCTGCTACTGCAAAGAGTGCTACACACTGACCGATCAGGAGCTCTGTCCGATCTGCGCGAATCCGCAGAGGGATCACCATACGATCATGGTAGTCGAGAGCACCCGCGACCTTGCGGCTTATGAGAAGACCGGAAAGTATGACGGTGTTTATCACGTCCTGCACGGGGCGATCTCTCCGATGCTCGGTATCGGTCCTGCCGATATCCGCTTAAAGGAGCTCATGCAACGCCTGCAGGGAGATGTGAATGAAGTCATCATTGCGACCAACTCCAGCCTAGAAGGCGAGACGACGGCCATGTACATCAGCAAGCTGATCAAGCCTACCGGCATCAAAGTCAGCCGCATTGCAAGTGGCGTCCCGGTCGGAGGAGATCTGGAGTACATCGACGAGATGACACTGCTGCGTGCACTGGAAGGGCGTGTGGAGCTGTAATAGTAAGGATATACGGATATACAAAGGCAAGATGGCAGCCGATACGGAGCAGGAGAAACTGTTCTGTGTCGGCTGCTTTTGTCTTGTTATTTGCTGATGAATCACCTATAATAAAAATAATAGACAAATAAGTAGTAGGGAGGTGCGGGCATGGGGAGCTATTTAAATCCGGGGAATAAAGGATTTCGGGAAAGTCTGAATTCACAGATTTATGTGGATAAAAGCGGACTGATCGAGCAGACGAACGCGGTGTTGGATACAAGAGAAAAATATATGTGCGTGAGCAGGCCAAGGCGGTTTGGAAAATCGATGGCAGCAGATATGTTGACGGCATATTATGAGCAAAATCAGGACTCTGAAAAGCTGTTTAAAAATCTATATATCGAAAAGAGTCCTTCTTTTCTTACGCATTTAAACAAATACAATGTGCTGAAAATAAACGTGCAGGATTTTTTGAGTTCATCGAGTAATGTGGATGAGATGCTGAGTAAGTTTCAAAAATATATTATTTTTGATTTGCTAGATGAATTTACAACGATCCGCTATCGGGATGAAACAGATATTGTTCAGGTTATGAAAGACGTTTATGCCGGTACACATTATCCGTTTGTAATCCTCATCGATGAATGGGATTGTCTTTTCCGGGAATACCGGCAGGATCAGGAGGCACAGAGAAAGTATCTGGATTTCCTGCGCATGTGGCTGAAGGATAAGGAATATGTTGCACTTGCTTACATGACCGGAATTTTACCGATCAAAAAATACGGGACGCATTCTGCACTGAATATGTTTACAGAGTACTCAATGATCAATCCGCGCGGTATGGCAGAGTATTTTGGCTTTACAGAGTCTGAGGTAAAGGCACTGTGTGATCAATATGGGATGAGCTTTGAAGAGACCAGAGCGTGGTATGATGGCTATGAAATGCTGGTAGTCGAGAACGGCGAGCAGAAAATCCGGGAGCTGTACAGCCCAAAATCGGTGGTAGAAGCGATGCGGAGCGGTATTTTTGATAATTACTGGAATCAGACTGAGACCTATGAAGCATTGAAGATGTATATCCAGATGAATTTTGATGGATTAAAGGATGCGGTTATTCGGATGCTGGCGGGGGAACGGGTGCCGATTAATACCGGAACATTTTCAAATGACATGACGACCTTCGAAAGCAAGGATGATGTTCTGACTCTGCTGGTGCATCTTGGCTATTTGGGCTATCACTGGCCGGATAAGGCTGTGTTTATTCCAAACAAAGAGATTGCACAGGAGTATATCAATGCAATTAGTACGATGGACTGGAATGAAGTCATGGATTCCATCAGGGCATCGAAAAAACTGCTGGAAGCCCTGTGGGACGGAGATGAAACTGCGGTGGCAGACGGGATTGCACGTGCGCATGAAGAGGTTTCGATTTTGCAATACAATGATGAAAACTCCCTGAGCTGCACGATTCACCTTGCGTTCTATTTTGCACGGGAATATTATACGATTATTCGGGAACTTCCGGCAGGGAAGGGATTTGCAGACATCTGTTTTCTTCCAAGAAAGCTGTATGCAGACAAGCCTGCGTTGCTGATTGAACTCAAGTGGAATCAGGATGTCCACGGGGCAATCGCCCAGATCAAAGAGCGAAACTATACGGATGCGTTAAAAGACTACAGTGGTAATCTGTTGCTTGTCGGGATTAATTACGACAAAAAGACAAAGACACACAGCTGTAAGATTGAGCGGATGGAAAAATAACGAATCGTACATTCGCAAATCTGGATAAGAAGAAGTCAGAAAGAACTGTTATGATAAGAGCAGTGGAAAATAGAATAAGAAAAACGGGGAACCCGGTGGGAATCCGGGACAGTCACCTCTACTGTAACGCGGACGAAAAAGCTGATCCATTGGCGGTATGCCGAGAAGGGGCTTTGGAGGAGGATGCGAAGTCAGGATATCCGTTGAGATCTATTTTTGGGATGAAGAAATAGGCTTTTTTAAGAGCCTTTTTGTATTCACAGAAAGGCTTTTTATATTTGGAAAAAGTCAGAAGGGAGAGACTATGGGGTATCCAATGTCGGCGATTGTCGGACAGGAAGAGGCTAGGCTGGCGCTGTGCCTGCTGGCGGTAAATCCGGCGGTTGGAGGCGTCCTGTTGATCGGGGGCAGAGGTGTCGGTAAATCAGTGCTGGCAAGAGGGCTGAAGCGCTTTTGCACAGAGCCGTGGATGCAGGCCGGATGGACAGAGGTGCCGGTCTACATCAATCAGGAGCAGCTGGCCGGGAAGAATGGAATCCTGGAGCGTGCAAAGTCCAGCTGGCTGTATATGGATGAGATTAACCTTCTGGCAGATCAGGCAGGAAGAACGTTGGCGGTCGAGGCAGACTGCCGGGGTATGATTGGCACGATGGATCCGGAGGAGGGAAGTCTGCCAGAATATTTAAAGGAGCGCTTTGGACTCACGGTTTTTCTTGAGGGGGAAAAGGAGCCGGAAAAGCGGATGGAAATCATCCGGAGGAATCTGAAATATGAAGCAACCCCGGAACGGTTTCAAAGCAGCTGGAAAATGCGGGAGCAAAAGCTCGCAGCTCAGATCCAGGCAGCACAGAAACGGATGCGGCAGGTGCGGGTGACAGAGTCCGCCCGTGCGGCAGCAGCGGAAATGACAGAAGAAGCAGGATGTGCAGGAAACCGTGCGGAACTGTATCTGATTGAGACAGCCCATGCGCTGGCGGCCTGGGAGAACGCGACGGTGATCTGTGCGTCGCATCTGGCACACGCGGCGTATTTTGTGCTTCCGGGAAGAGGGAAGCTGCGTCTGAGCGGACAGTGGAGGAATGCATTTTCGAAGGGGACGCAGGAGGAGCCAGGAGCGCGTGTATCACCGCCAGAACCTTCCCGGCAGGAAAGCGGGGAAGGCTCCGTGACGGCGGCAGGCGGCCAGGCAGCATCACCGTCTGGTGAACCGGCAGCATCACCGGCAGGCAGACCGGCTTCCACGTCTGCATCCCCATCGGACGGGGAAATAACAGCAGAGAGTGGAAAATCGACCAGTCAGGATTCAGATGAAAATCAGGAATGGCCCCAAATGGAGCAGCCCCCGGATGAGAATGCATGGCTTTTGCAGGAAGAACGGCAGAAACGTCATGCGCCGGGGAAAAATGGCCGACGCAGGGAACTGCAGATTTCTTCGGATACCGGTCACTGTATCCGGGCAGTGCCGGGGAGCTGCAGGGAATTTTCAGAGATCGCGTTGAGTGCGACCTTGCTTCATGCAGCGGCACACAGCGGTGGAAAGCTGCCGCTTCAGATCCGGGAGACGGACATCCGGAAAAAGGTTCGGGAAGGCAGAGGCGGATATTATATTCTGTTCGCCGTCGATGCAAGCGCATCGATGGGCGGGGCAAAGCGTCTGGAGCTAACCGGGCGGACGATCGTATCGATGCTGCGCGAGTCCTACGAGAAGCGGGACAAAGTAGCGATGGCGGTCTTTCAGGGACAGAGCGCTTCGCTGTTGCTGGAATTTACGAACAGTCCGGAGCTGGCGCAGAAACGGCTGCAGGCATTTCCGGTAAAAGGCAGGACGCCGCTGGCAGAAGGGCTCCGGCTTTCCCACCGGATCCTGCTTGGCGCGATGCAGAAAGAGCGTGGCGCATTTCCGGTGCTGGTCCTGATCACCGATGGCCGGGCGACGGCCGGGGGCGAAGATCCGGTGCAGGAGGCGCTTTTGGAGGCGCGGCAGTTTGCGCAGGCGCAGATTCCCTGTATTGTGATCGATACGGAACAGGGCCGTGTGCGGCTTGGAATCGCTGGGAAGCTGGCAAAGGAAATGAACGGAAAGCTGTACCGGCTTCAGGGAGATGAGACGGAGCTGGGCGGTCTGATTCAAAGGGCATTGTTATGAATTTATCCGAGATTGATGGCGGAAAAGAGAGGAGACAGAGGTGGAAAAAAACTACGGATATCCGTTTTCGGCGATTGTAGGACAGGAGGAAATGAAGCTGGCGCTGTTGTTGAATGTGGTGAATCCCAGACTTGGCGGTGTACTGATACAGGGAGAAAAGGGGACGGCAAAGTCGACGGCAGTGCGTGGCCTGGCTGCGCTGATCCCGCAGATGAAGGTGGTAGAGCTGCCGGTGAGCGCGACGGAGGACCGGGTCGTCGGGACTTTGAATCTGGAAAAGGCACTACAGGAAGGGGAAAAGCGCTTTTCTCCGGGCCTGCTTGCAGAGGCGGACGGAAATATCCTCTATGTAGATGAGATTAATCTTCTGGAAGATCACATCGTAGACCTTTTGCTGGATGCAGCCGCGATGGGCGTCAATCATGTAGAGCGTGAGGGCATTTCCTGTGAGCATCCGGCCCGTTTTATTCTGGTCGGGACGATGAATCCGGAGGAAGGACAGCTGCGCCCGCAGCTTCTGGACCGGTTCGGCCTGATGGCACAGGTAAAAGGAGAGCGGGAGACGAAGGAGCGCATGGAGGTCATCGCAAGAAGACTGGCCTACGAGGAAGATCCCGGCGCATTTGCGGCGCAGTGGGAGGAGCAGGAGCATGCGCTCACCGAACGGATTTTGCAGGCACGTAAACGGCTGCCGCAGGTAGGGTATCCGAAAGAAATTCTGGAAAAGGCTGCCCAGATCGGGATCGAGCTTGAGATCGATGGGCACCGGGCGGACATCTGTATGGCGAATGCGGCACGCACGATCTGTGCATGGGAGGGACGGACCGAGGTTCAGCTCGCAGATCTGGAGCGCGGAGCGATGTTTGCGCTTCCGCACCGGATGCGCAGAAGGCCGTTTGAGGAGGCTGATTTCCAGCCGGAGCAGATCCGAAGGATTTTATATGGAGCGTAGACGCAGGCTGATCGTGCTCTGGGTGACGGGGACGTGTCAGCTGTCCTGTAAATATTGCTACGCGACACACCGGTCTTCTGAGAAGATGGAGGAGTCCGTGGCATTTGCCGCCCTGCAGCTTTTTGAAAAGGAGCCGCTGACGGTTCAGTTTGCAGGCGGGGAGCCGCTTCTGAACTGGGAGCTGATCGAGGCGGTAACGGAGTATGTGGAAAAGCAAAGGCCGGGGACCAGGCTTCAGCTGCAGACGAACGGGATCAGCATGGACAGGCAGAAGGCGGATTACATCAGGGAGCATAAAATTGCGACCGGAGTCAGCCTGGATGGGATTCCGGAGGTCAACGAACGGCTGCGCGGCCGGACGGCAGAGGCGGTGGCGGGGATCCGGACGTTGGGCGAAGCAGGTGTTTATGTGAACCTGAATGCCGTCGTCACGTCTGTGAACGTACAAAAGCTACCGCAGCTGGTAGATTTTGCGTGGTATCTGGAGTCTGTGGCGGGGATCGGATTGGATCTTCTGCGTGCAGCCGGGCGTGGAGAAGAGGCATTTGCGCAGCTGCGGGCGGATGAGGCAGAGCTTGTGCAGGCACTTTGGAAAATGGAGGAGCGCAGCCGCATGCTGGAACGGCTTTCCGGGAGGAAAATCGTATTGCGGGAGATTGACGAGGCAGCACGCAGGAAAAGAGTGGGAAAGCGGTTGCCGTACTGCTTTGCTTCCTGCGGAAACGCGGTGGCGGTGTTGCCAAATGGAGACTGTTATCCATGTGGATCCTTAGCGGGCAGGCCGGAGTACTATATGGGAAATGTCATGGATCAGGTGCGCTTCCTTCGATTAGAACCGGATGGGGCATTTGCAGATCCGGAGAAGTGTGCCACGTGTCCGGGGCGGCTGGTATGTCCGGGTGCCTGCCCGTCGAGAAGGATTTTAAACGGAGAAACCGAAGAGGACTGTGCGATGCGACGCACGGCGTTTCAGATTGTGGAGCAGAACGATGTTTGAACTGGTATTGATACATCAAAGCGAAGAAAAAGCGGGTGATATGCAGCAGGCATGGGAGCAGCCGGGCGTAAGGCTGCGCGCCTATGACGCATGGGCTATGGATCCGGAGGCGCTGGATGACTGCAGGCAGGCGCTTTTACAGTGTGACTTTGCGGTGATCCTTCTTCATGGGGGCCTGTCGTGGTTCCCGGATTTTCAGAAGCTTTCTACAGCGCTTTCTGAGAGCCGCCGGTTTTTTTTCCATTCGGAGATCAAAGAAGAGAATCAGCTGATTCTGAAAAAGAGCAGCCTGCTGCAGGAGGAACAGGATTTTCTGCGCTCCTGCTTTGAGATGGGCGGTGTGGAGAATTTTAAAAAGATGCTTGTCTTTTTCCAGACTGGAGAGCGGAAAGAGCCGCAGCCGGTGATCCGGGAAGGGATTTTTGGATGCCGTCCGGATCAGGAGGCGGAAGTACTGGCACAGGCTGAAAACTGCAAAAAGCCGGTCGTCGGGGTACTGGTTCATTACAGCAATTGTCTGAGCGGCAATACCGGTCATATCGAGGCGCTGGTGGATGCGATCCGGCGAAAAGGAGGCTTCCCGTTGCCGATAGTTTCTACGATGCAGCCGACGACATGGTCTGATGGACTGCTGGGAGTGATCGAGCGCTATTTTCAGATGAATGGTCGGCCACGGATTCAGGCACTGATCGCGACGAGCGGATTTTCCATGACGATGCTCGCGTCGCCGGGGATGGGAAGACACGGGGAGACCGGGAGTGTATTTGCACGGCTCGGGGTTCCGGTGTTGCAGGCGATGGTCACGTACCTTAGTCAGGAAAAGTGGGAGCAGTCGTTTGAGGGGATGGATTCCATGTCTGTTGGTTCCAGTGTATTTGAGCCGGAGCTGGACGGACAGATCATTACGACGGTCATCGGCTGCACGGAAAAGCAGCAGGGGGAACATGGCTCGGTGAGCCGGACGGTGCCGCTTCCGGCCCAGATCGATCTGGTGGCGGGGCTGGCAGTAAGCTGGGGCAGGCTTCAGGTAAAGTCGGCATCAGAAAAAAAGGTTGCGATTTTACTGCACAATATGCCGCCGCGCAGAGACATGCTCGGGTGTGCGTATGGGCTGGATGCGCCGGAGAGTGCCTGTCGCATGATCCGTTCCCTGCAGGAAAAAGGACTGTTTCTGCAGCGGAGCTGGGAAAACGGGGCGGAATTGCTGCGGGAGCTGCTAAATGGGCTTACAAATGAAAACGATACGCTTTCGTATACGCTGATGCGAGAAAAAAGTGCGGGCGTTCTGGCTGGCAGGGACTATGAGCAGTGGTTTGCGGGCTTTCCGGAGCACACAAGAAAAGAGATGGAAGAACGCTGGGGACAGGCGCCGGGAGAATGGCTGGTTCTGGATCAGCAGATCCTGATACCGGGCATCCAGAATGGCAACCTGTTCGTAGGGATCCAGCCGGCCAGAGAGACGGAGCAGGAGGCGGAGGCGGCCTGCCATTCCTTAAAGCGCCCCTGCCCGCATCAGTATCTTGGATATTACAAGTGGATCCGGGATGTATTTCACGCAGATATTATTTATCACGTGGGTGCACATGGAACCGTAGAATGGCTGCCGGGAAAAGCGCTCGGGCTCTCTGCGGACTGTTATCCGGAGCTCTGCTTACGGGAGCTGCCGAATGTCTATCCCTATATCGTAAATCTTCCGGGCGAAGGGACGCAGGCCAAGCGGCGCGCAGCGGCAGTCCTGATCGGCCATATGCCGCCGCCGATGAAACAGGCAGGGCTGTATGGTGCGCTGGAGGAGCTGTCGGTACTGCTGGAACAGTACCGCAACGCAGAGAAATATGATAAAAAGCAGCTGGCCATACTGGAAGAAGAGCTGCAGAAAAAGGCAGAGGCACTGGAAATCCCCAAAGAAGCCCGCGTAAGCCTTGACGGTCTGGAGGGCTGGCTGGAAGAGATCCGGCATTCACAGATTCGGGATGGGTTACATATTCTCGGGAAGATTCCGGTTGGGACGCGCATGGAGCACATACTGGAGTTTTTGAGCACGGGAGGCGAGACGCGGGAGGTCTTAAAAGAACGGCTGCAGGAGATACCGAAGGAACTGGATGCAGTCTGCGCGACGTTTGAAGGCAGGTTCGTTCCACCCGGAGGCTCGGGCTGTCCGAGCCGGGACAGCAGGGAGGTACTGCCGACCGGAAGGAATTTTTACGGACTTCATCCGGGACAGATTCCGGGGCGTGCCGCGTGGGAGACCGGGAAAAAGATGGCGGAGGAACTGCTCGATCGAATGCGCAAAGGCTCCGGAAAATGGCCGGAGAGCGTGACAATGGTCGTGTATTCCGGTGAGACGATGAAAACGCAGGGCGATACGGTAGCGGAAATCCTTTTCTTGCTCGGCGTGCGTCCGACGTGGATTGCGGGGACGCAGAGCGTTTCCGGGCTGGAGTTGATTTCACCGGGGGAGCTGCAGCGCCCGCGCGTGGATGTGACCCTGCGTGTCAGCGGACTGTTTCGCGATAACTTCCCCAACCTGATCGAGCTTTTGGATGACGCGGTCAATCTGGTGATCGCACAGGAGGAGCCGATAGGGAGCAATTATGTGCGGGAGCATGTGATGCGGGACATCCGGACGCTGGTGGCATCCGGGATGGAAAAGGAGAAGGCGGTGCGTGTATCTTCGGCGCGGATTTTCGGCTGTCCGCCTGGACAGTATGGCGCGGGGGTAGCGCCGCTGATCGAGAGCGGAGCCTGGAAGGACCGGGGAGAGCTCGGAGAGAGTTACATCAAATGGGGTGGATTTTCCTACGGGCGGAACCGGTCAGGGGAAGCGATGGAAGAAGCGTTTCGTGACCGGCTGAAAGCCGGAGAAGCGGTGGTAAAAAATATGTCCTCGTCCGAAGAAGATCTGATGGAAAGCGATGATTTTTACAACTATTTCGGCGGAGCGGTGGCTGCGGCAGAACAGGCAAAAGGAGAAAAGACCGAGGCCTATGTATTCTCAGACAGCGACGGGACGGGCAGAAAGCTGCGCACGTTAAAGGAAGAAACGGAACGGCTGTTTCGGGCGAAACTTCTGAATCCTGCGTTTGCGGAGGGAATGATGCCGCACGGGTACCGTGGAGCACAGGAGATTTCTATGATGTTTGATACGGTATTTGGCTGGAGTGCAGCAGCGGACAACATTACCGCTGCGGATTTCCGGGGGCTTGAGCAGCTGTATCTGCAGACTCCGCGGATGAAGGAATTTCTTGGAAAAGAAAATCCGTGGGCGCTGCACCATATCTGCGAACGGCTGCTGGAGGTTGCTGACCGTGGCATGTGGGAGGCAGAAGCGCAGGATTTGGACGAGATCCGACGGGTCTACCTGGAGATGGAAGGCGGACTGGAGGATATGGAGTCATAGAAAAGAGGAGGCAGGGCAGATGGGAAGCTTTTCCGGGTATCATCCGGCGGTCATATTTCTGTATTTTGTACTGATACTTGTGTTTACCATGTTTTCCATGCATCCATATTTCCTTTGCTGCAGCCTGCTTTGCGGGTTCCTCTGCTCCTTTTTATGGGGGCAGGGAAAAGCGATAAAGCGGAACCTGCGCATGACGGTGCCGCTGGTGATGCTTGGCATTGTGATCAACCCGCTCTTTACGCAGCGCGGCAGTACGATCCTCTTTTACCTGAATGATGCAGCGGTCACGCTGGAAGCGGTACTGTACGGACTGGCAGCGGCGATGCTTTTTTCTTCTGTGCTGGTCTGGATCCAGTGCTGGGGAATGGTCATGGGGATCGACCAGTTTATCTGCCTGTTCGGGCGGGTACTTCCGGTGCTGGGGCTGTTGTTGTCCATTACCTTTCGGATGTTTCCGCTGCTGCAGCGCAGATTTGATCAGGTGAAGGATGGGCAGCGCTGTATGGGAAGGGACGACGGCAGCCGGCACCCGATAAAAAAGCTCCGCATTTTCAGCAAAGAGCTCTCCATTCTGATTGCATGGTCGCTGGAAGCCGGGATCGAGACGTCGGACTCGATGGAGGCACGGGGCTATGGGCTGAAGGGCCGGAGCAGCTATACCATTTACCGGTTTGACCGGAGAGACCTGTGCGTTTTATTGCTGATCCTGCTGCTTGGCGGCGTGGTGCTAATCGGCTGTGTGGAAAAAATGAATGGCCTGCTGTTTTATCCGAGAATCGTATTTCGGAAAGCAGGCTGGCTGAAGATACCGGTATACGGAGCATTTGCAGGACTTTGCCTGCTGCCGGTCGTGATAGAGCTTCTGGGGGAATGGAAATGGAGACGTTTGTATTCGAACATGTGACTTTTTCTTATCCGGATTGTGAGAAAAGCGCATTAACGGATCTGAGCTTTCAGATCCGGGAATCCGAGTTTGTACTGGTCTGTGGAAAATCCGGGTGTGGCAAGACGACGCTAATGCGCCATCTGAAAAAAAGTCTGGTGCCGTATGGGATCGGAGACGGGGCGATCTGGTACTACGGCGAAGATCTGATGCTGCTGGACAACCGCCGGGACGCTTCCGAGATCGGATACGTCGGGCAGGACCCGGAGAGCCAGATCGTGACGGACAAGGTATGGCATGAGCTGGCCTTTGGTCTGGAGAACCTCGGATGTTCGGTGGGAGAAATCAATCGCCGGGTTTCCGAGATGGCCAGCTACTTCGGGATTCAGACCTGGTTTCGGAAAGACACCTGTGAGCTTTCCGGAGGACAGAAGCAGCTTTTGAATCTGGCGGCGGTCATGGCGATGCACCCAAAGGCGATCATTTTAGATGAGCCGACCTCGCAGCTGGATCCGGTGGCTGCCTCAGAGTTTTTGAACACCCTGCGGAGAATCAATCAGGAGCTCGGGACGACGATTGTGATCACAGAGCACCGCCTTGAGGAAGTATTTCCGATGGCAGACCAGGTGCTTTTGATGGAGGATGGCCGCCTGCTCTTTCAGGGAACGCCGCAGGAGACGGTCCGGTTTGTCGCGAGAGCACAAAAGGAAGAGCTGCGGGAACTGCTGCCCGCGTCGGTGCGGATCTGTATGCAGGTACAGCCGGACTGCGCAGCGATCCCGCTGACGGTGCGGGAGGGAAGGCTCTGGCTGACAGAGACAGTAAAAGAACCTCAGATCCGGCATCTGGAACGGCCAAAAGCAGAGACACCGGTGCAAGACACCGCGATCTGTATGGAAGAGGTCTGGTTCCGCTATACACGGCAGGGGGAGGACGTCTTAAGAGGATTGACCCTGAATGTAAAAAAAGGCCAGATCTATGCGCTGATGGGCGGAAATGGAGCCGGAAAAAGTACGACGCTCGGCGTATTGAGCGGAAGATGGAAGCCCTGGAGAGGGAAGCTTGCGATTTTCGGAAAACGGATCGAGAGCTATGGAAAGACCGGCCTTTTTGACCACTGCCTTGGCGTGCTGCCGCAGAATCCGGCGTCTGTCTTTACGGAAATCACGCTGGAGGAAGAGCTGTATGAGGCGCTTAGCTATGAGCCGGTTTCAAGAGAAGAGAAGCTGGCTGCGGTGCGCGATATGATCTGGGAAATGCAGCTGGACGGGCTGGAGCGTATGCATCCGTATGACCTGTCCGGCGGTGAGAAGCAGCGGCTGGCGCTTGGAAAGGTACTGCTTCGAGATCCGAAGCTTCTGCTGCTGGATGAGCCGACCAAGGGGCTTGACCCGCATTTTAAACGAAAACTTGCGCGAATTTTGCTGGAGCAGAAGGAACAGGGAAGGACGATCTTTATGATCAGCCATGATATTGAATTTTGCGGGGAATACGCCGACCAGTGTGCCATGCTCTTTGACGGGGAGGTGCGGGCGGCGGATACACCGGAGCGTTTCTTTTGTGGCAACAGCTTTTATACGACAGCGGCAAACCGGATGTCCCGTCACCTGTTTGACAATGCCGTGACCTGCAAGGATGTGGTGGAGCTATGTGGCAGAAATACAGTGAAAAGATCTATCTGAAAAAAAGAAAACGGAGAGTTGCGATATCGACGCTGGTCATTTTTGTGCTGATTCCGCTGACGGTCTATGTGGGGATCCACTACTGGAACGACTATAATTTTATGCTGGTCAGTGTTTTGATCCTGCTCTATGTCATGGCGCCGTTTTTCATGATGTTTGAGCGGAAGAAACCGCGGGCGCGCGAGCTGGTGCTGGTGGCGGTGATGACGGCACTTACCGCACTTGGGAATATCGTCTGCTATATCACGATTCCCTTTCAGGCAGGGACGGCGATGGCGATCGTGTCAGGAATTGCACTGGGACCGGAGGCAGGGTTCCTTGTCGGCGCGCTGGCCCGCTTTCTGTGCAATTTCTTTCTGGGACAGGGGCCCTGGACGCCGTGGCAGATGTTCTGCTGGGGGATTCTTGGATTCTTTGCGGGGCTTGTCTTCAATAAAAATGATCTGGACCGGAAAAAATCAGACCATTTCCGGGTGATGGCAGGACCGGTCACCGGCGTGCTGCTGGCTGCAGCCGCGGCCTGGATCGATGCCAGGATACGTGGCGGCGGGTTCTTTGGCTGGCGGCTGTACCTGTTTGGGGCGGCCGGGATGCTGGGCGGCTTTCTGATCCAGCGAAAGCGGCTTCCGGTGGATGATATCACGCTGGCGGTATACGGCTTTCTGACAACCTTTATCATCTACGGAGGGATTATGAACGTCGCAGCGCTGGTGTTTAACAGCTATGTATCCGCGTCCGGCCTGACGATCAGCTGGGATTCTCTGAAAATTCTGTATATTTCAGGGGTACCGTATGATGCGACACATGCCTGTGGCAGTGCATTTTTCCTGTATGTGTTTGGAGAAAAAGTGATTCGCAAAGTAGAACGGGTAAAGATCAAGTATGGGATATACCGGTAAAAGGAGAAAGGATGATGGAGCATGCGGGAAAGAAAAGGGCGTAAGATCGTTCTGGCGATTTTATTTTTGCTGATTGCAGGCGGTGTGCTGACGCATATACGGATCAGTGGAGTGGATGTAAAGAGCCAACTTGCAAATGAGGTGTACAGCGCCAGAGAGCTGATCGCGGAGATTCGCAGTGGCGAGGCAGATGGCAGCTGGTCGGACTCGGCGGTAGAGACGTTTGCGGCGGTGGTAGAGGCCGCGGCGGAGGTCCAAAGCGACTTGAATGCGACGGACGAACAGGCGGAAGAAGCCCTGCAGGAGCTAAAAGAAGCGCGTAAGGCGCTGAAGGCCGCGGAGGGGACGACAGAGGCTGTGGTGGAGACAGAGCCGGAGCCGGGATCCGATGGCATGGAAGCGGAAACGGCTGGCGAGACAGCGCTTACTGAGGAAGAGACAGAAAAAAAGCAGTCGGAAAAGACGACCGGTAAGGCGCAGAAGAGCACCGGATCGGAAGAAAAGAATACGGTTGCCGAAGGAGTGCAGGCAGATGCCGGGGCCGGAAAAGCAGAGACACTGGACGATGGGGACAAAGCGACTGTTCCGGATATGTCCACAGATTCCGGAAGTATCAGCGGCGGCGTGTCCTATGGCACCGGAGGCGGGACAAAGAAAAGCCAGAAAGAGACGGAAAAGAAAAAGATCAAGGCGGACGGGGAGCTGGATCTGACCGGAAAAGGCAGCGGGACGACCTCCGAGACCGAAAAAAAACAGGAGACAGAGAAAAAGCAGGAGACCGAGAAGAAGCCGGAGCAGTCAGAGAGCACGCCGGCGACCGAACCGCCGAAAAAAGAGACGGAAGCACCGAAAAAGACCTGTACGATTACGATTCGCTGTGAAACAATCCTTCGGAATATGGGGGATCTGAGGGAAGGACTGGCAGGCTACGTGCCGTCGAATGGAGTGATCCTGAAAAAGACGACGGTAGAGCTCTATGACGGAGAGACCGTATTTGAGGTACTGAAGCGTGTGACCCGTATGGCAGGACTGAAGCTGGAGTTCCGCAATGACAGCGTGCACGGGGCAGGCTATATCGTGGGCATCAATCATCTGGACGAGTTCGACTGCGGATCCGGGAGTGGCTGGATGTATACGGTAAATGGCTGGTTCCCGAATTACGGCTGCAGCAAATATGTGCTGCAGGATAAGGATGTGATCCAGTGGATTTACACCTGCGATCTGGGACGGGACATCGGCGGCAACTTCTGGGAGTGAGCATAAAGAGCTAAACAGGATAAGAAAAAACAGAAGCTGTCATGTATAGTAAAAAGGAGAAGGCGACATGGGATACGCAGAGACAATCGCAGAATGCTGTCGGTATATTGACCGGAATTTTCAGAAGGAGCTCTCAGCGATAGAGCTGGCGGAGAAATACCATTATTCCTATTATCATTTCTGCAGAATTTTTCAGGTGATCAAGGATATTTCTGTGGCGGAGTATATTCGCTGCAGGAGGATGGAAGCGGCGATCGACCGCATCTATGGAGGGGCCGGGATGCTGGAGGCTGCTCTGGATGTGGGATTTGAGACACCGGCAGGATTTTCGAAGGCATTTAAAAAGAAATACGGATGTACGCCTACGGAATATTTTCGATCCTACAAAGACGGGGAGGGCCATTTTATGACAGAACCAAAAATCGTAGAGCTCCAGCCATTTTTTGTACTTGGACATGAGCGGGGCTCCGAGGTGAAAAAGCAGGGGGAGGATACCGCAGCCTACTGGTATCAGGAAAAGGAGGACCGGGTAGGACATGGACACGGTCACGGGCATGGACATCATCACGGGCATATGCAAAAGGATGATGTGAAGATCGGACTCTGGCTCAAAGAGACGGATGAAGACGGGAATCTGAAGTATTTCTTTGGAAGTAAGATCGCAGAGAAGCCGGAGCTGGCAGAAGGAATGCAGGTGGTGGAAATTCCGGCGGGTAAGTATGCTGTATTTACGACAGAACCACTCAATATGACACTCACTTCTCAGCATCAGGCATTTGCACTTCGGATCCGTGATACGTGGAAATATATTTACCGAGTCTGGTTTTCCAGAAGCAGATATGTGCCGGATGAGAAAGGATATGACTTTGAGTATTATGATATACGATGTACCGATAAAGAGGCCTGCTGCATGGATATTTATATCGCAGTAAAAGAGGCGTAAGAGTAAAAATGCTTCCAGCACAGGGGATACCTGTGATTATATGAATATGATGAAGAACTAGGGACATATCAGATACGGCTGCACAGGCATTAAAAGGGAATACGGTGAAAATCCGCAGCAGCCCCCGCTACTGTAAAAGGGACGAACTCCTCATGAACCACTGGGAAACTGGGAAGGATGGGAAAGTAGGAAGAACTCAAGCCAGGAGACCTGCCAAAATCTGAATGGATCCGGCTCTGGAAGCTTCAGAGGAAACTCTGAAGGCGGGGCACTCCGTGGGTCTTCAGAAAGAAAAGGAGAACAGGATATGAAAAAAAGGATGAAACAGATGCTTTCCGGATTTCTTGCGCTGACTATGACTGTCGGCGGACTTCCGACCAGCGTGCTGGCAGAGGAGTTGATTCTGGATGAGGGAGAGGAAAGTGCAGTTGTCTCCGAGTCCTTGCTGGCGGGGGTCGGCGAAGATGAGTCGGGAAACGGACTGCAGATTGTCGGCTGCGAGGAGGTAGGACAGAGCGCGGAGACAGAGCTGTGGACAGAAGTATCCACAGAGATAGAATCGGAGACGGAGTTATGGACAGAAACGTCTACAGAGATCAAAACGGAAACAGAGCTGTATCTGAATGGTACAGAAACGGAAACAGAGGCCGATTTTGCGGAAACTGAGACGGAACAGGTGGCAGAATACAGTACACTTGCGGCAGTAAAACAGATCGGCTTTCAGGTAACGCCACAGAATGCAAAGCTGACTGTACAGGATGCAGAAGGAAATACAGTCAGCCCGGTAGAAGGAAAATATGAACTGACGGAAGGAACGGAATATACCTATACGGCAGAGGCAGACGGATATATCCGTATATCCGGCAAGGTAGACATGAACGCAGATGGGCCAATTGTACTTAATCTGGAAAAGGCACCATATTTGAAGAACCTGCAGTTGTACGATGGCAGTGGAAATATGATGACTCTGTCACCTAGGTTTAATAAAAACACAAAGGAATATCAGGCAATCCTGTCATCCAGCGAGGAATCCCTGAACATTGTGATGTCTGCGGCTGACCTGGATACAGAGCATCAGCAGATCCGCCTGAAGGTAGTAGATACAAAGACGCAGGCCGTGCTTCAGGAGGAGACGACGTGCACCGTTGTGGATTCTCTGGCGACGGCAACGGTAGCGATTCCGAAGAAGAGCGATCAGTACGATATCGTTATGACGCTGACGGATGGAACCGAAGAAAAGAATGCCGCTGCAGTGTATACGGTGCATATGGCAAAGACCTATACCCTGAAATTTGCCCTGACACCGGATTATGCGGCGATCACCGTCACCGATCCGGACGGAAAGACCGTGAATCCGCAGAAGGATGGCTCCTATGTCCTGACAGCAGGAATCCGTTATACCTATATCGCAGAGGCATCCGGATACGAGAGTGTGACAGAGAATATCTCCGTATTTGCAAACCAGCTCTCTGAGATCCCGGTAACGCTTGTGCGGGCTGCCGGCTATACGGATGTCGACAATGTCATCAACCGCATTGAGAACATCGGTGGTGTCAGTCTGAATGCATCCAACCGGAGCAAAGAAAAGATCGATGCGGCAAGAGCAGCATACAACGAGCTTCCGGAAGAGGACAAGCTTCTGGTTTACAACTACGATGTGCTAACAGAGGCAGAGCATTATTATAATCAGCTGCTCGAAAAGGCTGGCCTACAGAATACAGACAGTGCATTAAACTGGAGTCAGTTTCTTGGAAATGAAGAACAGAAGGGCGTGTCCGATTCCAAGACCCCGCAGACCGGCGAGGATCTGGTGGAGAAGTGGAAGCTGAAGGCAGAGACTGGTAGTACCATGTTTGCACATGTAAGTGCACCGGCTTATTACAATAAGGCTGTATACGTGACTATGGATGATAAGATATACAAGCTGGATCCGGAGGATGGAGAAATCCTTGCACAAAATGAGGCGAAGGGCTGCATGATGCTGCTTCCACAGGTAACCTGCGCAGATGGCAAGGTCTTTGCAATGGCAAAGAATGACGACGGTAAGGTAGTCGTTAAGGTATACCGCTCTTCTGACTTGGAATTTCTGTATCAGACAATCGCTTTAAATGCCAATACGCAAATCGAAACACCGATTATGTATCATGACGGATATTTCTACTTGGCCTCCTATGGATCCACAGGTTCCTACTATGCATTTATTGCTACGGATGAGAAGAAGAGCTATGATATCAGTCCAGAGTGGGATGTGGAGGCGACGAAAGGCTCTCAGCAGGGCTTTCTCTGGGGTGGAGCAGAATTCGTAGGAAATTATGCATACTTTGGAGATACGGCCGGTACATTCTTTGCGGTAAACAAGACGACCGGTGAGGTGGTAGACAAGCTTAACTTAACAGATTATCAGGTTCAGTCGACACCGAACTATTACGAAAAGAACCGTAGACTGTATCTCACGCTTGCATCCGGAAGCGGCAAGGGAGGCGCGATCCTTTCAGTGAAAGTGAACAAGGATGGAACTTTTAATCGCGATTCGATGAAGTGGTTCAAGTCGGACAAGAATGGCGGCGGCATCAAGTCCAGTCCGGTGATCTACAATGGCAGGATTTATGTGTGCGGTGGTGGCGGACACGGTGGAAGTAACGAGCCGTTCCGCGTCATTGATGCGAATACGATGACAGAAATTTACCAGATTCCTGATCTGGGCTCTAAAGGAACGCCAGTATTGTCGACCGCATATGCGACGGCTGAGAACAATTACAAAGTATATCTGTATGTTGTTCCTTATAGACCAGATGGACAATATCCGAATCGTACATCTGCTATGTATATTATTCAGGATAGTATCGGACAGACCGAGCCAATTTATGAAAAGGTAGATAATATTGGCGTGGGACAGTTTTGTTCACAGAGCATGACAGTTGGCGATAATGGATTGATTTATTACTACAATGATTCTAACTATCTCTATGCATATGGTTTGGACGACCTCACAAAGCGTATGATTACAGCGACAGATGTAGAACGTCAGATCCGGAATCTGCCAGAAGTAAATTCTTACAAATGGTACAATCGTACAGAAGTAAAGCGGATCAAAGCGCGTTATGACAGTCTGAGTGAAGAAGAGCAGGCAAAGGTCACAAATATCCAGAAGCTGCTTGATATTTTGGAAGTTTCCAAGCAGGACGAGATCGAGCGGATCAACAGTGGTATCATGGCACTGCCGGCGTTGGATGAGATGACACTGGAATCCCGTGATATGATTGAGAACCTGTACCAGGGCTATCTGGGACTGGATGATGAGAAGAGACTGCTGATCATAAATCCGGAAAAACTGGAGATGGCTTATGAAAAGATTGCGGATCTGGAGCAGAAGGTGATTGCAGATGCGATCGTAGCAGACATCAATAAGCTCCCGGAAGAGTCACAGATTACGAGCAGCTCTCAGGCGCAGATCGACAGTTTGCTCTCAAGAGTGGAGGCACTTGGGGAGGATACCTCAGCGATCACGAACCTTGCAAAGCTCCAGGCAGCGAAGACCAAAGTGGATGCAGTGATTGCACAGCGCGAAGCACTCAATGACCTGATCAAATCGACATTGGACGGCGTGACGATTACACTGAAAAATAAGAGCCTGATTGATGCAGTTGATAAGGCAGCAGAAGGACTTGCAAAGGAAGATGTATTTTCTCTTGAGAGCTATCAGTATTATGTCAGCCCGGCAAAGGCAGAGCTGATCAATGCAATCATTCAGAAATATGGACTGAATGCAGGCGTGAATGTAGACGATAGGAATGCAAGCGAGCTGCAGGCAGCTTTGAAGGAGATTCAGGCACTGAAGGAAGGCGTTACCGAGGAAGATCAGAAATATCTGAAGGATTATGAGCAGGCGTTGAAAGTACAGGAAAAGATCAATGCATACTATGAGAAGGCAAACCATAAGCATGCTTTCACAGAGTTCCGCGTCGTATCGGAGGCAACCGTATTTGCAGCGGAGGTAAGAGAATATAGTTGTGCATGCGGGGAGAAGGAGCAGAGAAGCGTTGGAGCAGCACTGACACCGACGATGAAGGTCAATGCGACGAAGCTTCCGATGAAGGTAAAACAGTCTACCTCGAAGCTGAAAGTAACGGATCTTGCCAAGGGCGATTCGGTAGCATCCTGGAAGTCCAGCAATACGAGCATTGTGAAAGTAAACGCAAACGGAAAGCTGACCGCAGGCAAGAAGGCCGGCAAGGCGACCGTGACGATTACACTGAAGAGCGGCCTTCAGAAGAAGGTACAAATTACGGTTCAGAAGAAGAAGGTAACGACTTCCAAGATCAGTGGTCTCACCAAGACGATGACGCTCAAGAAGGGACAGAAGGCAACGCTGATGCCGAAGCTGACTCCGCTTACTTCTCAGGATAAGCTGACCTTCAGTTCCTCCAATAAGAAGGTAGCGACCGTCACATCGAAGGGTGTCATTACCGCGAAGAAGGCTGGAAAGGCTAAGATCACGGTAAAGGCCGGAAAGAAGAAATACACCGTTACGGTTACCGTTCCGAAGACGAAGACGACGGCAATCAATGGTGTGAAATCAGAGATTACGCTGAAGAAGGGAAAGACATATACCCTGAAAGCAAAGACTGCTCCGGCTAAAAGCGATGAAAAGCTTACCTTTAAGTCTTCGAATAAAAAGGTTGCGACTGTGACCACAAAAGGAAAGATCAAAGGGCTTAAGAAGGGAACAGCAGTGATTACGATAACTTCTGGCTCTGTTTCTACAAAGTGCACAGTTAAAGTAATCAAATAAAATTATAAAAATAAAGCAGTAGTGACAAAACGGGTCAGGCATATCGAGTATATGACTGGCCCGCTTTGCCGTATTTAAGACGTGGTGGTATCTGTTTTCCCCACCTGCAAAATACACGCACAGATTTCCTCTGCCATCTCCATTACCGTCGCCAGCCTTGCGGTCTGCAGGGAAAGGTAGGGCTGACGGCTGTTGGGTCCGGTAATGCCGGTGATTGAGATGTCACCGGCGGGGGCAAGGCGTTTATGGACACCGGCGCCGGGCTGAAGGCCATGCGGGCGCAGCGTGAGACAGCCGATGCGGCTGTCTGGGCCAAGAGAGGCGTCGATGGCGATGACCGGACTGTTTGGATGCGTACGACGGATTTCTGCGAGGAAGTCTGCAAGATTCAGAGCGTGAACGGGCTGTGCTAAGGTGCCGTAAACAGGCAGCGGGCAGTGGGCGCGCTGCAGCAGAGAACCGGTGAGCGGGCCGAGACTGTCGCCGATCAGACGATCCGTTCCGATGCAGAGAATGACCGGCGGAAGTACAGTGGTATCAGACGGCTCGCCAAATGCGCGGGAGGTCAGCTTACGGAGTATGGAGCCGGAGGATTGGGGGCGGAAGCTGTCAAGCAGCTGGGAGAGACAGGCCTCCTGCAGGGGAAGAGCGGTGTCAGTGTCGGAAAGATGAAAATGTTGGGGCATAATAGTTCCTCCATTGTATAGCTGATATTGCATATAGGAAAACTACGTACACAAAAAGCAAAGGGTACAAGTCATGCTGATCTATTCTATCCAGATTTTTTCTCGCCTATGCAGTGGCAGCCAGCAGAAAAATTTTTCTGGATTTTGTCCATGAATTGCTAAATTCCGCATAGAGTGTATGGTAGAGTATAGGCAAGCCTAAAAAAGGAGTGAGTGGAGTATGGGAAAGGAGAAGGAAACGGCCCTGCCGAAAAACATACGTCAGATCGGAGAAATACGGGGAGCGGAAAAAATCTGCATCGAGGATTATGTGATGACCTGCATTCATAAGAAGGAACCGCAGGAAAAGGATGGCTATCTCGGAATTTTCTATGGAGAACAGCGGAAGGAGGAAGACGGGATATATCTGTTCCTCCGCGGGATTCTGGAAATTCCGGACGGTGAGGAGGAAGCGGTTAAAAAGGAGCTGGAGGAGCAGAAGGAAAAATATTTTCCGGACTGGGACGTTCAGGGCTGCTGTGTGATCGGCCAGTATCCGACCGAACGCATGAAGCTGGCGGAGAAGCTGAATCCCATGTCTATGCAGCTGATCTATCATCTGCAGGAACAGGAGGAAAATCTTTACTGGACGGTGGAGGGCTGCTATAAAAAGCTGCGCGGTTATTTTGTGTTTTATGAGCAGAATCGCAGGATGCAGCAGTATCTGGCAGACGAATTTAAGGAAGACAGGGTTGAAAAAGAGAGCATTCCGGATAAAGCGATCAAAAGCTTTCGCGAAAAAGTACGGATCAAAGGGGAGAAAAGAACGGGCAGCATGCTGAAGCTGGCAAGTTCTTTTTTTGTTGTTGCTGCGCTTGTGATCGGAGCAATTGCAGTGACACGCATGGATGATATCCGGAAAAATCAGGCTGGCAGTTACCAGATGAACACGGAAGAAAATGAGGCCGACCGGATCTATACAAATGCGGACAGCACGGCGGTCGTCCAGGGCGGCAACCGGACCGCATCGGATGGATTTGCGGCGAAGGAGGCAGCTGTTGGAGCGGAATCAGAAGATGGATCAGCAGTTCCGGAAGCGGCCGGAGGAAGTGCGGCTGTAGATGGAAACGAAGCTGGCACACCGTCTGTGTCAGCCGGGACGGATGAGGATACAGAAGCCTCGGCGCAGCCTGTATCAGCCGGGGTGGATGAGGGTACAGGAGCCTCGGCGCAGCCTGCATCGTCCGGGGTGGATGAGGGTGCAGGAGCCTCTGCACAGCCTGCATCGTCCGGGACAGGGAACGCGCAGATAGACGGTGCTGCAGCGGATACAAATTTACTCGCAGGGGCTGCCGTAGCATCTGAGCCAGGTCAGGCCGTCGCAGACGGAGGCACAGCAAATCCAGCTACAGCTGCTGCTTCAAATACTGGCGCTTCCGACTCGGCCACCACCGGGGAAGATGCCAGGTTAACGATGGCTGCGTCGGCAGCCGCACAGGGAATCCACGCTTCCTACACAATTCGGATGGGAGATACCCTTGCGGATATCTGTAATCAATATTATGGAAGTCTGGATAAGCTGGAACTGCTTTGCCAGGTAAATCATATTTCAGACGCAAATCTGATTATGCCGGGTCAGAGAATCGTCCTGCCGTAAAACGGACGACGATACACAGGCGGATTCCCGGAGCTCCTCTGTGGCAGGATGCCGCAGGGGAGCTTTTGTGGCGGTTGCGTTTCCTGCCGGATTCTGCTATAGTAATATCCAGTTCCGAAAGGAAACCCGAAAGAAAATCGAGGTAGGACATGAAGAAAAAAAATTGGAAGGATACCCTCGCATGGCTCGGCGAGAAGCTGAGCTTTTTAAAATTAGATGTGGATGAGGACGAGGAGGAAGAGCTGGAGATTGAGGAGCGCGCGTTTGCTCCGGGACGGGAGCTGCCGGAAGGTGATCCGAAGCAGCGGCTGGAGCGCAGCCGCCGTCAGGTCAGACACTGGCGCATCTTTCTGGCATCGCTCATTGTGATCATAGCAGGCAGCTTTTTTCTGTACAATCAGCTGCATGTATTCCGGGATTATGTGATTACAGCTTCGAAGTCTGTTGAGGCAGTCTCCGGAACGAAGTACCTGTCCGTCGGGAAAAAGCTGTATCGCTACAATTCAGACGGAGTTTCCTGTATTTCCCGTACAGGAGATACGGAGTGGAGTGTGACCTACAGCATGCAGGCACCGATTGCGGATATCTGTGACGGTACAATGGTAATCGCGGAGCAGCAGGGGACACAGGTCTATATCGTCAACCGGGATGGGCTGCTCGGTAATTTTGAGACGCAGATTCCGATCCTGAAGGCGCGCGTTTCCAGGCAGGGTGTGGTAGCGCTTGTGCTGCAGGACGATACGGTGACCTGGGTGAATCTGTATCAGGCGGATGGGACGTCTGTGGCGACGGACAAGACGACAGTCGGTGAGAGTGGCTATCCGCTCGATGTCGCGCTTTCTCCGAACGGGCAAAAGATGGCAGTGTCCTATCTGAAGCTGGCGGAGGGCGTTATGACCGACGAGGTCGTATTTTACCATTTCGGTGCGGCCGGAAAGGACAAGACGGACAATATCGTCAGCCGCACGGAGTACACCGATGAAGTGATTCCGCAGATTTATTTTACGGATGACGCACATGCGGTGGCGGTCTCGGACAGCGGATATCATGTGTTTTCCGGGAGCAATGCGCCGGAAGAGAGCACAAGCGTACAGTTTGAAAAAGAGATCATCAGCAGCTTCCATGATGCAGAGCGCATCGGATTTTTGTTCTTGAATGACGATGGTGATGAGCAGTACCGTATGGAGCTGTATAATTACAGTGGCCGGAAAAAGTCGTCTGCGAAGATCGATGCGAAGTTTGATGAGATCAAGATCGAGAACGGCCAGATCCTGATGTATAATGACAAGAGCTTTGATGTATTTTCAAAATCCGGGCATCAGCGTTTTTCATCTGCCTACGAAAAGGAAGTAGAAGGCTTTTTCTACTTTGGAGAATACAGGAAGTATCTGGTTATCGCAAAGGACAGCTTCGATAAGATCCGGATCGGATAAGCACCGGTCAGAGAGGAGAAAGACATGATTAATCTGTTAGAGGCCGCGGTGGTGGCAGTGATGGTACTGTTCGCGATCGCAGGCTTTCGTAAGGGCTTTGTAAAAAAATTTGCCGCGATGGTATCACTTGCGTTGTCGATCGTACTGGTATCCGCGCTGCTTCCGTATATTACACAGTATCTGAAGGAAAATACGCCGGTTTATACCTTTCTCGTAGAGCAGTGTACCGGAATTATGGAAAAACAGGTGTTGAACAGCCTTACCGGTTCGGGAAGCGGAGCCGGAACGAATTCCGGATCTGCCGCAGATGCCTATGCCAATATGGGGCGGGATGAGATCAGAGCGCTTCTGGAGCAGAACGGTGGTAACAAGGAATTTCTTGATGGTCTGAGCGATGAACAGTTAGAGATTTATAAAAATCAGTACATACAGCAGCATCTGGACCAGTACCTGTCCGGTTCGTCGGACGGCAGTTCGGATGCACAGGGCAGCACAAAAAGCCTGACCCGGATCGAACAGACGGAGATCATCGAGAATCTTCCGCTGCCGGAGCAGCTGAAGGATATCCTGCTGGACTACAATAATGATGAGGGCTACAAAGGGCTGGGTGTTTCCAGCTTTCCGGATTATTTGATCAACTTTGTGGCGACGAGCATTCTGAATGTCGTGGCTTATCTGGTATCGATTGTCGTTGTGCAGCTTCTGCTTTGGGGAATTATTACCCTGCTGAATCTCATGGCGCATATTCCGGTGATCCGCGTCATCAACCGTTTTGCCGGGATGCTGCTCGGACTTGTGCAGGCCCTGTTGCTTTTGTGGGTATTTTTCCTGATTCTTTCCCTGTGCTCCGCGACCTCAATCGGGACGCAGCTTATTGGACTTGTTGAGCAGAGCACTTTCTTAAGCTGGATGTACGATTCGAATCTGTTTTTGCAGGTGGCGCTGCGCGCGGGCAGCATATTCATGTAGTTCGTTTTGCACGGGAAAAATCCCTCTTGACAAATCTCGCGCCCGGTGCTACACTTTAACACAACAAAGGAACAAACCGATGAGAAAGAGTAGTAGGCATCAGTTGTGAAATCACAGAGAGCTGCAGGTGGTGGGATTGCAGTACGGAGCAGGTTGCTGAATGGACTTTTGAGGGTGGTCTGAAAGGAGCTTTCCAAAGTAGGATACACCGGGAACCGAACCCGTTATCAATCAGGAGTGTATGATAGTACATGCGAAAGTGGACGACGAGTCAAGATGAGTGGTACCGCGATAATAAGATTTTATTACCGTCTCAGATAAGAGATTATCTGTGGCGGTTTTTTTATACTATGAAGCGTGAACATAGTATAGAAGTCCTTTACCGGTGAAGATCCTTTGAAGAACAGATGGAGATCCCAGAAGGGATCAATCAAGACAGGAAAAGGAGAACAAAACTATGAAAAAGAATGTACTGACAAGCGTAACCGTATCACTGGCAGCAGCAGCAATGATTTCAGGCACCGCAATGGCGGCTGAGTACAAGGTAGGTATCATTCAGTTTGTGGATGATGCATCTCTGAATCAGATCGAGCAGAATATCGAAAAGGAGCTGACCGCAAAGTCTGAGGAAGGTGGAGATACCTATGTATTCGATGGATATGTGTACAATGGACAGGCAGATTCCACGACACTGAACCAGATCACGACACAGCTGCTTGATGACGGTGTGGATGTCATCGTTCCGATCGCGACACCGGCGGCGCAGATCGTACAGGCGGCGACGGAGGATAATCAGATTCCGGTTGTATTTTCCGCAGTATCTGACCCGGTAGGCGCAGGACTTGCAGAATCCATGGATGCGCCGGGGGCAAATATTACCGGTACGAGCGATGCATTAAATACAAATGCGATTCTGGATCTGATGTTTGTAGCAAATCCGGATATCAAGAAGGTGGGACTTCTTTACAGTCAGTCTGAGGATTCCTCCAAGAAGCCGATCGAGGATGCAAAGGCGTATCTGGATGAGAAGGGTATTGAATATGTAGAAAAGACCGGCACGAATAATACGGAGGTTACACAGGCTGCGGACGCACTGATTGCTGCAGGTGTGGATGCAGTATTTACACCGACCGACAATACCGTCATGACGGCAGAGCTTGCGATTTATGAGAAATTCATCGACGCAGGCATCCCGCACTACTGTGGCGCGGATTCCTTCGCGCTGAACGGCGCATTCTGCGGCTATGGCGTAGACTACGCAAAGCTTGGTGTAGAGACAGCGGATATGGTCATCGAAGTACTGCAGGGTGCAGATCCGGCGACCACCCCGATCAAGACCTTTGACAACGGAATTGTAACAGTCAACACCGAGACAGCAGAAGCACTTGGCATTGACTACAGCGGATTCGCAGAACTGTGCACCGGAGTCGTAGAGACGGTAACGGCCGAAGAATTTAAGTAAACAGTTTCGAGCAGCAGCCGCAAGGGAAAGCAGTCTGTAGCAAGCATGCTTGCGGAAGACTGGGTTGCCATGCGGGGATGGGCGGAACGCCCATCTTATAAAATCCCAGCCGCAGAAGCGCACTTGCTTCTGCGGCCCTATCTGTCTTTAAAAGGAGTTTGCTATGGGTTCATTATTATCGTTTTCTGTCATCGTGAGCGCCCTGGAGCTTGGCTTCATCTATGCGCTGGTGGCACTGGCTCTGTTTTTGAGCTATTCCATTTTGAATATTGCCGACCTGTCAACGGACGGCTGCTTTACGTTAGGGTGTGCAGTCGGTGCTCAGGTGGCGATCATGGGACATCCGATCCTGGCGCTGTTTGCAGCGATGGCAGCAGGCGTGTGCTCTGGTTACATTATGGCGTTTTTACAGACGAAGCTTGGTGTCGAATCAATCCTTGCGGGAATTATTGTTAATACAGGGCTGTATACTGTGAACCTAGCGGCGATGGGCTTTTCTTCGAATCTGTCTCTGTTTAAATGTGATACGATTTACAGCCTGACCAAAGGAGTGCTTGGCACGACCTGGTACAAGCTGATCGTGTCGGCGTTGATTGTAGTAGTCGTTTGCATCCTGCTGAAATGGTTCCTTGGCACACGGCTTGGCCTTTCCATTCGGGCAACCGGAGATAATGAGGACATGATCCGTGCATCGAGTATCAATCCGGGCTTTACAATTACGGTCGGCCTTTGTATTTCCGGTGCAATGACGGCACTCTCCGGTTGTCTGATCGGACAGTATCAGAAGTCATGTGACATCAATCTCGGCACCGGTATGGTGACGATTGCGCTGGCCAGCCTTGTCATCGGCGAGACGCTGATCGGAAAAAGGACGGTATATCATCGTATGGGAGGAGCCGTATTCGGAAGCTGCCTGTACCGGTTTGCGATTGCGATCGCACTGCGGCTGCACATTCCGGCAGAGTGCCTGAAGCTGGTCTCCGCGATTATCGTAGCGATTGCCATCGCGTCTCCTTACATAAAGAGACAGATTGCGTTCCAGAAAAAGAAGCGTGCAGCGATCGCAGCAGAGAAGGGAGGCAGAGTCTGATGCTGAGACTGAAGAATATCCGGAAAGTATTTAATGAAGGAACCGTGAATGAAAAGGTCGCGCTGGACGGTGTCACCCTCACAGTAGAGGACGGAGAGTTCGCAACGATCGTTGGAAGCAACGGAGCCGGAAAATCTACGTTATTTAACTGTATCGGCGGAAGCTTTTTTGCAGATGAGGGGAGCATTTATCTGGATGACCGCAACATTACCTATGTGCCGGAGCACAAGCGCGCAGTTGAGATCGGGCGGCTCTTTCAGGATCCGATGAAGGGGACTGCGCCGCATATGACGATTGAGGAAAATCTGTCACTTGCTTATCTGCGTGCCGGACAGAAAAAGTCCATATTTTCAAGGCCAAGCAATGCCGACCGGGAAATGTTCCGCGAACGGCTCTCCCTTTTGCATATGGGGCTGGAGGATCGCATGAAGCAGCCGGTAGGACTCCTGTCCGGAGGACAGAGGCAGGCACTGACGCTTCTGATGGCGACACTTGTCCCGCCCAAGATCCTGCTGCTCGATGAGCACACAGCTGCACTTGACCCGGCAACAGCGGATAAGGTTCTTGAGCTGACAAAGAAAATCGTGCAGGAAAACAACCTTGCCTGCCTGATGATTACTCACAACATGCATTCCGCACTGGAGCTCGGCAACCGCACCTTAATGATGGATTCCGGCCGGATCGTGCTGGATATCAAGGGCGAGGAGCGGGATGGACTGACGGTGGACGGACTGCTGGAGAAGTTCAGCGTCGGTGTCGGAAAAGAGCTGGACAACGACCGGATTCTGTTTTCGAAGGTGGAATAAATAAGAGAGAAGAAGCGCATTCAGATCGAACTTCTCGCGGCAAGCTCCCAGACGGTAGTGACTGGCTTCAGGGCATCTGTCCCGGCCTTCAGAAACTGTGCGTGCTCCTTGCGATTGCGCGTGATGTATTCCAGCGTCACATAGTCCGGATCAATGCGGCTGACCAGCTCACGGACACCGGGAGCGGCAAAAGGACGGTGCTGGTCTACCTGAAAAATATGCAGGAAGGTCTGGGTGGCCAGCTCGGTCGGATCTGTTTTCGGGATGAGCGGATGCTTCCGGTAATCCTTCATATAGTGGCCGCTTAAGGACTGATTTAAATGGATGCCGCGGATCATCGGAAGCAGCGCTTCATGTTCATCAAGCATCTGATGCAGATATGCGAGGGCATCTGCAGGGGTCTCAAGCTCGTAATTACTGTTCATAAAATGACCGGTATCGAGCATGAGCCCTTTTTTTGTATAATGAACCTGCGCAAGCAGCCGTTCGGTGATTCTGGCATCGAGCATATTCAAACCGGGCCACCAGAGATTTTCCATCAGAAACCAGAACGGATAGTCGTGCCCGTCGAGCAGTTCATTGATAAAGGCAGCTGCGGCATCCACGACCTTTGCGTCCGTATGCTTCATTTCATAAACAAGAGACTCTGCAAAGCCGACCTGTGTCACGTGGAAGACAACGTATTCCGCGTTTATGAGGCGGGCATATTCCAGATCTTTTCGGTAATGTTCGATCAGCATGTCCTTATCCAGATCCATCCAGTCTGTGATGCAGCGCAGATGGACGCCGACAATCATATCCTTTTCAACCAGATGCGCCGGATCCTCGCCAAGCGGCATCAGCTCGAGTCCGGAAAGTCCAAAGGACTGGTAAAAACGGCGCAGGTCTGTGGAATCCGTGTAACGTCCGAGATCATCTGCTTCAAGAGAAAAATTCATGGTGATTTTCATAATGAAATCCTTTCACTTATAATAGGCAACAGGTACGGCGATGGTAATTATATTGTTTTATAAATACTCGGTCTTAAATCCGGAGGCCTGACAATACTGATCGACCTTTGACCCCTGGTAGCATCGAATCGTGGCAGAACGGTTGATGATCCACTCGCCGATGAAATCAGGATCGTGGCGGATTTCCAGATACTGCAGGCGGTTGCAGCCGTGAAAAGCCCATTTTCCGATGAAGCGCACATTTTTCGGGATGCGGACATAGGTGAGCTGAGTGCATTTGAAGAAGGCACTTTCCTCGAGTATCTCCAGAGAATCCGGGAGTGCGATCGACGGAAAACCGCAGAAGTAAAATGCCTGTCCGCCGATCCGTCTGAGATGCTCCGGGAACTGGATGGTATCCAGGGATTTGCACCGGTAAAATGCGTGGTCGTTAATTTCGGTCAATCCCGGGGGGAGGATCAGCGTGGTAAGCGATTTGCATTCAGAAAATGCGCGCTTCTGGATTTTCTGTACCTGACTTTGCGGATGAAAACGGACTGATCGGAGCTGACGATCCTCCTGAAACATTCCCTGCGGGATGGACAAAGCCGAGCTTGCAATCTGTGCTTTGGTGAGGGCATCGCAGCCAGAAAAGGCATCGCAGCCAAGCTCGGATACCTGTGCAGGGATAAAGATATCCTGTAAAGAGACGCAGCCGTGGAAAGCGCGCGATCCGATGCTGCAAAGCCGGTTCGGAAGCTGTACCTTTTCAATGATGGAGCGGCGCTCAAAGGCTTCGGTTGCGATTTTTCGGACATGCGCCGGAATCCGCGTTTCCGATGCGAGATAGAGATGCGCATTGTTGCGTGTGACAATGTGCTCCTTTGATGAGTAAGAATGGTAATACATAAAAAACACTCCTTTGCAGATGAAAATAAAGTCTTCCGCAGATGAAGTGTTCCAGTAAAAGAAAAAGCAGTCCAAAAAAACCATGCCTGAAACTACCTGTCGCAGAAGAAAAAATAAGAGAGAGTGGAATACAAATAAGACCACCTCTCCATTTTCCCATTGCGTGTAGGTAATGGCAGTAGCCTTAAGCAGGTATTCTGACTCACGCAGTAGCGTTGCGGCTCTCCTTCTCACAGAATGATTCTCTGCAATGGATGTGAACGGCAACTACACGTATACAGCAGCACGACTGTTCAGGATTTTCACCTGATTCCCTCTTGGCCGAAGACCCGGTAATGAATACCGTAGTCAGCGGAACTTAAAGCCGGTAATTGTTCTAGTTTATTTAATTGATTTTATCATACACACTTTTCCAGGAAAATGCAAGCCTAAATATTTTCCCTGGACGGTTGACAAATAAAATCGGATGGCATATAATGCCAAAGATGTCCACTGTTTTGTTGCGGCAAAGCAAAGGACACCTGTATAATTGCACAGACTGGCATGCTTTGTAAACGGGTGAGATTCCCGTACAGGAAGATGCGCTGCCGTATAGTCGGCGGACGGACCTGCCGGGAGAATAAGGATAGAAGAATAACGTGTTCCGCATGAAGAACAGCTATCAGGTGACAGAAATCCTCAGGAGATGAGAGGAGGTTTTTCTGTTGCTTTTTTTTGTCCTTTTGTGGGAAATACAGGAAAGAGAACGCCTTTGCTGCAAAGATGCAGGAAAGAGAACGTCTTTGCGGCAAGGATACAGGCTGCGGAACGTATGCGGGGGATTTGATTTACGGAGATTGATAAAAGAAAGGAAGGAAAGAAGAGAATGATCAGAAACAGAAAGTATCTTGGCAGGCGGGTGCTTGCAGTGTTACTTGCGGCATCTGTTGTGTGCAGCAGCGTACTGCCGGCAGCGGCAGAAGAGCTGGTGTCTCCGGATGTGGCAGAAGAGAGCGGAATGCTCATCGATGCAGCAGAGGACGACACATCAAGTGGGGCAGACGATGCAATCATGGATGAGGACGTACCGGAGAACGGCATCGCAGATACGGAAGAGACAGAGAGCGGATGGGATGAAGCAGACGGTCTGATCCTGCAGATGGAAGAGGTCGAGGACCCGGAGCTGGTCGAGGAGGCGCTGATGGCAGCCGCTTCCCATATGATCACGAAGGCAGAGGAGCTCCCGACGAACATTGAGTCAGGTGAGACCTATGTACTGGCTGCGGATATTACGCTGGCGGCAAATCAGCAGATCGAAACACTTGCCGGTACGCTGGACGGACAGGGGCATACGATTACGCTGACGGGAGATGCTCTTGCGAAAGAAGTGTCCGGAACGATCCAGAATCTGGGTGTGGCAGGAACGGTGACAGTGACTAGTGGATATAAGGGAAGCATCGCAGAGACGCTGACCGGAACCATTCAGAATTCTTATTCAACGGCACAGCTTGATGCCGGATGGAATACGGTAGGCGGAATGGTCGGTATTCTTGATGGCGGACTGGTGCGCAACTGCTATTATGCGGGCGAACTGGAAATGATGAATGGGGGAATTGCAGCAAATGCAGTAAGTACGACTGCAAAACCGCAGGTATCGAACTGCTATTTCCAATCGGGTACGATGATAGAAACCATTGCGCTGAATTCTGGCAACGCAGACGTTTCAAACTGTGCAGCAAAATCCGCAGATGAGTTAAAGACAGAAGCAACAGTTGTGCTTTTAAACACATCGATACAATCAACCGGTTACGTCTTTGCAGTGGCTGCAGACGGAGGCTTTCCGGTACTGGTAAAAGGAAACGCCGGGGGAACCGTACAGATCACCTGGGAAGGGCTGGAGTCGGCATTGGAGAAAGCAGCTGCGCTTGAGGAGATGCAGCAGGAGTACACAGAGGATACGTGGAAGACGCTGAGTGATGCCGTAGCAGCCGGTAAGGAGCTTCTTGAGAAAAAAGAGGCAGAGGAAGTCGCGCAGGATGCGATCAATGCAGCGGCGAAAGCGATCACCGATGCGATCACAGGGCTGAAGCGTCAGCCGACGGTAGCACCGGTAGCGATTCCAGAGAATGCGATTCAGATATCCTCGCAGGCAGATTTTTCCAAAATGGATTATGCCAAGGGAAAATATTTTGTGTTGACACAGGACATCACCATTGACAGTCATTATCAGGAAGAGAGTTCTTATATGAACTTTTCTCCATTTGCTGGTGTGCTGGACGGTCAGGGACATACGATTACCTTTGACAATGCCGGGACAATTTTTGGCAGTCTTTCAGCAGGAGCTGTAGTACAGAACATCAATGTAAAAGGCACGATGACCGGAAGTGCCAGCAGTGTGACAGGACCGTTCGGAACGTCTGCATATGGCGCATCGATCCTGAATTGCCGTAGCGATATCAGCGGCAGCAATGTGGCCGGTTTTGTCGGTAAAACCGGTGTGTCCATGGGCACAACCGCTGCGGATGACCGGACAGGCGTAATTGCCAACTGTATCGCAATCGGAGATACCGGAAATGGAGCACTCTGCAACAGCAGCAGCAATAAAAACGGAGCAGCACTGGTCCAGAACTGCTACTGGATTGATACGCTGGGCAGTGGTTCAGGCGCAAAATCCGAAGAAGATATGAAGACGATGGAACTCGTCAATACGCTGAATGCGACGAAGGGTGCAAATGGCGTTTCCTGGGGACAGGGCAGTGACGGTTATCCATATTTCGGTGCGAACCAGTCTTATACACCGGGCAGTTATGAGTGGCCGGAAATTGGCGAAAGCAAATTCCCGGTAGCCTTTCAGGCATATAATGCGCAGCAGGCATTCACAGTCGTGGATGGTCATCTGGAATTGTCGCCGGATGCGGTAAATGCAAGCGGAAAGATTGCGGGTACATTTTCTCTGGAGGGCTATGAGGTTCCGGAGGGTAGTAGCCTGAGCTGGAGCTTTTCTAAGAAAAAACCGGAGAGTGCTTTTGGCATTTATGATGAAGGGGTATTCAGTGTTTATGGCACAGGAACCGCAGTGCTGATGGCAACGCAGCATAATGCAGATGGAACAAGTGAGGTGCTGGCATCTGTAGCAATTCATTCCACACGGCGGCAGATGACGGATATCAGGCTTTACATTGATGATGCCGATGTGACGAATGGCAGCTACACGGTACAGGGCTCGGAGTATAAGGAGATTCGGGTCAAGGCGAAGTACAGCGGAAGCGACGAGTATCAGGACGTATCAAATTCTGCATTTACTTATACGGCGGATGAGAATGGACAGAAACTCTTAGGCAATCGAGTGACGTCTTCCAGCGGATTTTTCTTTAAAGAAGCAGGAACCGCAGTCTTCACGGTTGCATACAGAAATCAGCCGGATGTGGTGTATAAGACGGTGACGGTGACATCCGCGTATGTACCGGTAGAGTCTGTCGTACCGGCCATTTCCGGTACAAAGACAATTCACAGCAGAAACGCAAACAGCGACGGTCAGGAGACCGACGGCAGAGTCGCATTTAATCCGATTCTTGGCTCGGCTATTGTGACTCCGGCAAATGCGACGAATGCAGATAAGGTGGAGATCACAAGCGACGATCCGGACGGAACGATTGCTTACTATACAAGTGGTGAAAAGGGATATGTACCGAAGCAGGCCGGAACGGTCACATTTACCGCGACAATCGAAGATACAGATCCGGCGACCGGAAAGACAACGACTGTTTCCGGAAGCAGTACAGTGACATTTGAATACAAAAACAATGTAAAAGAGATTTCCCTGAACGATGCGGATAAAGAGGTTACGGTAGAGGCAGGAACAACAGGAAATGAATTTACTGTCAATGTCACGGGTGAGCTGGATGAAGAGGGCTATGATGTGACGGAACCGGCACTGAAATGGACTTACAGTGAGCGTGGCATTGCACAGGTGCTTCGCACCGGAAGCGGTTACTGGAAAAAGAATGTCGGATCAGAGAGTGGCTACAATGAGAAGGATCCGGACTATGGAAATTATCTTCCGACGGCGAAGTATCAGGTCATGGGTCTTTCAGAAGGTACAGTAGTCGCTACCGGCACTCCGATTGATGCAAAGAACGATGTGAAGCCGGTTACGATTACGATCACTGTTACAAAGGGCTCCACAGAGATGCCGAAGCTGGAGCAGATCGCACAGGACAGTGCATCCGCTGCCACAGACTATATTATCGGAAAGCGTACAGAGGGATACGAATACGGAGATGAATGGCTGATTTATGCACTGCTGCAGAGAAATGCAGATCCTGGCGCAGAGAAACTGGATGCGTATTATGCATCGGTGGAGGCAGCCGTAAAGAGCTGGAATAACGAAAAGCCGACCGATCTTGAGCGTACTGCGCTTGCACTGACGCGGATGGGAAAAGACATTACGAATGTAGGAGGGGTCAACCTTGCGGCAATGATCTACAATTCCGATCGGCTGAAAGAAGGATCTAATGAGGCAATTTATGCGCTGCTTGCGCTGGATGCGGCTGATATCGCAATTCCGGCCGATGCAAAGTGGAACCGTGAGGCAATCATTGCAGAGGTTCTGCGCTATCAGAATGCAAACGGAGGCTTTGGTCTGACAAGCAATAAAGGCGCAAGCGTCGACATGACGGCAATGGCATTGCAGGCACTTGCAAATTATCAGAATCGTCCGCAGGTAAAGGCGGCGATCAACCGCGCACTTGCTTATCTGAAGAACGAACAGAAGGATGATTTCGGATATGGCACCGCGGAGTCGACGGCACAGGTATTACTGGCACTGACCTGCCTTGGCATCGACCCATCTGCGGCTGAGAATGGCTTTGGTACACCGAATTTCAATCTGATTACAAATCTGAAGAGCTACCAGCAGGAGGACGGTGGATTTTCTCATCTGCCGGGTGGAAAATCGCAGGAGATGTCTACGGTACAGACATTGCAGGCACTGGACGCATATCGTACGAAAAATGCAGGCTCCTACTGGAATGTAAACGGACAGAAGCAGACCATCACGGTTTCCATGTTCGGAGATTCCGTACATGACAGTGACAAGGATGGAATGATCCACAAGCTGGACAAGAACAACCTGACGATGTGGGCTGCAGCGGCAGAATATCGCGTGAAGACAGGTGCAACTGCCATGGATGCGATCGACGCGCTTCTGGCAGCAAACGGTATGACCGGTAAAAAGAAATACGGCGGCACTTATCTGGCTTCGGTTACGACCAGAGACGGCATCACACTCGGAGAATTTACAAACGGAAAGAACTCCGGCTGGCTGTATCGCGTAAATGGAACAGATCCGGGAGTGGGAGCCTGCGACTATGAGCTGCAGGACGGCGATGTGGTCGTGCTCCACTATACAGATAACTGGGAAAAAGAGAATGGTGACAATCCGACTCCGGAGCATACCCATACATGGTCCGGCGTAATTACGACACCGGCAACCTGCACAACAAACGGTGTAAAGACATATACCTGCAGTGGCTGCAAGGAGACAAAGACCGAGGTGATTCCGGCGATGGGACACAGCTTTGGTGCATGGACAATCAGTTCACCGGCAACGGTATTTGCACCGGAGCAGCAGGAGCGCAGCTGTGCAGTATGCGGTACGAAGGAGACCCGCACAGGGGAAGGCGTCCTGACACCGACGATTCAGGTAAATGCGCAGAAGCTTCTGCTGAAGGTAAAGCAGAAGACGACGGCCTTCAAGGTAAGCGGACTCGCAGCCGGAGATTCCGTTGTATCGTATACATCAAGCAATACGAAGGTATTTACCGTATCGAAGAACGGTGCGCTGACGGCAGGCAAGAAGCCGGGCAAGGCAACGCTTACGATCACGCTTGCGAGCGGACTTGAAAAGAAAATCCCGGTTACGGTGCAGAAGGGCACGGTAACGACGACAAAGATCACCGGACTGAAGAAGAAGGTGACGTTAGAAAAAGGCAAGAAGCTGACATTAAAGCCGGCGCTGACCCCGATTACTTCCCAGCAGAAGTTTACGTACACCTCTTCAAACAAGAAGGTGGCGACCGTCAGCAAGAAGGGCGTGATCACAGCGAAGAAGTCCGGAACCGCGAAGATTACGGTGAAGTCGGGTAAGAAGAAATTTGTCGTGACCGTAACGGTACCGAAGACAAAAACGGAAAAGATCACCGGCGTACCGGAGACGATCAGCCTGAAGAAGGGGAAAACCTATACCTTAAAGGCAAAACGTTCCCCGAAGGGAAGCGAGGAGAAGCTGACCTACAGCTCTTCAAACAAAAAGATCGCAACTGTAAGCAAGAACGGTAAGATCAAGGGCGTAAAGAAGGGAACCGCAACGATCACGGTGAAATCCGGAAAGGTGACCGTGAAGTGTAAGGTGACCGTAAAATAAGTGCGTAAAAAGTGGCACAAAAAAAGAAGAAAGATGTTTGACGAAACCGGCAAAATACCCTATAATACTTTATACAGAATGTCCGGCAGCAGCCCGTTGCCGACTGCATAAAGAAGTACGGAGATATCTCCGCCATGGAAAGCCATTCTGCAATCAGGTGAAAGTCCGGAACAGGTTCGTGCACTGCCGTAATAGTCGGCGCGTAGCGGCTTTCCATACAAGATAGAACAGGTATTGCACCAGGAACGTCTATTAGGTAACAGAAGATCCCGCTTAAGGGATTTCTTCTGTTGCCTTTTTTTATTCTTTTTTCGGATCAGTCGGAGCAAAGGAGGCGACATGACACATTATGGCAGTGGGGCGGCGGACAGGACTATTTTAAAGGAGGAAGTATATGAGAAGGAAACAAAACTGGAACCGGATCATGAGCATGCTTATGGCGGGTCTGATGCTGGCACAGACACCGGCTATGGCACTGGCAGCGGAGATGCCGCAGGAAATCGTAGATGAGGCAGAGCTGATTTTAGAGGAAGAAGCGGGCGCAGAAGAAACGGCGTCGGTGGAAGCAGCCGCCACCGAAACGCTGTCTGTTGAAGGAATTGAAGAGGTCGCTTCCGAGACAGATTACCCGGAGTCGGAGGAGACTGAGATAGCAGATAGCACCTGGAATCTGGCAGCGGACGAAACGCAGACTCCGGAGCAGGCTGCGCAGGAGTATCTGAGGAAAAATTTTATTGATGGAGAGAATAAGATTATTACAAACGGCGGAGCCGGCATAGTAAAAAGCGAGGATGGACTTTCTTACGAGGCAGGACGGAAGATTCCGGGAAGCGGAAGCAAGATTACGACGATCGCGTTCCGGTTTAGAAATGATGTATATCAGACCGCCTGGTATATTTCGGAGAATCCGTATGTTGCGAAGAAAGGTCCCACGGTCAGAAGCCGCAGCATTACAAGACCATCCGCAGAAGAGGGAGATTACTCCTTTACGGCGACCCTGAAGCTGTTTGACAAAGCGACGAATAAGGAAGAGATCAATGCCGGTACAGCGACGGCGCTGGCAGAGCAGGAGTTTACGATCCGAATCGTGGCAGAAGAGCCGGACTATTATATGAGCATCGTGGTACAGAGCGAAGATGGTACGCCGATTACAGATGCTACTGTGACGCTGGAAAAGGGCCGGAGCGCGGTAAAGGCAGAGTCCGACGGCTCGTATAAGATGGAAAGCGGCGAGAGCTATACGCTGAAGGTAAAAAAGGACGGATACAACGATTATACCGAATCTGCGTTCACTTTTACCGGAAATCCGGAAAAGACCAGAACCGAAAAGCAGATCACGCTTACGCCGATCGTCCTGCGCACCATCCGGTTTGAAGTAAAGGATAAGGCAACAAAGGCACCGATCGCAAATCCGACAATCCAGGTAAAGCAGGGGTATTATACCACTGTTAAACCGGAAGAAGATGGAAGCTATCGGCTAAACGACGGTACAGCCTATAATTATACCGTGGAGGGTACGAACTATAAGACCGTAAACGGCAGCCTTACCCCAAGTAAGGATGAAGTGATTACGGTTGAGCTGGAGAAGGATATCCGTACGTATTTCGTTCGCTTTCAGGCGATGGACGGCGAGCAGGCGGTCGCAAACGCGACCTGCAAGGTCGAACGAGAAGAAGAGGATGACTGGACCGGAGATACAGAATGGGTAGAGGTGAAGGCAAATGCAGACGGCGCTTACGAGCTGTCGAAGTTTGAAACCTATCGGTATACAATAAAGGCCGAAGGGTATGAGGATGTCGTTACGAATTATACGCCGTCCGGAAGCGAGGAGACGATTGCGGTTCCGGTAGCGATGAGCAAGGCTGCAGGAGCCATTGATCCGAAGGATCAGGCAACCGTGGATGAGGCAGTTAAACAGTTTGATAATGAGCTTGGTGCACTGTTTGCGCAGTATGGCAATGCCACAATTGCGGATCTGATGAAGAAAAAATTCGAGGATCCGTCCGGAGGATATACGAAGCTTGATAAGATCGATCAGGTAAAGGTCACGGTGAAGGCAACCGATAAGCCGGAGACCATCGGTACCGACGGTGTGATTCATTACGTTGCTTCTGATACAATTCCCCAGTACGGAATAAATTCGGTGAATGTGTCGGTGGAACTGCAGTTCGAATTAAACGGCGCAAAGGCAGTGACGAAAAGCCGGTCTGTCATGGTCGGCTGGGATCAGAAGCATTTCGAGACAAAGATGCAGGAAGAGGCAAAAGCGCTTGACTGGGATAAGATCAAAGGCAGCAATGTCTCTGCAGATGAGGTTACGGAAAATCTGAATCTGGTGCGGTGTATGGGAAGCAGCGCGCAGCAGGTATGGTCGGAGATTGAGTGGACCAGCTCAGATGAATCGATCATCCGGTTTGAGAAGCCGTCCATTGATTCGATGATTTATCCGATGACAGGTGTGGTGACACGACCGGCAAAGGATACGAAGGTAACGCTGACAGCGACCTTTAAAGCGAACGGGATCATATTGAACAGCCGGCTGGAAAAGGTCGAAGATTTTGAAACCGTCACGAAGACCTTTGAGGTACTGGTGAAGGGAGAGCCAAAGACGGTTCTGACAGAGAAGGAGCTGCTGGCGCTTCTGGATACATATTATACGGCAGACCGCATTACAGACAGTGTTACGAAGGAAGTGGCAGATCTTGCGAACTGCAAGGGCGATCTTCAGCTTCCGAGATATACCAGGATTAAAGATGAGAAGGATGAATTTGTATTTAATAACAAGGAAATCACCGTCACCACAGATAATCCGGCGATTACGATTTCCGGATACCGCGCAGCGGTCGATCGCTTCAGCAAGGAGCTTACCGGTGATCTGATCGTGACGTTCACCCGTGACGGCGTGACAGCGGTAAAGAGGATTCCGGTGACCGTAGCAGAGCTGACGGAAGCGGAGCTGGAGAAGGATCTGGATGCAGAGCTTGCGATGATGGAGCAGGCGAAGCTGCACTATTTTGACGGAATCAATGACGGACAGTATGCCGATAAGGATTCCGTTACCGGTAATCTGCATGCATTTTCAGAAATGGTGCTGGATGAGAACAAAAAGCCGGTATGGATTTATGCAGTAAACCAGAAGAAGGGGAACGGTATCATTGCGGATGACTATCAGAAGGATCCGTGGATTATGGAAGGCCTTGGCTATAATAAGTTCAAGTCATCCAATCCGAATGTGATCGCTCATGAGAATCTGCTTGTGACACGCCAGAAGACCGATACGCAGGTGACGATCACGTCCTGGTTAAGCAGTGAGCGTTATGGAAGATTTGCAGAGAAATATCCGGAGAATGAAAAGCTTCAGAAGCTGTATCATCAGGAAATTTCGGTTACCGTTACGGTGCTCGGAACACAGGTGCCGCAGGAAGCTCTGCAGGAAGTGACCGATGAGGCGCAGAAGCTGGCAGACGGCATGACAGAGGGCAGCGCACCGGGTGCTTATCCGGAGGGAACCAGGGCGGCACTGCAGGAAGCAATTACAAAGGCACAGGATGTGCTGAAAAATCCGGATGCGACCGAGCAGGAGGTACGCACTGCAATCCGGGAGCTGAAGGATGCACTGGAGCATGCAAAGGCGGCACAGAATGCGAAGACGGCAAACGTGACGGTTCGCATGAACGAGGAAAATGGCACACCGTCCGCGGCATACCGGATTACCGTAAAAGCGGATGATGCAACAGCCTATGGCTATAAAAAGCCGGAAGCACTGAAGAACGAGGTAACGGCAGCAGATGCGCTGTATGCGGCGCATGCAAAACGGTACGGTGACGCATTTGCAAAGGATCCGTCACATTATCTGGTGATTAACAGCAAGGGCATGATCAGTACCTTGTACGGAAAGAAGACCTCGAATCTCGGATATGCGGTCAATAATAAGTGGGTGGCAACCGGGGCAAATGAGACCGTGCTTGCAGATGGCGATACTTTCAGTATCTTCCTTTACAATGATCCATCCTACACAGACCGTTATTTCTATTTTTCCGAGCTTCCGTCCAAAGCACAGTCCGGTGCTGATTTCACAGTAAAGGTACGCAGTTATGGCTATGATGAAAGCTGGAACACTGTGGATCAGGCAGAAAATGGAAGTACGGTTGTGCTCAAAAATACGACAACCGGAGAGCGGACAGAGGCAGTGACGGATGAGACGGGTACCGCTGTGCTGCGGGCGCCGTCAGCAGGCACGTATCAGCTGTACGTTGATAAGACGCCGTATGCGTACTTTATCGCACCGATGGAGGAGCTGCAGATCGAACAGGGCGCAGAGCCGGTTCCGACTCCAACTCCGGAGCATACCCATGCATGGTCCGGCGTAATTACGACACCGGCAACCTGCACAACAAATGGTGTAAAGACATATACCTGCAGTGGCTGCAAGGAGACAAAGACCGAGGTGATTCCGGCGATGGGACACAGCTTTGGTGCATGGACAATCAGTTCACCGGCAACGGTATTTGCACCGGAGCAGCAGGAGCGCAGCTGTGCAGTATGCGGTACGAAGGAGACCCGCACAGGGGAAGGCGTCCTGACACCGACGATTCAGGTAAATGCGCAGAAGCTTCTGCTGAAGGTAAAGCAGAAGACGACGGCCTTCAAGGTAAGCGGACTCGCAGCCGGAGATTCCGTTGTATCGTATACATCAAGCAATACGAAGGTATTTACCGTATCGAAGAACGGTGCGCTGACGGCAGGCAAGAAGCCGGGCAAGGCAACGCTTACGATCACGCTTGCGAGCGGACTTGAAAAGAAAATCCCGGTTACGGTGCAGAAGGGCACGGTAACGACGACAAAGATCACCGGACTGAAGAAGAAGGTGACGTTAGAAAAAGGCAAGAAGCTGACATTAAAGCCGGCGCTGACCCCGATTACTTCCCAGCAGAAGTTTACGTACACCTCTTCAAACAAGAAGGTGGCGACCGTCAGCAAGAAGGGCGTGATCACAGCGAAGAAGTCCGGAACCGCGAAGATTACGGTGAAGTCGGGTAAGAAGAAATTTGTCGTGACCGTAACGGTACCGAAGACAAAAACGGAAAAGATCACCGGCGTACCGGAGACGATCAGCCTGAAGAAGGGGAAAACCTATACCTTAAAGGCAAAACGTTCCCCGAAGGGAAGCGAGGAGAAGCTGACCTACAGCTCTTCGAACAAAAAGATCGCAACTGTAAGCAAGAACGGCAAGATCAAGGGCGTAAAGAAGGGAACTGCAACGATCACGGTGAAATCCGGAAAGGTGACCGTGAAGTGTAAGGTGACAGTAAAATAAATATTGTTCCGTAAGGAAATATATAGGCCAACTGGAATTGGCGAGGACGGTGCTTCGATTCTGTGTAAAATGCAGAAGCGGGCACCGCCTTTTGTGACGTTTCACCATAAAAGTAAAATGGCGGCGAAGAGGCAGCAACAAGGGTATATCAAAATACAAGGAGGATATTTATGGAAACAAAGCGGAAAAAACGTCTCCTGAACGCAGTCATGGTCATCCTGATCCTAGTCATCGCGGCATGCGGAGTGCTTGCAGCAGGCAGTATCCGTGGCTGGTTCGATACTGGGACGGAAAGCTGGATCACAAGTGGACACATCAGCGGCGTAGCCAGCATCGAGCGGAACGGGATTGGCTACAGCCTGCAGGATGGACAGGGGATCAAAGAAGGAGATGTCATCGAGACAAAGCAGGGATCGACAGCATCTCTGCAGCTCGGCAAGTCCAATACAATCGTACTAAATGAAAATACGGAATTGACGGTTACATCAGCCGCGTCGGATGCCGTAGAGCTCTCAGTCGACAAGGGCGAGCTGTTTGCGGACATTCCAAAGGCTGGTAAATCATTTGTACTGAAGCTGGATGAGCATGAGGCAAAGATTGGCGACAGCGTATTTTCCGCGAGCGTCCAGACAGGCAGCGTGACGCTTGATGTCTATATGGGCGAGGATGATGCAACGGCTTCGGACGGTACAGCAGAGACCGTCGCATCCGGTGAGCGGCTGCAGATAAGCAAAAGTGAGGATGGCAACGTAGCTGCCTCCGTACAGAAGCTCAGTGCTGACGCGATGAATGAATTTGCGATCGTACAGGCACAAAAATGTGATAGCAAAAATGAACTGTGCTTTTCCGCAGCGGAGCTGCAGAAGGTGCTCGACGACCGCGCAGCAGAGAAGCAGGCAGCACTGGAAGCGAGCCTGAATGCGGAGAAGATTACGTTAGATGCAGCAAAGAAAGCGGAGGAGTCTGAGCAGAAATCAGAGTCGGGGACTGAGGCTTCTGCCGATGATTTGGCGCAGACAGGAGACGGACAGGCAGATGCTTCCGGCAGTGATCCGGCTGAAAATGGAAATTCAGTGGAGGAATACACCCAGCAGGACAACTCTGTATCACAAGGTGGAGAGGACGCAGGCTCCGATATATTGGAGTGTACGATCGAGATCCGCTGTGATACAATCCTTGACAACATGGAGAACCTGACCGCAGGTAAGGAGTCATATGTACCGGCCAACGGCTGCATCCTGAGCACGAGTACCGTAGAATTTGAAAAGGGAGAGACGGTCTATGACGTCTTATCCCGCGTCTGCTCTTACGCGGGCATCCAGATGGAAGCATCGTGGACTCCGCTTTACAACAGCTACTATGTCGAGGGCATCAACAACTTATATGAATTTGACTGTGGCAACCAGTCCGGCTGGGTGTACAAGGTAAACGGTTGGTTCCCGAACTATGGCTGTTCCGCTTACTATCTGGAGGATGGTGATACGATCGTCTGGACATATACGTGCAACGGTCTCGGTGCAGACGTCGGTGGCGGTATGGGCTGATGGAGGGCAGGTGAAAGAAATGAAGCAATATAAAGGACTATATCGGCTCTTAAATGTGACGATGGCATGCTCGCTGGCGGTTAGCCTGTCACTATATCCGGTGCAGGCAGAAGAAGAAGCGACACAGGTACAGAAAGAGGCGGCAGCACAGAGCGTACCAAAGGAGACACAGGCTCCGGTGCAGACAGAAGCAAAGGCGACAGAGACAGAAGCGGCTGTGAGGGCGGAAGAAGAAAAACAGACGTCCGGCATGGAAGCTGGCAGCGCATCGGCCGGGGAAGGCGCGCAGGATTCCTCTGTGGCTGATTTCGGAAAGGATGGAGCGACTGCAGGTACGGAACATGCGACCGAAGAAACGACGTCAGGTGAGCCTGCGGATCATGTCGGAACAGGTACAGAAAAAAGCTCCGAAGCGGCCTCTGAGACCGGGGCAGAGTCTTCCGGTCAGGATGTGACGGATAAGAAGGATACAGAAGCCGGGACTACCGAAACGGAGTCTGATTCAGAAAAAGGCACAGAAGCGGATGACAAAAAGAAGGATGAAGATAAAAAGAAGGATCAGGCTGGCGAGACAGACCCGGCGCTGACGCAAACACTTTCCTTTACCGTGGGCACAAAGGATGGCACAGCGCTTCCGGTTTCTGCGATCCGGACACCGGCGCAGATCACCTGTCAGGGTGCGACGCATCCGGTGGACTATGCGGACGGTATTTTTCAGGTGACAGTACCAAAGGGGACGGATGGCCTTCAGCTTTCCGTGCAGAAGACGGGAAATGACTGCGGGACGGGTCTGACGGATCTTTTATTCTTTGCACGTTGGGGTGGGTATTTTACAGAATCCAAAAACAAGTGGCAGCTCTGCCCGTACCTTTTGGATGGTGATACGGCACTCTACAGTGCGGCGCAGTTATCCGGCGTGGTCGTATATCCGCTGCAGCTGCAGGATGGTACCTGCACGCTCCCACTTGAAAAATTTATCTTCAAAGGATCCGAGATGAGCGTTGAGCAGCGCACGGTCTACGGTATCACCGATGAGGACGGGACGTATGCGGAGATCGCACTTGGTGTACTCGGCGCGGACGGGACGATGGTGGTACGCGCAGTGTTGCTTGTGAAGTTTGCTGAGGATAGCGACCGATCAGAAACGGATTCAAGCGAAGAAAAACCAGAATCATCTGAAAACAATTCCGATGAGAAAAAAACAGCAAAAGATCATGTAGAAGAATCTACGAACGAAAGCGAATCAGAATCTGAGACAGAAAGCGGGGCTGCATCCGCAATAGAGACGGAAACGGAGCTTTCTACAGAAGCTTCTTCGGAAGTCATCTCCGGTATCGCCCTCTATGCAGCTCCTGCACAGATTTCGGATGTCTACACCTCGACCGGGCAGGAGCTCGCCGGATCGGCGAAGCAGTCGATCCCGTCGATCGGCTCGATCAATGGGGAGTGGCAGATTTTAGGTCTTGCACGGAGCGGGCAGGAGGTCGACGCTTCAGTATACAGCCAGTATAAGGCAAATGTCATTCAGGAGGTAAAAGAGAGAAAGGGCATCCTCCATGAGAAAAAGTATACGGAATACTCCCGCGTCATCTTGGCTCTGACGGCACTTGGCGAGGATGTCACGAACATCGGCGGGTATAACCTGCTGGAACCATTATCGGACTTCGACCAGACAGTATGGCAGGGCGTGAACGGCGCGATGTTTGCGTTGACCGCGTTTGATTCCCATAATTATGAGATCCCGACGGCGGCAGCGGGGAAGACACAGACGACGCGGCAAAACCTGATCCAGTACATTCTGGATCACCGCACACAGGATGGCGGCTGGGCGATGTCCGGCTCGGTGGCAGACCCGGATCTGACCGGCATGGGGATTCAGGCACTGGCTCCGTATTATGACAGCAATGCACAGGTAAAGACAGCGGTCGATACGGCGCTGCAGCGCCTTTCCGACCTTCAGCTCTCCGACGGCACGTATGCATCTGCCGGAGAGAGCACGGCGGAGAGCTGTTCGCAGGTCATCGTGGCACTCTCCTCCCTTGGGATCGATCCGAATACGGACAGCCGGTTTATCAAAAACGGCAAATCCGCTATGGATGGCCTGCTTTCATTTTCTGTCGCAGGCGGTGGATTCAGGCATTTATCCTCCGGTACGATAAATCAGATGGCAACGGAACAGGGCTACTATGCACTGACGGCTTATGAGCGGTACAAAAACGGGCAGAACCGGCTCTATGATATGACGGATGTGGCGGGAAAATCGGACTATGACAAGACAGCAGAGGTGCAAAGGCTGATCAAGGCACTTCCGGCGGTATCGAAGCTGACATATGAAAATGTTTCCTCCGTGCGCACAGCAGTGGCCCTTTACAATTCATTAAATGAGACACAGAAAGCCCTGGTTACATCAGAGGAAAAGGCGGCCTTGCAGCAGGCATCGGCAAAAGCTGATGAGCTTGAGGTGTCGCATGTAAAGGAGCTCATTTCTGCGATCGGGCAGGTGACGTTGGATAAAGATAAAAAGATCACCGAGGCGAACACGGCCTACAATTCCTTAAGTGAGGAATTAAAGGCGAAGGTTGGCAATTACCGTGTGCTGGAAAAGGCGCTAAAGGAGCTGCAGAAGCTGAAAGCAGGCGCATCCGGCAGTGGTTCGGGCTCTGGATCCGGGACGGGCAATCCGGTGAAAAAACCATCCGGTTCCACGAAATCCATCAACCTCTCTTCCGGAAAGCGCGGCGGCACGGCAGCTTCGAAATCCGGTGGCAGTACTTCCACAAAGGCGGGCGGCACGTCCGCAAAAAAGAAAGGCGAGAGTGAGGCCGATGCAGAGGGCAAAGTTATTCAGCGCGAAGCTGGAAAACGCACCGGTGGCACTACAGCGGTCAATGCGGAAACATCCAATGCAGGCACGGTATGGACGGTAGCAGCAAGGAAGGTAACATCGGAGATCGCGAATGTCCTGCACGGGACGAAAGAACTGAAAAGGCTCCCGTCTTCGGCGGATGACTATTCACAGGATCAGATTGCGGCGCTGACGGACACGTATCAGGCGTATGCGGCACTGAGTGAAGAAGAACAGAAGGCAGTACAGGAGTCCCCGCGCTACCCGAAGTTTGAGAAAGCCTTAGAGAGCCTTGGCACACGCTATCACTATGACGAATCGACTGGGACAGACCTGCGGGACAATGCAGATGATGCACTTCCATGGTATGTGCAGCTCTCGGTACGCCCACAGCTGCTCACAGAAGAACAGGAGCAGAAGATCAAGGAGGTACTCGGCGAAAAGAGCGAAATTTTTTCGATGAGTGAGATCAATTTTGTCAATACGCTTGACGGCGAGGGCTGGGAGCCGGAGCAGCTCGTAAAGGTAAAGCTGCCGATGGTGGATCTTGGCGACTATGAGACAGCGGTTGTCGTCCACCGGAAGGAGGATGGTTCTCTGGAATTCTTAGATGGAAAAATTTCCGGAAGTGACATTGTCTTCCAGGCATCGGAGTTTTCTGAGTATGGCATTGCGGGCATGATGGGTGATACGGCAAGCCTGCTGGATGCATCCGGGAAGGAAGAACGGAAGGTTCCGGTATGGCCGTTTGCAGCGGGCGGCGGTGCGGCTGCCTTCTGCCTGCTCATTCTGGTGCTGGTGCGGCGTGCGGAGAAGAAGCATGAATCGTGATGCATTTGCGGAATATCATCCGCTCATTAATTTTTTATTTTATATCGGGGCACTCGTCGGAGGGATGTTCTTTCTCCACCCGGCGTTTGTTCTGTGCGCTGTGTTTTTTGCGGCGCTGCACTACCGGATTGTGAAGGGGCGTGCTGCCTGGCATGTTTTATCCGGACTGCTTCCACTGTTTATATTCCTTGCGGTAGTGAATCCCGTCTTTAATACGTATGGGGATCGGGTGCTGTTTGTGTGGCACATCGGAAATCTGATCCCGGAACGCCCGTATACCATGGAGGCACTTTTGTACGGCATGGCGCTTGGAGGGATGTTTATCTCGGTGCTGCTCTGGTTTGCTTCCTACAATACGGAGATGACAGAGGATAAATTTTTATATCTGTTCGGGCGTTTTTCCCCGTCTGTTTCGCTCGTCCTGACGATGGTGCTGCGGCTCGTGCCAAATTACCAGAAAAAGGCCGGACAGCTTTTTGCTGCGCGCCGGGGTATCGGGAAAGGCACAAAGGAGGGCAAAACCACGGAACAGATCAGGCATGGTCTGATTGTGCTCTCGGCGCTGCTTTCATGGGCTTTGGAGGGCGGTATTGCGACGGCGGACAGTATGAGGAGCCGCGGCTACGGCTGTGGCAGGAAGCGGACGAGCTTTTCCATTTACCGGTTCGAGGTACGGGATCGTCTGATGCTTTGCGGGATGGCTGGGCTGCTTCTGGTGCTTGGCTTTTGTACATTACAGGGCGGCGCGCAGGCAGAATATACGCCGGGATTGTCAATCGCCGGGCCTGGTAATTTTTATACGATAGCGGGAGTTGCGGCGTATGCGCTGTTTCTTGCAATTCCGGCTGGGATCAATCTTACGGAGGAATTGAAATGGCACATTTTGAGATCAAAAATCTGAGCTTTTCCTACCCGACGGCGGGAGGCCGGAAAGCACTTGATGATATCAATCTGACGATCGAGCGCGGGCAGTACGTGACTTTTTGCGGGCGGAGCGGCTGTGGAAAGACAACGCTTCTGCGGCAGCTGAAAAGTGCGCTTGCCCCACACGGGAAGCGAACCGGGGAGATTCTTTTTGACGGGACTCCGATCGGGGATGTCGGGCTGCGTGAGCAAAGTGCCCGGATCGGCTATGTCATGCAGGATCCGGATAACCAGATCGTGACAGATAAGGTCTGGCATGAGCTGGCCTTCGGGCTGGAAAGCCTCGGCGTCGACCAGAAGACGATCCGTCTGCGGGTGGCAGAGATGGCGAGCTACTTTGGCATCCAGGGCTGGTTCCACAAAAAGGTGACGGAGTTATCCGGTGGACAAAAACAGCTTTTGAACCTCGCCTCGATCATGGCGATGCAGCCGGATGTACTTATCTTAGATGAGCCGACGAGCCAGCTCGACCCGATCGCGGCTTCGGACTTTTTGAATACGGTGCGCAAGATCAACCGGGAGCTGCGCACGACTGTCCTGATCACGGAGCACCGGCTGGAGGATATTTTTCATGCCTCGGATCGGGTGGTCGTTATGGAGGACGGCAAAGTGCTCACGGCAGATGGCCCACGGCAGGTCGGGGCATTTTTAAAGGAGAAGGACAGTCCGATTTTTACGGCGATGCCGTCGCCGGTGCAGATATACTACGGAGTGGTTGGGGTGTCGGAAAATTCGACAGGAAGCTTCCGGAAGGCATATGCAGATACCTGCCCTCTGACCGTGCGCGAAGGCGCAGCATGGCTGGACACCCTTTTTGACGGCAGGAAACCGGAAAAGACAGTTATCGAGGATACCGATCCGGCACTGGCCGACCCGGAGGATATCAAAGATCCAGCGGTTTTTGTAAAAGAAGCATGGTTCCGGTATGAAAAGGACACACCGGATGTCCTAAAGGGTGTAGTGCTGCGCATTCCACAAAAGACCCTGTTTGCCGTCGTAGGTGGAAATGGTACCGGAAAATCCACCTTATTAAAAACGATCTGCAATACCTGCCGTCCATACCGGGGCAAGGTGCTGATTGATGGGAAACCGGTCGGAAAATATAAGGACAGCGAGCTGTTTCGACACAACCTGGCCCTCCTTCCACAGGATCCGAAAAGCCTGTTTGTGAAAAAGACGGTACGGGAGGAGCTTCTGGAAATGCTGGAAAGAGGCGAGCGCGAGAGCCGGATCGACGAAATTGCGGCGTTATGTGAGATCACCCCGTTACTTTCTCAGCATCCGTATGACTTATCCGGCGGTGAGCAGCAGCGGGCAGCGCTCGCAAAGGTGCTGCTCACAGATCCGAAGATCCTGCTGCTTGATGAGCCGACCAAGGGCATCGACAGCTTTTTCAAGCAGCAGTTTGCCGCAATTTTACAGAAACTAAAGGAGCGCGGTGTGACAATTATCATGGTCTCGCATGACGTGGAGTTCTGTGCGAAGTATGCAGATCTGGTGAGTATGTTCTTTGACGGCAGTGTCGTCACTACGAATACGCCGAATCAGTTCTTCTCACGCAACAGCTTTTACACGACGGCAGCGAACCGGATGAGCCGGCATGTATTTGAAAATGCAGTAAATAATGAGGATGTGATAAAACTATGCAAAGAGAATCTGTAAATCAGAAACGGGGTGTATCTGCCCGGAATTGGATCGTATGGCTGGCTGTGCTCATTGCAGCACCTGCTACATTGCTTGTCGCATGGCGGTTTGGCAACCGGAAATATTACTTAAGCAGCATGCTGCTTATCGTTTATGCGATGCTTCCGTTTTTTGTTCGTTTTGAGCACAAAAAGCCGCAGGCGCGGGAGCTCGTGACGATCGCGGTTATGAGTGCGGTGGCAGTCGCCTCACGTGCTGCCTTTATCATGGTACCGTTCTTTAAGCCACTCACCGGTATCGTTATGATCGCCGGTATGGCGCTTGGACCGGAGGCAGGCTTTCTGACCGGGGCCATCAGCGGTTTTGTGAGCAACTTTATCTTCGGGCAGGGGCCGTGGACGCCGT
>OLRQ01000334.1_pt1 | contig 52053 bp, 42 predicted proteins | sample 1671971 | NCBI WGS metagenome assembly OLRQ01 (sample SAMEA3136631, study PRJEB25190) | human gut metagenome | biome: human gut; feature: human-associated habitat; material: faeces | place: Austria | collected 2013
GTGTAAAGACTGCAAATTTTTTTACAGTAATTTTCCCCTAGTTATAATGAACACACAGAGGCGATTCTCTGCTGGAAACTTACCTGGACAATGTGTCCGGCATGGGGAAAAATGTGATCTGTGTAGGAATGGGCAACAATGGAAATGATGCTCTGCATACCGGAGGGATGCTTTCGCCAGGTGAAATCCAGGAAATTGAACTTGGTGTTGGTGCCTTTGAGCCTACCTTAAATGTGCAGCTTTGGAAAAATTACGAAGATGAGATGGAAATTTATCTGGAACATCCAGCTGGGGAGCGTGTTGGCCCACTTTTTGAAACACTGGGCGCCCAGCGTTGGCAGGCGGGAAATACGAAACTTCTGATCTACTATGGAAAACCGGCACCGTATCATGTGACGCAGGAGATTTATGTGGATTTTCTGCCGCAGGATGAGAAAACCCCCTATGTAGACAGCGGTGTGTGGAAAATAATCTTAGCAGCAAGAAATATAAAAAACGGGGAATATTTCCTGTGGCTTCCAGGTGGCAAAACTTTAAATCCAGGTACAGCCTTCTATCTTCCACGTCCCCAGGGAACCCTCACAATCCCTGCCACCGCCAGGCGCGTGATCAGCGTCGGCGCCTACGACGCCCGTCAAAACACCTATGCTGATTTCTCTGGCCGCGGCTGTCGTGCCCTCCCCTATCCAAAACCAGATCTTGCCGCCCCTGGTGTTGATATCTATGCACCTCGCCCTGGTGGAGGCTATGCCGCCTTTACTGGCACCTCCTTTTCCACGCCTTTCGTTACTGGTGCAGCCGCCCTCCTTATGGAATGGGGAATCATCCGCCGAAACGATCCCTACCTCTATGGCGAAAAACTAAAAGCCTATCTCCGTCGTGGTGCAAAAGCCTTGCAAGGATCGGAAAAGTTGCCAAATGACTTAATCGGGTGGGGAGCATTATGTGTGGCGCAAAGTGTTCCTCAGGAGTGAAAAACAAATGGGGGAGTAGGTGGTATAGATGATATCTTTCATATATTAAATACGAAGAAATGAACCAAAGTTAAGAAAAATAATTGATGATTTTTTGAAAAACCATAGTTCATATCACAAATTTTTGATATACTATAAATGAAAATCATTGAAAGGAGGAAAGGTTATGCCAACAGTAAATGTTAATATACAACCGGCAATTCTTAATTGGGCACTTGACCAGACGAATGAGGAAAAATTAGGAAAAAAACTCGCTGAAAATATAAAACATTGGCTAGATGGTTCTAAATGTCCAACTTTCAATCAGATAGAGGAATTTAGTAAAAAAACGCATATTCCCATAGGGTATTTCTTTTTACAGACACCACCTAAGGAACAAGTTAATTTGTTGGAATACAGAACGGTGGATAGCCTTGATTTAGCCAATCCAAGTCGTGATCTATTAGATACTATTCATGAAATGGAAATTGTGCAAGAGTGGATGGCTGATTATAAAAAAGAATTATATTATGATAAAGTTACATTTATAGGAAGTTTGAATGAAATTACAGATATAAATGTTATTGTAAATAAAATTCGTATGGATTTGGGGCTTGATCTTGAGTGGTATAAAGAATGCGAGAGCTGTTCTAAAGCATTTAATAAGGTGAGAGGGCTTTTGGAAGAGTGCGGTGTTCTTGTGATGATAAATGGTATTGTTGGTAAGAATACACATCGTGCTTTGAATCTAAATGAATTTAGGGCATTTGCTATGGTAAATGAGTGGGCACCGCTAATTTTTATTAACGGTGCTGATTCTGCTGGTGGGCGACTGTTTTCTCTGTTTCACGAACTTACTCATCTTTGGATTGGAAAAGACGATTTGTATAATGATAGGAAATATTCTCTTGGCGGAACAAAACCGCTTGAGATTATATGTAATGCAGTTGCAGGAGAACTTATGGTGCCGATAGAGAAGTTTATTGAGAGCTGGAAATCAAATACAAATGATGATGTATATGAGAAGATAAAAGAACTTTCTAAAATTTTTCGGTGTAGTGAAAGTGTGATTGCTCGTAGAGCACTGGATAATAAAAGGATAGCAAAAGATGTATATGATAAAGTAATAGATTATGGAATCGAAGCCTATATTCAATCTAAACAGGAGAAAAACTCAGGAGGCAATTATTATAGGGTTGCCCGTAGTAAGTTAGATGGTGCATTTGTACGTGCTTTATGCGAAAGCGTAAATAGTGGACGGACTTCTTATACGGAAGCATACCGTTTGACCAATACTACTAGTAAAACATTTCCAGAGGTTGCGAGTGGTTTGGGAGGTGTTTTATGGTAAAAATGGAAGATAAATTTTTAATAGATGCTAATACCTTAATGACGGCAGCAAGGCAATATTATGCATATGACATATTACCTTCATTTTGGGAAATCTTCGGAGATGAAATAAAAAAAGGAAATATAGTGTTACTTGACATTGTCAAAGCAGAAATTGATAAAGGACACGACAAATTGAAGGAGTGGATATCTGAGAGGACAGATGATTTTGAGATTTGCAATCACATTGATTCTGAGATTATATTAAAATATGCACAGATAATGCAGTATATTCAGGAATGTGGATTTTATAACGAAAAAGCACTAAATGAATGGGCAAGAAATGAGGTCGCAGATCCATGGCTTATAGCAGCTGCTGCGGTAAATGGGTATAAGTTGATAACTTTTGAGCAGGCATCAGGATCTCTGAATACAAAGAATAAAAGTGGACGCGTAAAAATTCCTGACATAGCAGAGCATTTTGACGTAGAGGTACATAATTTATATTATATGATGCGTCAACTTGGAATAAAGATATAGTGATAGAAGACAGTTTGCAAAAACACCTAAGTGATATAGTACTTAGGTGTTTTTGCAAAGTATGAAAATGATGTATGGAGAAGGAATAAATGAACATAGACGCATATAATCTGGATTCTCTTCGCACGTTAGTGCGTAAACTGGAAAAGGAAAACCAAAATCTGAAACAGAAATTAAATGAAGCCAATATTCCGTATAGTTCAGAAAATATTTTTGCTGAATTCTCAGAAGAAAACGCAGAATATGATTTGGACCAAGGAGGTAGAATCATGGAACGCTATATTACGGAAAATATGGCAAAATGGTATTTTTCTATGTTCTGGGGAAGAGACGATGTATATGCGAAACGTGGAAGCAAAGGTGGTTATTTTCCACAATGTAACAATCGCTGGAATGACAGGTTATGCCCGAAGCAAAAGAAGATAAAAATGGCTTGCGAAGCTTGTGAACATAAAGAATGGGCAAAACTTACGCTGGACAAAATAGTTGCACATTTGGTTGGATATAAGGAAGATGGATCAGACGTATTAGGTATGTATCCGCTATTGCCAGATGGCACGTGTCGATTTCTGGTATTTGATTTTGATAATCATGAAAAGGGTGCACAGGAAACAGATTTTGCCAATACAGATAATGAATGGCAAGATGAAGTGAATGCGCTTAGAAGAATGTGTGAGATTAATGGAATAAAACCTTTAGTAGAACGTTCACGTTCTGGACGAGGAGCCCATGTGTGGATATTTTTTAAGAAACCAATACCGGCGTCTATGGCAAGAAATTTTGGATTTATGTTATTGGATAAAGGTTCGGCTTCTGTAAATATGAAATCATTTCATTATTATGACCGCATGTATCCTTCTCAGGATGTGGCAAGCAGCATTGGTAATTTAATAGCATTACCTTTACAGGGACGAGCTTTGAAAAAAGGAAATAGTGCTTTTGTAGATGAAAACTGGAATGCATATCCAGATCAATGGGATATTTTGCTAAATCATACCAGAAAACTTGAGTTAGAAGAAATCGGGCAATACATGAAAAATTGGAAAAGCGAGATGTTTTCTTCTAGTGTTGATATTTTTGAAAATCGTCCTAAGCCATGGAAGAAAAGAGAAAATTTTTCTGCTGGAGATGTTACAGGTAAATTGAATATTGTACTGGGGGATGGAGTATACATAGACACTTTGAATCTTACACCGAAAATTCAGAATCAGATTCGGAGTATGGCTGCTTTTGATAATCCGCTTTATTATAAAAACAAAAGAATGGGTTACTCAAATTATTATAATTTCAGTGCAGTTTATATGGGAAAAGATGAGAATGGATATATTTGCATACCAAGAGGCTTGAAAGAAAAGGTAATAGCTGAATGTGAAAATGCAGGAATAGAATATGCTATAGAAGATTGCCGTGAAAAAGGACGTCCAATTCGAGTTGCTTTTAATGGGGATTTACGAATACAGCAAGATTTAGCAGCACAGAGGATGTTGGCATATGATAACGGAATATTAAGTGCGGCTACCGCTTTTGGAAAAACCGTAGTTTGCAGTTATTTGATTGCAGAAAGAAAAGTGAATACACTGATATTATTACAGAGCAAAGATTTGTTGGAACAGTGGGTAGAAGAATTAAATCATTTTTTAGTAATTGACGAAGAACCACCGGTTTATACAACAAAAACAGGGCGCATAAAGAAAAGAAACAGTGTTATTGGTGTGCTGCATGGTGGAAAGAATAGTCTAACAGGAATTGTAGATGTAGCAATGGTTGGCTCGGTATACAGTAAGGGGAAGTTTAATGAGTTACTGAATACATATGGAATGGTCATTATGGATGAATGCCATCATGCAGCTTCAAATACAGCAGTAGAAGTTTTGCAAAAAGTAAATGCCAGATATGTTTATGGGGTATCAGCAACGATAAAAAGAGATGACAATTTGGAAAAGATTATCTATATGCTTTTAGGTCCTGTGCGCCATAAATTTACTGCAAAAGAAAGGGCAATGGAACAGGGAATTTTGCATTTGGTTTATCCTAGATATACCAGAATTGTTGATACATTGGAATCGAAAAAAGATGTTAATAAAGCTTTTGATATTATATGCAAAAGTAGCTTGAGAAATGAGCAGATAGAAGCTGATATACAGGAGTGTATCAGTAATGGAAGAACACCGGTAATTTTGACAAGATATAAAGAACAGGCAAAAATATTATATGAAAATTTGCAGAATACGGCAGATTATGTATTTCTTTTATATGGGAACAATACGGACAAAGTTAATAAAGAGATAAGAGAAAAAATAAAACTTGTTCCAAGAGACAAAAGTATGATTCTCATTGCAACTGGACAGAAGATAGGGGAAGGCTTTGATTGCCCGAGACTGGATACTTTGATGCTTGCAGCACCTGTGTCATTTCCAGGAAGACTGGAACAGTATGTTGGACGATTGAATCGTGATTATCCGGAAAAGAAAGATGTCATTGTTTATGATTACATTGATTCACATATGTATTATTTTAATAAAATGTATACAAAACGGTTGCGTACCTATAAGAAAATGGGATTTGATATAATAAGCGGGAACCAAAAAGAAAAACAGACAGTTAATGCAATTTACAGTGCTGATAATTATACGGATATTTTTGAACGAGATCTTGCAGAAGCCAATAACAGCATTATTATTTCAAGTCCGACAATTACCGCAGAAAAAATTGAACGATTTATTCAGATTCTGAAGCCAAGGCAGGAAGCAGGAGTAAAAGTAAGCGTAATTCTGACAAATCCAGAAAATAGGTATTATGGGAATGCAGATTTTTACCTGAATCTGATAGAAAAAATGAAAGAAATTGGAATTCAGGTAATCATGTTAGATGAAGATACAGAATGCTTTGCGATTATAGATCAAGAATTAGTCTGGCATGGTGGAATGAATCTATTAGGTAAAGTGGATGCGTGGGATAATCTGATAAGAATTAAATCAGAAAGCATTGCACAGGAATTGATGGGAATGATACCGAAAGAATTTTGTGACAATGACGTAACATCCTCCCCATCTACTTTGTGACAATTATATAACGTCCTCTATACAGAAATATGCGGTTTTAAGCCATTTTCGTGGTAAAAAAGCCGCATATTTTGTAGCAATGACTTGACATCCTCGGGACGACTCTGTTTGGAAAGTAGCCTGCCAGAATAGGATAATTAATGTACAAGATGTAGCAATTTAAAGTGTTCCAATCTGAACATTTTAAAAAGCAGGTCGGATTATTGACTTTTACACCAAGTGTTTCCGAATGGATTAATAAAACGAATGCCATAAAAACTACTGTTTATGTAAAAAAAAGAACCGTTTATGTAAAAAAAGAACCGTTTATGTAAAATACAGCAGAATCTGCTGAAATATGATAAAATGCTCCTGCAAATAACAAAGGGAGGAAATGATTATGACAGGATTTTTAGTAAACTTACTGAGCCCGGTTTTCAGCAGTCTCGGTGTAAGTCAGGCTGACCTTACATCCTATATTGAGAAACTGATCGGCTACGTTATCGCAATCTTTGCTTTACTTGTTGTGATGATCGTAGTAATGGTTGTGGCTCATAAAGCCAAAAAGGGATTCCGCCATGTGATCCGCTGGCAGGCTGCCATTGCATTTATTGCAATTGTTGCAGTGCTTGTAAATGTAATCTGCTACGGACCGATGTACAACAACGTATCAAGTGTTTTAAACGCAAAGAAAGTAGTACTTGCACAAGAGACTACAGACCAGAGCCGTGCAACCATTCAGAAGGTTGCTGAAGAAGGAATGGTATTACTGAAAAACGATGGTATCTTACCTCTTTCCTCAGATACAAAGAAACTGAATGTATTCGGCTGGGATTCTACAAACCCGCTGTTTGGCGGAACAGGATCAGGATCTTCTGATTCTTCCACAGCAATCGGTATTCTGCAGTCCTTAAAGGATGCCGGATATGAGACAAACGAGTCTCTTACCAAGATGTATACTGACTACAGAGCTGACCGTCCTACAATTGCTATGGCACAGCAGGACTGGACACTTCCTGAGCCGACAAAGGATTATTACACAGACAGTCTGATGGACGAAGCAAAAGAGTATTCTGACACAGCTGTAGTTGTAATTGGACGTTCCGGTGGAGAGGGTGCAGACCTTCCAACCGATATGAAGTCTGTAATTGATGGAAGCTATGCAAAGATGGCAGAGGAAGTATCGGTTTCCCCGGATAATTACGGATATGTAAAAGGAAGCTACACAAACAATGGAGACTATGATGACTTCGATGAGGGAGAAAGCTATCTCGAGCTTTCCAACACAGAGGAAGATATGCTGGATACAGTATGCTCCCAGTTTGATAATGTTATTGTAGTTGTAAATGCAAATAATGCAATGGAACTGGACTGGGTCGACAAATATGAGCAGATCGGTGCTGTTATCTTTGCTCCTGGAGCAGGTGCAACAGGCTTCGAAGCACTGGGCGAGATCATCAATGGTTCTGTAAACCCATCTGGAAAAACAGTAGATACATTTGTAAAGGATCTGACAGAGACTCCATACTACAACAATATGGGTCTGAATGCTTATACAAACGTAGAAGATCTGAAAGAGCAGATCGCAGCAAATGATCCGGCTTACGAAGGAAGCATGGGATTTGTAAACTATGCAGAAGGAATCTATGTAGGATATAAATTCTATGAAACAGCAGCTGAAGAGGGTCTTATCAAGTATGAGGATATGGTACAGTATCCATTTGGATATGGACTCAGCTACACAACCTTTGACAAACAGATTGAGAATTTCAAGGATAACGGAGATACCGTCACCTTTGATGTAACAGTAGAGAACACAGGCTCTGTTGCAGGAAAAGATGTTGTGGAAATTTATTACACAGCACCTTACACAAACGGTGGAATTGAGAAAGCAGCAGCAAACCTGATCGCTTTCGAGAAAACAGATTCTATTGAGCCGGGAGAATCCCAGACAAAATCCTTTACCATCAACAAAGAAGATATGGCTTCCTATGATTCTGAAGGTATTAAGATTTCCGGAGGCGGTTATATCTTAGAGGCTGGCGAATACACAATTTCTCTTCGTTCAGACTCTCATACAGTTCTTGGTGAAGAGAAGTTCACCGTTGATGAAGATATTGATTACAGCAAAGATGGTCGTTCTTCTGACAAAACTGTTGCAACAAACCAGTTTGAGGATTATGCGAGAGGCGACTTTGAGCAGCTTTCCCGTGAGGACGGTTTTGCAAATTATGACAAAGCATGCGGTGTGCCGGAAGAGGATGCTTATGTAATGAGCGACGAGACAAGAGCAGCCGTAGAAGAGAATGTATTTGGCATTTATGATGGAACCAAATATAACAATGATTCTGATGAAATGCCGGAAATGGGAGCAGACAACGGACTTCAGCTTGCTGACCTTACCGGAAAAGATTATGACGATGCAGACTGGGATAAGCTGTTAGACCAGCTCAGCTTCGAAGATATGACTACTCTGATCAATGTTGGTGGATGGCAGACTGCAGAAATCAAATCAGTAGGTAAAATTGCCACATCTGACTGTGATGGACCTGCAGGATTAAACAACTTCATCACAAAGGCATATGGAACTGCTTATCCATCTGAAGTTCTTATGGCTCAGACCTGGAACAAAGAACTTGCAAATGAAATCGGCGTTTCTATGGGACAGGAATATGTAGATGCTGACAACTACGGATGGTACGGACCCGCTATGAACATCCACCGTACAGCGTTTGCAGGACGTAACTTCGAGTATTATTCAGAAGACAGTCTGTTGTCCGGATACATGGCAGCAAATGAAATGAATGGAGCAGCCACAAAGGGTGTTTATCCATACATGAAGCATTTTGCATTAAATGATCAGGAAACAAACAGATGCTCCTTCCTTCTCACATTTGCTTCTGAGCAGACCATCCGTGAAGGATATCTGAAAGCATTTGAGCTTGCAACAAAGGGCTTTGAAGGAAAAGCAATGGCAGTTATGTCCTCCTTCAACTGGATCGGTACAGTACCAAGCTGTGCAAACAACGAGCTTTTGAACAACGTGCTCCGTGGAGAATGGGGATTCGTTGGAATGGTAGAAACCGATTATGACGGTTCCTATGGTTACATGATCACCGATCATTGTATCAGAAACGGAAATGATCTGATGCTTGGATTTAACAGTGCAGAGTCCAACAAACTGACAGATGAGAGCGCAACAGCAGTTCTTGCAATGCGTCAGGCTTGCAAAAATATCCTTTATACAGTAGCAAACAGCGGATATTATGCAGATGGAAATCCGGCAAGCGGAATGACCAATATGACAAAACTGTTTGTAATGATTGACGTGATTCTTGCAGTTGTTCTTATTGTAGTTGATACAATTGTAATTGTACGTTGGAGAAAAAAGAAAAAACAGGCTGTAAACGAATAATTAAACAGTAATCTGGAGACATAAGTCCCCCTTTTAAATCTGGAAAAAGCAGAGCAAGGAATCTGTAAAAGTTTCAGAGAAAAAAGGGGGATTTTTTTATGTGATTTTTGTCTTGCAGAGTGAGGGAAAATTATTTATTATGAAAGGAGTTGTAATAACAGGAAAAAAGGAGGACTGGTATGATCAGCATTGCGATTGTAGAAGATGAAGAACTGTATGCAAAGCAGCTTCAGCAGTTTCTGCATCAATATGAAAAAGAGAACAAAGAGATGTTTGACATTACAGTCTATTCAGATGGCGATCAGATTGTAAATAAATATAAATCCCAGTATGATATTATCCTGATGGATGTGGAAATGAAATTTATGGACGGAATGTCTGCCGCTGAAGAAATCCGTAAAATTGACACGGAGGTTGTGATCATTTTCATTACGAATATGGCACAATATGCGATCAGGGGATATGCAGTGGATGCGTTGGATTATGTACTGAAGCCGGTGTCCTATTTCGCATTTTCCCAGAGGCTTAACCGTGCTATCAGCCGGATGAAAAAGCGGAAAACGAAGATCATCATGGTGAATATGAAAGGCGGCATGGTCAGGATTAATGTTGCAAATATTTATTATATTGAAAGTCAGGGACATACTCTGATACTCCATACCATACTGGGAAACTATGAAACAACAGGGAAAATGAAGGAGATGGAGGAAAAGCTTTCGGAGATGAATTTCTGCCGTGGAAATAAGGGATATCTGATCAACCTCCAGCATGTGGACCGGATCCAGGATGGATGTGCTTTGGTGAAGGGAGAAAATCTGACATTGAGCCGTGCACGAAGAAAGGTCTTCATGGAAGCCCTGACCAGATATTGGGGAGAGGTGATAAAATGACAGAATATTATCTGCCCGATATTCCAAGACTTTATACGGCACTTGCAGAGTGGATGGCTTGTCTGATTTTTATTTTGCCTTTCAAAAAAAGATTTTCACCGGCTGTAACAGGTTGTCTTGTGGCAGGTGCATTTGGAATACAGAGCGTATTTCTGATTTCTACCGGTGGGGTAAGACTGATTTTTTGGATCCCCTGTATGATATTTGCGGTTTTTCTGATGGTTGCTTTTGTTTTTTGCTGCTGTGAGATCAGGCTGACAGATGCGGCATATTTTGGAATGATTGCTTTTGTAGCAGCTGAATTTATGGCTTCTGCCGGGTGGCAGATCCTGTGTTATACAGGGAAAGAAGCATGGATGTCCTGGTGGCAGCAGGGAATGGCAATTCTTCTGATCTATGGTGTGATTGCAGTGATATTGTACAAAATTCTTCATATTCATATGCCAAAGGATGGACAGATGGAAATCACCAGAAGGGAATATTTTTCCGGACTCCTGATCAGTATTGCCGTATTTGCTGTCAGCAATATGAGTTATGTGAATGTGAACACGCCATTTACAGGCAGATATTCTTTTGAAATGGGGAATATTCGTACTATAGTAGATGTTGCAGGAATTGCAATTCTATATGCACATTTGATACAGTGCTGTGAGCTTCGGGTGAGAAAAGAACTGGAGGCGGTACAGAATGTGCTTCAGAATCAGTATGCGCAATACAAGCAGTCAAAAGAAAGCATTGAGCTGATTAATTATAAGTATCATGATCTGAAGCATCAGATCGCTGTGTTAAGAAGTGAAGCTGATCCTGGAAAAAGGGAAGCATTTCTGGATAAAATGGAAGCAGATATAAAGAAATATGAAAGTCAGAACAAAACAGGAAATAAAGTGCTGGATACTGTGCTGACTACCAAGAGCCTTTATTGCGCAAAGCATAACATAACCTTTACCTGCGTTGCAGATGGAACCTTGCTGGATTTTATGGAGGTTATGGATATCTGCAGTATTTTTGGAAACGCATTGGATAATGCCATTGAATGTGAATTGAAGATTCCGGATAAAGAAAAAAGGTTAATACACGTCAGTGTCTCAAAACAGAAAAACTTTCTGCTTCTCCGGTTTGAAAATTATTATGATACCGAACTGAATTACCAGGGTGGAGCGCTTATCACAACAAAGCGGGACAAAGAATTCCACGGTTATGGACTGAAAAGCATTCGCTATACGGTAAATAAATATGATGGCGCTGTTTCCATTGATACAAAGGAGAATTGGTTTGACCTGAAGATACTGATACCGGTCAGCGAAAATGCACAAAAACAGATTGATAAAATCGTATAATATATACAAAAAATATATTGCAATTTTCTAAAAAAAGTAGTAAAACTTTAGTTAGATAAAGAGAAATGCATTGAACAGGACAAATTACAAAAGATAACCGGAACACAGAGAGCCGCAGACTGGTGAGAGGCGGCAGAAGGTATTTTGTGGTATCACCTGGGAGCATCCCGCTGAAAAAATAATAACTAATTTCAGTAAGCTGGGACGTAGTCTTCACGTTACAGAAGAAGCTGTTTATACAGACAGCAATGAGTGGTCGTATTTAGTAATAGATACGATAATACAAAGTGGTACCACGGAAATTCCGCCTTTGTTATCCATTGGATAGCAAGGGCGTTTTTTATATATTAACCACTTGACTACAAATGAAAGACGAGGAGAAAGATTATGAGTGGAATTATGATGATGGTAATCGCTATCGTAGTTCTGGGCGGCGCCTATCTTCTGTATGGCCGTTACCTCCAGAACAAATGGGGAATTGACCCGAAAGCCAAAACTCCGGCTTACGAAATGGAGGATGGAGTTGATTATGTACCGGCCGATACCAATGTAGTATTTGGACATCAGTTCGCATCCATTGCCGGTGCCGGCCCGATCAACGGACCAATCCAGGCTGCAATTTTTGGATGGCTTCCGGTACTTCTTTGGATCCTGATCGGTGGTGTGTTCTTTGGAGCAGTTCAGGACTTTGCATCTATGTATGCCTCTGTAAAGAACAAAGGACGTACAATCGGATACATTATTGAAGCGTACATTGGAAAACTTGGAAAAAAATTATTCCTTTTATTCTGCTGGCTGTTCTGTATTCTGGTTGTTGCGGCATTCGCAGATGTTGTAGCCGGAACCTTTAACGGATTTGCTACAAATGATGCAGGAGAAGTGACAAAGGTAGTGGCAAACGGAGCTGTTGCAACAACTTCCATGTTATTCATTTTTGAAGCAGTTGGACTTGGATTTTTCCTGAAATACACAAAGTTCAATAAATGGGTAAATACTGCTTTTGCAATTGTGCTGTTGGTTGCAGCAATTGTGCTGGGACTGCAGTTCCCAATGTATGTAAGCCTTGGAACATGGCACATTATTATCTTTGTATATATTCTGATTGCCAGTGTAGCTCCTGTATGGGCGCTGCTTCAGCCACGTGATTATCTGAACAGTTATCTTCTGATCTTCATGATCGTGGGCGCTGTTATCGGTGTATTTGCAGCAAACCCGGCATGTAACCTTCAGGCGTTTACAAGCTTTAACGTAGATGGACAGTACATGTTCCCAATCTTATTTGTAACAATTGCCTGTGGTGCAGTTTCCGGTTTTCACTCTCTGGTATCTTCCGGTACTGCTTCCAAGCAGATCAAAAATGAAAAGAACATGTTGCCGGTTTCCTTTGGTGCAATGCTTATGGAAAGTATGCTTGCAATCATCGCATTGATCGCAGTTGCATCATTTGGAAAAGGAGAGGCAGCTGCACAGGGACTTACCACCCAGCCACAGATTTTCGCAGGTGCGATTGCAAACTTCCTTTCTGTGATCGGTTTGCCTCACTCCCTTGTGTTCACTCTGATCAACCTTGCAGTATCCGCATTTGCGCTTACATCTCTTGATTCTGTAGCCAGAGTAGGACGTCTGTCCTTCCAGGAATTTTTCCTTGATTCCGACACAGATGAGAAAAATATGAGTCCATTCCAGAAAGTGGTAACAAACAAATACTTTGCAACCATCATTACACTTGTACTTGCTTACCTGCTTACAAAGGTTGGATATGCAGAAATCTGGCCACTGTTTGGTTCTGCAAACCAGCTGTTATCTGTACTGGCACTGGTAGCCTGTGCCGTATTCTTAAAGAAAACCAAGCGTCAGGGCTGGATGCTCTGGGTACCAATGGTATTTATGATGGCAGTTACCTTTACCGCACTTGGAATGACAATTGTAAAGCTTTCCAAAGCATTTGTAACAACAGGTCTGGATCTTGGAAATTCTTTACAGCTGATATTTGCAGTATTACTGTTAATACTGGGTGTGCTGGTTGCAATCCAGGGTATTAAGAAGCTTTTGGAAAAACCGGAAACTGAAAAGAAAGCAGAACGGGTATAATAAGAATAACCCCGTCACAAAATAAGTCCCCAACGCAGTACATTTTACAGACTGCGTAGGGGACTGTTTTTTTACTTATTGCCTGTTATTGATTTTTTTGTTGAAGTACAGAAAGAAAATTACATTAAGCAAAATGCCTACCAGTGTGGAGGCAGGTGCTGCCAGACCGATTTTTGTCAGGCTGGCAGCAGGCTGAATGCTCATATAATATGACATTGGAAGACGCACCAGAAGTGTCTGGAACAATCCCTGAAACATAACCCACAAGGTCTGATTATTTCCGTTAAAATAACCAACCATACTAAACATAATTGCTGTTAAAATTGTTTCAGGTGCGAAGCCCTTCAGATACTCAAAGCCTTTCTGGATAACTGCTGCATCAGTTGAGAACAGGCTGGCAAGTATATCACCCTTCAATAGAATCAGAACAAAAACCAGACATCCGAATAGCAGTCCGACTCCGATTCCGGTGAACATAGAATGCTTTGCACGCTTTGGCTTTCCTGCGCCTACGTTCTGGGAAACGAAGGATGCCATGGACTGCATCAGTGCGCTTGGAATCAGCATGGCAAAGTTTACAATTTTGCAGGCAACCCCATATCCGGAGGAGGCTTCCAGCCCCAATCTGTTTACAAATGCACAAAGTGCCAGGAAGGACATCTGGGTAAGAAATTCCTGGAGAGCCAGAGGCAGTCCGATTCCCAGAAAACGTTTACATTGGGAATTAAAACATAAGTCGGATTTTTTGATGGAAAAGGGAAGCTTCTTTTTCAGCAGGATGACGATCGCACATACTACACTGACCGCCTGTGCGAAAACGGTTGCGAGAGCTGCGCCGGCGGCATCCAGATGAAGCCCTGCAACCAGAAATAAATCTCCGAAAATATTTACAATACAGGCTACCAGAACGAATAAAAGCGGCGATTTACTGTCACCAAGCCCGCGGAAAATAGCAGAAAGCAGGTTATAGGCAACAATGAAGAAAATACCGCTTCCACAGATTCTTACATAGCTTGTGGTAAGTGAAACAGCCTCCTCAGGAGCCTGCATAAGCACGGAAATAGGGTGGGCGAAAGCAATCATTACAATAAAAAGTATGGCAGAAATGACAGCAAAAACAACTGCAGCACCGCCAATAACAGAGCCAATCCGTTCCGGCTTTTTTTCGCCAAGATAGCGGGCTATGAGGACTGTGATTCCCATAGCAAACTGTGTTACCACAAAAGTCACAAGGTTCAATACCTGACTGCCGGTAGAAACAGCAGACAGTCCGGATGTAGAGCCGAAGCGTCCAACTACCAGAAGGTCTACTGCACCATATGCTGCCTGCAGTATAAGGGCACCAAGAATCGGCAGCATAAAAAGGGCAAGCTTTTTCAGAATGCTTCCCTGTGTAAAATCATTTTTTTCATTTGTCAAGGTCAATTCTCCTTTCACACATAATCTTATAAAATTTCTCCATGGTCCGGATGGTACATAGAATGTCCTCCTCTGGAATACTGTCTACATAACCGGATAGAATAGTAAAGTACTGTTTGTTGTACTTCTCTGAAAGGGCTTTTCCGGCTTCTGTAACAGTCAGATAGGTAATCCGGCCGTCCTCTGCAGATGCAAGCTTTTTCACATAGCCTTTGGCTTCCATGTCCTTCACTGTACGGGTTACACCGGGACGTGGGAGGGAAAGAGCGTCACTTACATCGGATATCTTCACTCGAATACCCTGTTTTTCCAGTTTTTCAATGATATCCAGATATTGAATAAAAGAAGATGCAACTCCATCTGGCAGAGGCGGCAGCATATCCCGGATTCGCTTGCCCTGATAACAGGCATCCATCATCCGCTTGATAAGTTCAATGTCCATAGGTCTTTCTCCTTACAAAAAAATAATTACCACAGTTAATTAACGATGGTAATTATAATAAGAGGATAAAATTTTGTCAAGAAAAATGTGTAATTACATGCTTGGGCGAAATTTACTGGGACTCATTCCTAATCCGTGTTTTGTTTTAACTTGATTTTAAACAGTCAAACTGAATGGATAAATTCCTTCACATAAAATAGTGCAGCCCCAATCGCTGGCGTATACTGCCCATGAGTTCCCACAAGAAGCTGTTCTTTTTCCAGTTCAAAAGGAGTCATGGAATTAATCTGTTCCAACAGATAATCGGTGTCTTCTTCTGTAAAATAAGGTGCAAGATATCCACTGATAATGATGGGTGCATCAATAACCAGATTCAGGTTTTTCATTGCAAAAGCCAGATGTTTCAGATAATCCTCCCAGATTTGTATAAGCTGGGGGGATTTTTTTTCTCTTAAAAGAGGAAAAAATTCCTTTATAGTCATGCCGCTGGCCTGTTCCAAGGAGTTGGCAGAGCAATAGGTTTCCAGACAGCCCCGGTTTCCGCAGTAGCAAAGCGGTCCGTCAGGGTTGACACATATATGCTCGATTGTTCCGCTGTGCATAGAACGTCCCTGGTGAATCTGGTGATTGGTGATAATGGCACCGCCAAGATTTCGATTCAATAAAAGGACAACAGCGCTGTCAAGCTCCGGATGATTCCACAATTCCAGAAAAGCAGCTGATTTGGAGTCATGTTCCAGATGGCAGGGATAAGGCAGATGCCTGGAAAAATCCTTTAGACGCATACCGGTGTTGTTCATAATGTTTCCGTAGATAACAGTGGTATTATCCGGGGAAGTAATTCCCTGGGTAGCGATGGAAACCCCCAGAATTTTATTCTCCGGATACTGGTTTTTGTCAATAAAGTCCTTGACTTTGTCAGTGATCTGCTGGTAATACGCAGCTGTGTTTGAGTAGGTAAGCGGAATTGTATCCGTATAGACCGTGTTTCCGTACAGATCAATGGCGGTGATATGAAATATATTTTTTAATATTCCAACACCAATGGAAATTCTGAAATCCGAAACAATCTGAATGGCATTGGCCTTTCGTCCTCCGGTGGAATCAAAGTAACCATTTTTCTCAATCAGCCCTTCATTTTCCAGAAGATTTAAATTCTGGCTGACAGTAGACAGACCCATCTGCAGATCCTGAACGATCTGTAGCTTTGAGGTCAGTTTGCTCCGGTAAATGTATTGGTAAATTTTGGAACGGTTTATTTTCTTTAAAGCAATGGTGGTTAATCCTTTTTCACTCATGATGGTCTCCTGGTTATGTCTTTAGTACAACATAAGGTTAGTGACTGCTAATAAATATTCAAATAGGTAATGTTACTGTCCATTGGTAACAAAGCTTGTATTGCAGACTATGAAGTGAACAGTAATCATGTAATCTTTACTTTATCAGATAATGTTAAGTCTTACTTGCATTTTAGTATAGAACAGTTAAAAAAGCAATAAGCAGAAAATTACTGGTAAAACCATACAAAAATTAGAAATAAAAATTAGGATTTCTGTCAATGGATTTTTGAAAAGAAAAGATATATACTCAACTTACAATTAAGACATACACATAAGTTAAAACAAAAAGAAACATAAAGAACAACAAAACAGATTGGGATTGAGAATCAGATCTGTACAATAAGAAAATTAGGGAGGAACAGAACATGAAATTAACATTAAACGGAATCAAAGAGCATGAAGCATGGGAAAATGCAGGAATTCAGCTTCCAGGTTATGATGTGGAGAAAATATCTGCCAAAGCGAAAGAAGCTCCGGTATGGGTACATTTTGGAATCGGCAATATTTTCCGTGTATTTATCGGTGGTATTGCAGATGGACTTCTGGAAGACGAAATTCTGGACAGAGGAATTACCTGTGTGGAGACCTTTGACTATGATGTAGTGGATAAGATTTATGAACCATATGACAATCTTGGATTAAATGTAATCCTTCATGGAGACGGAACCCGTGAATATAAGGTTCTGGGCGCTCTGGCAGAAGCTGTAAAGGCTCAGTCTTCAGACTTGGAACAGTGGAACCGTCTGAAAGAAATTTTCACCAGCAAATCCCTTCAGATGGCATCCTTTACCATCACGGAAAAAGGATACGCATTACATAAAGCTGACGGAACCTGGTTCCCATTTGTACAGGCTGATATCCAGAATGGTCCGGACAAGGCCACAGGTGCCATGGCAGTTCTGGTGGCAATGCTTTATGAGAGATATAAAGCAGGCAAATATCCGATCGCTCTTGTATCTATGGACAATTGTTCCCAGAATGGTGCGAAGCTTCGTGAGTCTGTGCTGACCATGACAGAAGAATGGAAGAAAGCCGGATTTGTAGATGATGGATTTGTAAGCTATGTAAGTGATGAGAAAGTGGTTGCTTTCCCATGGACCATGATCGATAAGATCACACCTCGTCCCAGTGAGCAGATCGCAGCCGACCTTGAGAAGCTTGGCGTAGAAAGTATGCAGCCTGTTATCACAAGTAAGAAAACATACATTGCACCATTTGTAAATGCTGAGAAACCACAGTATCTTGTAATCGAGGACAGCTTCCCCAACGGACGTCCTGCTCTGGAAAAAGGCTTCGGCGTATACATGGCAGACAGAAATACAGTAAACCTTTCTGAACGAATGAAAGTAACGGTATGTCTGAATCCGGTCCATTCTGCAACTGGTCCTCTTGGCGTGGTTCTTGGATATGACCTTTTTGCCCATATGCTGAATACAAATGAAGACATGATGAAAATGGCACGTATGGTAGCCTATGGTGAGGGTCTTCCGGTAGTTGCTGATCCTGGAATCCTTTCTCCACAGGCATTTGTGGATGAGCTCTTTAACGATCGTTTCCCAAATGAATACCTTGGCGATACCAACCTTCGTCTTGCTGTGGATGTATCCCAGATGGTTGGAATCCGTTTTGGAGAGACTGTGAAGGCATATGTAAAGAGATTCGGGGATGCATCTAAGCTCACAGCAATTCCTCTTGGAATCGCTGGCTGGTTAAGATATATGCTGGCAGTGGATGATGCAGGAAATAAATACGAACTGGCACCAGATCCGATGAATGAGGAACTTCAGGAACAGTTAAAGGATATTGTTATTGGAAAGCCTGAGACCTTTAAGGATCAGCTGAAGCCGATCCTTTCTAACGAGCGTCTGTTCTTCACAGATCTTTACAAAGCTGGTGTGGGAGAGAAGATTGAGAACATGTTCCGGGAAATGATCGCAGGACCTGGCGCTGTGCGAGCTACCATCCATAAATATGTTGCAGCGTAATAAATTTATCTGAGATGCACTACGCTGATAAGTCCCGAATATAGGATAGTAAAAATGCGGGTGTTATTATTGGTTTAACTGTAGATTATTGAATGAGAAATTTGGGGAGGAGATACAAAATGACAGAACCGGTATTTGCGGCGGAGTCAGCCAGACTGCTGATCGCGGCAGCAGCAGGAATTATATTGCTTCTGCTTCTTATCATTAAATTTAAGATTCATCCGATTTTATCACTGCTGATCTCAGCATTGGTTATTGGACTTGGAGCCGGAATGCCGGTTCCAACTCTGGTAAGTACAGTGGAAAAAGGTGCTGGGGATACCCTTCAGGGCATTGTCCTGTTAATTGGACTTGGTTCTTTGTTTGGAGGAATCCTGGAAGTATCCGGAGGTGCACAATGTGTTGCCCAGACTTTGATCAATAAATTCGGCGAAAAAAAATCTGGAATTGCTCTGGGAATCACAGGGCTGGTAGTTGGTACAACCGTATTCTTTGAGGCTGGTGTGGTGATTCTCATTCCACTGGCATTCGGACTTGCAAAAAAGACAAAGAAATCTACTTTATATTATGTGATCCCTCTTCTGGCAGGACTGGCCACAGGCTTTGCCTTTATTCCACCATCTGCCGGCTCTGTTCTGGTGGCAAATATGCTGAACGTGGATCTGGGAGTTATGATTGCAGTAGGTGTGCCCGTTGGAATTCTGTCACTGATTTTTGCCGGTATTTTATGGTCAAAATTTATCGGCAGTAAAATTGATGCAGGGCTTCCTTCAAATATCCAGGAAGTTCGGGAAGCCGAAGAAGGTAATCTTCCGAAGTTTTCTACCGTGTTATGCATTATTCTTGTACCGTTGGTACTGATTTTGTGTAACACAGTTTCAACTTATATTCCTGGGATTGATCCAGTGAGACCAGTGCTGGAATTTCTGGGAACTCCATTTGTAGCGCTGATCATAGCAGTGCTGTGTGCCATGTACTTCCTTGGTAAAAAACAGGGATATGATGGAGAACAGTTAAAGAAAATCCTGGACCGTTCCCTGCGCCCTACAGGACAAATCCTTCTTGTAATTACTGGCGGCGGAATTATCCGCTGGGTGCTCCAGGACTGCGGTATGGGAAACATTATCGGACCAGCCCTTGAAAAAAGCGGTCTTCCATTAGTATTGGTTGCTTTTCTCATCGCAGCACTGATCCGCGCGTCTGTTGGAGCTGCTGTGGTAGCCATGACAATGGCAGCCGGAATCATGGCCGCTATGCCTGGAGTAGCAGGACTGTCACCACTTTATCTGGCGGCTATGGTCTGTGCCATCAACGGAGGCGCGACCGCTTTCAGCCATGTAAATGATTCAGGCTTCTGGCTGGTCAGCTCCCTTCTTGAGATTGATGAGAAGACGACCTTGAAATCCTGGACCATGATGGAAACTATCATTGGAATTACAGGTCTGGTCTGTGCGATTGTGCTCAGCCTGTTTGCGTAGGAGCGTGAAAGCGATGAAAATAAAAGTAATATTGGGAACTATGCAAAATGCAAGTAAATTGGTCAGTATTGCAGGATCAATTGCATATGATGTGGATTTGTGTTATGGCCGTTACATAGTAGATGCGAAATCCATGCTCGGAGTTTTAAGCCTGCCGGATTTTGCATATGGAGAATTGCAGATTCCAGTTGAAAGCGAAGTGGAAAAGAAGCAGATTTTAGAAAAGCTGGACGAAGCCGGGCTGTTATATGAGAAAAAGCAGGAGGAAAAATAATGTTAAGGGAGCAGTTAAATGGAATTCAGCATGTAGGAATTCCCACAAATGATATAGAAGCAACCATTGAATTTTATGGAAAGCTTGGATTTGAGGTCGCTTTGCAAACTGTCAATGAGGAAGCAAATGAGAAAGTTGCATTCCTCAAGCTGAATAATCTGGTAATTGAGACCTATGAGAATAAAGCCGCAAAAATGGAATCAGGTGCTATTGATCACGTCGCAATTGATGTAAAAGATATCGAAAAAGTATATGAATTGATCAATCAGGCGGATCTGAATACCACCAGGGATACAATCCATTTTTTACCATTCTGGGAAAATGGTGTCAGATTTTTTACAATTGAGGGGCCGAATAAGGAAAAGATAGAGTTCAGCCAGTATCTGTGATTCCCTAGCGGGAACATCAATTACCCATCCGTAAATCAAAATGCCATCACACTTGGAGTATCCGGTGTGATGGCATTTTGAAATTGCACCTTTTCCCCGGGGAACAGAAGCCTTGTCAAGAAGTGCGAATACTTTAGTGAGTTCGGAACCTGGATTAGAGGTTTTTTTGATTTCCAAAGGATTCAGTATCCCATCATGTTCCAGAACAATGTCAATTTCTCTGGCATCTTTATCACGGTAGTAATATATATGGTTCTTGTCCACAGTTCAAATAGATTTTTGCAATTCTACAGAAAAAACGGCTGATTTTATATTATATGCAAGATTAGCCGAAACATTCTTTCGAAAATAGAAGTGGAAATGTTAATCATATTAGTTATTGACGAAAAGCATAGCTGAATATATTATGAAAATAATGATGAAATATGTGATTTTACAGATGAAGTGGGACAAAAGTTATGATTGACGATCCTTTTTCAGATTTACTGAAAACAAACAAGCGCAAAGAAAATATTTCCAAATTAAACGATGATCTTGCCTATGAGATTCTTTCCGTGGTGGAGGAAATTCCGGCGGGGAGAGTGGCAACCTATGGACAGATCGCAAAGCTGATCGGGCGGGAGAAGAATTCCAGATTGGTGGCGAGAGTGCTGTCTCATGTAGGAAATTATGGGGAGTTTCCATGTTATCGGGTGGTGAATCATATGGGAAGACTGGCGCCTGGTTGGGCGGAGCAGGAGTGGCTGCTGAAAGGGGAAGGAGTTACTCTGAAAGAAAATGGTTGTGTAGATTTGAAGAAATATTTGTGGGAATGTTGATTTTAGAAAGGGTGTATAGCGATAAAGAAAAATCTAAAACGAATAAGGAATATACTTCTATGGTTTCTGCTTATCGTAGTGCTGGTAAATGTTTTTGCACCGCTGTATTGCAGGAAGCCAGATGAAAAATTTGCGGAAATGCTGAAACAGACAGAATTTACTTCCGATACGCCAGGGGGCGAACGGATCCGCTGTATTGATGACAATGAAGAGGCTCTTTTGTGGAGACTGCGGATGATTGGAGCAGCGAAGAAGAGTATTGTGCTGGCAACCTTTGATCTGCGGGCGGATGAAAGCGGAACGGATCTTCTTGCGGCGCTGAATCACGCTGCTGAAAAAGGGGTGGAAATCAAGCTCTTAATTGACGGAATTTACCAGCAGCTGTTCCTGAATGGAAGCAAGGAATTTCAGGCACTTGCGGCGAGGGAAAACGTGGAGGTAGGTGTTTACAACCCGGTGAGCCCGGTTGGCATATTTAAGCTCAATTACCGTATGCACGATAAATATGTGATTGTGGATGACAAAATGTATCTGCTGGGTGGCCGCAACAGCAATGATATTTTCCTTGGAGATTATACCACGGATGTCAATGTGGATCGGGATATTCTGGTATGCGATACAACAAATGGCAAGGGTGAATCCCTGCAGGAACTGGAAGCATATTTTCAGCAGATTTGGAATGAAGATTGCGTGAAAATAAAGGGTGGAAGAAAAAAGAATAGTTCGGAAATTTCTGTGTCAGAAGAAGCGGCAGACGACAGTGAGGGTACAGAAAGTAATTTGAAAAATCCTGATATTGTGAATGGAAAATCGAATGCTGAAAATGAGATAACAGACGAGACACAGGAAAGGCTTTCAAAGTACGAAAAACAATACCAGTCTTTAGAAATGCGTTACGCTTCCCTGAAAGAAAAATACACCGATATTGAAGATTACAGCTCCTGGCAGGAGGATACCATTCCGGCGAATAAAATTACGCTTGTTAACAACGGAACCCATGCAGGCCCCAAAACGCCCCTGGTACTTCAGACAATCCGCTATCTGGCGAAGAACGCAGACAATGTAACGATCCAGACCCCATATGTGATCTGCAACGGATACATGTACGACACTTTAAATGAGATCGCGTCCCATGCCCAGTTAAAGATCATTCTTAACGCAGTAGAGAAAGGTTCCAATCCCTGGGGCTGCACCGACTACCTGAATCAGAAAAAGAAAATCCTGAATACCGGTGCCGATGTATATGAGTTGATGAACGAGGTTCCAGTTCACACCAAAGCAGTCCTGCTTGACGACCGACTCTCTGTCGTCGGATCCTATAACCTGGACATGAGAAGTACTTATCTGGATACGGAATTAATGCTTGTTATCGACAGCAAAGAACTGAATCAGCAGATTCAGTCCACGGAAGGTACTTACATAGAAAAAAGTAAAGAAGTTCTGTCAAACGGACAGGAGACAGAAGGGGTACAGTATGAAACGAAAGTGCTGAACTGGCAGAAAAAACTTTTCTATGGAGTGCTGCGGATTATAATCAGACCATTGCGCCAGCTGTTATAAGTATTATATTTCTTGAAGTAAAAACGGTGAAATACAGCAAAGAAGTTACTATTGTTATAAAAAAAACAATACAAGAAAAAGGACTTAAGGGGCGTAACTGTCATATAAAAACTATAATAGTACGATTAAAATCTGTTAATATCTTCACTTGCTGTTCCTTGAATCCACATAAAACCACACAGGTTTTTCCAGTATTGTAAAGAAACGGAAAGAAAAAGGAAAAAAGCCAGTGAAAAATCAAATAAATAGTAAATTAGGAATTGATTTTTTTTATAAAAGCAGTTAGAATGACCTGTGGGAACAAAAATAGTTCCCCCAAATTAGAAAATAAAGGCAGGTGAACAGAATGGATAGTTGCGATTCTCATGGGCGAAGTAGTTGCATAGGATGGAAAAACGAAATGACAGATGAGCATCGCGCACATTCTGTTCTTCTTTTCATGTAAAAGGCGCATTGCGCTTAAGAACACTGTTTCATTTCTTTTTTCTATCCTATGAGTTCTTCAGAAGAATCCAATATTCCCTAGAACCTGTTTGAAAAAGCATTCCCGCAATCTGCACGCTCCACTTTGCAGTATATTTTACCCGAATTCGGTTGCCGTAGCTCGCTATGGTGTTCTCATCCGGGCAAAATCTCCCACAAATGTGACGTACATCTTGCAGAAAACCTTTTTCAAACACGCTCAAAGAACAGAAAAGCTACACGCTAGAATTCTGTTTAAATACGGATTTTACTGTCCGTAAAAACGGACTTTGTATAAGTCTGTCAAAAATACATAAGATAAACACCTGGAAATGGTGAACTGTCTTATTGTCAGATTGGAGAAAGTAGGATGGAGAAAAGAGTGCAGGACTACACCCAGGACATTCTGGCTGTAGTAAGAAGTAATACCTCTCCGGCAGCTATGAGCGATAAGCTGGGAGATTTTCATGCCAATGACATTGCAGATGCAATGCCGAGGCTGACTGTTCAGGAACGCTGCAAACTGTACCGTATTCTGGAACTGGATATGCTGTCCGATATTTTTGAGTATACGGACTCAGATAATGCAGCAGAATATGTGAAAGAGATGGATGTAAAAAAAGGTGCAGCTATTCTTTCACGCATGGAGACTGATGCCCTTGTAGAGGTTCTTCATAAGATTGATAAAGCCAAAAAGAAATTGCTGTTCGAATTAATGGATGATGATGTCCGCCACGATATTGAGATGATCGCTTCCTTTGATGAGGATGAAATCGGCAGCCGTATGACGACTAACTGCATTATCATTCGTGAGAACCTGACTGTGAAGCAGGCTATGAACAGCCTTGTAGAGCAGGCTGCTAAGAACGATAATATTTCCACAATCTTTGTGGTAACCGAGTCGCAGAAATTTTACGGAGCCATTGATCTGAAAGACCTGATCATTGCAAGACAGGATAAATCCCTGGAAGATCTGGTGGCAACCTCTTACCCATATGTATATGCTGAAGAGGATATTGACGACTGTATCGAAGAACTGAAAGCGTATTCCGAGGATTCCATCCCCGTGCTGGATAATGACAACCGCTTTTTAGGTGTTATCACATCTTCCAATATCATCGACTTGGTTGATGATGAAATGGGAGAGGATTACGCCATGCTGGCAGGTCTTACCGCAGAGGAGGATCTGAAGGAGCCGCTGAAAGAGAGTATGAAGAAACGTATGCCATGGCTGATCGTTCTTCTTGGTCTTGGAATGGTTGTATCCTCTGTAGTAGGTGTCTTTGAGAACGTAGTAACCCAGCTTCCCATCATCATGGCCTTCCAGTCCCTTATATTGGACATGGCAGGAAACGTTGGTACACAGTCTCTGGCTGTTACCATCCGTGTCCTGATGGATGAGTCCCTCACCGGCAAGCAGAAGCTGGAACTTGTATTTAAAGAAATGCGGATTGGTCTTTGCAATGGTGCGTTGCTTGGTATACTGTCCTTTGTACTCATTGGACTTTACATTTACTTATTTAAAGGAAAGACTTTGGTATTTGCATACGCCGTATCCGGTTGCATCGGAGTCGCCCTGCTCCTTGCAATGCTGATCTCCAGTGCCGTAGGTACCTGTATCCCTCTGTTTTTCAAAAAAGTAGGTGTAGACCCCGCCGTAGCCTCTGGTCCATTGATCACCACCGTCAACGACCTTGTTGCTGTTGTGACATATTATGGACTTGGATGGGTATTCCTCATCGGAATACTGCATCTGGCAGGTTAATAAGATTGTATATTGAAAGCTCTTTGGGAAGTTAATAAAAATTCCTAGGGGGCTTTTCTTATTGCTATTTAATTGGTTGGTCGTTATCCCGGACGCGATTTCACAATGTATATTTACCGCCGCGCGTCGCAACGTTCCGGCAAGCTAATGACTAACCTTTTACTGCACAAGTCAAAAAGTGCGTTCAAGTGTTTTTTAGAGAAACAAAAAATGAAACGAATCGACTTTGAAATAGGAATCTGCTTCCCGCTGATCCTAGACTCACTATTCATTTTTGTGTTTGGATTTGGTATCCGGGGAGCTGCCATTGCAACTGTAATCTCCCAGTTTTTATCCGCAGCCTATGTACTTCTTTTCCTTGAGAAAAAGGCAGAAATGAAGGCACGGCTCCTGAAGAAAAAAGAACTTTCAGGATGCATGGAGAATGCAAAAAATATTATCAGCCTGGGTACTGCAGGCGTTATCATGCTGCTGACGGTGCTGCCAGAGCTGAAAAGAATGGAAAATTAAAACAACCGATTTTTGGCCTCCTGTTTTCGATAAGCAGAAGGCGTCATCCCAGTATGTTTTTTAAACTGGCGGATATAATGTTCTGTGGTATCATATCCGATTGCTTCCGCAATATTTGCCACAGTCATAGTTGTATTCGCCAGGAAATCCTGGGACCGTTCGATTCGAACGGTACGGACCACTTCTGTATAGGTCATTCCCATCAGATCTTTAATTAAACGGGAAGTGTATTCATTGGAATAATGAAAACGCTTTGCCACAGTCGAAAGTGTCACATCTCTGTAATTATCCTGGATATACTGAATAATCGCATAACGCTGCACATCAATCTTGCTGTTGAAAAGAGGCATCTGCACAGATTCCGAGTAATTTCGTACCAATAGATAGAAATCCAGAAGCAGTACATTGGTAATGCACTGATAAGAGTATTCCTGTTTATTCATACTTTCCCATAACATCCAGCAAAAAGATTCCCGGATGTAAGAATCCATTCCTGAATGAAAAAGAATATAATCATTTGCTCTTTTTGCATAAATATTATTCAAAAAGAAAGAAGAGAGCTTATTTGGCGTATTCAAAAAATTATAAAACATACTATGCAGAGTGTTGCGGCGGAGCATGATGTTGATAATAATACTATCATCATAAACAGAAATAGAGTGCTCTACAGAAGGGGGGATTACGCAGAAATCTCCTGTTTTCATGGAAATGGTCTGTCCGGAAATCTCCTGTGTACACTTCCCGTCGTAAACATATACCAGCTCAAAAAATGTGTGGGAGTGAATCAGCGCCGGGCTATAGCGGTTATGCTTCTGTACCACAATGCTATCTTTGTCCGCCATATCAAAAAAGAAAGAGTCTTTAAATTCCGGTGGAATGGTTTCTTTCACTTCCGGAATCAGTAAGTGGCGGCGGATCACCTCCTGAATATCCTGTTTTGCGATATAAGCATAAATCTGCCCGGCTTCCCGGGCTTCATACTGTTCTTTATAAAACAATTCTTCATCATTAAACTGATAAATCTGATGTCTCAGTTCTTCAACATCCATAAAAATCCCCCTTTTACAAAATCTATTCACACAATCCAAAATATTAAAATAAAGCTATTTATATGATGTATTTTAACATCTTAGATCAAATACATCAATAAAACTGAGCTAAATTGTGAATTTGAAATTTTAGGGGGAAGAATATAATAATCTCATAAACAGTTTTCAAGTGAACGGAGGGTAAACATGAGTGAACCGATTCTTGAAATGAAAAATATTTCCAAGAATTTTGGAAGCGTAATAGCACTGAAAAATGTAGATCTGGAGGTATATCCAGGGGAAATAAGAGGTTTGATCGGTGAAAATGGTTCTGGAAAGTCTACCATATCTTCTATTGCAGCTGGCATGCAGAAAGCCACCAGTGGAAGAATGACTTTCAAAAAGCAGAGCTGGGAACCAGCGAGTATGATAGATGCGCTACAAAATGGAATCGGAATGGTTGTGCAGGAGAGCGGAACCATTTCGGGGGTAACCGTTGCAGAAAATATTTTTCTGGCAGAGCTTTCCCAGTTTCGGAACAAGCTGGGGATGATCAATAAAAAGGCAATGAACCAGAAAGCGACAGAGGCAATGAGAGCCATTGGAGTAGAACATGTAATCGGCGATATGCCTATTGATTCACTGGATTTTCAGACCAGAAAGCTGGTAGAAATCGCTAAGGTTATGCTGAAAAATCCAGACATTCTGGTAATTGATGAGACAAGCACAGCACTTTCACAGGATGGACGTGAGATCATGTATTCCTTGATCCGAAAGCTGCGGGACAGTGGAAAAGCAATAATCTTTATTTCCCATGACCTGGAAGAGATTATGGAAGTTTGTGATACACTCACTGTTCTCCGTGATGGAAACCTGATCCGTACGTTTAAAAAAGAAGAATTCAATGCGGATGAAATCCGTACAAGTATGATCGGCCGCGAGCTTCAGGGAGATTATTACAGAAGTGATTTTACCCCAAACAGCCAGAAAGAAGCTGCCATAACAGCCACTAATCTGAAGTACAAAGAGGAGTTAAAATCTGTAAGCATTACTTTGAAAAAAGGCGAAATCTTAGGCATTGGCGGACTTGCCGCCTGCGGAATGCACACTTTGGGAAAAGCCATGTTCGGCGCACTTGCCCTGGAAGAGGGAGAAGTAACCACTTACGATGGAACGAAGATCAACAGTCCCCACATCGCAGTTGCAAACAAGATTGGTTATGTGTCAAAGGACAGGGATGTGGAATCCCTTTGTCTGTCCGCAAGTATCCAGGACAACATTGCAGTTGGCGGAATGGAAAAATATGCCGTAAACGGATTCCTTATAACAAATAAAAAGGAAAAAGAATATGTGGCAAAACAGATAAAAGATCTTTCTATTAAATGTTCTGATGGCGACCAGCTGACAAGCCAGCTGTCCGGCGGAAATAAGCAGAAGGTTGTATTTGGAAAATGGATCGGCTGTGGAAGTGAGATCCTGATCCTGGATTGCCCCACCAGAGGTGTTGACATTGGCGTCAAACAGTCCATGTATCAGCTGATGATGGAGCTGAAAAAAGAGGGAAAAGCAATCCTGCTGATCAGCGAGGAGCTTCCGGAACTGCTGGGAATGAGCGACAGGCTTCTGATTATGAAAGACGGAAGCATTACCGGTGAATTTATGCGAAGTGAAAGCCTGACAGACGCAGATGTAATTGGATATATGATTTAAGGGGGAACATCAGATTATGAAAAATAATATGAATAAATATAAAGCAGCCCAAACTGCGATAAAGGTTCTTCCATTTGCGGCTCTGGTGCTTTTATTCGGAATCTTCCTGGCAGTAGTCAGTGCAAAAGGCTATCGGCTGGATATGTATCTGCAGATTGTTTTTAACGAAGGTGTTGTGTTGGCGGTGGTTGCTACAGGAGCAATTTTCATTTACACATTGGGAACTTTTGATATCAGTCTTGGCGCTGCAACCTTGTTTTCTGCAACCATGGGTGTGGTTACTTACAATACTACACAGAATGTGGTGTTAATGATCCTGGCAATCTTTGTAAGCGGAGTTGCATGTTCCCTTGTAAATTCCCTGCTGGCTTCGGTATTTCATATTCCAGCATTTGTTACTACAGTTGCCATGATGTCTGTGCTTTCTGCGATTGCCTCACAGATCATTACCACAAAGGGTGGTGCACTTGGCGGGATCAGTATTCCGGGAGTAGTGGTAAAGCCGTTTGACAATATAGTTTTTAAAATCGTAGTATTGGCAGTCTTCTTTATTATCAGTTATTTTGTTTTCAATCTTACAAAAGTGGGAAGAAGGCAGAAATTTATCGGAGGAAATCCGGTGTGCGCAGCTCTTACCGGAATTGAATCCAACAAATATACCATTATTGCTTTCGTAATGGCAGGCCTGGGCGTAGGGCTTGGAGCGTTTCTTACTCTGGTTTATACACCATCTGTAACAACCACTACGGCCTCCAGCATTGGTATGAATATTTTTATTGCAATTGTATTTGGCGGAATGCCTATTTCAGGCGGAGCACGTTCCAGAATTTATGCGGCACTGGTTGGCGGTTTTTCCTTTATCCTGCTCAATGACATTCTGGAGCTGGTGATTGACGGAAGTGCGGCTTATGGAATCACCCAGGTGATCAGTGCAGTATTTTTCCTGATCGTTGTATATGTAACAAGCATGAATTATAAGACAAATATACTTCCAAGATAATGGAGAATAAGAAATAACTGTCCGATATATGGGATTTTTAATGGTGAATTAGCGTATAACGCTGCAAATAAAAAGGAGGAAATTCTAATGAAACGAACAATGAAAAAAATGGTAAGCATGGCATTAACAGGAACTATGGCTGTAGCAGTTCTTGCAGGAGCAGGAACAAGTGAAGTAAAGGCTGCTGACAAGGCAAAGATTGGTGTGCTGGTTGCAGACGTAAGTGGCGAGGAAGCACAGGGCTTCCGTTCTTATTATGAGAATTATATCGCTGGTAACTATGACGTAGAATTTAACTACACAGATGCGCTGCAAAGTGCAGAAGATGAGAAAACAGCAATTGAGAAGTTTGCTTCCCAGGGGTGTCAGGCAATCATCTCTTTTTCCAGCAACGATCGTGTACAGCAGATTGAGACTTGTGAAAAATACGGAGTTTACTATGCGGTAGCTTCCGGTGTGCTGGATGACGCACAGTATGAAACTTACAAAACTTATGAATATTTTGCTGGTCAGGTAGGACCTGGAAATGATACAGAGTTTGAAGCTGGAAAAGATATGGGAGCTTACTACAAAGAGCAGGGTGTTTCCAAAGTAGCAATCTATGGAGCTTTTATTCCGAACCCAATGCATGTTTACCGTGTTGCTGGTGTCCTTAACGGACTGGGTTGCACCTATGGCGGAGAAAGCGATATGAACGCTATCGCTGGACAGATTTTCCAGGATCAGACAGTTGATTTATCTAAAGTAGAAGGCGATGTAGAGGTTGTTTCCTATCTTCAGGGATATGGTGACACCACAACGGATGAGTTAAACGCAGCAATCCAGAAAACACCGGATGCATTTATTTCCGTAGGTATGGCAACCACATTCTTTGCACAGTCCTTAAGTGAGGCAGGAATCTCCTTCTCAGATATTGATTCCTTTACTGAGACAAACGGAAATTCTATGAAAAATGGTACCCTTACTTATCTTGCTGGAAAATATTCTTCTTCTATCGGACCAGTTTTTGCACTGGTAATGAATGCAATCAATGGAAATGTGATCAGAGACGAGGACGGAAACGCTCCATCTATCAGCCAGGGATATCTGGTAGCAACTGACAGCGACACATTTGATAAATACTCTGTTTCTGACAGTGGTGATGCACCAATCTATGACAAAGAAACTCTGGACAGTATTATTGGCGATAACGTTACATTTGAGGATGTAAAAACATTAGTAGAATCTAAGTAATTGTTTTGCAGGTAACTGTGAAGACATTAAACAGTTACGAATTTAAATAACTGGAAATTAATTTATGAAAGCTCTGACCGATAACCCTGGATGCCCATATCCAGGAAATCGGACAGGCTGGATGGAGGCTGGAATTTATGAGCACCCCTAAGAAAATAGCGGGAACATTTACGATCCCTGTACTGACCTTACTTATTTTGGAAGTGATCTGTCTGTCACATGGAGAAAACATCATAACAAATCAGAAGGGCTTTGATAATTTTGTGGTCTATACTGCAATTGTTATGATTACAACAATTGCCCTGTCCATTAACCTGAACAGTGGAAGATTTGATTTTTCACTTGGAGCCATGGCTTCTCTGTCTGCTGTAGTGGGAGCGAAGATAAGCTATGCAGTATTAGGCGGCGGCTCAGGAAGTGCAGCACTTATGCTGGTAATCACTATTGCGGCCGGCGCTGTGCTGGGAATGGTATCTGGTCTTATTTATGTGACTCTCAGGATTCCGCCCATCATAACATCTTTGGGTGTAACCCTGATCTATGAAGGTGTTTTGTACACCATTACAAGCGGAAAATATGTAATGACAGAGGTACAGAATTCTTCCATGTCAGGCTTTGTAGGAACCTGGATTTATGCGGCGATTATTATTGCTGTGGTACTGGTCCTTTCCATTCTTCTGTTTGATTATACAAGGTTTGGTTATGACTATAATGCATTGAAAAATGGGCAGAAGGTAGCAGTAAATACAGGAATCAAAGAGATTCCAAATGCCATTGGCTGTTATGGGATCTGCGGTGCGCTGATGGGAATTGTTGGATTTTTGAATGCGGCAAGAAGTACGACCATCAATGGAGGCCAGCTGAACTTTGGCTCTATTTCCATTATGTTTACAGCATTTTTGCCAATGTTTATTGGTTCTTACATAAGCAGGTATAGCAATGAGAAACTTGGATTTTTGCTGGCTGCGGTTTGCATGTCTTTGCTGAATTCCACATTTGCAGTTCTCTCAAATGTGGTGACCGCTTCCATGCAGTCTATTATCAATGCAGTATTGCTGATGGCATTCCTGATTTATCTGAATAATGAAAAATTACTGGTAAGAATTTTCACGGGAAAAATCAGACAATAACTTGAGCCTGTTTGAAAAATCATTCCTGCAATCTGCACGCCCCACTTTGCGGTATATTTCACCCGAATTCGGTTGTCGTAGCCCGCTACGACGCCCTCATCCGGGCAAAATCTCCCACAAATTGTGACGCACATCTTGCAGAAAGCCTTTTTCAAACACGCTCTGAGATTGCAGCGGCCCTGCCGGAAAACTCCGTAGGGTCGCATTTTTATAACAATTTTGACAAAATTCTATGTGACAAGAGGTTTTTATGGCTGAAATGAAAAATCAGAAATTGTTGAATAAAGCATTAAATCTGCTTCCGGATCTGGTTGAGACAAAAGTAGATGCAGTGCAGACAGTAGAACTTTATAAAAATGATAACAGTATTGTCATTGAGCAGGCAGTTGATTACAGAAAGAGAGTTTTGAAAAAGGGAAGCCGGGTATGCCTGGATTTTGGAAATCATCAGGTTGGGTATCTGACTTTAAATCTGAATTACAGGGGGAGTCATCCAGACGCGCCTGTGTGGCTGAAGCTTCACTTTGCAGAAAATGCGACGGAGCTTTTTGAAGATGGAAAAAGCTATCAGGGCTGGATCTGTTCTTCTTGGATCGAAGAGGAACAGCTCCATGTGGATGTGGTTCCTTCCCAGCTGCGCCTGCCAAGGAGATATGCGTTCAGGTATGTGATGATCGAGGTTCTGGATATTAGTTCCAAGTTTGATCTTGTTGTGGAAGATGCTTTTTGTACCGCTGTTTCTTCTGCGAAAGACCAGGAGCTTTCCGCATTTAAGGCGCAGAATCATAAGCTGGCAAAAATGGATCAGATCGCATGCAGAACCCTTCACAATTGTATGCAGCAGGTGTTTGAGGACGGTCCGAAGAGAGACCGCAGACTGTGGATGGGAGATCTTCGTATCCAGGCACTGACCAATTATGAAACTTATAACAATAATGATATGGTGAAAGCCTGCCTGTATCTGTTTGCAGCACTTCCTATGGAAAAAGGAAGGATGGGGGCGTGCTTGTTTCTTTCCCCGGAACCGGAAGTGGATGATACCCAGATGTTTGATTATTCCCTGTTTTTCATAAACACACTTTGGGACTATTACGAAGCTACAAAGGATAAGGAAACTTTGCAGGAGTTATGGCCTGTAGCATTAAGACAGATCGAACTGGCAGAAGAGCAGCTGGATGAGAAAATGTTGGTAGGAGATTCAGATGTGCTGGGCTGGTGCTTTGTGGATTGGAATCTGAATCTGAATAAACAGGCGTCTGCCCAGGGGATTTTTCTTTATGCGCTTAGTGCAGCTATCCGGATTGCCCAGGTGCTAGGAGATGTTATGACGGAGGAAAAACTGGCGGAGCTTTACTGTGAGTGCAGAAATGCGGCGAATTTATATCTCTGGGATGGAGAAAAACAATGCTACATCAGTGGAAAAGAAAGACAGGTTTCAGTTGCTTCCCAGGTGTGGATGATTTTGGGAGAGGCGATTGAAGACCAGGCAGCAGTAAATCTTCTGCGCAGGGTGGAGACCATTTCGGAAGCTGAAAAAATGGTGACGCCATACATGTATCACAATTATATTGCGGCGCTGCTTCTTGTGGGGGAGAAAAAAATGGCTCTGCAGAAAATGGAAGCATACTGGGGCGGCATGACCGATCTGGGAGCGGATACATTCTGGGAATTATATAATCCGGAAAACCCTTCAGAATCACCATATGGCGGCACCATCGTGAACAGCTACTGCCATGCCTGGAGCTGTGGCCCGGCGTATTTTCTTAGAAAGTATTTTACAGCAGACGGCTCATTGAAAGGGGAAAAATAATGACAGAGATCGATATGAAAGGAAATCCTTTTTTTCTGGATGAAGAAGGAGAAAATTGGGTTCTGGATACCTGGAAAAATATGAGTCTGGAGCAGAAATGCGGACAGGTATTTTGCCCCATGGGGTTCAACGGAGAGGAAGAAACGCTGAAGCATTTTACCCAGGATATTCAGGTGGGTGGTCTGATGTATCGTGCAGACAGCGCGGAAAATATTCAGGATATTTATAGAAAGCTGCAGGCGTTTTCCAATATTCCGCTGCTACTTGCGGCTAATACGGAAGCAGGCGGAGACGGACTTGCCTATGAGGGAACTTCCTTCGGAAAACCTATGGCAGTGGCGGCTACAGATGATCCGGAAAATGGATACCGAATGGGATATACCGCCTGCAAAGAGGGTGCAGCTTTGGGGCTGAACTGGTCTTTTGCGCCTATTGTGGATATTAATTATGATTTTCACAATCCCATTACCAATGTAAGAACTTTTGGAAGTGATCCAAAGAAGGTGCTGGATTTTGCCCTGGAATATATGAAGGGAGCAGATGAATGCGGTGTGGCTGTTGCTATCAAACATTTTCCAGGAGATGGGGTGGATGAAAGAGATCAGCATATTCTTACAAGTGTTAATTCTTTTTCTACAGAAAAATGGGATGAAACCTATGGATATGTTTATGGGAATCTGATAAAGAAAGGTGCGAAGACCGTGATGGTAGGGCATATTGCCCAGCCTGCTTATGTGAAGGCGCTCAATCCCCAGGCAACCAGGGAAGAGATGCTGCGTCCGGCTTCTTTATCCAAGGAGCTTCTTACTGGGCTTCTCAGAGGAAAGCTGGGATTTAACGGGCTGATCAGCACAGACGCAACACCTATGGTTGGGTTTACCGCAGCTATGAAGCGCAGCGAGGCGATTGTTCAGGCAATCAATGCAGGCTGTGACATGATTTTGTTCAACAAAAGTCTGGAAGAGGATTTTGGATATCTTCTGGCTGGTGCGAAAACTAGAAATTTGAGCATGGATAGACTGGATGAGGCAGTTCTCAGAATTCTGGCCACAAAAGCGTCACTGGGGCTTCATAAGAAGAAAGCGGAGGGCACTCTGGTTCCAGAAAAAGAGGCGTTGGAAATTGTGGGCTGTGAGAAGCACAAAAGCTGGGCGAAAAAGGTGGCAGACCAGGCAATAACTCTGGTAAGGGATGAGCAGGAACTGCTTCCAATTTCCCCTAAGAAATACAAGCGGGTTTATCTGAATGTAATCCAGAAAGATCTGGATCCAGAGAATGCTTTTGTGCAGTCATGGAAAGAGAAGTTTGAGCAGGAAGGCTTCCAGGTGACGGTCCGTGACCGCCGGGTATCTATCTCTATGGAAGATTTCGTGAATCCGGCAGGTATGACACCGGAAAAAGGAAAACTGATGCACGAAATGTACCGAAGTGTGGAGGAGATGAAGCAGGACTACGACTTGTATGTTTATATCTGTAACATGGAAAATGCTTCCAATAATACCACTCTTCGCTTGAATTGGAATGTGTGCTTCGGGCTTGGAGATGATGCACCCTGGTTTGCTCCGGAGATTCCGGCGCTGATGATTTCTACAGCTTATCCATTCCATCTGTTTGATGCACCGATGGTGAAAACTTACATTAATACATACAGTGGGAACCCGGAATTTATTCAGGCAGCAATGGATAAGATTATGGGACGCTCGGAATTTACAGGGGTAAGTCCGGCGGATCCTTTGTGTGGGAAAAATTATATTTAAGATGATTGCTGGCAGGTTTATTTGCAGTTGTTAACGGAATGGAGAAATATATGAAAGCTTTTATATTTGATTTAGATGGTGTTATTGTTTTCACTGACAAATTTCACTATCAGGCGTGGAAAAAGATGGCGGATGAAATGGGAATTTATTTTGATGAGACCATAAATAACCGTCTTCGCGGTGTGAGCAGATCGGAGAGCCTGGAAATTATTCTGGAGAGATATGAAGGACCGGCTCTTTCCAAGGAGAAAAAAGCAGAACTGATGGAGAGTAAGAACAATACTTACAGAGAGCTTCTGGCATCCATGACACCGGCTGATGTGACGGAAGATGTAAGAAGAACTCTTGCGGAATTACATAACAGGGGGTATAAGCTGGCACTTGGCTCTTCCAGTAAGAACGCAAAATTTATCCTGGAAAAGGTTCAACTGTTGGATGCATTTGATGCGATCTCCGATGGAACGAATATTACCAAGTCCAAACCGGATCCGGAAGTATTTTTGAGAGCAGCAGAGTTCCTTGGAGAAAAGCCTGAGGATTGTTATGTGGTGGAAGATGCTTATGCTGGAATTGACGCAGCGAAGAGCGCGGGAATGCAGGCTGTGGGAATTGGGATTGCAGCTGGATATGCGGCTGCTGATGTGAAGATTCAGAGTTTTGGAGAGCTCCTGACACTGGGAGCCTGAAAATGAATGAGAAAACCTCCAATTTTGGAAATGCTGATGTTTCCATAATTGGAGGTTTTTTGCTAAACCGCGTTTCCCAGTTTTTGAAAAAAAGCTGGTTTTTCCCACTTTTCGTCTATGATATTTGCAGAACAGGTGAAAAAACAATTATTGTCTTTGATTGGTGAAATGGCTACCGTTCCATGGCTGTTTTCCAAAAATACTTCTTTTGGAAACTTGGGCATTTTTGTTTCATGAATTCAATGCTTCTTTTACTCTTGAGAAAAAATACAATGGCTATCAATTATTAGTTTGTGATGGCTCAGATTTAAACATCGCTTGCAATCCCGAAGACAAAGATACCTAATTTGACAAACTCCAAGGAAAAAAGTAAAATACTAATAACTATGCAGAAACATGCATACTACAGATTTTTTCAAAAAGAAATTATAATAAAAATACGAAGAAGCGAGGATGGACCGAAATGAATACATGGGAAGCAAACATTCGTAAAGTAGTACCTTATACACCCGGCGAGCAGCCCAATCAGCCGGACATGATCAAGCTGAACACAAACGAGAACCCATATCCCCCTGCACCAGGCGTGGAGAAAGCATTACACGGGATTCAGCCAGATACCCTCCGCCTTTATCCGGACCCTACAGCTGGCGACCTGGTACACGCAATTGCCTGTAACTATGGGCTGAAAGACGAACAGGTTTTTGTAGGTGTTGGCTCAGATGATGTACTTGCCATGAGCTTCCTCACCTTCTTTAACTCAGATAAACCGATCCTTTTTCCAGATATCACCTATTCTTTCTATGACGTATGGGCGGATCTTTTCAGAATCCCATATGAATGTAAAGCTCTTGATGAGAACTTCTGTATCCGCAAAGAAGATTACTTCGGAGAAAACGGCGGAATTATTTTTCCGAACCCCAATGCACCTACAGGAGTGGAGCTGCCCCTCAGTGACATCGAGGAGATTCTCTTACACAACCGGGACGTCATTGTGATCGTAGATGAAGCATATGTAGATTTTGGAGCGAAATCAGCACTGGAGCTTATAGAGAAATATGACAATCTCCTGGTAGTCCAGACCTTCTCCAAATCCCGTTCCATGGCTGGAATGCGTATCGGCTTTGCATGCGGCAATCCACAGCTGATCAGATTTCTGAACGATGTAAAATATTCCTTCAATTCCTACACTATGGATCGTACCACTCTTGTAACCGGTGTGGCAGCTATCCAGGACAAGGCATATTTTACAGAAACCTGTGAGAAGATCATTGCTACCAGAGAATGGGCGAAGAAAGAACTGGCTGCTCTTGGTTTCACATTCCCGGATTCTAAGACCAACTTTATCTTTGCTTCTCACAAAAGCTGTCCGGCCAAAGAAATTTTTGAGGCCCTTCGTCAGGAGCATATTTATGTAAGATACTTCCCGAAGCCGAGGATTGACAATCATTTGCGGATCACTGTAGGGACTCAGGAAGAAATGGAGAAATTAATACATTTTCTGGAAAAATATCTAAAAAATCATAAATAAGTGAAAAATATCTGTTTGAACGAAAATTCTGTTCTGTTGATTTTTTAAATACACTCTGGAGCCTGTGTGAAAAATACTTCGGAACAGGAAGCTCAGAACGACAGGAGTAAATATGAAATATAAGAAATTATTGAAAAAAGCAGCTGTAAGTCTGTTACTTGCCCAGTCCCTGATTTTTACAGGCTTGCCCATTCAGGCAGCAGATATTGCCGGGCAGGGTATGGTCTGGACAGAAAGTGCGGAAATGGAAAATGCAGGAGACACTGTATCCGCTGTGTCGTCTGATAAGATGGCTGCGGAAGAGTCTTATGTGCAGGATGATTTTTCAGCAGGTGATGATCTGTCAGGGAGCGAAAGCACTTTAGATGATGCCGGTCAGGCTGGCAATGGAAGTACGGAAAACGATGCCAGCTTCACAGGCATGACAGATGGAAATCCCTCCCAATCGGAAGACCTGTCAGACGGTTTCTCAGATGGAGGTACAGATGAACTTCAGGAACAATCTTCAGGTTTTGGAAGCATGGATCCGGATTCTGCCGAAGAAGAGAAAAGTGAAGATAATCTGACCGATGAGGAGCTTGAGGCTCAACTGGAGCCGATCCGTGAGCTGGAGCCCTTAAGCTATGTAGATCCGCCAGCTGGCAATGGAAACGGTGATACAGGAAGCGTAGGTGCTGCCAGAGCTGCGTCTTATCCTGCGAAATACGATCCCCGAAGCAGTCTTTCCATCCCGGTGAGGAATCAAAAGCCTTCCAATATGTGCTGGGCATACACATTGGCTGCCAACCTGGAAATCTCATTTTTGCAGGCAGGTGCAGGTTTGTTTGATTTGTCAGAAGAACATCTGGCATATTTCTTTGCCAATCGAAGGAACGATCCTCTTGGAAATACAGCCAACGACAAAAACAATATCCTCCATTCCTACAGAGATGGAGGAAATCAGACTCTGGCTGCCATTTTCCTGAGTACGTGGAGCGGTATGGCTTTGGAATCCCAGGTTCCTTATGAGACAAATGCAGATCATACCCTGGACTCTGACAAGGTGCCGTCCTCCCAAATGGCATATCAGACCACAGCATATCTGGAAAATGCAGCGTTTTCCTCTTATTCTGTAAATAACATTAAAAGTCTGATATCAGAGTATGGGTCTGTTTCCATGTCCTTTGGAATGTATGATACCTATTATAATCCGTATACGTATGCATACAGCTACCCGGGAAGTGCAGGCGTGAATCATGCAATAACCCTGATTGGATGGGATGACAATTATTCCAGGGAAAATTTCAATTCTGCCAGCAATGTTACTTCAAACGGGGCATGGATCGCCAGAAACAGCTGGGGAGATGACTGGGGAGAAGCCGGTTATTTTTATATTTCCTATGAGAATAAATGTAATTATAATATTGTAGCAGCAGAAGCCACCACCAGTCCGAAGTACCGGAACAACTATTTCTATGATGGTTCCAGTGCACTGAGCAAACTGAAGCTATATCCTTCTGGCAGCAGTGGGATTTCCTCCATTGCCAATGTTTTTCAGGCGAAAGCCGGAAATGGGAACGGAGAAGCCCTTGGAGAAGTGGTCCTGGCTACTTACACTGACGGAGGGAGCTACAGCATTCAGATCTATACAAATCTGAAGGATAAGAGCAATCCGGTAAGCGGAACTCCGGCCTATGCCAATCCGGTTACTTTTTATCAGGAACATGCCGGTATTTCCACGGTGGAAGTGCCAGAGGTAAATCTGATGAATGGAACCCTTTATTCGGTAGTGCTCACCAATATCGGTTCCGACACAGTGGAATACTTGTGCGAGACTAACAGTGCTTATGACTGGGTGGAGTTTCAGGCTGGTCTGGAGGCGGATCAGAGCTTCTGTTACCATGAGAAAAATGGATGGAGTGATTTTTCCAAAACAAGTCCAAGTGCCTGTGCAAGAATTAAAGCTCACACAAGAACCTTGAGCAGTGCAGTGAATGTAACCAGACCTGCTTCCTTTCAGGCTGCGGCCCACGCCTATAACCAGATCAGTCTGACCTGGAGTAAAGCAGCTGGAGTTTCCGGATATCAGATCTATAGAAGAACCTCCGGCGGAGAGTATCAGAAGGTAGAGACAGCCTCCTGGTCAGATACTTCCTGGACAGATACGAAAGTTCAGCCGGGAATTACGTATACATACAAGATCCGTGCGTACAGTATGGTGAACGGTACTGCGAAATATTCCGATTATACTGCGGAAGCTGCTGCGAAGACCGTGCTTGCCACTCCGTCAGTGTCGGTGAAGGTTTCTTCCGGACTTTACAATACAGTAAACTGGAATAAGATTTCCGGTGCAGCTGGCTATGTGGTTTACAGGAAAACATACTCTGGAAAATGGACGAAGCTTGCAAACATAAAGAAAGTAGCTACTACATCCTACAAAGATAAAAAGATAAAATCAGCTACCGTTTATGAGTATACAGTAAGAGCTTATTGTACTGTGGATAAGAAAACAGTGGCAAGCAGTTACAAGTCCAGTGGAACGTATAAATCAGCACCCTCCAGGCAGACCGTCTCATCGGTTTCCAATACGAAGAAAGGTCTGAAATTAAAGTGGAAGGCACAGAAGAAGTGTGATGGCTATTACATTTACAAAAAAACCGGAAGCGGAAAATATAAGCTGGCAGCTACTATTAAGAAGGGGAAAACTTCTACCTGGACAGACACGAAGGTAAAAAAAGGAAAGAAGTACCGTTATTATGTGCGTGCTTATGTAAAAGAGCCCAATGGTGTTGTAAAGGGAAAGTATAAAGCATCGGCGGCAGTTACAAGAAAGTAGGAAATCAATTACAGAGAAGAAACAGAATCTGCAGTAAAGCATTGTGAAATAGAAGACAGTTTATAGTAAAAACTATGATGGCTTTTATGTGACAGAATATTTAGATACTAGAGCGTGTTTGAAAAAGCATTCCCGCAATCTATACGCCCCACTTTGCGGTATATTTTGCCCGAATTGTGACGCACATCTTGCAGAAAGCCTTTTTCAGACACGCTTAAAAAAACGGAAGCCCATTACATGAGCTTCCGTTTTAACATTTCCGGATTAGATGAATATTTAAGTGCAGTTTCTTTTGTGATCTGGCGGTTTCGATAAAGCTCCAGCAAGCTGTTATCCATGGATTTCATGTCTGCCTGGGAGGAAGAGGCGATCACACCGTCAATCTGATAAATTTTGTTGTCGCGGATCATATTTCGAATGGCAGGGGTAAGCCTCATGATCTCAAAAACCGGAATATTGTGCCCATTCACATCCGGCACCAGCTGTTGGGAAATAACAGTCTGCAGAACCATGGAAAGCTGAATGGCAATCTGATGCTGCTGGCTGGGCTCGAAAACATCCATAATACGGCTGATGGTATTGGCTGCTCCGGTAGTGTGAAGGCTGGAAAGAATCAGATGTCCGGTCTCAGCAGCAGTCATGGCAGTCTGGATAGTCTCGTGGTCACGCATTTCTCCAAGCAGGATCACATCCGGGCTCTGACGCAGGGTGGCACGCAGGGAAACCAGATAATTGGCAGTATCCGTACAGATCTCTCGCTGGCTGACAATGCATTTGTCATGTCTGTGCAGGTATTCCAAAGGGTCTTCCAGTGTGATGATATGTCCTTCACGGCTGTGATTGATCTTGTCGATGATACAAGCCATGGTGGTGGATTTTCCGCTTCCGGCAGGACCTGTGATCAGAACCATTCCCTTGGTAAGATCAGCTGCTTCCATAACAGCTGGAGGAATGTGCAGATCCTGCGGATCAGGAAGATTAAATGCAATAATACGGATGACAGCGGCAAGAGAACCACGCTGCCGGTATGTATTTACACGAAATCTTGAGAGACCAGGGATAGCCATGGAAAAGTCATCGTCACCGGTTTCCAGCATAGGCTCTATATTCCGGTCGTGAGCAAGCTTGTAAATGATCCGGATAAATTCATCTGTCTCCGGAGGCATGAGCCGTTCTTCAAAACCATCCAGCGTACAGAGCTTTCCGTCAATTTTTACAGAAAGGGGACGACCGGCAATAATAAATATATCAGAGGCTTTTTTCTGAGTGGCAAGCTCCAGAAAAGCCTTTACTTTTTCTTCCATAAAATTATTCTCCTTTGTAGACAGACTGGCTGTTGTCCGGATTCCAGTCTGCAGTTACAACCGTATTCCAGGAGAGGATCCCGGCGATATTGCTGCTGGTTACGTCCAGTCCTACATTATTTGTTACAGTACAGTCAGAGGTAATGGTATCAGAGGCAATGGTATCAGAAACAATGGTATCAGAGGCAGCGGTATCAGAAGCAACGTTATTAGAAGCAGTGGAATCAGCTGTACAGTCAGTCCAGAATACAGCAATTTTCACAGCCAGACTCTGGGTGTCGGAAAATGCTCTCACATATTCAGCAGTATGTTCTTCTGAATTCCATTCTACATTCTCCTGTGAGTTCAGATAATCGGAGACGAGCTTGTAATATGAACTTTCTGATTTTACCTGTGCCTGAAATCCTTCCAGTGTCTGAACCAGATCTGAATAAAAATCAGCTGCCTCACTGCAGGCATTATAATAGGCTGAGGTCTGCTCCAGAGAAAGGCTGCTGGCGCGCAGATCCTGCCTGGAAGTACCATAGCCAAGCAAGGACAGGATCACCAGCATAAGAACTCCGAAGATTAGAAAAAGGGAAGGAATTCCAGTTGCGGAAAAAAGATGATTCTTCTCTTTCATGAATCTGCTTCCTCCTTTGTGGAAAAAACTGGAAAGCGAACTGTCTGTGTATAAAGACTGGTTTCCTCATTTGCATTCTGGAGTTTTTCAAAAGTGACCTGAACTTCTTTGACCTTGTCAGAAGCAGAGCAGACAAGCCTCATTTTATAAACCGCGCTTTCTTCAGAAGTATTCTGCCAGTGCTTGTCAAAATAATAGCAAATACTGTCCTGATCTGCAACTCCATCTGGCATCAGTGCCAGAAAATTTTGGACAGTGCCGTCAGTTCCTTCCAGAATTTCACCGGCACTGGTGATAAGCTCCTGGATATGAGAGTCTTCCCGGGCATGTACCCTTGCCATGTAGGAAGCCGCAAACAGTCTTACGCAGACACCGCAGGTCAGCCCAAGAAAAAGAAGGACAAATATCATTTCCATAAGAAAGAGCCCGGATTTGGAATGGGTAGTGATTTTTTTCATAAAAACTTCCTTTCAGCACATCATTCAGAAGTGACCTGCCCCAAATTCAGGAGCCTGCGAATCAGGCAGAACCCCCTGGATGAAGCAGAAAACTGGAACAATGTCCATCTGTGTCCGTTAATGTGATCCTGTAAAAAGTGTTTTCTAAAGCGTCAATCTGGAAATCCTGAAGCTGTGCGAGGTTGGTCCCCATAGAAAGATCGGCCCGGGAATCCGATGCTGTAAAAAGCTCTTTTAAATGACTGCCATCAAAATAAATGTAAGTGCAGTAATCTTTCCCCTCAATAGCTTCCTGAAAGCAAAGAACCTGTGTTCCCTGAAGCTCTGTAAGGGAGGTCATTCCGGGAATATCGTGCTGACGAAACTTGGTAGTGATGTAAGAGGCTGCTGTATAAAGGTTGTTATTAGTGTCCAGGCTTTTTACAGAGGCCTGATAGTTCCCGGCACCAAAAAGCATCAGAAATAGAAGAAACAGCACATACATTGCAAAAAGCAGCAGGGCTGCCAGTGAATCAATGCTGTGGTTCTTCCGGGTAAATCTGGAATTCATCTGGCACCTCCTTTTCTGGCATTTACCGGAAGTACGCTGATCGATGGCAGAAGATTGGATCCGTTTGGAACATATTCTACCACAAATTTCTCAGAATCATAGGTAATATGGTAATCTGAAAGCAATTCATCCAGGCTCTGAGGGTATTGGCCTGTGAGGGCGTAGGTGCGGATGGCACCTCCTTCAAGTGCCTGCGTTAAAGTAACCTGTTCTTTTTCCAGGGAATCAGTCTGTGTACGTGCAATTCCAAGATAGAAGATCAGGCAGAGGACTGCAGCGAACAGGATTGGAACAATAAAGCGGAAAATCCGCCTGACACGAATGAGTCTGGTTTCAAATATATCCATTTTCACTCTCCCTTACAGTTGTTATGCGATCATTTCAGATAACAGTCCCAGCAGCGGCATCATAACAGAAAGAAGGACCAGTCCTACCAAAATTGAAAGGACGATCACAATAGTAGGCTCCAAAATTGACACAATGTGGGAAACAGAGTCTGTGGATTTCTCTTCATACTGCTCAGCCAGTTTTTCCATTACTTCGTCAGATGCACCAGCCTGAAAACCAAGGGAGATCAGACGAAGCTCCATAGCCTTAAAAAGTCCGGATTCCGTGATGGCTTCTGTAAATCCATATCCTTCCGCGAGCTGCTTCTGAATGGAAGCAAGCTTTTCCCTGATCTCAGTCTGGGTAACCACAGCCCCTGCCAGCTCCACACAAAGCTCAGGGGAAAGTCCGCTTCGGATTCCCAGGGAAATACATTGGCAAAGACGACTGTAATCCAGATTTACCGGAATTTCCTTCATGCCGGGAAAACGGCAGACGATTTTGCGGATCAGTTCCTGCCCCTTTGGGTGAAGAACCAGGAAAAGGATAAAGCCGATCATCGCGGCCAGAAGAACAAGGAAGGCAGTAGAATAGCGGCTAAGTGTTTCGCCGATTCCAAGAAGGGCACCGGAGATCCCGCTCATTTCCAGTCCAAGCTGGCGGAAAACCTGGCGGAAAACCGGGAGAACCTTTACAAGAAGAATTACAATAACCGCAGTCATCATGCCCAGCATAACAAGGGGATAGGCGACTGCACTCTGAATCTGGTCTGTGATCTGAATCTCCTTCGCATAGAAAGCAGACAGACCCTTCATAACCTCATCCAGACAGCCAGTCTCTTCGCCGGTGCGTACATAAGCAGCAGCAGAAGCAGGAAAAGCACCGGATTGCTCCATGGCGTGCGCCAGGGAGCCGGATTCCTCCATGTCTTTATAAAGAAAGGTCAAAATTTCTTTGCCCCGTTCTGTCTGGCTGTCGTCATTTAAGATGGCAAGTCCCTCAATGGCGGACATTCCGGAACGTAATATGATGGAAAACTGTTCACAGAATTGGAACAGCTCCCGATTGTTTAATTTGGTAATCATATAAAGTCCTCTCTGAAAAAACATCAGGCAGATCCTGAAAAAATCCATGAACCTGCGAGGCGTTTTTCGTTGTGCTATCGGGTAAACTGCAGCGTATAATTTGCGCTGTCACCGATATAGGAATTGATAAGCTCTTCATCTTCACTGTTGGCGGTAAAGGTTGGATCCATGCGGTTCCATTTCTCCCCGTCATAGGTAATCGCCTGTTCCACCCATCCTTTTCCACGTATGTAAACATCGATCCAGGCATGCTTGATGTCACCTGCATATCCGATCTGAAGCTTACAGGGAATATCCCGGCTTCGCAGCATTGCCGTCATCAGGGCAGCATAATCAAAACAGATTCCCTTTCCGGTAGAGAGGGTTTTGTCTATATCAGGAAGATAGCCGGTTTCAACGTTGGCTGCTTTGTCCTCGTCGTAGGTGACGTGCTGGGTTACATACTGGAAAATGGTGTCAATGCTTTCCTGTTCCGTGGCATCCTCTGCCAGAAGAGAAAGAGCCAGCTTGCAGGCTTCTGAGTCCGGGGTAAAATTTACATACTGGTTCGGATACAAAAACGGAAGAAATTCATTTTCCAGGGAAACCTCCAAGGCCTGAGCAAAAAGTGCGGCATACTGGCTGCCGTTTACCTGCTCATAACAGGATACCTGGTAGGTGCCGCTTCCACTGGTAAACGGAATGACAGCACTTTCGCCGGAGCTTACAAAATAAGAATAAACAACGCCGTCATCCGCGGAAAGCTGGATGTTTTTGGTGGTACCATTGCTGTTACTGACAGCAGTCAGATATCCCTGACTGATATTTGAAATATCCAGTATCAGAGGTGAATATCCTATGGTGTCTGTTCCCGGAGCTTCCGGAACCAGAACCTTCAGCGGGGAAAAAACAGGCGGTTCTTCGCCGGAACCGGAGCTGCTGTTCTGACCGCAGCCTGCAGCTGGGAAAACTATTAGCAGGCAAAATAGAAATAAGCAAAGCAGAAGGGCCGAAATGCGTTTAGACATAGCGCCGCTCCTTTTTATAAGTTGATCATTCATTTTCAAACACGTTCCAGGGATTTTTGAAATTCGGGAAGATCGTACCATGCTGGTGGTTCCTTCATACGAACCACGAAATGGCACAGATCAGGACGAATCCTGGCTTCCAGGTATTCCATAGGACCCAGTGAACAGTGTGCTGTTCTGGTGTTGAAAAAAATAGGAGATCCCGGTTCAATGTTGAGAATCTGTGCATCAAGGAAATCAGCTGAGCTGATGTTGATGTGTTCTTCGCCAGTTTCAAATTTAATTCCGTAGTGCTTCTGAATAAAGTAATAGAGATCTACAAGCTGTTCGCGGTAGGTATCTAAATCTGGGAAAAAATCAATACGGATATAATTTGTCTGAATTATCACAGGCTGTTCATTGGAGGAAACCACTCTTTGAAGGCGGAAGACTTCTGTTCCTTCATTAAGGTCCAACGCACTGGCGACCTGGCTGTTTGCAGGAATACGGTCAATCCAGGTTCCGCTGATGGTCAGGGCGGCATTATCCGGAAACAGAGTGTTTATGTCTATTACGTTATGAAATTTTGAGAAGCTGGTAAGCTCCCGTTCTTTGGGATTGATCACCTGTGTGCCGGCACCCTGCTTTACCTTTATGCGTTTGTCTTTAACCAGAAGGTCAATAGCATGCCGGACGGTTGTGCGGCTTACCGAAAACATTTTTCCAAGCTCATCTTCTGTGGGAAGATAGGAACCTATGGGATAAACATTATTATCTATATCGGATTTTAATTTGTTATAACATTTCTTGTATGCAGGAAGTTTTTCCATAATGTTTCCTTTCAAAATAAGGTTGTTTAGTAACCTATAGTATATATGTATCAAACAAATAAGTCAAACGATAATTGGAAAAAACAGAATCTCTTATACAAAATGCATAAAAACAGGCGAAGTATCTTGTCAAATAAAACACTTTACTAAAAATAAAAAACAATGTATAGTAATGTTTATAAACATAATTATGAATTTTAAAAATAAATTAAAATAAAGGAGAAACATAATGATGAAAAAACAGGAATTTGTACCGCGAAAGATAAGCGAGAAACCACTGTATGAACTGAAATCAGTGGAAGATATTCCGGTATCAGAGCTGTATCAGGTTAAGATAAACGGAAAGGAACAGCAAGTATATCATACGGAATTTTTTGATTTTGTTTCTTTCTTGGATGAAAATGAAAAGGCAGAGGTAGAAGTTACAGTAAACGAACCATTTCAGAAGGCGGTTATCCGTCCCACAGCTGTACAGATACCATTCAAAGAAGAGGGAAACAAAATCAGCATAAGCCTTCCTGCCGGAAAGAGAATTACTCTTGAACTGGACGATAAACTGGAGTCACCACTTTATGTTCTTCCTGGAAAATACATACCGAAGCCTGAGAATGCTGAGAGTTCCGTATGTGATCAGTGGTTCCGGAAAAACAGTTCCGGAGGATACAGGAACTTATCCTAAAAGTGCCCTTGTGACGACTGATACAGAGATTGAGAGCCAGAGTATGGTTGATTATCTGTGCAGCTGCGGACATAAAAGGATCGCCTTTATTACTTCCGGAGATGAAGGTCTTGGAAGATGCCATCTCAATGGCTATAAAAGGTCACTGGAAAAAAATGGACTGGAGTATGATGAGAAGCTTATAATTCGTTTAAAACCAGGTAAAAGAATCTATACGATTGAGAATGGTTATAACTGTACCTGTGAGCTTTTGAAATCGGGGGTGGATTTTTCCTGTATTTATGCAATTTCAGATACTCTGGCGGTAGGCGCCTGCAGAGCAATTATTGACAGCGGCAAAAGAGTACCGGAGGATTATTGTGTGGCAGGAGCAGATGGTCAGGACATTGCGGAATATTATCATCCATCCATCACCACATTGAAATATCCAAGAGTGGAAACTGCCCTGCAGAGCGTCCGTACCTTGTTTGATCTGATCGACCGGAAAAAGGTAGTGAAACGGCAAATACTGAGCGGAACTCTTATAGAGCGGGAGTCTACACGCAAGCTGTAAGGTGTGTTTGTTGCTATCCATTACATCGAAAAGGAATCTGTGAAAATATTTGAGAAGGATTATCATGCGTTACGATCCGCTCAGATATTTTTACAGATTTTTTTGTTTTCGTACTTTTTAGACGGATTTTTGTAAGTTTTAACAAGGGAATTCCGTTGACAAAAGTGACAGTTTGCTTTATTATAAGAAGTGAATAAAAGGCAAACCTGTTGAAAGACAGGGACGCAAAGCCAAGGGTCTAAGGTCTCAAGACTATGACAGCCGGTTGCCGCATTGATATTGATTAGGTAATGTAATATGACAGGAGACGTGGTTCTTCTGTTTGTGGCGACCGTTTATTTAATCTGATAAACGGTTTTTTTATTTCCACAAACTGATGGGACTGATAGTTTCCAGATAGCGGCAAGTCAGTTACATTATGGTTCAAGAAAGGTGTGTTATTTATGAAAGGAAAGAAATTAACAGAGTGGCTCGCAAATAAAAAAGTTGTTTCCAGTTGTGCTGCTATAGCATTGGCAGCAGTGATCGGCGGCGTTTCATTATTCTCAGGAGCAGGAGAAACACCTGAATTCCCCAGTTATACAGATCCGATCATGGAGACTTCCATCATAGAAGATGAAACTCCACTGGCTTCCCAGCCGAAGACTACTGTGAAGACTACCTCCAGTACCAAGACAATCAGGAAGACTGTTAAATTAAAAAAGGCTTCCAAGAAGAGCTACACCAAGAAACTGAAAACCAAAACAAAAGTAACCAATAAAACAAATAAAGCCGGTAATACAACAGTAGATACCAAGACAACCGTTGTTACCAAAGCAACAGCGAAATACACCAAGAAATCCAAAAAGAAAGTTGTTACATCCAAGATCACAACAACTGTTCAGACAACAACTACACAGCAGGTATCAATTGCCAATGAGACCGCTGTAAGCACTACTTCTTCTGGTACTTCCGTTTCCCAGGCAACTGCAGCAGCAAGCTCTTCACAGAACCAGAGTAAATACGAAGCAAATGTAGCAAGTGTTGCAGGCAAGATGGACAATCGTGTAATTGCAGCATATCAGCAGCTGGGATTTAAGCTTGTTGTTGATCCATCCGTCAACTATTCCGGATATTTTGATGCAAGATCAAGATCTATTACAATGAAGCAGATTGATGATTCTGTTTATCATGAGCTGGGTCATTTCCTTGCATTTATCGCAGGAAATGCAGATAAGACAGCAAGCTTCCAGAGCATTTTTGCAGCTGAGAAGGCAAATGTTACAGCTTTTAATAAAGCCTATGTAACACAGAATGCTTCCGAATATTTTGCAGAATCTGTTAAGGATTACATCCTGAACAATGCTTCCCTGAAGAGCAGCAGACCACAGACTTATGCAGCTGTTCAGAATGCATTGAATCAGATTACAGATGCACAGATCGCTAAGATTCAGAAGATTTATGGAGCGTTCTGGAACTAATGATTTTAAAGATGACCGGCACCCGGAGAAATATCTCCGGGTGTTTTACTGTGGATACCACAGGCGCGGGAAAATAGTGTTTTATAAAAAGGTAAGTGACAGATGGTACTTACCTTTTTGTCACCGGGAGAACCTTAATCTTATATATGTCGAGTTGCTGTTCACTGGTAACATTCCGCGAGGTGTTTTTTGTGAACAAAGTTCACAGAAAACCCGAGAATTAAGTTTGCGCAGCAAACGCTACTTCTTGTGCTTGTCACAAGAAGGTTCGTCTTTCTGTGCATCGCGAAGCGTGTTACTGGTCATGGAGTGAACAGTAACTATGTCGAAGAGTCTGGATATGTGTCGACAGAAAATTCTTGCAATGAAAAACCTTAGGTGTGTATAATACAAAACAAAGGTTATCACTTTCTTGCAGGCAGGGATAGATATATTAGGGTCACTGGTCCTAAGTGAACAGTAATATATATTTGGAATGGATGTAGACACGGCGCCTGAAATGTGTTAGAATCAACTTTAATAAGTTTTTTGAAGGATGTTTTTATAATTCAGTATATAGCTTCTGTCTAATCAGACATTTGTATCCCGTTAAATCAAAATTGAAATGTGTTTTAGAATTGTATTAGTCGAAGAGGTAGATGATTGATGAAAGAAAAGTATGAATCATTATCCCTGGCTACGCTGAAAGACTTGGCAAAAGCCAGAGGACTGAAGGGCATTTCTACTATGAGAAAGCCTGAATTAATTGAACGTATGCTGGAAGAGGACAGGAAAGAACAGACTGCAGAAAATGAGCAGACTATTTCCGGAACAGCAGAAGAGAATACCATACCTGCAAGACCAGAGCCTGTGGCAGCAGAAAAAACAGAAAATACGGGAAGTGTTTCTTCACCGGAGAGAAGAGAAGCACCAACCAGATCTCGTACCATTATACGGCGTAATCCTGAGTACCGCAGCAATAATTATGGCAGAAATGAAAATGCAGGACGTCAGAACAGTTATAATGGAGAAAACAGACCGGAGAACTTTGTGAAGCGCACTACTGTAGCGAAACCTGTAGAAGTGGTTCCGCCAGCCGAATTAAGACCCGAGGAAACGGAACAGCCCCGTACAGGCGCAGCCAGTGAGAACCGTACAGAAGAGGGGGTAAGCAATGCTTACAATGTTCCGGCTGAAACGGTCCAGCTTGACAGTGGCGAAAAGGCCAATGGAATCCTGGAGGTTATGCCGGATGGTTTTGGATTTATTCGAAGTGAGAATTATCTTCCAGGAGAGAATGATATCTATGTTTCCCCGTCACAGATCCGCAGATTTAATTTGAAGACAGGGGATATTATTCAGGGAAATATCCGTATTAAAACACAGGGGGAGAAATTCAGTGCCCTTTTATATGTAACGTCTATCAATGGTTTCCATCCAAGTGAGGGACAGAAGAGATACAATTTTGAAAACATGACCCCAATCTTCCCAGATGAACGTCTGATCATGGAGCGTCCCGGCGGAACTACTGCCATGCGTATCGTAGATCTGATCAGCCCTATCGGAAAGGGACAACGTGGTATGATTGTTTCCCCGCCTAAGGCAGGTAAGACTACTTTGCTTAAGGATGTCGCGAAATCTATTCTTAAGAATAACAAGGATATGCATCTGATCATTCTTCTTATTGATGAACGTCCTGAGGAAGTTACCGATATCAGGGAAGCAATACAGGGACCGAACGTGGAAGTTATTTATTCCACATTTGATGAGCTTCCGGAGCATCATAAGCGTGTATCCGAGATGGTTGTAGAGCGTGCACGCCGCCTTGTAGAACATAAGCAGGATGTTGTGATCCTTTTGGATTCCATTACCAGACTGGCAAGAGCCTATAACCTGGTTGTTCCTCCAAGCGGAAGAACTCTGTCAGGAGGTCTTGATCCGGGAGCACTTCATATGCCGAAGCGCTTCTTTGGTGCAGCACGTAATATGCGTGAGGGAGGAAGCCTTACCATTCTTGCCACTGCACTGGTTGACACCGGAAGCAAAATGGACGACGTTATTTACGAAGAATTCAAGGGAACCGGCAATATGGAGCTTGTTCTTGACCGCAAGCTTCAGGAGAAACGGGTTTTCCCGGCCATCGACATTCAGAAATCCGGTACCAGACGAGAAGATCTGCTTCTGAGCAAAGACGAGCAGGAAGCTGTATATATTATGCGAAAGGCTCTTAACGGAATGAAGTCTGATGAGGCAGTGGAACAGATCCTGAACATGTTTGCACGTACTGCAAATAATGCTGAATTTGTGCAAATGGTAAAAAAACAGAAATTGTAATGTTCACAAAAAACACCGTGCAGAATATTATCTGGGATTAGTTTTAGAAATTTTTATAAATAACTTGCATTTCTCAGAACCCCATGCTATAATCAATAGGCTGTGTAAAGTGTGAATTCGTCAGATTCAACGCAAATAAAATAGAATAAAT
>OLRQ01000335.1_pt1 | contig 52022 bp, 56 predicted proteins | sample 1671971 | NCBI WGS metagenome assembly OLRQ01 (sample SAMEA3136631, study PRJEB25190) | human gut metagenome | biome: human gut; feature: human-associated habitat; material: faeces | place: Austria | collected 2013
TAAAACAAATATTTTTAAGCAAGGCGAGGTGGCTAACTTCATTATAGAACTTTCATTTTTAGTTAGTTTAAGTTTAGTTGATAATTTTCCACTTTTAACATCAAGAAGTTCATACTTCCACCCCAAAGTTATAGAACCATTGAAACGCCCTTTTTTAATTATAATGGGTCTACATTCAAATTCTTTTTTTATTTGAGTAGTACCAGACTTTATTATCTTCATCCAATCACTTCCCAAAAGCTCTTCTGCTCTCTCAGCTTTCATTTTATTTTCTATAAATTGGGCATTCTCTTGCTTATATGAAATTTTAAATTCATATTTTTTAGAATGATTATCTTCTGCCTCGATATAAATATCAGTCTTACACTCTCCTGAAGCAACTGTTGGCTTAGCAACCCTTAAGACCGTTAATTTTTCTCCTTTAAAATAAAAAACAGTACCCACCGATAATGTTTCAGCAATTTTATGTTCATTTTTTGAAAAAGTTTTTCCCATATTCTATCACTCCTTATTCTTTTTATTACCAACACCAATAAATAACTGAGAAATTGAAATATCAAATCCACTTGCAATCTTTTCAATATTTTTTAATGAAACATTTCTTTTTCCAGATTCTATTGAAGCATAGTAAGTTCTATCCATTCCAATTTTCAATGCGAACTTTTCTTGACTTAATCCTGTTTGTTTTCTTAATTCTTTGATTCTTTTCCCAAATGCAACTTGTATCATTAATCTAGTCTCACTTTAGTAGATTCTTTAGTTTTTATTTTAAATATTTATGTCTATTTAGCAACGGACTATAAGCAACAAAAAAGGGGAGATACCCTTCTTTTGAAATTGTATGATTTAATACAGGTTTTATTTGATAGATATATCAAACATTTTATAAGTTGAATATGATTGTATTCTCTATATCTAAAATAAAGTTATAGGCTTAGAATTATTTTCCTTTATTAAGATTGAGAATTAATCTTAACAGATCTTCCACTATTTTGGAAAATTTTTTCAATACGATGTTTATTTAAATCATAGATATCTGAATTATCTTTTGAAATAATTGTATCAAGGTCCATTTTTCTTATGTGTATTGTATCCCCCTCTATTAATCCCATTAATTCCCAAAAAATTATGAATTCTGAATCTGGTAAATCATCTACTAGTTTCTTGATATGATTTATATTCTTTCTATAATCATCAAAGTTTCTAGTAACAAGATAATAAATATATGCTTTGTGTTTTTCTAAAGCTAGTTTTTCCTTATCTTTAATCATTTCTTGAGATAATTTGGTTAATAAAGAAATGATGTATTCTCGACCAAATAGGTAATCAATATGAAATTTAATTTTTTCTGACAAACTTAATTGTTGAGTATATTGTTCCCATAATGAAGTAAATTAGATTAAAAACGTTGTTAAATCACTGTTTTTAGTTTATTAAGAACAAAACTTACGACTAATTTACGACATTTTTTATAATTTAGTTACAGTATTATTTCAAATAAAAAAAGTCATTAGCAAATTGCTAATGACTTTTCTTTAAGATATTGTTTTAAAAAACTTTCTCTTGAACTTAAGTTTTTAAATTCAACTTCTAATTCATAATCTGTCGTACAAAAATATTCACACTTATCTAGTATAAACATATAATTTTCATCTTCAAATAATATATTCATTTCTGTTGTTAGTAAGCCAAGCTTCATAGCTTTTTTCACAATCAAGTTTTTCACCAATCAAATTTTCAATTTCACTAACTTTTATTATCTCTGGTATTCCTTCTACACTAAGTTGAAATTCCTCTTTTTTGAGATTTTCTTTCTGACTTTTGGAAGCATAGGAATAGTTCAATTTTCAGAAATTTTAGGTTATTATTTCTTAAAAAAATTAAAAAATCTATTTAAACTTTCGTCAACTTCAAGCCCTTCAATAGAAGTTATACTTCCAAATTTTCCGTCCATTTGCTCAATTATTTCAACTGCATATACAAAAGTATGTATTAAACTTCCCTTATCTTTAATAGGTTGTGCATCTAATAAAAATAAATTTCCAATTCTCGGATAGTTACCTTCGCTAGAAATCTTTACCAATTCATATTTCTTAAAAAGATGATTCGTTGATGGACCTTTTACTGCTATTAAGTTGTTATTGCTTAAAACTGGCAAGTTTTCTCCAATTAAAGCTGAATATAACGTATTCAATGTTATTGTTATAATATCACGTAAAACATATAAAGTAAAAAAGAAAAATTCAAGCATCTCTTCATTAGTCATTGTATCATTTTGTTTATTTTTTTTAATACTCCATAGATTATTTGGTATATCATTATATCCACACTCAATCTCATTCCGTTCAAAAATACTAAATATTTCTAAGACATTTTTTGTTTGAAAAGCATTAAAGAAATCTGTATTAAATTCTCTTGTTTTTATTTTTATCAAATCAAAAATATAGATTTTTCTAAATTCCTTTTTTAATTCAGAAACATCAATTTTTTCTTGACTTGTTATACTAATATTTTCATAAAATTCTGGTTGAATACTCCTAAGTTTTGCATATGGATTAAGTGCTTTGCGAATACTTATAGGTAAAAAATCAAGTTCATTAACTAAGGCGTTGCTTAAGTTTAACAAGAATTCATTTCCTTGTTTACATAATATTAGTTCACTTTCATTTAATCTTGGTACGTTAGCAAATATCCCTAAATTTTCGTCAGGTTCACTCTGAGCTAATAAAACACCGTAAAAATGATTCTGTTCATCTTTTGTAGAGGTAAACCAAGCAGTCTTATTTATATAGAGAGAGTCATCGTTCTTTAAATTATTCCACATCTCTATAATATTGCTAGAAAGTTCTGAGTTTGATATTTTTTTACATAAATTAAATACTTCAGATTTATATGTACTCATTTTAACTCCTTAAATTTTTCATTATTTTTTTTATTTTCTTTTCTAACTCTTTTTCTGATAAATCACTTCGAAAGTCTTCTGTTGAAACAACATGATTTGTGTAGATATGTTTCTTTCCTTCAATTTTATTAAGAATATAGTTTGGAAAATATCTTCTCATATAATATAAAAATTTTTCTATAAAATTTACTAAACCATCCTTATTATTTTTTATAAACGAATTCCAATAATCAGTATGATACCTACTTAATGTTGCCAGTGCATATAATCCAATGACACCCAAAAATATTGGTTCTATAATAAGTTTCCCATCAACTTCAAGTTGAAGAAAAAAATCTCCTAAAAATGATTTTTTTATATTATCTTCTTCTCCCATTTTTACATGGAATATTAACTCATCATCATAGTTCTTTTGAAATGGAAAGAAAGTACGTTCATAATTTTTCGAACCTTCTATTCTTTTGATATATTTATACTTATCACTAAGAAGCTGACACTTATAAGCTTGAAATTCGTCATTTATTAATCTTACAAGTGGTAGTATATATAGTTTACTATCCTTATTAATATCTATATACTCTCTATATAGTTCAGGGATTGATGAAAATACATCTTCTAGTCTTAGTGTATGCATTTGTGTGATATTCTGACCTGACAATATTTTTAAATAATTAATAAAACCAGCATTTGCATTATTTTTTATATCAACTTCAATGTTTAACAACGTTAGATTATTTAAATTTTGTATTTTAAGAGCTAACCCATGACCAGAAATATCTATTACTTTCCCCGAAATTAAACACGAGGCTCCAAATAGTAAATTTATTGTTCCATAATATAACATGAGAGGCGCAGTTTGAATACTTACAACTTTACTCGCTTCAAAGTATTCAAAAGACTGTGATATAGAGCCCGATATAGCATCTAAAAGTTTTGTGTCAGTTTCAACACCTCTATTCTTAAAATAAGTATTAATATATTCAATATAAGAATAGTTCTTCAAATTGTTCCATATATCAAATTCGGGCTTCTCTGAAAAAAATATCTCTTCAAATTTCTCCATATAAATGTCAGTTCCTTTCATTGTATACCATTTTTTATGTAAAGTATATCACATAAGATCTCTCAATGCTTCTTTATTATTGCCCTTCAGAACTTTCTGTTGTCCTATATACTGAAATATCTTAACATTCTTATTGTCAGATTCCATGACAATCTTAAATTGAAAATAGTGCTCTTTTCCATCCACTGATTTTTCTCTATTAAGTTTGAAATAGTTTTTATGAGATAACGCCATAGATAATAGAATATCATCAATAATAAATGTCAAAGGCGTATTAGCTGCTGAATAGCGATAAAAATCTTCTTCAAACTTGATATAACTCTCTGAGAAATAATCTAGCTGTAGCTTATCTTTATAAAGTTCTTGTCTACTCATTTTCTACACCTTCTTCTACTAATTGAATATCTAAAATATCCTCAACAGCTATAGATTGAAATTGGTCTCTTGTTTTAATGACAATCTCACCCTTAAATAATTCTGTCACCTGTCCTAGATAGGTGATTTTTTGATTGTCTTTCTTTATCATAAATTGAGCCATAAGTTGACCTGCATAGAGTTGTGAGATAAGAGTCACCTTATCAAGCAAGCTCAATTCATCTAAAAACTTTACTTTGTGTTTTTCCTCATCTAAGGATGTAGTATGTTCAGACAAGAAAAAGCCCATCCATTTCATCATACCACGGTCTTGATATTCCCTCGCTGATTGAAAAGGCAAGTAGCTTCTATCTATCATTATTTTAAACCATCCAATCCACCAGCGGAATGTCCACCAACTAAATTGCTTCTAGTAATCACTCGTTAACCTTCTGTTAAAGCATTAGCTTTTAGTAAAGATGTAAAGCCAAATTGTTGTCTAATGGTATCAATCGCTGATTGGAGCCTTTCTTCTTTTTCAATTTTTTCTATATCATCAAATAATGAAATTAACCCAAAGGATTCGTCTACTAAATGTGAATAATAAACACTGATATTTCTAACAGCACCAGAACTATATTTCTTATTAAAAAGAGATAAAACATAACTCTTTCTTAAATCTCAAGAGGTAAAAAAATTCGGCACAGAACCTCTGGTCACTCTAGAAAAAAATGTTTATAAGCTCAATCCTGAGGTCATAGATAGTTTCAAAAACTCCGATTTCACCTTGCTCTTTAAGGATGTTATTGAGGCAGGACTATATAAAACAAATGATTATCCTGAAATATTTACAATCGGTCAAAAATATTCTCGTCGTGATGTCTGTAAACTTCTGAACTGGTTTAAAGATGAACCCCCACTTAACATCGGTGGCTATAAAATAGACAAGAATACTAACACTTGTCCAATCTTCATCACCTACCATAAGGATGATGAAATCAGTGATACTATCAAATACGAAGATGAGTTATTAAACGAGACTACTCTTAAGTGGTTTTCTAAAAACAAGCGTACACTTGAGTCTCCAGATGTAAAAACAATTATCAATTCCCCTGAAAATGGATTAGACCTAAAATTATTTATTATTAAAGATGATGCTGAGGGTGGCGATTTCTACTATTTAGGTGACTTGACCATCGTGCCATCTACTGTTGAAGAATTAGTACGCCCACTGGAAAGTGGTAATGAAAGTATTGTTACTATGAATTTCAAACTAGATAATCCTGTCCCTGACACTCTTTATCGTTACATAACTAATAAATAAGAGCACCACATAAGTGATGCTCTTATTTTGATAACAATTCTACAGCTGGTCTATCTACAGGTGCCCAATTCAAAGTTTTCAAGCGACTTGGCTCTAACCAAACTGAATCCTGATGCTCCAACAAATCTAGATTTCCACAAACCAGTTTAGCATGAAAGGTCTTCATAACAACAGTTCCAAAATCATAATCATAGGAGGACTCATTGACAAACGAAATAATCTCAATCTTGGAATTTAGTTCTTCATAAATCTCTCGAATCAAAGCTTCTTCAGGTGATTCTCCTTCTTCCAACTTACCACCAGGAAACTCCCAGTATCCACCCAAGCTTTTTCCTTCTGGTCGTTGGGCACAAAAGATTTTACCATCTTTTTCGATGGCTGCTGCCACAACATTAATGATTTTTTTAGACATGTAACATTCCTCCAGATAGTATTCTATCAAAAAGCTATCACGACAAGCAAACTTAAATTTGTTATTTAAAAATGTTTCTCTCATCTCGAGAGAAACATTTTCTTATTTCCAAAATTTTGCTTTTGATGCTGCGATCCAAGCTGATAAACAAGCTAGGGCTACTTCTGCATAGATAGCGTATTGTTTAGCAGGATAAAGCCATGCTTTATTTTCTTCATGCCAATGAGACTTCCAGAGACCGATGTAATTTTCTGTTATTTCAGGATTTTTAAGGCACTCCATGTAATTTGCAGGTAAATTGTCTGGTTGATTCGTTTGTATGTTAATGATATAAATCACCAAAACAACCGCAATGACAGCTAAGAGTTTCAAAGCAATCTTTTTCTTGGCTGTTAGTTGAAATGCTTTCAATTATTTTTCTCCCCAATATAGTAATATATGTACTCCTATACTTTAGTATAAAAAGTAGGGATACAACATTAATGATTAAAAAGTCAAAACATTTCGAAATCCTTGCACATCTTCCTCATTGTGATATAATAAAATTGTCAATCTGCACAGAGATAAAGCTATTTCTGTGCAGATGTGACTTAGAAAGAGGTGTTTATGAGAACTTTAAAAAAGGTTTCTCTTGCTGAGGTGAATCAATCGATTGATACACCCAATCATAATCGTTTTTGGCAAAACCTTAAGGCTTTCTTGGGACCTGGGGCACTTGTGGCCGTGGGATACATGGATCCAGGGAACTGGATTACCAGTGTTGTCGGTGGGGCGACCTACAAGTACAGTCTGCTCTTTGTCATCTTAATTTCTTCTTTAATCGCTATGCAGTTGCAACAAATGGCTGGAAAATTAGGGATTGTAACCCAGATGGACTTGGCCCAAGCTACCGCCTTTCATTCGCCCAAATGGTTGCGATACACACTTTGGGTAGTCCTTGAGCTAGCCTTAATGGCCACGGACTTGGCTGAGGTGCTTGGTTCTGCCATTGCACTTAACCTGCTCTTTGGTATTCCAATCATGGTTGCCATTCTGGTTACAATCTTAGACGTCTTCCTACTACTGTTAATCATGAAGCTAGGGTTCAAAAAAATCGAGGCTATCGTTTCAACCTTAATTTTGACAATCTTGGTTATCTTTGTCTATCTGGTAGCCTTGTCTGAACCGAGTATTACGGGGATTCTCGAAGGCTATCTCCCTACACCAACTCTCTTTGGACATTATGCTGCTGGACATACCAACCACCAGTTGACCTTGGCACTCGGGATTGTTGGGGCGACCGTTATGCCACATAACCTCTACTTGCACTCGTCCTTGTCTCAAACGCGTAAGGTTGACCATTCTAATGATGACGATGTGACAAAAGCTGTCCGTTTCATGAGCTGGGACTCAAACATCCAGCTAACCTTGGCCTTTGTGGTGAACTCCCTCCTCTTGATTTTGGGGGCATCCCTCTTCTTTGGTCACGCTTCTGATATTTCAGCCTTCTCACAAATGTACAATGCTCTTCAGGACTCTAAGATTGCCGGTGCAGTAGCTAGTTCAACACTTTCAACTCTCTTTGCCTTGGCTCTCTTAGCTAGTGGGCAAAATTCCACCATTACAGGAACCTTGACTGGTCAGATTGTCATGGAGGGTTTCCTCCACATGAGGTTGCCACAGTGGGTTATTCGTTTGTTTACACGTCTCTTCGCCCTGCTACCTGTCATCATTGTAGCCATTCTCTACGGCGATCAAGAAAAGACTCTGGACCAACTCTTGGTTTACTCACAAGTTTTCCTTTCACTTGCCTTGCCATTCTCTATTTTCCCTTTGATTTACTACACTTCTAAAAAATCACTCATGGGAAAACACGTCAATGCCAAGTGGAATACCTACCTCGGTTATGCCATCGCTATTGTCCTAACCATTCTCAATCTCAAACTTATCTTTGATACGTTTTAAAAAAAAAACAAGGCTAGCACCATGCTGACCTTGTTTTAGTTTTTGAAGGCGTCAACGAGAACTTGGAATTCTTCGTTACTAAGGGTAATTCCCTTGCCCATCTTGGTGTGGTCTGGACTCCAAGTGCGGATATCGTACTTGGCTGGTGCTCCGTTAAAGCTCACACGATTAAGCTCCTTAGTCCATCCCTTATCATTCTCAGACAATACCAAGAGTTTTTCTTCAATTTCAAATGAAAATTCTGCCATTTGCTTACCTCCACTAACTTTATTCGTTTTTTTCCTGTGAAAATTTCAGGATTTAGCAAAAAGTTATCCACAAAATTTTACCTTTCATGCTATAATTATTTTATCAAGAAACGAAGGAAATGACCATGATAAACTTTTTAGAAGCGGTAAAGCATCAGCTTCATCAGTTTGTGGAAACAGGTCACTGCAAACCTGTCCACCTAATGCAAAATTATCTTATTAATGATATCTATCATGCTATTGATAATAAACAAATGGTCATGCTGGCTTCTAATCATAGGACCTATAAGGGCTACATCAATCGTTATGACAGCCAACGTCAAGCTATCTTTATCGAGCAGGACAAAGTTATCAGTATGATTGAACTAAAGGACATTAAACGTCTAAAAATCATATCTCAACGAGGTTAAGTATATTAGTTAACCTCTTTTTATTTTTGAGTTGACTAATATAGTAGGTCTTGGTATGATAAGTTAACTATAAAATCGCTTGAGGTTAACTCAAATGACACAAAATCGGACACTATCCCTTATTCTTCCAGCTTTTGGTTCTGCTATTATTGCTGCACTGGCTCAAATCATCATTCCGATTGGGGCAGTTCCCATTACTCTACAGACCTTTGCTGTAGGACTTGTGGCTGCTGTTTTTAAACCGAGGGAAGCTACTCTTTCTGCTATCCTCTATCTTATTCTTGGCGCTATTGGTTTACCCGTTTTTGCAGGAGGTAGCGGTGGGCTTCAATCCTTCTTTGGTCCTTCAGCTGGCTATCTTCTTGCCTATCCTTTTTTTGCTCTTGTCACATCAGCACTAACCCATGCTAAGACCCCTATCTGGAAAAGCTTTTTGGCTCTTGTTTTGGGAGATGCGCTTGTCTTTGTCGGTGGTATCCTTAGCCTGCACTTTCTTGGAAAGATGGGTTGGTCTGCAGCTGTGGCGGTCGGTTTGACACCCTTTATCATTCCCGACCTCATTAAAGGTATGATTGTTACTTTGGTGACTAAGCCAGTATTAAAAGCTCTAAAAAATCATAGCTACTTTAACTAAAGAAAAAAAGATTGAAGACTTTGTTCCTGTGAACAGAATCTTCAATCTTTTTATTTTTCAAAATAAATATCATAATGCTTTGAACAAGCTAGGTTGAAAGCACTGTGACAATTAGGACAAGCTATTGCCTCTTGATACTCCTCGATAACCATCTCATGCTGATAAACACCACAGATAAGGACCTTGTCCTGCTTGAGATGACAAGGATAAGCTCGAAAGCTATGTGTTCCTCCAAGCTATCATGACACTGATAACAAGCATAATACTTCAGACAATCGAAGCATTTTAGGGCAACAATATCTAGCTCTGTGTGATAATGCTGGCACCTGCTCTCATTATCTACCAAGAGACCATATATTTTTCTCGTCATTAGACACGAACAGTCTTACTTGAACCATCTTTTTGGTAGAGATTAATCAAGCCTTCTTTAGTTGAACGAATCATATCACCAGGTTTAACTTCTTGTGGCACGGTAATAGTAAGAAGTTCCATTGGGTTTGGTGCACGATCAATCTTATTACCATTAGCATCGTGAAGATCTTTGATCTCACACTCGAAATGACGGAAGCCTGGTCCGTAGAATTCAACGTGGTCACCTTCGAGGATAACATTACGTTGACGGATCGTAGCTGTCATAGTTACTGGGTCAAAATCTACTACTTCACCAACAAATTTGTATTGTGGAATCTTACGACGGGCACCAAAGAGTTGTTCGTTTTCTGTTGGAGTCTTGTAATAAAAACCTGTTGCCAATTCACGTTGGGCAACTTTCCAAAGCTCGTTAACCAAATCATCTTTAATAGCATAAAAGGCTTCTGCACTTTCCATGTAAGCATCACAGGCCGCCTTGTAACAGTTGGCAACTGTTGATACGTAATGGACAGATTTCATACGACCTTCGATTTTCAGGCTATCAACACCATTATCGATAAGGTCCGGGATGTTTTCAATCATACACATGTCAACAGCTGACATTGAGTATTCTTCAGGAACTTCACCGTGAATACTCTTTCGCTCTTGACCGAATGGCATGTCGTAAAGGTCATATTTCCAACGGCATGACTGTGAACAACCACCACGGTTGGCATCACGGTCTGACATGTGGTTAGAAAGGGTACAGCGACCTGAGTATGAGATACACATAGCACCATGGACAAAGGCCTCAATTTCAAGGTCCGTACGTTTACGGATTTCAGCTAATTCTTCCATAGTAACCTCACGTGCTAAAACAACACGAGTCAAGCCATACTGTTTCCAAAAATGAAACGTTTCAACGTTTGTCGCAGATGCTTGCGTTGACAAGTGGATGTTAAGGCCTGGAGCATAGGTTGAACAGATTTCAATCAAGGCTGGATCAGATGCAATAACGGCATCGAGTCCCATATCACGCAATTCACGGAACCACTCACCTGCACCTTTTTCATTTCCTTCATGGGTAACCATGTTAGAAGCAACGTGCACGTCAACGCCACGAGCGTGAGCGTATTCGATACCTTCACGAAGTTCATCCATGGTAAAGTTTCCAGCACGGCTACGCAAACCATAGGCTTGTCCACCAACGAAAACAGCATCTGCGCCGTAATTTACAGCAACTCTCAATTTTTCCAAAGTCCCAGCAGGTACCAGTACCTCTGGGCGTTTTTTAGTTGTAGTCATAATTTCTCCAATTTGCAAGATTGTCGATTTTAGTTTTTAGGATAGATCCTTCGTTCCCTGAAAATGGAAAACTCTCAACCGAAGGAGGACGTAATTTTATTTTACACGGTCAGGTTCATAATCATAGAAACCTGTGTCCAAACCACGGTTGGCTGGGTGTAATTTATGAATGGCTTCATCGAAGAGGAAGGCTTGATCCTGTGAAAATTCTCCAGCCTCGATGAGGTCACGAGCCTTCACAAAATATTCGGTAATTTTTACGAAGTTTTCACCTGGGCAATAAACACCGTCCAACTTCCAGTGGTCAAAACCATGCTCAACGAGTTCTGAAAGCTTAGTCATCATATCCAGGTCATTATTGGCAAAGATATGTGTTCCATGCAAGTCTTCATAGACTGAGTAGTGAGAATCTGGATCTCCAGGTTCAGAAAGAAAGAGGTCACGTTCTTTGGTAACAGCTTCATCCGTTTTGATAAAGTTGTAGTAGTTTTGAAGAAGTGGTCGTTTTGAGTGGTGAATGATACTTGCCCCGTAAACCAAAACCTCTGCTGGAATTTGAAGATTTTCAGCCATGATGAAGAGTTCCGCAGATGGAATCTCACGGGCCAAAACAGCTTCAGATGCTCCTGCCTGTTTGCCCCAGAAATTAATCTGACGGCTAGAGGTTACCATGGTTGAAGCATCATAAATCATTTTGAAGGGACGTTTATCACGGTTACAGATGTAGAAAACTCCTGCATCACCAACCGTGATATAATCTGCTTTAATTTCTTCAAGAAAATCAAGGTAGTCAGGAAGAGCATCCATCATACTTTGGTGCATGAGGGCGTTAACTGCAACAGTTAACTCTTTACCTGACTCATGTACCAGCTCTGCAATTTTTCGCATTTCTGCGAATGAAAAAGGCTTAGGCAAACGAAGGCCAAAAGTTTTTTCGCCGATGTAAATACGATCTACGCCAAGTTCTAGGAGCTCACGTGCCTGCTCGTAGCTCTCAGCTGTCGCTGTAATCACTATTTTTTTCATAACTCATATTATAGCACAAATTGATTGATTTTTTTAGAACTTTTAGGTTTTGTTAAATCGTATTTTGATATTTAAAAATAGTTTTATAATACTAGAATTTCAAAAAAAACTTTGCAATATAAACTTTTTATGGTATTATTAAAAAGATTGTAACTAGTGAAATACTGACTCAGTCTTTTAGCCTACACAAAATAGTGATTTAAGTACTTTATATAGAAAGGAGGCAGCAGACATGGCTGACAACTTACACCGTCAATTTGATCACATCGAAGATTTCGAGATTGAACGTCGTCAAACGACCAATTATCAAGACGATCAAGGTCTAAATAGTAATAGTATTAAACTACAAGATATGATTTTCTTTGGACGTGTCTCAAGCTTCTGTGTTTCAACAGTCCTAGTTGCCTTCCTTTTCTTGGTAGCACAGGTAGCTACCTTCTGGGCCTTCTTCTGGGCAATTACCATTAGCGCCATTGGTCAGTTAGGCATTTATGTCCTAATCGAATATCTTAAAGCAAAAGAACGTTGACTAAGGAGTCAACGTTCTTTTTAATTTTATTCTGCTACTTCTTCAGAGATATCTTTGATATCAATGAAGATATCATCAACGATAGCTTTTGTTTCTGCTTTAACATTGGCTTGCTCAGGTGTTACTTGAGCTGTTTTTTCCTTGATGAGTTCAAAGCTCTCTTTTGCAAAGTCAGCAACTTGAGCTGTTTTTTCTTGAACGGCTTTCGTCAAATCAGTTGCAGTGATGTCGCCATTTTCAAATTTTGTTTTATAATCTTGGAAAGTATCGACTGCCAATTCTTTATAGTCGCTAACTTTTTCCACTACTTGATTTTGGTAAGCTTTAGGATCTTCTTTGAATGAAGCGATTTCCTCATCAATACGTGCTTTAACTGCTTTACCTTTTTCAGTTGTAAAGAAATACGCTGCTGCAGCTCCAGATGCTGCACCAATAATTAGGGTGTTTAGAAATTTACTCATGAAAAGACCTCCTTATTTTTTCTTGTCTTTTTTACCAAATAGTTTTGAAGCAACCTTGCCGATAGCAAAGGCTGAGCCTGCTTTACCGACACTTGCTCCTGCTGCACTTGCCTTAGCAGCGAGGTGACGAGCTCGAGTATTCAAGTCAGAAACACTTTCTGAAAGATCAGCTACTGCTACAAAGAGAGGATCAATCGTTTGAACTTTTTCATTAACATCTTCAACCAAGACATTAGCCTTAGCCAAAATTTCATTTGTTTGGTGAAGTGTTACGTTAATATCTGTACGAAGAACCGCAACTGTTTCTTCAACTTCTTTGACAACACGACGTGTGCGAAGTAAAGTTGGGATTAATGCAATTAGAAACGCAGCAAGTGCGATTGCGATAATAAGAAATGCAATTTCTACCATAGTTTTAGACTCCTTTGACCTGTTTAAAAGGTTAACAAAAAAACTGAATGTTTGACTCCTGCCTCGTATGACCTTTGTTATTATAATTTTCACTTCATTATAACAAAGTCTGAACAGTATGACTAGTTTTTCATTTTATAATCTGCTTTTTGACGTTGTTTACGGAAATATAAGAGGACAGCTCCAAGGATAATGATGGAAATGCTGACCCATTGTGAGACACGCAAGCCGGCAAACATAAGACTATCCGTACGCATGCCTTCAATGACAAAGCGTCCAAGTCCATACCAGATAAGGTAAAATGAAGTCACGTCTCCCTGTCGCAATCCCTTATTAAAATATCGTAGTCCCAGAATAATGCTAAAACCAACTAAATTCCATAGGCTTTCATAAAGGAAGGTAGGTACACGGTAGCTTCCATCAATAAACATCTGCTGACGGATAATTTCTGGAAGATAATTCAGTTGACTAACTGCTTTTCCATAGGCCTCTTGATTGACAAAATTTCCCCAGCGACCGATGCTCTGAGCTATCATGACCCCAGGGGCCGCAATATCTAGAAAATCTAAAACCGCTATAGCATGACGTTTGGCGAACCAATAAAGGACAGCTGCACCAGCAATCAAGCCACCATAGATAGCAATTCCACCATTCCAAATCGCAAAAATTTCCGATGGATTTTGGCTGTAATAAGACCACTGAAAAATCACATAGTAGAGCCTAGCACCAACAATGGCTATAGGAAAGGCTAAGAGAATAAAATCTAAGATATTCTCAGGATTGATTCCCTTTTCAGGAGCCAAACGCTGAGCCAGATAAACTGCAAGCAAAAGACCAGATACAATACAGATAGCATACCAATGAATACTGATTGGACCAAGTCTTAGAGCAATTGGATCAATAGTAGCTAACATTAGTCTTCACCATTCTTACTAATGAGGTCAGTCAAACGGTCCTTAAAAGTTTTGGTTGCATCATATCCCATTTGCTTAGCACGATAGTTCATTGCTGCAGCTTCTATAACGACTGACACGTTACGTCCTGTCTTAACAGGAATGCGGATACGTGGAATCTTAACGCCCTGTAATTCAATCTCTTCATTGCTATTTCCAAGACGGTCAAAGACCTCGTCATTTTCAAAATGCTCAAGACATATGCACAACTGAACTTGAGATGAATCACGGACAGCACTAGCTCCGTAAAGACTCATAACGTCAATGATACCAACCCCACGGATTTCAAGAAGATGGAGAAGAATTTCTGCAGGTTCCCCCCAGAGAGTTCCCTCATCCTTAGCATAGACATCTACACGGTCATCAGCAACTAGACGGTGGCCACGTTTCACCAACTCGAGCGCTGTCTCACTCTTACCGATACCAGAGTCCCCTTGAATAAGAACACCCATCCCGTAGATATCTACCAGAACACCATGGACACTAGTACGTTCAGCTAATTGAGAGTTGAGATACCAAGACATGTCACCTGAAAGTGATGATGTAGAGTTGCGTCCTTGAAGAACTGCTACACCATTTTCCTTAGCAGCTTGAAGCATCTCTTCTGGAATCTCAAGACCACGCGCCACGATAACAGCTGGAGTTTCCTCTCTAAATATATTAGCAAAAACAGAATAACGGTTATTAGCAGTCATGGTTTTAAGGTAGGTCCACTCCTTCATCCCAACCAACTGAAGTCGTTCTGGTGAATAATAGTCAAAATAACCCGCCATTTCTAAACCAGGACGAGAGATATCAGCCGTTGTTATCGCTTTTGCCAAAAGCTCCTCATTCCCATAGACAACCTTAAGTTTAAGCTTATCAACCAACATTTTAACAGTTACTGTCATGTTATTTCCTCCGATTATTTACTAGTTTCATTGTATCATAAAAAGGTTTTCAATGCGGTTCGCAAAGCAAAAAAAAGACCTATGACTAACACTAAGGTCAATCATAGATCTTTTCTGTTATCATTTACTCACCATTTCCACTCGTCTTCTACAGGTTCAGCGTTTTTACGTTTTCTTCCATCCTTAAGTTTTATTTCGGGATAAATATCCTCTTTATAAGGAAGGAGGAGGGCTAAAACTAAGTATAAGAAGATTCCAAACTGCGTGGAAACCATGAGAATAATAGCTAAGACACGAGCCAAAGTGAGGTTCCAGCCAAATTTATCTGCCAAACCTGCAAGAACACCGGCGACGAGTCTATTTTTTCGTATCTTATAAAAGCGATTTGGCATGGTTTTCTTCTCCTATCATTTCGTTGATATCATTGTATGATTTTTTGAGACAAAAAAAAATCAGTCCTAGGACTGATTTAGAAAAATGAGTTTGCCTTGGCACAAACCGCATCCAAATTTCTGTGTATTGACACGGCGTTTGCGACGGTAAGTGTGACCACAAGATTGGCACTGATAAAGGAAGTAATTTTCTGCCTGGTTTCGCATTTTGGGGGCGTACCTAAGGCCATCCACCCTAGCTAGTAGGTCCTTGAAATCTCTATCCCCATGTTTGCAGCCCTTCCCTTGAAAATAAAGGTGGTAGTGACAGAGTTCATGACGGACGATTTTCCGAAAGGTCTCGAGGCCGTGTTCTTCATAAAGTTTCGGATTGAAATCTAAGTGTCCATCCTTGGGGAAGAAACGACCTCCAGTGGTCCTCAGGCGCTTGTTCCACAAGGCTTGATGCTTAAATTTCCAACCGAAATCTTCGATAGAAACTGTCTTAACATAATCAGTTAGATTCACGTGGACTCACCAAGGAAAGATTAAGCTTTTCGTGTTCTAAGTCAATTTTTGACACCCATACGGTAACTAAATCCCCAACAGAAACCACTTGGCTTGGATGGTTAACGAAACTCTTACTCATCTCAGAGATATGGATAAGACCATCCTCATGGACACCGATATCCACAAAAGCACCAAAGTCCACAACGTTACGTACTGTTCCTTCAAGTTTTTGCCCCACCGACAAATCTTTGAGCTCAAGAACATCCTGGCGAAGTACCGGTGCTTCAAAATCATCACGCAAGTCTCGACCTGGTTTTAAAAGGTCGGCAATGATATCTTTAAGGGTTTCCTGACCAAGCCCTAGCTCTTCTGATGTGTCTTTAAGATTAAGAGCCTTCAATTTTGCCTTAGCAGAGTCGTCCAAATCTGTGATGTCTAACTGCTTGAAGAGAGCCTTCACCGCTGGATAAGACTCTGGGTGGACTCCCGTATTATCCAAGATATTTTTAGCGTTTGGAATACGGAGGAAACCGGCGGCTTGTTCAAAGGCTTTGGCACCAAGACGTGGGACCTTCTTAATTTCATCACGTGATGTAAACTCCCCATTTTCCTCACGGTAGGCAACAATATTTTCTGAGATAGTCTTGTTGAGACCTGAGACATGTGACAAGAGAGTACTACTTGCCGTATTGACATTGACACCAACCTGGTTAACCACGGTATCAACGACGAAATCAAGATTTTCAGAGAGTTTCTTCTGGCTAACATCGTGCTGGTATTGGCCTACTCCGATTGATTTGGGGTCAATCTTAACCAATTCCGCCAGAGGGTCTTGAAGACGACGGGCAATGGAAATAGCAGAGCGCTTTTCGACCGTCAAGTCTGGGAACTCATGACGGGCCAACTCTGAAGCAGAGTAGACTGAGGCACCACTTTCATTGACAATCACATAAGAGGTCTCTGGGAAATCTTTGAGGACTTCTGCCACAAAGGCTTCACTTTCACGGCTGGCTGTTCCATTTCCGATAGCAATAATCTCAATAGCATGCTCTTTGATGAGGTCAGCCAAGTCTTTCTTAGCTTGAGCAATCTTAGCTTGACTTGCTGGAGCAACTGGATAGATGACCTGAGTTGTAATCAGTTTCCCTGTTTGGTCAACGACGGCCAATTTAGCTCCTGTACGAAAGGCTGGGTCAAATCCAAGTACCATCTTTCCTTTAAGTGGTGAGACTAGGAGAAGGCTTCGAAGATTTTGAGAGAAAAGATTAATGGCTCCATCTTCTGCTGCTTCAGTCAACTCACTACGGATACGACGCTCCATAGCTGGAATGATTTTCTTCTTGAGCGACTGGTTGATGACTTCCTCAATATAATCATTTTTTTGCTTGAAACGGGCACTGTAAAAACGATGCATTTTCTCAAGATTGTGCTTAAAGTTTACCTTGATAACGCCTAATTTCTCACCACGGTTAAGGGCCAGAGTACGGTAACCTTGGAGTTTAGACACCTTATCCGCAAAATCATAGTAAATCTTGAAGGTTTCCTTTTCATCCAGAGATTGATCCTTTAGGATCGAAGTGATCTCACTATTGTTCCAGATTTCGTTGTAGGTCCAAGAGCGCAAGCTATTGTCCTCAGAAAAGGCCTCAACCAAAATATCCACAGCACCCGCAAGGGCCTTGTCAGCTGTTGGAAAGGCTTCGGATGTCAACTTTTCAGCTTCATCTTTGAGGTTTGAACTATTTTGCAAGATAAGACGAGCCAGTGGAAAAAGGCCTGCTTCACGGGCAATAGTCGCTTTAGTGCGGCGTTTTTCCTTATAGGGAAGGTAGAGTTCTTCCACGTCTGCCAACTTTTCAGCCGCTTCGATGGCTGCCTTTAGTTGGTCAGTCAATTTGCCCTGAGCCTCAATCTTTGCCAGAACCGTTTCCTTGCGGTCTTGGAGGGCTGTCAAAGACTTATCCATATCAATGATAGCCTTGATTTGAGTTTCATCCAGATTTCCGGTTTTTTCCTTACGGTAACGGGCGATGAAGGGAATGGTATTACCTTCTGCGGTCAATTCCAAAACGGTTTCAACTTGTTGTTTTTTTAGGCCCAATTCTTGAGCCAATGTCTCTAAATTTCGATTTTCCATAAACTCTATTATACCACGATAGGAGGTATGCTTGGGCAGAAAACCTTGTAGATGAAGCGAGATTTTTTGAGCAAGAGGTAGTATAATAAGAGAGTAAACCTATTCTTAAGGCTATTTCTTTCGGAAAATAGATGCATCTTCCTTGAAGCAAAGCTTCTTCTACTGATTCCCTAATTTTCTGTCAGAAATGACGCCCTTAGTATCTTAATTAACTCGGAGGCTTTTTATGGCGGTTATTCAGAAAAAAACAAATGAACTTGAAAGCATGATGGCATCTTTTGCGGTTATCCCTGATTTTGAAAAGGCGGGAACTGATCCTAAGAAGGACAAACGTCTTCAAGAAGATAAGAAGAAATAAAAGTTATGGCTATTTTTCATCAACTACCAGATAGCGTTTTTCAGCTTCTGGCAGTTTTTCTATCTATTATTATCGAAGCCCTGCCCTTTGTTTTACTGGGAAGTATCGTGTCTGGCTTTATCGAAGTCTTCTTGACTCCTGAAAAGGTCAAAAACTTCCTGCCGAAAAACAAGGTCCTGGCTATTCTCTTTGGAACCCTAGTCGGCTTTATTTTTCCTTCTTGTGAATGTGGGATTGTTCCCATTATCACGCGCTTTTTAGAGAAAAAAGTGCCTAGCTATACGGCTATTCCTTTCATGGCAACGGCTCCTATCATCAATCCAGTCGTTCTCTTTGCGACCTATATGGCCTTTGGGAACTCTTGGTACTACGTGATTTTACGTTTTCTCGGAGCTTTCTTGATTGCCATGATTTTGGGAATTCTGCTCGGCTTTGTGGTGGATGACCAGATACTCCAGGACAAGCGTAAGTCTAATCATGTTCATGATTATAGTGGGTTATCAGCTGGTAAGAAAATCTTTCAGTCCTTGGTTCATGCTGTCGATGAATTTTTCGACACTGGGCGTTACCTGATTTTCGGGAGCTTTGTGGCTGCAGGGATGCAGACCTACCTCCCTACCCAAATCCTAACGACCATCGGTCATAATTCTGTGACAGCCATCCTCATCATGATGCTCCTGGCCTTTATCCTCTCACTTTGTTCTGAGGCGGATGCCTTTATCGGAGCTTCACTACTCTCTAGTTTTGGAGTGGCACCAACAGTGGCCTTCCTCATCATCGGTCCTATGGTTGATATCAAGAACTTGATCATGATGAAACACCAGTTTAAGACACGCTTTGTCGGGCTCTTTGTGGGAACCGCAAGTCTGGTAACAGTCATTTACTGTCTAGCATTGGGGGTGATTTAATGTTACGTTTTCTCATCTTATCTGGGTATTTTGAGCTCGTCATGTACTTGCAAGTTTCTGGCAAGCTCAACCAGTACATTAATATCCACTACTCCTACCTGGCTTACATTTCCATGGCGCTTTCCTTCATCCTCGCTTTGGTTCAACTCATCGTTTGGATGAAGAAAATAAAGGTTCACTCGCATTTGTCAGGTCGAGTGGCCAAGGGAACCAGCATCGTTCTCTTGGCATTTCCAGTTCTCACTGGGCTCTTAGTGCCAACGGTGACCCTGGATGCCAATACTGTATCAGCTAAAGGTTATCATTTTCCACTGGCGGCAGGGAGCGATCCTAATCAGGCCAATCAAGAGGGAACGACTACCCAGTACTTAAGGCCGGACACCAGCTCCTACTTCACCTCATCAGCTTATGAGAAGGAAATGACCAAGGAGCTAGCCAAGTACAAGGGATGTGAGACCATCCAGATTACCACGGAAAATTACATGGAAGTCATGGAGCTCATCTATCTCTATCCAAACGATTTCGTGGGCAAGAAGGTCACCTATACCGGCTTTGTTTACAATGATCCACAGACCAAGGGATATCAGTTCATCTTCCGTTTCGGTATTATCCACTGTATCGCCGATTCAGGTGTTTACGGACTGGCAACGACAGGAAGCGACCAAACCTTTAAGGATAATACCTGGGTAACAGTCACTGGTACCATCACTGTGAATTATTATCAAAACCTTAAACAGAGCCTCCCTATCCTTAATTTGACTGAGATTAAAGAGGTTAGTCAGCCTGACAATCCTTATGTTTATCGTGTATTTTAAAAAGCCAAGTTCAATTGAACTGGCTTTTTATGTTGAATCAAACTGTACAGTTACTTAAATCTTGAGAGTACAAAAACTGCCCACGTCCGACCGAAACAATGGCACGGTTGTACAGTTACTTAAATCTTGAGAGTACAAAAACAAACTCGATAAAATCATGAATGTAATTCATGTTGTACAGTTACTTAAATCTTGAGAGTACAAAAACCCGTTTTGGAATCAGTAGAGCGACATATTAGTTGTACAGTTACTTAAATCTTGAGAGTACAAAAACTCGGTGATCAAGATGTTGACCATATTGAAGTGTTGTACAGTTACTTAAATCTTGAGAGTACAAAAACACTTCCAAGCGCTTCAAAACAAGGTTTCAGGTTGTACAGTTACTTAAATCTTGAGAGTACAAAAACTGGCGATATAGTCGTGGTGACAGAATTAGAGTTGTACAGTTACTTAAATCTTGAGAGTACAAAAACACTGTTGGATTATCGCCGTTTTCGATACGGTTGTACAGTTACTTAAATCTTGAGAGTACAAAAACATGATAATGTGTCTTAAACTGCTGTAGAAGGTTGTACAGTTACTTAAATCTTGAGAGTACAAAAACATTCGCTTATTCTATTCCAATCACCGCTAAGTTGTACAGTTACTTAAATCTTGAGAGTACAAAAACTAACATTTTGGGTTGTTTGGGTTTTTTCCTGTTGTACAGTTACTTAAATCTTGAGAGTACAAAAACCACGCTCCATGAGATAGTCGCCAAGAGCATGTTGTACAGTTACTTAAATCTTGAGAGTACAAAAACTAGAAAGTAGCCGATACAGTTGGCTGATGGGTTGTACAGTTACTTAAATCTTGAGAGTACAAAAACTATAGTACAAAAATACTAGGATACATTTAAGTTGTACAGTTACTTAAATCTTGAGAGTACAAAAACTTGATAATCCTGATTTAAAAATGATTACAGGTTGTACAGTTACTTAAATCTTGAGAGTACAAAAACTAATGATGTACTGCTTTCCTTGCTCTAAATGTTGTACAGTTACTTAAATCTTGAGAGTACAAAAACGTTATCAGAAGTGAATATTGACTACTTACAGTTGTACAGTTACTTAAATCTTGAGAGTACAAAAACTAAAGAAATTACCTTTGAAGTTCCTATTTCGTTGTACAGTTACTTAAATCTTGAGAGTACAAAAACAATGCCGTTGACATATTTGACCTCGTTGGCGTTGTACAGTTACTTAAATCTTGAGAGTACAAAAACTGTTAGGGTTATCAATGTTATTTATGCCTGTTGTACAGTTACTTAAATCTTGAGAGTACAAAAACGATTTGTTGTCAAGGTCTGTCAGCTTGACGGTTGTACAGTTACTTAAATCTTGAGAGTACAAAAACAAATAGGCTTGATAGAGCTTTAGGTTACTGGTTGTACAGTTACTTAAATCTTGAGAGTACAAAAACAATTACAATTCAGATAAAAAAGCAGTCAAAGTTGTACAGTTACTTAAATCTTGAGAGTACAAAAACAATTTGAAAAATATCGAAAATGTTAAGGTAGTTGTACAGTTACTTAAATCTTGAGAGTACAAAAACTGTTTTGAACTACAGGAATAAGGTGAGTGTGTTGTACAGTTACTTAAATCTTGAGAGTACAAAAACAGGTCTTTCCCGTGATTGTTGCTCTGATGAGTTGTACAGTTACTTAAATCTTGAGAGTACAAAAACCGATGAAGAATATCTGTCCATCTGGTCTAAGTTGTACAGTTACTTAAATCTTGAGAGTACAAAAACAAGCTAGCAAAAGCGGAGAAAGATGAGGAAGTTGTACAGTTACTTAAATCTTGAGAGTACAAAAACGCTTCAATGTCTGCTTCAAGCGATTTAATGGTTGTACAGTTACTTAAATCTTGAGAGTACAAAAACCAGGGATACCATTTTCCGTCCAATCAAAGCGTTGTACAGTTACTTAAATCTTGAGAGTACAAAAACATAGGTGTTGAGGGTGTCCGAACTAAAGAAGTTGTACAGTTACTTAAATCTTGAGAGTACAAAAACGCTGAAGGCATCCACGGAGTGGCTACAGAAGTTGTACAGTTACTTAAATCTTGAGAGTACAAAAACCTCAAATGATTTTTGAGATTTTCATACCCACATAGTGATTATAAAATCAATAACTGTCCTTGTCAATCCTTACTTTCTAAAAATTTCTGTAATAGTTCCTTATCAGGTGTCTGAGAACATCTTATACGGTAACTAAAATGAAACAGCTGATTTAGGATATTCAATATTACTGAATCAACAAGTGAGAGACTAGGTTGTCTCAGCATTTTTGTCAATAAATAAGGTGTCACAGTTTCTAAAGACATCCTAAAACCTTCTCTCGTCGGAAAATCATTACTTGGATAATATTTCATTACCCTTTCATACATAAACTCAACATCATACAAATGTTCCACCTGGTCAGATAAAATATTGACGAACCTACTATTTTCTTCATCAATTTTTAAATAGCCTTGGTCACTAGGAAACAAAATAAAGGTTAGATTTGGATACTTCTTGACCAAATGACAGATTTGCCTATAAAAAATAGTATAAGATTCTTCTGAGATAAAGCCATCAATATTTTTTAGCACAATGAGATACTTCTCTGTTGTTTGTGAAAGAAGATGGTCTAACATTTCTAAAAAGAGGGATAGTTTATCAATATTAGAAACCCATTCAAAAGATAGATTCTTGTTCTCAATGGCAAAAAATGGGCTAAAATTTTTTGTGAGTAGTTGGTCTAGTGTTAGAGGGAGATTCTCCAAATGGTATTCCACCTCACCACAGTGTAAGTTTATATGCTGGTTCATTGCTCCTTCTATAAGCTCTACTTGTTCATTAATTTTCTCCAAATGGGCTACAATATCAACCTGATTGAGAATTTTACTAAGGTAACCCTGAGCAAGTGTTCCTTTCTTGTATTCCATCTGCTCCAGTAAATCCTTAAAACTTGAAATGTCGATATAGTGATAGCTACTTCGCTTCACTATTTCTCCAGACTCATCAAGTATAGTAGGTTCCTCATAATCAAAAATACTTAAGTCCTCACTTGAGTATTTTTTTCCGCCAAAATACCAGCTCAAAATTTGCCAAATATAATATTTGAGTTCTTTATTCTGACCAACAATTTGTGTGATTGCACCAATATTTAATTCAATACGTTCTTTGTAAGGATGTTGTACAAAATATTTCATATAACCACCAACTTATTATCACTGACGATTTCTTCTTGCTTAGTTTTGCCACCTATGATTAATGTCATCTCTGAAAATTGCTTTTCAGTAACTGCCAAAAGTCTCACATTCCCAGCAGGAAGATTGCTCATCTTTAACTTCTTATAAAATTTATTTGCAAAGCTTCTATTAGGACAAGTGCGATAGTAGACCGAAAATTGTAACATTTCAAACCCATTTGAAATTAATTCTTTACGAAAATTACGATATATTCTTTTTTCATCCTTGGATTCCATTGGTAAATCAAAAAAACATAATAATCTCAATGCTTCATACCTCATCTTATTTTCTCCACTCTAAACTTGATACCACTGGGCAGTGAAATTTACTACTATCTTTTTCCGAAATATATTTGATAAAGCCTTTGACATATTTGTCCATAGCAACTGTCACTGAGCAAGTCTCTTTGCCATATTTGATTTTAGCATTGAGTAAATCTGTCAATCCCAACCTATACTCATACTTAAGGAATTCCTGATCTCGTAGATTATCATATACCCAAACATCTACAATCTGTCTAAATGGCTCCATCAAATCGTCAACCAAATTAAACTGATTGTATTCATTTTTATGGAAGATTCCTAATAGGCCATTTAAACCATAACCCGCCACTATTCTAGCCATCTGAGCCCTCATGATAGCATAGCCATAGTTTAAACCAGCATTGATGACATCAGCTTCTTGCTGAGTTACTCTGACAAATTGTTTACCAAAGAGCTCATTAAAGTAGACCTTGGCAGCATGTCCCTCTCTATTCGTTCTATCACCAGGTTCTATCTGCTCTTTATAGTCTGAAAGTAATCTAATGTTGTCCAGACTTTTTTCAAACATGGCTAGGACATCCTCTTGGTTATTGATTTTATAATAAGTTACAATCTGCCATGCCTTGTCCTTTTGTTTCTGAGACCAATCCAGCTGTTCTTTCAAGCGCTTGTACGCTCTAAAGTGCCCATTTTGTGAGTGATAAATCCCTGTTGGTAAATGTTCATTATCACAAACAACTAAAGCAATATTATATTTACTTAAGGCACTTAATAGACGAAGGGTAACAACTGTATCCCCACCTTCTGCAACGATTATCGAAATATCACTTAGTGGCACCGTAAACTCTTGTCCCATCTTTTGCACTAATAAGTTATCAAGCTTTAAGCGCATCTTCTCACTTTGACTGACATGTACAACTCTCCAAGTCATTTCTTCTCCTCTTTAAATAACGAAAACACCCTGCCATAAAATGACAGGGTGTTGATTTCGGCATGAAGCCTTATCTTTGTAGCTTCTGCAAGATTTAAGTAACTGTGTAAGGCGTCCCTTACACTATTATTATAGTATATGATAACTATAATTGCAACACTTTCTAACAATTAATATTAAAAATCTAGCTTAGGCTTATCACCCTCATTTTTGATGATATGCTGATTTCCTAGGACATCTGTTCTTACCTTATAAATAGAAATATTTGATTTTCCTAGCCCTTTTATACATCGTCCTGACTTATCTGCAGAACCTAAAATTTCAATAAGTGACTCATTCTTCTCAAATTTATCTTTTGAATAAGGCTTTAACTCTACATAATATTTCACATTAGGCATAGTTCGAGAAAGAAAACGGAAAAGCTGTTGTTCTTTTGTTTCTGTATCTTTAACGAGTAACAAATCATTTTTATAAAGTGTAAACTTGAATTCTGAATCAGAATCTACACCCTCTTCTTTCATAATGCCATTGTATTTTTCCTGGGAAATCTTATATGTTCCTGTCTTCTTTTCAAATTGTAAATCAGCATATTTCAGTCCTAAAATTTCATATTTACCAGTATTTTTATTGAAATAGACATCTGTTCTCCAAGGTTTTAATGACTGTAAGACAACTTTATTTTTACTATTCTCTGGAGTAATATCAATAGGATTACCTAAAAGCTTACTATCATAGTATTTAAGACTCTTGATTTCAGGACCATTGCCTTTTTTACTATATTTACGAATATAGCCATGTTCTTCTTTATATTTTAGGAAAGGATTACATGGTACTTCTTTCCCTTTTTCATTCATTTCCTTATTAGGATAGTTCTCTAAAATTGGCTCGATAACTTTCTCAAAGGTTTGTGGGTCGTGACGATACATGAGGAATTTTGACTTATCCTTCTTATAAATCTTCATAAAGGCATCATAACCATCCTGAGTATAGATATCTTTGATTTTCCCTAAGACATAAGTTTCATCCTTCTTATCTTTTCCCACTTTAGCCTGTCTTGTCGCATAAATAGTGGCATCTGATATTTTACGATTAAACTTAGAATCCACTTGATATGAGAATAAGATACTGTCTTCAAATTCTTTACTCTTCAATGTATCAACAAAATGTTGATAAGGGGCTTTGAACACAGATTCCTTGTACTCATCATCACTAATAAGTTCACCTGTTTCAATATCAAGGAGTTGTTCTTCTGAATAACTTACAAGGGTATTCTTTTGTTTTTTCCACAAATTCAACTGACTTGAGGCGGCAATAATCAATGCATCGACAGCATGGTGATGATAAGTATCACGAGTCTTCTCAATTCCCCAATGGCGTCTCAATTGAGATGTAAATTGGCCACGAACCACGGAAACTTTTGTATCAATCTTGTGAGCTCTAAAGTGTTCTTGAAGGGCATTGAGGACAACTCTTGAAGCGTATCTTGTATCTACAAGATTTCGTTCAATAAATTTCTTTCGAACATCAAACTTTGAAATATCTTCTTCTGTAAGGAGGTATTCTTTTTTCTTGTTTGAAAGTGTTTTTGACTCACGTACAAAAGCTTTTAATTCACGGAAAGACCACGCATCATCCATACTATCTAAAGCCTGATAAGGTGTTCGTTGTCCTTTTTCTTGGTTAGCAGTTGCATAAACCAAAACCTTATTTGCAAGGCTATCATCGAATGTGATAGAAAGAGGTAAAATATGATCTACTTCAAACTGATTAGGATTATTTATCAAATCATGGATTGAGATTGTCTTACCAGTATAAAGGCAACGTTCTCCTTGCTGATGCCAAAGGCGGATTTTAGTCGCTAATTGCTTATGACCGTGGAAAACACTATGTGGTAATTCAGCCTTTCCATTATATTGGTTAGCAGCCTTAAGCATTGCTGCATCTTTTTCATCTTTGTTGGCTTTTTGAATCTTTTGAATAGCTTTCTTTTCATCATCTTCATTTGTTTCACGAGCCATTTCGATGACAATATTGTCAAAGTCTCCGTATTCTTTAATCGCCGCATTTACGATTTTTATAGCCTGGCGAACAGACTTAGCAACAACAGGATTATAGATTTCTTCAGTTAATAGTTTCTCATCTATATATTTTGTTTTATTTGAAATATTTTGTTTTATTTGAAGACGAAGTCGTTTTTGTTTTCCAAGTCGTGTCAGGATAGTCATTTGCTCTTCTGACGTCTCATACAATTCTGGAATTAACTCCATCATCAGTTTGACAGAAAAATTATGCCATCCTTTTCCAAAAATGGAACTATTTGCTTTGCGGAATTGAACCAATTCGTCAACTTGCTTCTGGCTAAAGCTACCATCAGCAAATTCATGTTCTAAGGCTTCTTGAATACCTTCCCTCTCAGTGTTTAATGTTAAGACATAGGCTAATTTATCAAGCGTTTCTCTATCCATTTGTTCAATATCTAAGGTTTCAAGCGTTTTCATTTTTCGATAGGCTTCGAAAGTATGAATCTCAGCCTTACCTGATTTGTCGATACGGTATCCCTTGATATCTGCAACATCACAAGAAAGTAACTTAGCGATATATTTAAAAAGTTTCGCTGGCCCCATTGCCTTTTCATTTTTGACATAATTAATGATTTGATTCTTCTGTTCTTTGCTCAACTTTTTGGTTTCAGTAGGAACTGTTAGATTGTTCAAATCATTTAGCAAATTGAATTCTTGAGCCGTGTAGGAAGCTTTTGCTGCTCTAAACTCTTCTGGATAAAATGTACATTTCCCAATTAGAATTCCAAAAATATTGTCTAAAGTTTCTCCACTCGTTCTGTAACGACCATAATCAGTCCGTGACTTTTCATTTCCGGGTCCATGATAATATTTCCGTTTTCCAGTTAAAATTTCGAGATAACGATTAATAAATTCATCTGTAATCTGTGGATTAAATTCTTGTTGAGTTTGCAGTATCCTTAAGGCTTCTGAACGATAAGCTGATGTTGGAAAGACATTAATCAAGCGATGTTTTTTGCCATCTTTCTCAACAGTAAAATCACCACGTAATTGACCATATGTTTGGTAGCGTTCCAACTGTATCTGTCCCGGTGTCTTAGTTTCTAATTGTTTACTATTTTCCTTAACAATTTGTGCATAGTCTCCTACTGATGAATTTCCGTCATCACTAGCATCATCGAGGTAACTAATCCCACGGTGTTTCACCATATTTTTAAGAGCGATAAACAGTTCTTCATTAGACAATTCATCGGTCAAGCCCTTAACTCGTAATTGATATGGGTTAAGATTAATTGAAATCTTCGTAAAATCGGTGATTAATCCACTTTCCTCAAATAGACGATTTAAACGAACTATACGATGTTTTTTACGTCGTGTCAAGCGTCTTCCTTGACGATTCGTTCTACGTACTAGGTTATTTTCTGCTTGAGCTGCTGGGAAGATGCGTGAGTTTTTATGGATAATTTCTCCTGTCACTTTGTTAAGGATACCTACACCAACAGAACCTATACCGATATCAAGTCCTAAAACTAAGTCACTCATTTAATAATCTCCTTATGCTTTTTTCTAATATTTTACACTAATATCTGAAAGTTTACAACAGCTTTTGTAAACGCTATAATCTATGTTTTAAAAAATCAATTTAATATCATTTTTATCTAAACAACGTTATTCACTTCATTCCGAAACCTAGAAAAAATATAAGTAGTCCTCCCTCTAACGACTTTGCTCATGTAAAAAACCAAGTCAGCTTAGACTTGGTTTTGGATTTTATTTTTGAACAAATGATTTTAAACTACTAACTTGTTGGCAAGGAAATCGGAATATTAAGCTTCACCTTCATCTTACCGTTGGTAACTGTGGCTTGGTCAATCTCGTATCCTATTTCAGGAAGCTTGATCTGGATCTGGTTGTTAACCATACGAACACCACTGCTAGACTGGGCAATACTCTTCTTGAGATAAGGCAGAACCAGTGATTTTGGAACTGGAAGGCGACCCAGGTGGGCACCTGCCAAATCTAGTAGGATGACTTCTTTGTTAGTGCTAACCGTAAAATCAAGGCTAAATGTTGATTCGATAAGGCCAAGAGATACGGGAACCTTAGCTGTTAGATAGGCATCATTCAACTCTACGGTACTGTTTTGCAAGGTCTCATCATTAGATTCAGCCATGCTTGCTTTTAGGACTTGGCGAAGCTGATTACTATCAAGATTAATCTCGGTTGAAAGGCCACCTGATGATAGGGATGCCCCACCGATACCAGCCTGGGCTAAATCAACAAGAGATGTTTGTGTTGATACATTTTTTAGTTGGTCTTGACTGTCAATCTTATCCGGAATAAGTAGAGCCACCACTGCCAAAAAGAGCACAATGACGAGGATAAGGAGTCGCTTAAACCATTTCCACATAGGGATACCTCATTTCAATTTTTCACTTTTGACGTCTATTGTACTGTAATCAAGGGAAAAAAGCGAGTAAGAACTGAAAATTATCTCATATTTTTTTTAATCCAATAGGTAGGGTTCAAGAGCTTCATAGACTTTTAAGTAGGCATTGGCTTATAGGTGAACGCCGTCATATGGTGGAACCACTGATTTTCATAAGTCTCCTCGGTTATATCATTAGTACCGATATTGATGAAAACCTTAGTCGGTCTCAAATCCAAAAGCAGGGAATGGATATGCTGGACAAATTCATCCGTATTCAAACCACTGATGCCTCGATTATAGATGATATCGTCGATACCTCTACTCCTAGCAAGTTAACAAAGGGGAAAAAACTCCATGAGAGAGGAGGACAATGAAGAGCATCTCCCCCCTTGATGACGACCTCATTTAAGTACTGATAGTTTTTCAGTTTGGTTTCTTATGTGAGAATATATCCACTTAACCTTTTAACGATAGTATAAAGTCATCGTTAAAGGTATTACCTCGACAAATTTAGGGTTATCTATCTCACTCTTTTTTCAAATCTTAAGAAGAAATCTATAAGAGCATCTAGCAATTCAATCTAATAATGATGCTAACAAATACGAATACTCTGCTTTTGAAATATAGCCTTCATGGAACAACTCTTCTATATCAAGTCTCATTCCATCAATATTCAATGCGTTATCTTCCGTAAAATACATTCTATCAGCGAGAGGTGTGTAGTTATTATAGGTAAAATAACTTTTTTCCGTTTTATACTGTTTTTTATTCAGCCATTCAAATGGGCTTACTCCATACTTCTTGTGAAACTCTTTAAAATCTGGTGTCTTAAAATTCGAAAGCTTTGCTTCACTTATTACTTTAGAAAAATACATATAGTCATTTGAATAAACCGTATATTTCCCTTTAAAGTAATCTCCTATCGAACCAGTTCCTGCAAATAAGTCTGCAAAGGTTTCTCCCTCAATTTTATATTTGTCAATAACTTTCTCAATAAAAGTTAACAATTTTGTCTTATTTCCCAAATAGCACATCATTCAACCCTATCCTTATTTTCAAGTTTATATTCAATAATCTCTTCTAGTTGACATTGAAGTGCTTCACATAGCCTTGCAAGTGCCTCCATAGAAACTGTCTCATCTTTAGATAATCTAGATAATGTCGAATTTGTAATCCCAGCCATATCTCTCAAAGATGTTTTGTTAATTCTCCTTTTCAACGTTAACTCCCACAGTCGTTCATAACTAAAACCCATGTAGTTCCTCCGTCCACAAAAGTGGAATATTATTCTATAAATATAGAATTGTTATATCACAGAATGCCACTTTATAATTAACCGTTTTAAACTTATTATGTACTTTTTTGGAGTTTTGAGTGATAAAAAGGCACTCTAGGGAATTATTCACCAGAGTGCACCCGTCATTATTTCCAATTAATTTTATCTGAAATTCCTAGCTGCTTAGTTAACTTTTCAAGCTTATTTTTAGTATCTTTTCTTGAAAAATTTGTGAATAGCCATACACCTGGAGCCACTTCTGCTGAAATTGGTCTGCCATTATAAGTTGAAACTTTTCTACCTAAAACGACTCCAGCAGTTGGTGCATTTGGCACTATTAACTCTTCTATCTGTTGTTTGTATTTATCGTCGACAAGCATTGATTTTACGAAATCAACAAACAGACCTCTTGCAGACTTTGATTGTAGTGTATGACCATCATATTGAATTTCAAACATATCTGATGGACTAACCTCATTCGTTAATTCACCCTCTGAAACACCAAACAGATCAATAGTTGCAATATCATCAATGATCTCAAAAACAGTCTCATACAATTGATCTGACTGGGCTTTTGAAAGCTTCCCAATATAAGATTTGTTTCCAATAGTTGAATTCATCATTTGGTAATCTGATTTCTCAGTGAAATCTTGAATGAGTCGCTTCTCCAAATAATCGGTATCAGCTTTTGATAGTTTCCCAGCTGTTCTGGAGAAAAATAAAACTGACTCAACCCATTTCTTATCTTCTTTAGAAAAGTGTTGATATAACCGTTGATAAATGGTTTGGCCTGCAGCTTGCCCCACGTAGCGTTTATTTCCACCAATTAAAACATAGATAGCTGTATGACTCGCAAAGTCTTGTTCTTTTAGATAAGGCAAGTCACTGCGATTCATGGAAACTAGCATTGCCGGCTAACGTTCAAAATATGAAATATTATCTTTTTGTGAATCTGAGAATATAAAAATCTGCTTCATAACCTTGTCTCCCATGGAATTTCGATAATATATTATATCACGTAACCGTTATCAAAATCATCTAAGCTATCAACTCTACGGTGTAAAACCCGTCAACTCAAGGATCCATAACATTTCTGTCAACTCTACGGTTCGCCATGAAAAAGTCATTTTTACACGGAAAAAGGGCAATCCGAGAATTCCCCCGAGCTGCTCAAAACCTTATTATATCACCGTTCCACACGAGTGAGCAGACCTACACACTCGATGTGATGCGTCTGCGGAAAAAGATCCACCGGCTGTACTTTCTTCAATTCATAGCCCAAGTCTTGATAAAGTTTGATATCACGCGCCATGGTTGCTGGGTTACATGAGACATAAGTAATCTTCTCAGGTTGCATGGCGACGCTGGCTTTGATGAAGCTTTCCGTCAACCCCTTGCGTGGTGGATCTACAATGATGACATCTGGTTTGATACCATCCTGGCTCCACTTGGCCATGGCATTTTCAGCTGAGTCAGCCACATAGTGGGCATTTGTAATGCCGTTGCGTTCTGCATTTTTCTTAGCATCTTCAACAGCTGTTTCGATGACTTCAACGCCGTAGACTTCCCTGACCTGTTTCGCAAATGACAAACCGATTGTCCCGATTCCTGAATAGGCATCAATAACAATGCTGTCGCTGTTTAGATCTGAGAAGTCAATAGCTGTTTGATAGAGTTTTTCAGCCATCTCAGTGTTAACCTGATAGAAAGACTGGGCAGAGATCTCATAGTCATTGCCCAACATACTGTCTGTGATGGTGTCTTGGCCATAAAGGGTGCGGAACTCCTTACCAAAGATGGCGTTAGTGTTCTTATCGTTGATGTTTTGAATGATTGAAACGATACTTGGAAAGGCTTCCGTAATCTTAGCAATGACTTGGTCAATACGGAAAACTTTTGGTTTGGTCGTTACAAAGACCAACATCATCTGACCTGAATAATGACCACGACGAACTACCAAATGACGAATCAAACCTGTCTGCTCCTTCTCATCATAAGGTTTGAGGTCATAACGACGGAGAAGGTCACGGACAAAGACAATGAGTTTATCAATTTCCTTGTCTTGAATGAGGAAATCTTCAATTGGAATCAAGTCGTGCGAATTCTTGCGGTAGAAACCTGTTTCAAGCTGACCTTTAACACGGCGAACGGGCACCTGCGCCTTATTACGGTAGGCGTAAGGTGTTTCCATACCTAGTGTTTCAGCAACTTCTACGTCCGAGATACCGGCTGTCTTATAGAGGTTATCGACGACTTGTTTACGCTTGAACTTAAGCTGCTCAGTGTAAGTCATATGCCCAAAATCAGCAATCCCTGAACGAAGATAAGTAGCATTAATATCCTGATTACGACTTGGTGAAAGGGTCACATACTCCTCAACCTTACCAAAGCCGATATTCTTCTTAAGCTTAAGCACGCGCATTCTGATGACTTCACCCGGTAGGGCATTATCCACGAAAAAGACAAAGCCGTCGACCTTGGCTACGCCTGATCCTTCATGTGTCAAATCGACAATTTCAACTTCTACAATAGCGTTTTTATTTAACATAATTCAACTTTCTTTATTCTGATAGGCTTCTAAGGTTTCCTAAAAAGCCACTTGTTACCCTCCATTATAGCATATATAAATTAAATTTATTGCTGGCTATAAATATTATAGATTTTTCAGAAAAGTTAAACGGTGCTATCATAGGTCCATGACAAAAAAATAAACGACTCAGCAACTTGCTAGATGTCGTTTCTATCTAAAGGAGAATAGAAATCATGCCAGATATTACCATTCATACAATCGAAACTGCACCAGAAGAAGTCAAAGACGTCCTTCAAACAGTCAAAGATGCCAATGGGGGATACATTCCAAACTTGATTGGTCTCCTTGCTAATGCGCCAACTGCGCTTGAAGCTTACCGCACTGTCGGTGAAATCAATCGCCGCAATTCACTGACACCAACTGAACGTGAGGTTGTTCAAATTACAGCTGCTGTTACTAACGGCTGTGCCTTCTGTGTTGCAGGTCACACAGCCTTTTCAATCAAGCAAATCCAAATGACACCTCAACTTTTGGAAGCCCTTCGTAACCGTACACCAATCGAAGACGATCCAAAACTTGATACCCTTGCTAAATTCACTATTGCCGTAATCAATACTAAAGGTGCTGTTGGTGACGAAGCCTACAATGACTTCTTGGAAGCTGGCTACACTGCTCAAAATGCCCTTGACGTTATCTTGGGTGTCAGCCTTGCTAGCTTGTGTAACTACGCTAACAATCTCGCACAAACACCGATTAACCCTGAACTTCAAGAATTCGCTTAATTCAAAACCAAACGATAAACTAGAGGAGGACATAAGCCTATGTCACGTTTTTCAAAAGAATTCCTTACTTGGTTGGACACCAACGCTGACCATATTGACCAAGAGTCTGGACCAATTGCGGACCAACTTCTTGAAAAAATTGCTGAAAACGACGTCTTTAAGATCGGCGTACCTGCTGAGTTTAATGGCCTAGGTGGTGGTCCTACTCACGTTGTTGATTTGCTTAATGAATTGGCACAACACTCTTTGACAGCTTCCTTTATTTCTTGGGGACACCGTACTTTCATCGAGTATATCTTAGCTAGCGACAATGCTTACCCTCGTGAAACATGGTTGAAAGAATTATATACCGGTGAGCGTGCTGGTGGAACTGGCTTGTCAAATGCGGTCAAATTCTTGTCTGATATTGAAGAATTGAATGTTACTATCAGCCAAGAAGGTGATGACTACTATCTCGATGGTCGTTTGCCTTGGGTAACTAACCTTCGTTCTGATAAATTCGCTGCTCTCTTTGCTGCTGACTTTAAAGACGGTAGCCAACCTTGGATTATCACCATTCCATCTGAAGCTGAAGGCCTCATCCGTTCTGAAGATTTGAAATTTGTTTCCCTTCAAGGTGCTAACACTGCCTCTCTTACTTTTGATCACGTTAAGTTAGATCCTAATTGGGTCCTTTCAAAAGAAGGTGCAGACTATATTGCCAAAACACGTCCGAACTTCCTTGGTTTCCAATTTGGTCTTGCCTTTGGTTTGGCACAACGTTCTCTTGATGAGGTTGAAGCTAGTTTAAACAGTAACCGCAGTGTTCTCCGTGGCGAATTTGAAGCTACACGTGACAACCTTCTTGCTATTCAAGACCAACTCTTTAAAGGTCTTAATGATACTAACTACTTTATTGAAAGACCACGTGAACTTTTCCAATTGCGTATCGATATCGTCGATGTCGTAGCCAACAGCCTGCTCCTCGAACTTCAGGCTAGTGGAGGTCGTGGCTATTTGAAAGAATCTGAGTCAAGCTTTATCCGTCGTTGGAATGAAGGCGTCTTCCTTCCAATTGTATCTCCGAGTGCAGTTCAGCTTCGTCATATCCTTGCAGCTAGCTAGAAAGGCTGTGGACCAATGAAGGTATTTTTCAATAAAATTCCCTTGGCCCTATCTAGTCTGGTACTTGCCTTATTTAGTTTATCCAATCAAATAAGTCAATATACCCTGTTTTCACAGGGTATTTGGCTTATAGCTGTTTTTGGCTTTTTCCTAGTGCTAGGACGCCCAATCATTGGTTATAGACAAACTCAAGAAGATTTGCACAATCCAGTCATAGCTTCGGCCTTTCCTAGTTTTTTTATGGCTGCCTTTCTCTTTGCCGGTCGCCTTCCACTAGCTCAAGCTGACCTAAGTATCGCATGGATAGTCGTCCTCATTGGACTTTATATTGCCTATATCATCTTTTTTAGTCTACGTTTTCTGCGTCCACTAGTCTTAGAACAGGTCTATCCAAGCTGGTTCGTGGTTTATGTAGGTCCTGCTATTAGTCTTGTAACCATACCAGACAGTATTCCGAATAGTACCAAGGCACTTATCCTAGGACTAACGGGACTGGCGACACTAGCCCTCTTTCCACTTATTTTTTGGAGAATTAGACGTCTAGCCATTCCCCAACCTGTTCTTCCGATACTTGCCATTTTAGCGGCTCCACTAGCCCTTCTCATTACGAGTTCAATCAAGAGTGGTCAAAAGCCTGATACTATCCTCTTAGTCGGCCTACTTATCTTCTCCCAGCTTTTCTTTTTCTTCGCCTTGGGACTTTTTACCAGACTCGTTAACAAGGGTTTTGTCCCACTTTTTGCTGCCTTTAGTTTCCCCTTGGTTAATAGCATCAATGCTTTTAAGGCAGCCACTACTAGTCTTGGACTAGTCAATCCAGCTACCCAATTGGTTTATAAGGTAGAGTTCGTCTTCGTTCTTGTCATCATGACCTATTTGCTCTATCATTTTCTAAAACTCTTATACAAGGCGCTTATACAAGCTCTTAATACCAAAAAACAAGCAGGTTCGGTGTGAACCTGCTTTGTTTTCTTATCTAAATCCTAGTTCTTTTAATTTTGACTGATAGTTATCAAAATCAATTTCAATCCCTTGACCGCCATACAAATCATAGCTGTCAATCCAATCACCATCTGTCGGAACATTTCCATCCTTGTCCATCCTCAAATCATCTGGAACTTGGACCGAAGATACTTTTTTACCATCAATAGTGGAGAATTTGGCATTGATTTTCACGCCATCTGGGAACAGGGTATCAATACCTGTCGCAAAGGTCTCAAAGTCGACCATGGCATAGTACTTGATATCAATGTCAAAATTTCGTTTGAGCGTCTGTCGCATAAGCTCTGCTCCTTGATGATTGTTTTGCTCACCAATATTGAAGGCAGTATTGAGTTTCAGATCCTGAGAATAGTCTGTCTCTGAAGCGCCCTTAATATTAACCAAGGTGTCACGCATAAAGCTTACCATCTTGATTTTGCCTTCCTTATTGCCCACATTGACAACTATAATAGAGTCTGTTCTGGCATCGGTAGATTTTTGGCTGACTCGTTGGTCAGAACCCAAAATAAGGATATTCACCCCATCCTTAGTGTCTTTACCGTTAAAGGTTTCGACTAAGGCCGGTCGATAGGCTTTACCATTGTTACCAGCAGCAGAAAGGTCAGTTCCTTTGTAAAATTGATAGGCCATTGCTAGCACTAAGAACACAATCCCAAGACTCAAGCATCTGAATACCAGTTTAACAACCTTCTTGAGTTTTCTTTTTTCTTATGTCGCGTTTTCTTTGTTGGATGCGGATTGGACTTTGGTTCCGATATTGCTGAAGATGGCACTCGTCTTTGAACCTTTTTTCGCTTAGGTTTTAGTTGAGGCGCTTCCTCTCGATAGACAGGCAAACCTTCCTCTGTTAGCTGGTTGACATCCTCATAATCATGATCATGATTATAATTTGAACGATTATCATAAGGTTGGCGCCATGCTTCTTGATAGTCAGCTCTTTGACCTTGATACCTCTCGTAGGAACGTTCAGCTTCATAGGCATCCAACTTTCCTTGTAGATAATTGAATTCCGAAGCCTGCTGTCCATTAAGGCGGGCAAGATTTTTTAAAAGATAGCTGTAACGTAACCGTTCATGATACGTAAACGGCACATCGTTAGATTTGGTCATAAGATTTTCCTTTAAATTTGGTAGACTTGGTAAGCTCCCAAGATTTTATATCCAATTCCAACTGCAGTTAGCTCTTCAAGAGCGAAATGAGCCAACTTTTTCTTTGTATAATCACAATCAATAATGAAGAAGTACTCACCAAGTACCGTCTTTAAAGGACGGCTTTCAATCTTGGTCAAGTCAATGCCTCGCCAGGCAAAGGTCGATAAAGCCTTGTAAAGTGCACCTGGCATATTGTCAGGTAGAGTTAAGGCCAGCGTTAATTTACAATTAATCTGATTGAGCGGAATTTCAGGAACAGTGCTCCCTAATAACCAGAAACGGGTATAATTCTTCTCAATTTCCTGAATATCCTTAGCTAAAATTTCGAGACCGTATTCCTTGGCAGCTGCATGCGGAGCGATTGCAGCATAAGGCTGGTCAGGATTATCTGCAACATAGCGAGCCGCAAAGGCTGTACTGGCTGTTGTCTCAATTTTAGCATGTGGAAAATGATCTTTAATATACTTTTTCCCTTGAGCAATCGCTTGTGGATGTGAGAAAATTTTCTCAATCTTTGCATGGTGTTTGCTAGCCATTAACTGTTGCTTGATGGGTTGAACAATCTCGGCCACAGCACGAATGTCTGCTTGGTGGAAGAGATAGTCTAAACTCTCATGAACGGATCCCTCAATGGAATTTTCCACAGGAATAACTGCGTAATCCACACGTCCCTCTTCATATGACTTGATAACTTCAGTAATGGTACCTAGAGAAACCAAGCTTGCCTCAGGAAATGCCTTTAAGGCTGCATTGTGCGTAAACGACCCACTGGGGCCCAAATAACCTACATACATTTGATAAACCTTGCTACTTCTTCTGGCGTCCGATTATCAACAGTGACAACCAGATCTGCCAAACCTTTATAGAGGACCATTCGACCATCATAAATGGCCTTGAATTCCTCTTTAGAATGATTGAGAAAGAGGGGGCGTTGATTTTTGATATCCTTTTTAATACGATTATAGACCACATCAAAAGAAGAGTGAAGCCATACGTTATGCTTACGATTTTTCTTCAAAAGTTTACGATTGCACTCCGTCACAACGACACCACCACCAGTAGAGATGATAACATCATCTCCCTCTTGAAGGAGTTCTTCCAGAGTCTCAGACTCAATCTGACGAAAACTTGCTTCGCCTTCTTTGGCAAAGAAATCAGTAATGGACATTCCAATTTTATCTTCGATGACCTGATCCATATCTACGAAACGACCATTCAGGTATGGGGCGACGGAACTCTTACCAACTCCCATAAAGCCCAATAAAACCTTAGCCATGCAGTAATCCTTCCAAATCACTAAAGAAGCTTGGATAGCTCGTATTGATAGCTTCTGCACGTTGCAAGTCAACTTCGCCATCTTGAACCAAGAGGGCAGCAATGGCTGTCATCATACCAATCCTGTGGTCACCAAAGGTATTGACCTCTGCCCCGTGAAGAGGCGTCTTACCAGTGATAATCATACCATCCTCAGTTGGAACAATATCAGCACCCATAGCATTCAAGGCATCTGCTACCACCTGAATACGATCAGTCTCTTTGACCTTGAGCTCTTCAGCATCACGAATCACCGTCTTACCTTGAGCTTGTGTCGCCAAGAGTGTGATAATCGGAAGTTCATCAATCAAACGTGGAATGATATCACCGCCAATTTCGGTTCCTTTAAGTTCTGAAGTTTCAACCGTAATGGTCGCAGATTTAGCAACTTGGTCAATATCTGAAAGTTTTATCTTACCACCCATATCCTTGATAACATCAATGATTCCGGTACGTGTCTCATTAATACCAACATTTTTCAAGACAATCTTAGAGTTTGGCACCACGAGTCCTGCTACCAACCAAAAAGCGGCTGAAGAAATATCCCCTGGAACCACAACTTCTTGGGCAGTAAAGGTCTGCCCACCAGAAATACGAATTTCCTTGCCTTCTACTTGAAGCTGACCACCAAACTGCTGAATCATATCTTCCGTATGATTACGTGTTTTTTCCTTTTCAATGATGACAGACTCACCATCAGCTTGAAGGGCCGCAAAAATAAGGGCAGACTTAACCTGAGCAGAGGCCACTGGCAATTCGTAATAAATAGGTTTAAGGGACTTGCTGCCGTGCATTTTCAATGGTGGCAAATCACGGTCAGTTTGTCCTGACACCTCTACCCCCATCTGACGTAAAGGAATAGTGACACGGTCCATAGGGCGTTTTGAAAGGGAGTCATCCCCAAACATTTCCACATCAAAATCTTGACCGGCAAGTACACCTGAAATCAAACGAATTGATGTTCCAGAGTTGCCCATATCCAGCTTGTTTTGAGGAGCCTTGAGACCGTCAAAACCAACACCGTGAATACGTACCACATCACCATCATCTTCAATAGTCACACCTAAATCACGAAAGACCTGCATAGTTGAGAGGACGTCTTCACCTCGTAAAATATCACGAACAGTTGTCACGCCTTTGGCAAGACTACCGAACATAATCGAACGGTGACTGATGGACTTGTCACCAGGGATGCGCAAGCTGCCACGAAGACCTTGAGCCTTGGTTTCTAGTTTCATAGGTTACTCCTAAAAATTTTATTGTTATCCTCATTATACCATATTTGAAAGCCCAACCATATACTGAATTGTCAAAATATTCACTCGATTGTGTTGCCATACTTTTCTTTCAAAAAGGCAACTGCCTCTTGAACACGGTTCCGAATTAAGTCAGCAGAGCCCTGCAAAAGATGTTTTTCCTCAGCCGACAAAGTCAAGTGGACAGGGGCTTCCACACCTTGACGTCCTAAAATAACTGGATAGCCAAGATAAGTCTGATAGATTTCTTGATAGCTAGATACTGTCACCTCTTCTTGAGCGTCAGAGAGGATAATTGCCACCAAACGAAGGGCAGCACTGGCAATACCGTATGAAGTATAGCCCTTACCATAAAAAACCTTGTGCCCCCCCTTCATGGAAGCCCTAAAGAGATTTTGACGCTCCTCTTCACTCGTTAAAGCTGTAATATCTTGACCTTTCACCTTAACCTGACTCCATGCTGTAAATTGAGAGTTGCCATGTTCCCCAAGATTGTAGCCTGATACTGATTTGGGATTAACTTCCAGAACCTCTCCCACTGCTGTCTTCATTCTAGCCGTATCAAGTAAAGTCCCTGTCCCAATCACGCGTTCCTTTGGCCAACCTGTGAATTCTTGATAGAGAGCTGTCACCGCATCTACAGGATTTGAGATGACCAAGAGTATACCTTTAAAATCCAACTGTTTTAGCTCCTGAGCAACCTGATAAACAGCCTCTCGGGTAAATGGGAATTCAGCAAAACGGTCCTCACCAGCATTGTGCTGTAGCTGAATATTTCCAAGAGCTGAGATGATAACATCAGCATCTTTAAGTGCTTCATAATCATTAACCACGATGTTTGCATAGTTGGCCAGATTGGCCATGGCATCCTTAAAATCCTGGGCATCTGCTTCAACTTTCCTTTCATTAATATCAATAAAAACATAACTATCGGCTAAGCCCTGAGCAATAGCCCCATGAGCTACCGCTGCACCAACATTTCCCATTCCAATAATTCCAATTTTACGAGCCATAATTTACCTCCTTTAATGCAGAAAAAGCCCTGCCAATTGACAAAGGCCTCCCTTATTAGTTATTCAATTCTTGCAAAGGTTTGAAGATGATACGTTCAATATCATTCAAATAAACAGACAGACTTTGTTGCGCAGTCAAGTATTCTTTCAAAAGGGCGTTAGCTTCTACCTTTTGACCCAATTCTTGAACAGCTGCTTGTTCTTCTGCTGTTGGCATTGTACCAGCCTGCATTTTAGCATAGAAATCCTCTTGGAAATCCGTAAACTCTTTGAAAAGAGCGCTAGCCTCAGCATCAGTTGCAATCGCTTCTTTTTTCTCTACCAAGTTTTTGTACTCAGGAAGGGCACGGATGCCACGTTCCAACTCATTTGCTAAATCATAAATATTTCTCATTTTATTCTCCTATGCGACCACCACATGATAGTCTGTATTGGCTTCAATAACAGTCTTAGCATGTTTACGATCTTTTTCATTTTTAAAAGTAATTTGAAGGATACCATGAATATCCTCACGATTTTCTTCATTGATACGAAGGTTAACCAAAGACGTTCCTCGCAACAATTCCATAATGCTAAGGATAACGTCCTCACGGTCAGGCACATCCACAAAAATATCGAAGGCACTTTCCACGCCACCCTTTTTATGAATTTCCATCTCTTTACGCTTCTTACGACCGTTGTCAAAGAACTCCCAAATAGCACTCTCATCCTCAGCCTTAATCAAATCAGCCACATGGTCCAAACGTTTTTTGAAATCTTCAATACGATCCAAAACAGCAGGCCCATTAGTCATGAGAATGGAAGCCCACATCCCAGGTTCACTCTCAGCAATACGGGTCATATCTCGGAACCCCCCAGCCGCAAAGTGATTGGTCATCTCGTGAGCCTGAGCATAATCAGCTGCCTGCTCCATAAGACCAGAAGCCAAAAGATGTGGAAAATGACTGATTTGACTCGTTACCCGGTCGTGCTCAGCTGCATCAATCTCAACATAACGTGACTTAAGGCCAGACAAGATATCCTTAAGCTCAGGGATCGTTGTCTCTTTTGTCAGACTTGTCGGTGTGAAAATATAATAGGCATTTTCAAAAAGTGTCACGTCAGCCGCAATAGCCCCTGATTTATGAGAACCAGCCATCGGGTGAGAACCTACAAACTGAACATTTTTGCCTGTTAGATAACGCTCCGCTGCCTCAACGATTTCACGCTTGGTTGAGCCCGCATCTGTTATGATGACATTATCTTTAAGGTCCAGATCAGCCAACTCCTTCAAGTAGGCCACCGTTTGCTTGATTGGCACTGCTAAGATAATGACGTCCGCAAGGGGGGCAAACTCTTTAAAATCACCTGTTGCTCGGTCAACAATTCCACGTTCTAGTGCAATATTTCGAGAATAGTCAGAGCGATTATATCCAAGAATCTCATAATCAGGGTGATCCCTTTTAATCCCTAAGGCCAGGGAGCCACCAATCAGACCCAATCCTGCAATATAAATAGTTTTTTTACTCATTCCTGCTCCCGTCTTTTCACTGATGCTGCTTAAAAGTTTTTCACATAGTCACGGTGATGTGCTACCGCTTCTTTCAACTCTTCCAAATTATCAGAAGAGAATTTATCCAAGATTTCATTAGCTACGACAGTAGCGACTACTGATTCCATAACGACACCTGCTGCAGGCAAGGCCGTTGGATCTGAACGCTCAACCGTTGCCTTGTATGGCTCATGGGTCTCAATATCTACTGACATTAGTGGTTTATAAAGAGTTGGAATTGGCTTCATAACCCCACGGACTACAATTGGTTGACCATTTGTCATTCCACCTTCAAAACCACCGAGATTATTGGTTCTACGCGTATAGCCATCCTCTTCATTCCAAAGGATCTCATCCATCACTTGAGAGCCCCTGAGATAGCCATCTTTGAATCCAAGACCAAACTCGACCCCCTTGAAGGCATTGATGGAAACAACTGCTTGAGCAATCTTGGCATCCAACTTGGTATCCCATTGCACATAAGAACCAAGTCCTACAGGTACACCACCAACGACCGTTTCAACGACACCACCGATGGTGTCACCCTCTTTTTTGATTTGGTCAATGTAATCTTTAATTTCTTGCTCACGCTCTTGGTTAACAACTGAAATTTCTGACTGTTGGGCCAATTCCTTGATTTGAGCAACTGTCAAATTCTCTGGCACATCAATTTCCTTACCACCAAAGACAACCACATGATTAGCAATTTCAATATCAAGCTCAGCCAAGATTCGTTTAGCGACAGCACCCACTGCCACACGCATAGTTGTTTCACGCGCACTGGAACGCTCCAACGAATTACGTAAATCATCAAAACGGTATTTCATACCACCAACCAAGTCAGCATGTCCTGGACGTGGATGGGTGATTTTGCGTTTAGTTTTTAAACGATCCTCAATATCTTCAACAGCCATAATGTCCAACCATTTTTGATGGTCCTTATTGATGACATGGAGGGTGATTGGAGCCCCTGTTGTTTTCCCATGACGAACACCAGAAGTGATTTCAACCTTATCAGACTCAATTTTCATGCGGCCACCACGACCATAACCACCTTGGCGGCGTTTCAAATCGCCATTGATATCTTCAGCGGTCAAGGGAAGACCAGCTGGTACACCTTCGATAATTGCCGTTAAACGTGGGCCGTGAGACTCACCTGCTGTTAAATATCTCATTTATTTCTCCAAGTACTCTTTCATTTCAATTAAAGGAATCTGATTGATAGCTGCCTTACCAATCTCTGGAACGATAACTGTCTTAATACTATTACCACGGGCTTTCTTGTCATGTGTGAGGGCTGTATAGAGCTCCTCAACACGCCATGGTTCATAGTCCACTGGCAAACCAAATTTCACACACATCTCAGCAATTTGACGTGTGATTCCCTGAGGCATTAGTTTTTTTTTCTCAGCAACACGAGAAATCTGAACCATTCCAATAGCCACAGCTTCACCATGCATAACTTTACCATAACCAGCTGTTTGTTCGACGGCATGCCCAATCGTATGACCAAAGTTTAGGTACATACGGACGCCACCTTCAAACTCATCTTCAACCACAATTTTACGCTTAACGTTACATGAACGGTAAATGATGGTCTCTGAGTTTTCCAAAATACTATGAACCGAACCATCAATGTTATCAAGGAGCTGCCAAAGTTCAGGATCGTCAATCAAACCATATTTGACAACCTCACCCATGCCTTCAATCAATTCACGTTTACCAAGTGTCTTAAGGACATTAGGATCAATTAAAACCCCATCAGGCTGAGCAAAAGTTCCTACGATATTTTTGGCAAAAGGAGTATTCACACCTGTCTTTCCACCAATAGATGAATCTACTTGGGCAGTTAGACTGGTTGGAACTTGAACGAAATGAATTCCACGCATATAGGTTGAAGCGACAAATCCTGCTAAGTCTCCAACAACACCACCACCAAGAGCGACAATACCATCACTACGAGTCATGCCATTCTTAATCAAAAACTCATAAGCCTTATTAACAGTCTTAAGATTTTTACTCGCTTCACCTTCTAGAAAATCAAAAACGACAACCTCAAAACCTTCGTTTTCCAAGCTAAGCTTAACTTTTTCTGCATATAGGCCTCTCACATGATTGTCCGTAATAAGCGCAATCTTTTGTGGTTCCCAAAGTGACTTGACCCATTGTCCTACCCCTTTAAGAGCTCCCTTTTCAATGATAATGTCATAAGGGTTTTGTTTTAAATTTACCTCTAGTTTCATCGTCGACCCTTCCTAGCTATTGTATATGTTTTCTAATTCCTGCCAAATAGCACCTGTTGGCATATTCTCGCCTGTCCATAATTTAAAGGCACCTGCTGCTTGATAAAGTAACATGCCTAGTCCATTCACAGCCTCTATCTCTTGTTTCCTTGCCAAGGCCAAGAAAGGTGTTTCAAAAGGCTGGTAAATGATATCCGCAACTAAGAGTTCCTTAGGGAAGCTTGTATCTATAGAAATGGGCAATGACTCACCATCCATACCCACACTAGTCGCATTGACCAATAAATCGGTTTGCCTTAATTCCTTTTGGAAGTGGTCAGCATCAGTTAAATCATGAAATTCTAAATAGCAATCGGTTTGATCAAGCAAGGTTCTAAAGTTTTCTTTTGCCTTGACCAAGGATTGGGGCCGAACATAGATACTAACTTTTTTTGCACCATCAAGAACTGCCTGTGTCACAATAGATTTAGCCGCACCACCAGCCCCCAAAATCATAATATGAGTATCCTTAGGATTAAAATTCTTTAAACTAGCAAAAAAGCCAAAGCCATCTGTATTATGGCCGATCAAACGACCATCACGATTGACAACCGTATTGACTGCACCAATCAGTTGAGCTTCAGGACTAAGACCATCCAAAAATGGAATTACCTTTTCCTTATATGGCATAGACAAGTTGATACCGAACATATTGTAACGTCTAATATTTTCAACTGTCTCAGCCAGGTCTGACTCTGGAATTTCCCAAGCTACATAAACCCCATTAACATGTGTTTTTTCGAAAGCTAAATTATGAATGAAAGGAGAAATTGAATGCTTGATAGGACTGGCAACAACAGCTGCTAAGCGTGTGTGTCCATCAATCCGCATCCAAAACCTCCCTAATCCTACACATGTCCGCAAGAGCAACTTGACCCGGTGCGCTGGTATTGTCAAGACTAGCAAAAGTCCATGATGACCCCACCAAGTCTCCCGCCAAACGTGACAAACGACCTAACTTACCCATTGACATAGTTACAAACTCTTGTTCAGGGTTAAAGGCCTTAAAGCCGCGTGTGAAATTCATAAGATCAAGGACATCTTGTTCATTCTTAGGCATAACGGCTACTTTAACAACTCTTGGCGTCAAGTTGGTCATCTCAGATAAAAGTTCCATAAGGTTTTCAGGTGTCTCCTCAAAGTTATGATAAGACAAAACCAAGTTTGAAAATCCAAGCATCTGGTCAAAGACTTCCTTGCGTGTGAAATACTCAAAATCAATATAATCTGGTGAATAGATAGCAGCTACATCCTTAATCAGTGTGACATATTCCCCATCAGTTAACTCAATCTTACCACCTTCACGTGTCGTACGAATGGTAAAAACAATTTCAAAGCCTGCGAATTTCTCAAAAATAGCTGGAGCAACTGTTAAGATACTATGCTTATCTAAAAAATCTGCACGCCATTCAATAATGTCTGCCCCCTCAAAACGAGACAGCTCAAGCGCTTGTGCTTCCTCTAAACTAGTCGGCATAATCGGAACTACAATTTTCATTTATTTACCTTTATTGTGTATACTTTCAAATAATTTGATGTTGGATCATTAGGATTGACGGCAAAATCCACTGGTAATTGTTGCAAGTTAACAAAGTCCGCTGAAACATCTCCCAATCCCTTACGCAGTTGCTTTTTAAACTGTTGCACTGTCATATTAGCTGCATTGGTACTTGCAATAATTGTCCCATACTCTGATAGAATATCAAGACTCTGCGCAATCAACTTGTGGTAATCCTTATTTGCTGAGAAAGTGCGTTTCTTATTTCGAGCAAAGCTCGGCGGATCTATAACGATAAGGTCATAAAATAATCCCTTTTTCTTGGCATATTTAAAATAATCAAAAACATCCATCACAACTAAACGATGATTTTCCATACTAAAGCCATTAGCTTCAAAATGAGCCGTGGATAACTCACGTGAACGTTTTGCCAAATCCACCGATGTCGTTTCAACCGCTCCCCCCATAGCTGCAGCAACTGAAAAAGCTGCCGTATAGGAGAACATATTCAAAACTGATTTGCCCAAGGCCAAACCATTAACCAAACCATCACGCACCTCATGCTGGTCAAGAAAAATCCCTGTCATTAGCCCATCATTTAGAAAAACTTCATAAGTTACCCCATTCTCCAAGATAGTGAAGGTATCAGCGGCCTCTTGTCCATAAAGATGGTCTGACTCAAAATCAAGGCCCTTGAAGCGAATTTTTTCATAGCCCCCCAAAACCTCAGGAAAGACCGTTTGGAAAGCCTCTACAATAATATCCTTCAAGGAATAAATAAAGACATTGTACCATGAAAAGAGGGCATAGTCTCCATACAAATCAATCGTTAGACCACCAAAATCATCACCATCTTGGTTAAAAAGACGAAAAGCCGTCGTTAAATCATTAGCATAATAGGATTGACGTCTAGCTTTTGCCTTCTCAAAAAGCCCCTGAAAATAAGTCACTGTCAATTGTTGCTTTTTAGGGGACAAAAACCAACCTATCCCCTTATTTTGACTCGACAAATAGCCTGTTCCTAAAAATTCTTTGGATTGGCTATAAAGATAAACCAACTGATTATTTTCAGCTATATTTGGAAAATCTTCAGCTAAAAGAAGCTGTTTCCCTTGTTTGATTTTTTTCTCCGCAAAGGGACTTACCGTCAATATATTCATGCTACTATTATATCAAAAAAATGTTATAATTTCTGTTTCGTAACTAGATTTTGTCAACTATATGTCAAGGAATATGACACTCTATGACAGTAAATTTTTGAGAGTCATTTTGTTATTTGGTATAATAGCTAAGATAATATGAAATCAAAGGAAGTATTATTTTGAAAAAAATAAACGAAGCTTTTTGGAAAGGAGTTTCATCAAGACTCGGATTCGTCTTCTTGTTACTCTTCTTTTACTGGCTAAAAAACATATTCGCTTATTTCGTCAACATTAATCTTGAGTGGGAAAGCAGATATCAGGTTATGCTTTCGCTGATTAACCCTATTCCACTGGGATTAATGCTGCTAGGTTTAGGACTTTACTTCAAGAAAAGCCGTTTTTTTTATGGCACAACAATTGCTATTTATGTCATCCTTAATCTCCTGCTTATTGCTAATGTCATTTACTTTGGAGAGTTTACAGACTTCATAACTGTAAATACCATCCTGGCAAGTTCTAGTTCAGCAGCCGGGCTGGGAGACTCAGCTAAGAACCTTCTTGAACCAAGTTATATCTTTTATTTGATTGATATTCCTTTCTTCATTTATGGTGTTTTTAGGAAAAAACTAAAAACGGATAGTAAGCCATTTAATAAACGAGCTAGTTTTGCTATCACTGCACTATCGACACTCCTTCTCTCAGCTAACCTATTTCTAGCGGAAGTTAACCGTGGTGAGTTACTGACACGTGGTTTCTCCAACAACTATATTGTTCGTGCTATGGGGATTCCTTTCTTTACAGCTTATTCCGGTAACTTAACGTATCAAGCTTCACAAGCTCGTTCATCCGCAACATCAGACGACATGAAAAAGGTTGAAGCTTATGTTAAGGAGCACTATGCAGCACCTGATCCTAAGTACTACGGAATTGCTAAAGGAAGAAACGTTATCGTTATTCACTTGGAGAGTTTCCAACAGTTTCTTATTGATTACAAGCTCCAAGTAGATGGTCAGTCTTATGAAGTAACACCATTCCTCAATTCCATTTACCACTCAAATGAAACCCTAGCCTTTTCAAACTTCTTCCACCAAGTTAAATCAGGAAAAACTTCTGATGCTGAAACCTTGATGGAAACATCACTCTTCGGACTAAGTACAGGGTCATATATGGTAAACTACGGTGGTACCAATACAGCTTACGCTGCACCATCTATCCTAGCTCAAACGGGTGGCTATACTTCAGCTGTTTTCCACGGAAACACTGGATCCTTCTGGAATCGCAATAATACCTATAAAAAGTGGGGTTATAACTACTTCTTTGACTCATCAGCTTTCACTGAGAAAACCGATGAAAACTCCTTCCAATACGGTCTTAATGATAAGTACATGTTTTCAGATTCCATCAAATATCTGGAACAAATGCAACAGCCTTTCTATGTTAAATACCTAACCGTATCTAACCACTACCCATACACTTCCCTGTCAGGCGACAAAAACGAACAAGGTTTCCCACTCGCTGACACAAAAGACGAAACAGTTAACGGGTATTTTGCAACAGCCAACTATCTTGACTCTGCAATCAAAGACTTCTTTGATTACCTTAAGGAAACTGGCCTTTATGATAATTCGATTATTGTTATGTATGGTGACCACTACGGTATCTCTGATATGCGAAGCAGTAATCTAGCGGAACTGCTCGGGAAGAACCCTGAGACTTGGTCAAATTATGATAAAGCCATGCTTCAACGTGTCCCTTACATGATTCACATCCCAGGATATACTGGAGGTGGCATCTCTAACACATTTGGTGGTGAAGTTGATGCCCTCCCAACCCTCCTTCACATTCTTGGTGTTGACACTAGCTCTTATATCCAGATGGGACAAGACCTCCTATCTCCTGATAATAAACAAACTGTCGCATTTAGAACCTCAGGTCAATATGTTACACCTCAATACACAAGCTACTCTGGTAGACTCTATAACACTCAAACAGGAGAAGAAATTACTAACCCTGATGAGACTACTAAAAAGGAAAATGAGGCTATTCGTAATGCGGTTGCAACCCAGTTGTCAATGAGTGATGCAGTCCAAACAGGTGACCTCCTTCGATTCTACACGCCAGATGGTTTAAATCCTCTTGATTCTAGCACAATTTCCTACACTAAACAGATGGATCAACTGAAAAAAATCAATAAAAAGCTGAAAGATAAATCAACAAGTCTCTACAAACAAAAAGGCAATAAATCAACAGCTGACCTATTCAAGACACCATCTTACAAGGAACTACATCCTGTTGAACCTGAATCAAGCTCAAACTCAACAGAAGAAAGCTCATCTAGTCAAGAAACTACAGCTGCACAAGAATAATCCTAAAAAGACTGTTCTAATCGGGCTGTCTTTTTAGATTAAATCAACCATATCTCTACATAATCAACTCTTCAACGATCTGGCTCGGACATATTTCTTGCTAGTTTTCTCCAACCATGATTAAATAAGAATCATAACAAAACATATATAGGAAATCTGATATGAAGCCAATGGAATTATTTAACCAAGTGAAAGAAATGATCGAAAAAAAGATTTTGAAGCAGCTAAAAAGTTTGTCGAGGAAAACAAAGATGATCTAGGTGAGTACTTCAACCAAGCTAAATCTCTCGTTTCAGGCAACGAAATGGTAAGTGGAGCTTTAGACAAGATTAAAGGCCTATTCTAAGCCTAAATTCCCCCAATCAATAGGATTGAGGGAATTTTTTATTCAGATGACTAATTGAGACTCAGAAATATTATAGTGTGATATTTTATTTGTGAGAAGACAAAAAAGAGATTCCCCAAGGAACCTCTTTCCATTCTATATTACAATAGAATTATTTTTTCAAGTTGTAGAATGATTTCAAACCACGGTATTCTGCAACTTCACCAAGTTGGTCTTCGATACGAAGCAATTGGTTGTATTTAGCAATACGGTCAGTACGTGACAATGAACCTGTCTTAATTTGACCAGCGTTAGTTGCAACTGCAATATCAGCGATTGTTGAATCTTCAGTTTCACCTGAACGGTGTGATACTACTGCTGTGTATCCAGCTTCTTTCGCCATTTCGATAGCGTCAAAAGTTTCAGTCAAAGTACCGATTTGGTTAACTTTGATAAGGATTGAGTTAGCAGCGTGTTCTGCAATACCTTTTTCAAGGTAAGCAGTGTTAGTTACGAAGAAGTCGTCACCAACCAATTGAACTTTATCACCAAGACGTTCAGTAAGAGCTTTCCAACCGTCCCAGTCGTTTTCGTCCATACCATCTTCGATAGTGATGATTGGGTATTTGTTAACCAATTCTTCAAGGTAATCAATTTGTTCTGCAGCAGTACGAACAGCAGCGCCTTCACCTTCAAATTTAGTGTAGTCGTAAACTTTACGTTCTGCATCGTAGAATTCAGATGATGCACAGTCAAGTCCGATAAATACGTCTTTACCTGGTACATATCCAGCAGCTTCGATAGCTTTGATGATAGTTTCAACACCATCTTCAGTTCCGTCGAAACGAGGTGCGAAACCACCTTCGTCACCTACGGCTGTTTCAAGTCCACGTTCTTTAAGGATTTTCTTAAGCGCGTGGAAGATTTCAGCACCCCAACGAAGCGCTTCTTTGAATGTTGGTGCACCAGCAGGTACAATCATAAATTCTTGGAAAGCGATTGGAGCGTCTGAGTGAGAACCACCGTTGATGATGTTCATCATTGGAGTTGGAAGAACTTTAGTGTTGAATCCGCCAAGGTAGCTGTAAAGTGGAACTTCAAGGTAGTCAGCAGCTGCACGTGCTACAGCGATAGACACACCAAGAATAGCGTTGGCACCAAGTTTACCTTTGTTTGGAGTACCGTCAAGAGCGATCATTGCGCGGTCAATACCTTGTTGATCACGTACGTCGAATCCGATGATGTGCTCAGCAATAACGTTGTTTACGTTATCAACTGCTTTTTGAGTACCAAGACCACCGTAACGAGCTTTGTCACCATCCCGAAGTTCTACTGCTTCGTGTTCACCAGTTGATGCTCCTGAAGGAACCATACCGCGACCGAATGCACCAGATTCAGTGTAAACTTCTACTTCAAGTGTTGGGTTACCGCGTGAGTCAAGGACTTCACGTGCGTAAACATCAGTAATAATTGACATTACAATACTCTCCTTATGAGTTAAAATTTTTTACACATTTATATTACCATAATATCAAGGGTTAAGCAAATTAAAACCAGAATTTTCTTGCGATTATCTATTTTTTAATATTTCAATTATTTTTGAAAATCTCAGAAAAAATAAGGCAAATGAAAAGGAATTCAAAATATTGTATAATGGTAAATAGAAAAGAGACAGGAGATTCCCTATGACTTCACTTGAAGATAAAGTATTCCAATGCGCCAGTGGCGAAAAACGCCTGAATCCCGATGAACTTCGTCAGTATTTTGGTACCTATGCAGAACGTGTAGTCCTAGCTGTTTTATTGGAAGATGCTGAAAAGAAAATCGTAATAGAACACTTTCCACTAATTTTAAAGAAGTTATTAGCAGTTTACCCCAACCTTAGTCTAAAGCTTTCACCTAACCTATCTGATCAGACACAGTTCACCTATATCAAGGGCGCTCAAACACTGAATATTTCTGCAACTATTGTGGATGAAGCAAAAGCACACTCACCGTATGGTATTGTTGTGCATAGTGATAAGGCCGAAAACCTTGATAAGATACTATTCTCAGAGCTCTATCCTGATATTCTTGCTCCCAAGCAAACTGAGCAAATCGTTGAAAAAAGAGGATTTTTTACTAAGCTATTTGGAAAATAATAACATCTGATCTGGCCCCTGGTCAGCTTTTTCTTGTTTCACAATGACTGACTCAACTTGATGAGGTTTCCA
>OLRQ01000351.1_pt1 | contig 50676 bp, 53 predicted proteins | sample 1671971 | NCBI WGS metagenome assembly OLRQ01 (sample SAMEA3136631, study PRJEB25190) | human gut metagenome | biome: human gut; feature: human-associated habitat; material: faeces | place: Austria | collected 2013
AATATAATAGAAATTATTTTAAGTTTCAATAACAGGGAGGTAGGATTATGGCAATTACAGGTATCAATAACAGCAGTTGCACATCGTATTATGCTTCAAATTACAAGAATACTGTTAAAAAAACAGATAGTGAAAAGGATAGTACAAATACAAAAGACGGCAACGTGACAACAAGTACAGTTGAATTAAAAACATCACGTCCCGGTGTGACAAAAACAGAGCAGATTAAGACGGGGTATAGCAATGTAAATGATTATTCAAAATACTTGCAAGGAAAATACCATTATATGAATATAGGGCTGACTTCAATGCAGGGTATTCCGACAACAGTATCTGTTTCAAGTGCATTTTTACAGAAGTGTATGAATGATCCGGAAAAAGCAAAGTATCTGGAGGAAAACTTAGCAGCCATTCCAGATTGTGCAAAAAGTGCGGTTAATGGATGTTTGGGCACTTTGACAAATCTGAGTTATAATGTTGATGAAAACGGAAATATTTCGGTGGCAATATCTGGTACAAATGATCCAGATGGGAAAATAGCGAAAGAGAATGCTGAACGAAAAGCAAAAGAGAACAGAGAAAAAGAGGAAAAAGTAAAAGAGAAAAGAGCTGCTAAAAAAGCAGAGGAAGAAAAAGCTGCAAAGAAACGTGCAGAAAAATCGGCAGAAAGAAAGGAAACGGGTGATTATACCTTATCCGTAACTGGTACTGATGTAAAAAGTATGACACAAAGCCTTGTAGCAGGATCTGTGAGTATTTCTGTACCTGATAGATCGAGTTTTGATATTAAGGCATAAGAAGGTTCGGTAAAAGGAAAATATCAAATTGGTGCATTGGTTGGAACTGCTTGTTTCCTATTATGGCATATCCAAGCTAACGATAGCAAAAATGGCTGGTGTTGAGGAAAATGATATTGACAGGCTTTTAGTCAATCCACCAGAAAAAGTTGAAATCGAAGTAAAGTATAAAATTGATGTGACGGTTATGGAGGGAGTATCCCAAACAATATTAAAAAAGGTAATCTTAGTGCTGTTGAAAATAAGCCGGATGATCAAGAGTAAATGTACGTTCAGATTTTCTGGGGGTTCTTGACATACCGGCTTATTTTTGCTATTAAATAAACAACGGCTTAACAACAGAAAACTGCTATTAAGCCGCATCAATTATCATAGAAGATCTGAATTTACAGAAAAAATTTCACACCGTCGAAAAATCACCATAGTTCTAATGAATCTTCTGCATCTACCCACATCTGCATATTCCCGTCCAAATATAATCGTACATATTCAAGTGGTTCATCAATAGCAAGTGCGTTTAATGCACAGTCTGATCCGGGTGTAGTTTTTAAATTCTTTTCAGCTTCCCAGCAATCAATGCGGAGCATATAGCCAGCAGAGGTGTAAACATCAATACTATTGCGCTGTGGATTGTATTCTGCAAATATTGTTCTCATCGTATCTTATCTCTCCTTATCATTCAATCAATTATCAGTTACAAAAATCAGAAGCATTTCAATCAGTTCACCATGTCACTTTTATTTTGTGTTATACTGTTTTATAGATTTTTCTTGCCCTTGTATTTGCCCTTATCAGAGTTCGTAAACACTGATGGGACGATATAACACAAGGGAAACAATAAGGGAAAGCTCACCTGCGATAAATCCAGTGTTTTCAAGGGTTTGCGGAGAATTTAATAACAAAATATAACAGTTATTAAATCTCTTAAAACAGGTGAAATCTCAATTCCAGTTTGCAAAACTGACCAAAAATACAAACAGTTCGTAAAAGTATAATTTTACGAACTGTTTTTTTCTACTTCTCCACCAGCTCCAGGCAGTCTCCATAGTGCATCTGCAGTGACTTTAAGTCCATAATCATCACATAAAATATTCTGCCATTGTGCACTGAATCCACTATCCTGCCATGGTCGAGCACTGAAATATATTTACCGTCTGCTTTTCGCATATGAAAGAAAATATAATCATTTGAGTGTCCTCCGTTAATCTGCGACCATATACTTTTTTGACAGCTTTCCTGTTCATCCGGCCGTATCAGATTGCAGAAGCTCTTACCTGTATATGCAAGCAGCTCGTCCATATTTTTACAGCCTGTAAGCCGAAGCAGCTCACTGTTTGCAAGCAGAATCTCATCATTTTCTTTATCTGCTCTGTAAACAATGAAAGCTCCAGGCAAATTATTAATAATATCCTTCATTGCAAAACCAAGCTTTGCGCGACTCTTTACTTGCTCACCCTCACGATATGCCATGCAGCCGTTCTTCCCACGCATTTTCACCGCATAAAGTGCCATGTCCGCACAACGCACAAGCTTTGAACATTCATCAGCCAAAACAGGATACTCCGCATAGCCCAGTGAAATGGTAAATGTATGCGCTTCACCTTTACAATAAAAATTCCTGGTTTCTTCTGTAAACTTCTTAAGAAAAGGCTTAACCTCCACTGCCGTGCAATCCGGCATGAAAATGCAAAACTCATCGCCTCCGTTTCTGCCGAGTATAACATCCTTTGAAAAATATTGCTTCATGCTCTCTGCAAGCTTCTGCAGTACACCATCACCCGCCGCATGTCCATACACATCATTAACAAGCTTGAAATCATCAATATCAAGCATCGCCACAACACAGTGCTTTTGCGGGTTCTGCCTCATATATTGCTCAACCTGCCTATTAAAGCCAAGTCTGTTGTAGATACCTGTCAGTGTGTCTGTAACTGCAAGTTTCTTGAAAAGCTTTCTGTTTTCATTGATTGAAATTAATGCTACTGTAAGCCCTGTCAAAAGCAGGACTATAATTACACCTCCAATAAACATGTATATCAGGTTGCTATTATTGTAAAACCCACTCTTGGGTAAAATCTCAAGCCTCCACTTATCTCTATACACGTCAAAGTCATATATCACCGGATCGTTCAACTCTTTCTTTGAACCGTAAACCCACTCATATGTATCATCCCACGGCGAAGCACACTTCTGCAGACTGTACTTAAATCCAAAATTGGAAAGAGCCTCTACAGACTCAGAAAAAATTTCCGGAATCTTCAGTATAACAATTGTGAAGCCCCAAAAGCTCTTCTGACCATTTTCATTCTCCAAATAAACAGGATTGCGCACTGCTATACCATATCCGCCCTGCTTCAGCTTAAACGTTCCCTGCATAATTACAGTGTCATTATCCCTCGCATAGCGCGAAATCTCTCCCCTGTCACTATCATTTATCAGATCTATCTTGCCGGATTCATTCCCCTCCTTTGGATATATTTCAGTCACAACTCCATTCGGTGCTATCTGTATACTCTGAATCGAATCGTCCATCATTTTTGCTGCAATATCATAAAACTTATTTATATTTCCATCACCACTTATGACAACCTGCTTTAAAGTATCGGTAACTCCTATTCCCTCCATAAGCTCGCCATATATACGCTCTGCATATGTCATCGCATTGAGCTGCGCTTTTGTCCTGTTCTGCTCCTCCTGATCCTCACCGACTACATATATCGTACCGATTAACGCACACATGCCCAATATAAATACCACTACCGGAACAATGAATCTCTTTTTTAGCTTTTGCATTTGTATCGCCTCCTAAAATCAATGTCTATCTGTTCCACATAATTTTAATATTATAGCTTTAGGATAAGAAAATGTCTATAAATTTACATAAATTTCCAACACTTCAAACTCATAAGCAAAACGAAAAGAAGCCTCACCCATTGTTAAATGAAGCCTCTACTTTTATCATATACGGTAAATCTACTTAGTTCGTATCAATATTTTTCAGTTGTTCAATATACTGAAATACTTTTTTTGTCACTCTTTGATTTTTTATACCCATTGCTCTTTCTTTATCCATAGATTGTACCATCTTCGAATTCACCTTTAATAATGTATCAAGAGAAATATCAAATTGATTACTCATGCTTACAAGAATTTGCAAATCAGGATAACTTTTTGCGACTATTAACGTATCAGTCTTGAAAATAATGCTTTAAATGATAATTATAATATGCTTGTAGATAACAAATGGCTAATGTTGAATATTTATGCTATTATTTTCAGATATAAAATTGATATCTCAGTCGCTACGATGCGCTCGTCACGTTACTTAATATCTCTGAAATACGAAACATAATAAGCAATCGGTGGTTCAGTCAATACTTCCGATATGGGAAATTTGAGTCAATAATTTTTCAAAAGACTCTTCAAACATCTTATCATCTTCCGCTGTACGTTTTTTTGGTCCTTTCACATGATTTTTATGAGAGGCACGTCGCGCCTTCTTGTTGAGATGTCTGGTCATTAACATCTGATCGATATTATTGTTCGTATACCATTTTCCAGACTGATGAATCGCCGCCGCTCCTTTCCCCAGTGCCATCGCTGCGACCCCATAATCCTGCGTAATTACCACATCATCTTTCGTACACAGACTGATCAATTTATAATCGACAGCATCTGCTCCCGCATCAACCACGATCACATCACTATAGTCTGACTGCAAAATATGATTCGTGTCGCACAAAAGAGTCACCGGGATTTGAAACTTAGCTGCAACTTTTTCCGCAATAGAGACAACCGGACATGCGTCCGCATCAATATATATTTTCATATCTTATTTTCACCTCGATCACATCAATAAATACTACTCTAACACAGTCTGTGCGAAGTTTAGTTTGAGATCTATAACTTACTCAAACTTCCCATACTTCAAATCCTCCACAACCACATATTACTTATTATGTCAGCAATAAATAAACTATTTTGCAGCCAACAAACTAAATTGTTCTGCCATCCGAGAACTAAGATAATTGCCGCAGAACGCAGAGTTTTTGCGTGATTTCTTATTTTGTTACATCTCTGATGAATACATGCCTGAAGGAGTGTCTGAGATGTCCCGGTTTAGCAAGGTATCATCCATTTTTGGACGGGACGCTTTCGCTACGATGCGCTACGTCACGTTACTTAATGTCTCTGAAATACGAGACATAAGTAACGACGAGCGCAAAGTCCCTTTCAAAAATGATGATTACCTTGCTTCCGGGACTTCGAGTTTCCGAAAGGCATGTAAATCAGTCATCAGAGATAACAAAATCTAGAAATCACGAGAAACGAAAATGCGGCAAGGCAATTACTATAGTTCTCGGATGGCAGAAATCGCTCTTTGGTGGCTGCAAAATGCTATAAAGTCATTGACATAATAAGTAATATGTGGTTGTGCAATAACTTCCGGTATGGGAAGTTTGAGTAACCTATAATTGTATCAATACAGCATCGACATCATCCCACAACTGCTGCCACTGACTTGCACTCAGCCAAATAAAAAACTTCATAAAACACTTCCAATACGGATAGTCTTTATCACCTTGCAGCATTTCCACCATCTGCATCATTTCATCATAACGCGTAGCAAACTCTGTTGCATTTCCAGTTCGACGTTTCCACATCGTATAGTGAAACCGCAACGAACATAATGCTGACAAAGAACGACCTTTCTCCTGTCCGATCAATGCTGCATCATCACGCCATGCATCATTCTGTCCCAAAAAGCGTACACACTCCTCAAACCAAGCATCCAACATTGTTGTCATTTCATCTTCTCCATCTTCAAACACTATAACTGCTTATATCCAGTTATAGTCTCCACCTGTCAACGCAAGGCTCAATAACTGATCATACTTTTCAATCTCTTCCTCGCCCTCCAGCATTTTGACCAGCTTGGCATCTTCTGAAATCACTGGCATTTCCTCATCCGGTCCAATTTCCATATCCGGCTCTTCCCCACAATACGGACATACAAGACTTGGACCTACCTTAATATCCAAAAATCGACTGCCACATTTTTCACAAGTATATAATCCACAACGGTGTGTTCCATCCGGTACATAAAACATTTCTGTCACTCCTGTCTATAATCTTATCATTGCAATCTTCCCAGTGAGCACCTCACTTATAGGTTGATTGTTACTGTTAATGATAAACCGAAGTAGTGTAAAATGCAAATTTTTCCCGTGCTGCTAGATTTTTGATTTCATTTTAATATGAACCTTATTGTCATCTATTATCACATATGCTATACTTTTACTAAATTATAAGGAGATGTCTATTATGCCTCAAGCTCAAACATATTATTTAGTTGATTTTGAAAATGTAAAAGACGCAGGTCTTGCCTGTAATCGTTCCCTGACCGTTTCGGAACACATTCATGTCTTTTCCACTAAAAATGCTCCAAAAATTAATCTCGAAACATTATCTGCATTCAATAATGTGGATTTCAATTCACATATTGTGCCTGCTGGCAACGAATCACTGGACATGCATCTCATTGCATATTTGGGCTATATTATCGGAACAGATACCGAAAAGAATGCTAAGAACAAATATGTCATAGTCAGCAAAGATACCGACTACGATAACACGATTAAATTTTTGAAACAGCTCTCCAATGTCAACATCGTTCGTCAGTCGGCATTGACCCCTAATAATAAATCTTCAAAATCTACTGCCATAAAGGCTGCTACTACGACAAATAGCACAAAGCAAAATGATACATCTACAGCCAAACAGCAAAAAAACAAAAACATCCAAAAAGTGTTGAGCAAAGCCTCTTGCAGCAATGAAGTAATTTCCTATACTGCCTCACTGGTATGTAAACACCATGAATCCACAAATGCAAAAGAAACTATACACCAAGCATTATGTGACAAATTTGGCGATGGCCGTGGTTTAAATATTTATAATCATATCAAAAAATATATATAAAATTTAATATACAAAAACAACTGCTTGCAGGTTTCCCTGTCAAGCAGTCTTTTTCTACTCAAATATACTTAGCATCACATTTCCTGTGGTTTGTATGCAGAATATTGTTTAACCGCAGAATACTCTGTCGGCTGACTGCTGCCATTTCCTCCACCGGCTTCTCCCTGACCTTTCGTTTGATCAGAAATCGCCAACGATACAATATACGAATTCTTGGCAGTAAATTCTACGAAATCACCTTCTGATAATTTTTTCAATGTGATTGTATTTCCATCCTTGTCCATTAATTTGGACGCATCATTTAGCTTATAAACAGTTTCCTCCTGTTGCGGCATTTGCGCATTGCTGTTGGTGCCATTGTCATTGTTGTTCGCTCCGCCTCCATCCGGTTTGGATGGTGGCTGGTTCCCTGACGGCATCGTTGCAATCATAATTTGTTTCTTATCTACATCAACACTTTTTATCATTCCTTGTAACGTGCCTGAATCCGCCTTCTTGGAACTCGTGCTTTTTTTACTTGATGTTTTATTGCAACCTGACAAACTAAAAACAACCAATGCGAGGCATAATAAAACACTTAAAATTCTTCTCTTTTTCATAAGCGACCTCCTAACTTTGTGCTACCTTGTTTGTGATAGCATTCAATTTACCAGTCACTTGTGTTCGATTCATGTATGCATTGTGAATTATATGTGTTCATATGCAGATCGCCACTATTTTGGTGTGGATGTTTCTTGCAAAATAGGTTGATAATTATAAAAAAGCAAAGCCAGCGCTTTGCTTTGCAAGAATTGCTAAAGCAATTCTTGGTGGCTTCCCTCTAGGTTACGAGCATTTTCCTATATCGTAAAAAAGATTACGCAGAGTAATCAAAAAGTAATTTGAAATATACCACAAGGTTTTATATCATAAATACAGTGCAAAGGAGTGAAATAAAAATGGGAATGAGCTTAGGTCAATTCATTTCAATTCGTCGAAAAAGGATGTTGATGACGCAAGAAGAATTGGCAAAGAAAACTAATGTCTCCAAGTCAGCAATTGCCAAATGGGAAACAGACGGGGGGATTCCAGATCGTGACAATCTGTATAAACTTGCTAATATACTGGGAGTAACTGTCAATGACATGCATCAAATTATACGAAGCATGAAATATAAAGATATTGATCTTACGGTAAATATCACCCCGGATATTATTGAAATTCTCGAATCATATGGATATAAAGTAATTCGTCCAAACGAGCGAGAAGAGTGATTATTCCATTGTCATTCTAATGATATTATACAGCAACAATATATATGTAACACAATACACGGAGGCATGAAATGCAAGAAACACAATTACAGCAAAAAGAGATACTAGCAGAAAAAAAGGAGAACATTTCGAAAAAAAGTATGCACAAAAAAATAAGATTGATATCCTTCATTTCAATCCTAGGCATTTTCTTGCTAATCGTCGGGTTCTATGTTGGAAGTAAATACAGTCTTCGCGACAGCTCCGATCCTGTCAAGCTTTCCTTCGAAAACATTGGAAAATTAGCAACGCAATCTGCCCACGAAACCATGATTAATGAAATCAATGATTCCCGTAAATTTTGGGGTACCAATATACAGATACCATTCACACAAAATAAATACATCTATACATATAATGTCGCTGTAGATGCCGGCTATGATTTTAGAAAAATTAAAGCTCCGAAGTATGTAGGTGAAAAAATAATTATAGAACTACCTAAAGCGGAAATATTAAAGGCCGAAGTCGACCATTCTTCATTAAAAGTATATGAAGAAGACAAAAATTGTTTTACACCTCTTACTTTGGACAAAATAAATGCACAAGAGAAAAAAATGCAAGAAAATGCCAAACAAAATGCTATTGATAATGGTATATATGATCTTGCATATGCTAATGCCAAAAAAGTAATCACTAATTTTGTACATTCTTTTAAGGAATATAAAGATTGTAATATTGAAGTAAGGGAGGCGAACTGATGTTTGATACTATCAAAACAATTATTGGAATTGTACTTGTGATCATTATTATTGCTGTTATTCTTTTCTATCTTGGTCTCTTTGTTACTGCCTGACAGAACACTCTGATTTTATCGTACTTACAGAGCCTGGTGCATTCCGTTACTTAAAACAGAATGCACCAATTGCCAACTATTGAATCAACCATCCGCAGACAATTTAAGCAGCCCATTTTTTACAAGCATATCATCAATATCACCCAGATCATATTTGCGATTATTAATTGCCACAATAATGCATGCATCCCGTTTATCCTTGGCATATAACGGTTTCATCCCATACAATTTAAGTGCAGTATTTATTTCATTCAATTGAAATCGTCCCGCCACACAAAATCGAATGATCAAATCTCGATTTTTCGTATGCTTCTCCATATTGAGTATTTTTTCTCCATACGACTCTGACACTCCTGCAAAGGAATAAATATCTTTATAATATAATTTGGAATGACAAAATGCGAGATTTTTCTTATCAATAACATCTTTCATATAATATGTAAACGCCTTCGAAGTTTCTGCAATATAATATCGATTTTCTTTATAATATTTATCCATGCAATCTGGCGTGGTATTTCTTAGCTGAGCATCCAGTTCGTCCGTCGACTTTTCCTGCATAACAGTTTCACACTCCTTTTTCCAAATATGTATTAAGCACACTCAATAATTCTTCATCGCTATATCGTTCTTCCGGATCCAGCTTGATGCATCGATCAACAATCACCCAAACCTCCCCTTTCGCTTTTTCTTCTTTGGGTAATTTCCCGGTAATTAAAACATTTAATAATACGCCGAGCGCATATATATCTGTTTTAGGCGTCGACGCTCCATGTCCAAAGCCAACCTGCTCCGGAGCTGCATAATATAATGTCCCCAATAATTTTGTATCTTCAAGTTGATCAGGTACATATTTTTTGGCTACATTGACATCCAACAAAAACACCTCGTCATTATTACCAAGCATTACGTTAGATGGTTTAATATCTCTGTGAATAATAGGTACATCCCGTGTATGCAGGTCGATTAATATCCTAAGTAAATCCCTCGCGATCCGCACTGCCGTATATACTGACATTCTTTCCTGTTGCAGACAATCAGCAAGAGTCATTCCTTCGATATACTCTTCGACAACAACCAAATATCTTGACCCCTGATATATCCCATAGATTTGTGGCATATGTGCTATTGGATGCTCCCGTAAGCTCTCATATACGTTTGCATCAAATATCGTGAGCTGTTTTTTTATATACATCTTACCCGTTCGATCACATATCAAAATAACATCTTGATTCCCACCAACAGATTCTATTTCTTCATAGCAAAGCAGTGATAATACATCCTCGTCCTTCATCCCCTTATATGGATTCTGCAGAGACATCCGATATTCATCTTCTGATAAATATATGGTCCGCTCTTCTAGTGCGTTAGCAAAGCCACACTTTGTGCACTCCCATTCTCCGCAATCTTCCTGAAATCCTTTCTGCACATTTAGCATTGCACCACACTCATCACAAAGCCATACAATATTTGTCTCTGTGTCAATATTTGGATTGATCAACATCTCGCCACAACCCTTGCACTCCCAGTAGGGAAGGTCATTTCGGTATCCCCTCTGCAATGTCAGATTCGCATCACAACGCGGGCAAAACTCGACAGCATATTCACACTGACTGCGGCGAAAAAGAAAACTCAGCAATTTATTCATACTAATCACTTATCCCCAGCTAATTTACTATTTTTCTTCCACGACCGCCATCTTAGTACCCTTTTTTCCCGGCTTCGTAAATTTGCTGACATCAATATTTATCCCTAAGAACACTTTCATCAGCCAAAAGAAAAATAGCACAACCAACAATGGGAAAATGCAGGATGTGATGACCATTACAGCGGTCGCTTCAATAAAATTATTTAGCGTTTTTTCCGCTTTGTTCGTCAATTCCTCAATTTTCTTAGAACCAAACGACGTGATATCCGAAACAATATCCTGCGCCGATTGTTTCGTGTCATCAAGCACTTCTTTTCCACCATTTACGATCGAATTCCAAATAGATTGATTCTTCTGCTCACTGTTCTCCTGTGTTTGTCCATCTTTGTTATTCTGATCATCTGCAGCTTTCTTGGAATCGTCTGTTTGCGTTTCTTGTTTGATCGTTTCATTTGTCTGCTCAGCATCTTTCATTGTGGCATCCAATGTAACCTGATATGTTTTTTCGATCAAATCGGATACAAATACACTTGCCGGCACAGTTGCAAACAAGAACAATCCAAACAGTCCTAATTTAAGTGCCAATTTAACCAAAATATCTTTTGGCCAATAAATTCTTATTATCACAAGCAATAGTGCTATCGGTATCAGGATTTTAAATGCTGCATAGCCTGTTATCGTTAGCAAATATTTTTCCAAAAAAATCGTGCATAAGATCAGCAAAAAACATGAAGTAAGATCCGCCAGCTTCGTCGCGATAGGCGTTGCCGTATCTCCCGGTATCATAGTGATTGCTGTCGATGACGCCGTCGACAACGCGGTTAATTTCAAAACATTTGCTTTCTTCTGGTCCAGATATTTAATCGCCTTTTGATGATTCTGGGGATTCGATGCTATATTTCCCACAACAAAAAACGAGCATAGTATCATGCAGACCAGTGTTATCGTAATAATTATTTTTTTCTTCATAGTATGTCCTTTCATAGGGTGTGAAGGTGTAAGGTTATAATGTTCGTTTAATCTTTTCAATCAATGAAATATCCGCTGGCAACCACTCTACAGAATACAGTTCCTCTTCTGTCAGCCATCTCGCAGCCTCATGCTCCTTCAGCACAAGATCTCCTTTTATAATTTTTGCAAAGAAACACTCCATAGAAAGATGAAAAGTAGGATAGTCATATTCTATTGTATCGATGTATTCTAAAACTTCAATTTCAGTTTCGAGCTCCTCTATAATTTCTCTTTTCAACGCTTCTTCCGGTGTTTCTCCCTTTTCAATTTTACCTCCAGGAAACTCCCAACCATCTTTCATCTCCCCGTATCCTCTTTGGGTAGCAAAGATCATAGGTTTTCCTTCGGAATTTTCTGCCTGTATTACAGCAGCTACAACCCGAATTGTTTTCATAGCAACCTCGTTTCTGTGTTTACGTACATACAAAATATTGATAAATATCTTCTCTTACACTATGCTCCAGTTTCAACCGAAAGTTCATAATTGGAAGAGCAATACCCTTATCATTATATATTTCTTTTTGTTCCCACGCAATAGGATGAACACGTCCCATATAATAAAAATCAGTTCCTTCTCCATCGCTCTTTTTGACAAAAAGAAGGATCTTAAGTCCTGAGTCTGAAGATGCGATTAACTTTCTAGACTCTATACTATCTGCAGAGACCCGGCTTCGCGTCATCCAACTAAACACTTGATTGTTTATAAACTCATCTTCATATTTTGTACTACTGGCAATATCATCCTTTTTTTCATATGTGACAAAAATAGGACAGGTATTATACTTAATCTTGTAACCGTAAATTGTAGAACTCTCATCCTGTTCCCAATTCAAAATACGACAAACATCTTTACGCGAATATTTTTGATAAAGGGATAACCCCAATTCATCTTGCAGTGGCAAGTATAAATCCGTATATCGTTTCACGCCAAGTTCTATTAAATCATTAAGCTGGTCCAAAAAATCGGACTTCTTTATGCCGGAATATAACGATAACATTCGCGAAAATGCCCCCGTATTATTCATTACTAATATATCTAATTTCTCATATTTCTTCTTCTCCGTCTGTGTGTTAAAAAAATGTCCTTGAAGAACACTTATTGCTGATTCGTAAGATTGATCTGATAACTTTACGCAATATTCACGTTGTAAATATTCCGTCAGCTTCTCCTTATCAATCCTTCCATCCTGCATCAATTGACGCAACAATAACAGCTCGTAGATACGCTTTCCATTTACTATATTTTGTGACACAAACTCTAATGTCATATGCTCTTTATCACTTAAATTCAAAGCACAGTTTTTCTCTGCCATTTGCAAAAATTTCGGATAGGAACCGGCATACTGAATAAACAAAAGCGGATCCACCTCACCTTGTACATAAAAATCTACTATACTTGGAACCTTTCCCAAACGTTCTTTTAGCAGAGTATATTTTTCAATTAACATTTTTTTCGGCGTACTTAGCTTATCTATTGCCTCATAAATTCTTTTTTTACTGATTTCGTCAAAGTGAATGCTGGAACTACCCGGAATAACACGAGCCCCTTCCATCACATATCTTCGGATCGTATCCTTATTGTAGGTTCGATCACCTGATAACGCAATTGGAATCATAAAGTTATTCTTGTAATTGCCAATAAAATCAAGGATCACAACGTATTCTTTTTCGGAATGTTTTCTGAGTCCGCGACCTAATTGTTGGACAAACACGATCGGCGATTGCGTCGGACGCAGCATAATCACTTGATTTACCTCAACAATATCTGTTCCTTCAGAAAAAATATCGACTGTGATCAAGTAGTCCAAATAATCATCTTCCTCTGATGTGACATCCATGACAAGACGCTCGATCGCCTCTGTCCTAGCTTCTTCCGAGTCAGCACCACTAAGCACTAGCGTGCGCCATCCCCGCTCATTAAACTTTCTCGACAATTCACGTGCCTCATCTATGCGGCTGCAAAAAATAAGCCCTTTCACACGATCCCCTGAATATCCAAAATAGTTAGCCTGTTTCATAACATAATTTACGCGGTCATCACATGTCAAATACCGAAAATGCTCTAATTGCTCTTCATGCGATTTTCCAGCATCAGAAACCGTTTGCAAATCTGTTATTCCAAAATAATGAAACGGACATAACAAATCTTCCTCCATCGCCTGCTGCAAACGAATTTCGTATGCAATATTGTGATGAAAGATTTCATATATGTTCCGCCCTTCCATATTATCATCTCTCTTGTCAGGCGTAGCAGTCATACCCAATGTGAATTGCGGTGTAAAATAGTCCATTATCTTTTTATAACTATTTGCGCTAGTATGGTGTGCCTCATCATAAATACACGCATCAAAATAATCTTTTGAAAAATGCTGCAAATGCTCATCCTTACTTAATGTCTGTACCGTTGCAAAGACAAACTCTGCATCATAATCATGATAAGCCCCTGAAACCAATCCTGTCTTTATTCTACTACCAAATACATTTTCAAATGATTTTTTAGCCTGTTTTGCAATTTGATTTCTATGTACCAAAAATAGTACACGTTTAAAACCAAGTTCTCGCATTGCAAATGCTGATGCATATGTTTTTCCCGTACCTGTCGCCGAGATTAATAACGCTTTGTCGATTCCTTGTTTTCTTAAATTGCGCAAATTATATACAAAGGATTTCTGCATTGTATTCGGCTGCATTGAATAGGATTGAATAGACGGAATAACCTCATTTTTCGCAATCCTTTTCTGCTCGGCAACCATTTTCTGAAATAACTGTTTCTCTTCATATTGCCTTTGATATTCGTCAATAAAATCCTCATAAGACTTCGTATATTCCTTAGCATTCCATAGTTTATCAAATTCGCCCATCACAGATTTTATCATCTCACCCTGATCAGTAGAAATAAGTTTGGTATTCCATTCCATGTTGCGCGTCAAGGCATCCTGTGTCAAGTTGGAGCTGCCAATAATAAAACGATATTCCTCCTGTTCCTGAAAAATATACCCTTTTGTATGAAATCCATTCCCCGCTTTCTCGGTTTGATACATCCGAAGCTCTATATTCGTCAATCCCGCAAGTGTAGTCAATGCGACCGGATCGCTAAAGCAAAGATAATCCGTTGTCAATATTCTACCCGGCACACCTCTACGCTCCAGTTCTTGGAGTGTCTGTAAAAGTGGTGTGACACCGCCTCTCGTTATAAACGCAACACTAATCGCAAAGTGATCACAATGCAGCAACTCATCTTCTATTGTCGAAAAAACTTTTTGTCCATTTTTGTTGTCATTGTATACAAACTCTGGTTTATATGCTAAATTAGAATCATATGACGCATCAATAAATGCGGTTTGGAAACCCTTTTGCATTTCTAATAGTTTCTTTGTCATAGCGGTACTCCCTTCACCTGCTAAACTGAAATTTTTTACCCGCTTCTATTGCTTATAGTTTGCTTCAAGCCATCTAGCAACACCATCTTCGTCATTCGACAAAATCACCTCTGTGGCATATTGTTTTAAATCATCGTGTGCATTTGCAACAGCATAACTTTTATCAGCCATTTGAAACATGTCTATATCATTTTTTCCATCACCAAACACAATTAGATTTTCACAATTCAACATGCTTTGTAATTGCCTTATAGCATTTGATTTTGATGCGTCTAACGGCATAATTTCTAACCACTGTTCATTTGTATAAATATCCGTCTGATATACACAATGATATTTCTCCTTATATTTATCATACAAAGGCATAAGTTTTTTCGGTGTATCAATACAGGTAATATAAAAAATATTACCCTCTTTCAACTCAGACAATGAATTTACCTCATTTGTTCGAACATCGCCTTTACGGCTTTCGAGAAACCTATTCATACCCTCTGTACACATTTTTCGCACAAACGAAAATTTTTCCACCCCATTAATGTATGCGTAAACAATAGGATACACGTTATTGCTAAATAAATCTTCTAGCACGGAATGTACCGAATCATCAAAATAATTAGCAATTAATATTTTTTCTGTAATATTATCAATCACAAAGGCTCCATTGTACACAATCAACGGAATTTTTGCATTTATTCCTTCGGTCACTTTTTTAGCTGTAACTAAAGAACGAGCTGTAGCATAGGAAAAAATCATCCCTTCTTCAACCAATGAATTGATTACTTGATTTGTGTATTTAGAGGTTACTTCGTTACTTCTCAATAATGTCCCATCTAAATCTGAAACATACAAATCACTCATGCATTTTCCTCCGTCAACTTCAAATTTTTCCTTTCTCATTGTACCATGCACAATTTCAATATTCTACTTATATTTTTTGAAGATTTAAAATTACATTTTAGGACCATATTTTAACAAGTTGGTGATTATCCTGACGCCAGCACAATAAAATGTGTTTAGTAGCAGAGAAAAAGGGAAAGTCCGGGAATGACCTATTTATAAGGCTTCCCAGACTTGTGGCTGCTATTCAAACTCGGCAAGTCGTTGTCTTAACTTAAGCTATTCTGTTTAAGTTTTACTGAAAATCTGCCGATATTTTACCTCATTTGCACATTTTATTTTAGCTTACTGATTTTCTGTTGCCAAAGTGTTGCCATGAAGATATTATAGCACAACCACTATTTTGAACCCACCTACCGTTTTGCCCTTACTCTCGCGAAAAGTTTTCCTTTATCGCTTGTGGAAATACCATTTCTTTCTATTTTCGAACCATAAGAAGAAATATAATTAGCGTCTTTCAACTTTTGACATAAGACCTCATTTATTGCATTTTTCTCGAGCAACACTTCATGCCTCTTATCCATTCGTTTCAAAGCTTGGTATTCCTTAGGCATTTGTGCAAACATATTTTCAATCTCGCTAATGCTGAATACTGAAAAATATTTTATCATAAATGCTGGCCTATCCTTAGTCTCCAAATTATCCCATGTTTCCTGCACATACTTCTTCGATATAGAAACATCTGTATCTCTAACGAAATCAAACACTTCTCTTGTCATTTGTGATACATTTACTCCATTAAGAATTACGGTTTTCTTCTCATCATCAAGATTTGATTTAAATAAAACATCTATTGTCGTCAGTTCAAAGTTTATGTTGGATATATCCTGTTCAAATTCCTTCCAGTAACGTTTAATAAATAAGGGTAATAATCTGTCAAATGAAGATTGTATTTCATTATACCTACTTCTTGTATATTTAAAATACCTTTGATCAATCATTTTCTGTACTACATTTTGATTATAATTATTCAAATTATCCCCCAATGATTCCATCGCGTAATTCTGCAAGATTTTCTCAATAGTTTCATTTTGAATATCTTTCTTTAGAATTTCTTTTACATGTACATCATCAAGATTCTCATCTGAAATCAATTCATCTATGTTTGCATCTACAAAATTGCACAATTCATCGGTAAACTTGTATTTTTCTTTGTACGTATCCAAATTTTCAATGGTTGCCAACATCTTATTTTCAGCTAAAAAAGTATCAACAAGCGGTTTTACCTCTTCATTCTTTGCAGTGATAGTTCTATACCATTCTTTCAAATCTTCCATTACAATATCCATTTTCTGAATAAGCTGAATTGATAAGTTTTTATCATACTCAAGAAGCTTAATACATCTAAATACCGTATCTATATCTTCCTTTGTATTGGCTTCCGTAGGCAAAATCACCTCTGTAACAAAATCATATATATTGCGCTCCAAATAGTCAGTAACCAAACAATCCTTTTGCTTTAATATATATGTATAAATGTTTGTCTGAAAATCAGCAATTGATTCCCCAAACTTAAAATTAATATAATTTTGAAGCATAACTAATGATATTTCAAAAAGTTCATTATTAAAAATTCCTTTTATGATAATATCATTCACGGTTTCTAAATCAACATTTCTCAACTTAACCTTAATCTGAGTCAATACCGCCACTACCTTTTCCGCACCCGAATCCTGTAATTGTTCAATTATTTTGTCCGATTCAGCAATAAATGTACAAATTGAATATTGGGGATTCTCGTCATTTGCTGCAGTATCTTGCAGAACAATATCTTCTACTGTAAGATACATAAAAATATCTTTTAAGTATGATACCTTATCCTGATATCCAAGACCATCATCAGAGCATATATCATACCAAAACAACATTTTCTGCTGTGCAATATTTCTTATATATTCTGCTTTATTCTTGACTCGCACATAATATTCTTTAATAAATCTTCTACTATCTGCATCATTTTTTGCCAGTTGCTTTGTAAATGCAGATTTCTTATTCGATTCCGAATTGTCATTATAAAAAAAGTCAGCCAAATCAAAATTCAAGCAATCCTTTTGCTGTTCAAGTTCATAATCAAACAAACGATCAATAACATTACGTGGATGTATAATTCTATAATTCCAATCAGAATTCCCAGCATAGTTACGCACATTGATAATGAAGTTTAACTCATCAGTAGTAACACTTCCAGACAAGAAATAATTAATATACATTTGATAGGTATCGTCAATATACCCATGTCTGAGCATAAATACGAGTAGACTATTTTTTCTCACGTTCTCGCCTAATACTTTATCTGCGCCATACTCCTTTATCAATGTCTTCATCGTCTTTGAGCGTAACATGTACAGATCCTTCTGTTTATCGAGTAGATTTTGAACAATCTGCTTACGATGTTTCTTGTCTCTTGCGATTGCTCTATCACATTTTTCAAAATAAGTTATTCCGTCTGAGCACATCGTCTTTTCTATATCCCTTTTAGTTTCATATTGTTCTCTACCATAGGAATAGTTAGCTGATATATAAAAAACATTTGCTGTTCCCGTTCCCATTTGTGATAGAGAAAATTCATCTTTTAAAATTTCACTCTTTGTATAGGTTGTATTATTCACCTGAATTTTTGTGAACGCACCTCTATCTCCAACCAATTTCTGAATAAAAGCCAACTTAATATCCTCGACATCCAGCATCCCCAAACCATCAGATTTTTCTTTTTCTCCCATTGCGATTTCTATCTTCTTCTCCAAATCACCCGACATTTCCTTTACGAAACTACTTTTGTCATGATAAGCTTCCTTTATCATCCCCTCCGACTCTTGTAATTTTGCAAATTCTCGAGGATACATATTCTTAAAGATTATAAGTGAAAGCATCTGTACATCTTGAAGTTTATCAAGATCCTGACTATCTTTTATATTCTTTTTGAAAACAATAAATTCATTACAGATATTATTAAGTATTCTCATATCAGAAAGAAAGGGTGACACATTCATAATATAGTCATCCGAAATATCAAACTCCAACCCAGTAGATTTTAATTCCTCTAATTTTAGTTTTAAATATTCTCCTGAGTTTGTCGCATCAATATAAGGTATAACTGGTATGATAAAATCAAATAATTTTGTCCTATCCTCGTTATGAAATATATCATCTTTTAAGGCATAAATAAATACGATTTTCCTTTGAATAGCATCATAACTATTAATTACCTTATTTATCTCTCTAAGCTTTGTATAAACCTCTGGAGTGTCAAATCTATCAAGATCTTCAATGACAATAAGCGTATAATTTGTTTCCTCAAAAAAATACAAAATTTCATCCATATTTTTATTTAAAGATAATGCCTCATCTTTCTCATCTGCCTTTATAACAGCCTTGTCTGCAATATTAATCTCTATAGATCTCCACTTTGTATTTATCCATCTAAACAGGACAGTCATAATTGCTATTATAACCATTCCCATTACACCAGTAAATAACACATAATAGAGTTCTCTCTTTCCAAACAATATAGACATCATATTGAAATATGCATTTTTTAACTCCTCTAGTTTCCCTGGTGCAAGAAAAAACATCAGTCCTATTATTAATACTAAGGTGAACATCACATGCATAAGGCTTATGCCTAATGAAACTTTATGAAGTTTTCGATACCTACTCTGGGGAATTCTTGAATAATGAACTTTATAAAACAGTTGCTTGAGAATACCCTCCTCTAATTGTTTTTCAAAATTCTCTCCTGCCGTATCCTCTGTCATATTTTGATTACTTTCTGGCTTTGCCGTGTCTTCAGTACCTTTAAACTCTATTGTGTCTTGGTCATTCTTTCTAAACATAGCAAGAGAAACATTAATATACTTAATACTTGGATGGATTCTAAGAAATGTCTCTATAATACTGCTTTTGCCAGCCCCATAAGGCCCTGCAAGAGCTATGTTGGTAATGTTTTTATCATTTAATGCCCACTCCAACGCCCTCAAGTATTCAGATATGTTATCCGCATCATCTGTTGGAGCTAAATCAACATAACCATAATTTTGTGTATTATTGACATTAAGTTGCAACTTATCTGCACATCGCATAACAGCGTTCTTTACCTCATAAACACAATCCCGAAAAAACTTTATAAAATTGGCAACTATTACATGTCTTCTTTTTGTTTTCTTCATTAACTTCCCCTTCATTTCTTAATTTTCTAGTGTTAATATCTAAATAGCACAAGGTTAAAATTCACAGTCGCTGTGACTATAATTCGTCGCTTTTTTCGTCGCTTTTTCAGCGACGAATTATTTTAATCTATACTGCTTCCCTTTTGTTTTTCCGTTATCCACAAGCTTATCCAACGAAACCAATTCCTTTAATAACTCCTTTGTTCTCGTGTCTTTAAGTCCAAGAATTTCAGTGATTTCCGATGTTTTATGCCATTCTCCATCTGCCATAAAATTTAAGATCAAAGAATATTGTTTCATCTTTTTAGTCATTTTTTTCGTCGCTTTTTCAGTATTTTCTATTACCCCATTATTTTCCTCCAAAAACGCTGGATGAATCGGAATCCTAATCCTCATAGCTCGTCTATCTTCATCTGTAAAGAATTCCGCTCGTGGAGAACCGTTCTTTTCCAATTCTTCTTGTATTGTCGGAATACCAGAAGAATGACCTTCTGACAAGTCCAATTCTTTCAAAAATTCCCCCAGTCTTCTATTACGATAGTATCTTGAAACAAATCTCTTACCTTCTGCTATCGTCTTTTCGGAAATGGATCGGTCAATTCCCGGGAAATTCATAATATTAATGCAATCCGGCTCTATCTCTACTGTTACCGGCTCACAAGACATATAATCTCTATGGTAAAAAGCATTAACAACAGCCTCCTCAATTGCCTGATACGGATAATTCTTAATCCTCAAAGCCTCCATCTGATTTGGAACCTTGATTACTTTTTCTCGTATAAAAAGATTTCGAAATCGTTCCATTGTTGCCTGAATCATTTGTGGTACGGAGCCTGTGATATTAGGAAAATCCTCACTAACACTTGGATTTTCTACACTTCCTTGTGGGAATGATGTCATCTGAACATAGGTGTATGGGAAAAAACGGTCCGGATGCTCACAAAACATCATGATTGCTACATTTTGAATATAACGTAGTTCCGGCGGTCCTACCAGCAATTGCATATCTTCTAATATCTCCTCTACGCCTCGTTCCTTAACCTGTTTTGCCAGTCTACTACCTGTTTTTCTCAAATGGTCTTCCAAAAGGACAGGGGAAATGTCATCAAAAACAGCCTTATGATTTGCTCTGCAATCATAAGGAGTCTGATCTGCCATATTGATCAATTCCCTTTCCTGCTCTGAATTTGCCTTGACAGAACTGGTTAGATAACGAATATAATAATTGTATTTCTTGTCCTTTTTACTGGTAACATGTTCTGGTGATTTGTAAGGACGCTGCTGTCCAGTTCTCGCCACAATAACAAGGATCCATTTTCCGTCAACTTCCAACGGAATCGCCTTAGGGAAATATGGCGGAGCAATCATATTATTGTAACTAAGCATTTCTTTTTGAATTTCGTCCAACATGTACTCTGGAATTCCCTTCACTGGACGGACTGCCACTCCATTTTTTTCTTCAACACCGACAGCAATATATCCACCACCATCATTGTTGTAATCATTTGCAAATGCACAAACACTATGATAGATGTCATCTGGGTTCCATCCCGCTTTAAACTCTATGCGGTCTGATTCAATTTTTCTTTTGTTTAATAAATCTTCTACGCTTATTTCAAGTTCCATAGTGTCCTCGCTTTCCAAGAAAGATTATTTATTAATATACACTTTACTATCAAATCTAATCATGTAATCATATTCAGCTTTGGCTTCTTCATTATTTTGACATTCTTCAGCAACACCTCTGCAGGCCTTCCCTCTTCAAGATGGAGACCCACGAATTTCTAGAATTCCGGTTCGCAATTTTGATTCAATGTAGTGCACCTCGCTTCCTAGTAAGATTATAACTCATTAGGTCGGGGTGTTACAACTAAATTTTACCACAACAATTCTTCTAATTTCCAAAAATTAAATATCTTATTACATTGCACTGTTAAAGAGCTGTTTATCAGTATATACCTACTTTCCTAAATCCCTGAAAGACTGAAACATCGTAATCTGAAGTCATTTTTTTAATTTCCTCTGTAAACGTCGATTTTCCAGTTCCGTTTTTTCCAAAAATAAATGTAATTTTTTTTCTAATTCCAATTCACTGTCTTCAAAAGTATCAACCATTAATAAATCAATCTTCATTTCTCATAATCCCCTTTGCAATTTTATATACACTAAGCAGAATATTATCCAAAATCACTCAACAATTTTGCTTACATCAAAATCAGGAAGCCCCTATTTACAAGGCTTCCTGCTGTTGTCACATTACTCAAACTCGGCAAGTCGTTGCTTTATCTTAAACTATTTTGTTTAGTTTTTGTGGTGAAATCGCCTGCAATGTATTTGTTTTGCATATTTTATTTTGGCTTACTGATTTTTTGTTGCCAAAATGTTGCCAGTTAATTATGTAATGTACTAATCAAAACAACAACTTTTTTAGAATAATTATTTTCTGATAATCATATATTATATTGACCGCACTTAAACGATACACTATTGTAGTTGGGCTTTATCTACTTTAGTGAAAAGCCCTAAGTGCGGTTTTTATTTATCATTCTTTTTCTTGCCATATTCATTCTGATTTCCTGACTTGCTGAATTCTTAAAAAACTGATCCATCAGGGATTGTGCTTCACCATATAGCTCAACATTATTATTTCTCAAAAAATAATCACGCACAGTATATTTTATAATAGTTTTTGACAAATTATTATCAACCTGTTTATCAAGTTTTTTTGCTTTTTGAGAAAATAAATTAACATCATCTATTCTAGCTGCCATCATCAAATTTTGCAAACTATAATTTGTACTATTTTGATAATCAAATTCATTAAGAGCCAATATACTCTGCTCGTTCGCACATGTCGAAGCAACTAATTGGTATAACATAACAATAAAAATCGATGACATCTGCTCCAGCGCCTTCCTAACACTATTAACACTAATTTCATCAGCATTTTTTTCTTTTCTTAAAGCAGTAATTTCATGATGTAATTCATTACAATATCCCTCAAAATCTTCACCTATCTCTATTAACACCGAAAACAAAAACTTGTTTGGGCAACGATATATTAAATCAACTAATTTATCCTGTTGCTCAACTTTCATATTTTGACAAAATGCAGGCAGAGATTTTGATAGAACCTCAATGTATTTAAGAGAAATCATTACTTGATTTTCAATCTTCTCCAAATCTTTTTCTGTATAATCATACTCATTAACCAGTTCTATAATTTCATTTAGTTTTATAGTCTCCTCCTGTTTTGATATATCCTTTTCCCTTTGTTTCCTTTCTTCTTTATCTGGAAATGAATCTTTTACTGGAAGTTTCGTGTCAAGAATATACATCAAGTTCTTCCTATCAAAAGAAAGTTCTTCCTGATCTTCAAAATGTTTTCGGGCTCCTTCAGCTATTATATTTATAAATTTTGGATTGTTTGTAATTAATGCCAAAAACAAAATAATATCGCTATTTATGCTAAAACAAAGATTTTTTAATAGCAATTCCAGATTGTTCTCTATATCCTCCCCCTGATTATATTTTTGGTTTAATGCCTGTGCAACAAAATAAGCAACCACGGTATGATCTTTAAACCGTAATTCATCATCGCTTTCTATTAATATTTTAGCCCTAAGTACAGTCTCCAAAAATGTTCTAATATTTACTTTCTGCCTATACTCCTGCTTGTATACTTCAATAACTTGTCCTACTTCATCAATTTTAATATTGTTTCTTTTTTCAAAATGCATTTTATACGCTAATTCCCGTAATATATTGATCACATGTGTAGGATCTATACTGTCAGAATTTAAAATAATATTATTTCTTATATTACTTTCATAAACCACATTAAATACATTCATTCCAGCAGCAAGCTTAAAATTCATGTCCATTTCATATTGATTAACAAAACTTATAATAAATTCTGGATCTAAATCAAAATATTTCACCTGCATATTTATTAGATTGTTTATTTTATTTGTTTCGTTTTCTACATCATGACATTTGCCCGACTGCTGAAGTATATTACTTATTAAGTGTTTTCTTCTATCATATAAAAATGGCTTTATTTTTAATGTTAATGTTTCTTCATATACCAAAGCGTCTACCACTTGTTTTCGCACATTTAAATTGACTTTGTCTTCACTAAAAACAATCACCTGCGCAATACTCTGTTTCAAAAACATAATTAAAGTATGCAATGTTTCTGATTGTAACATATCTGCTTCATCTATTATTGCAACCTTTTGTCTTTTATCTAATTGCTTATACTTTTCATAGCCAAAATCATCTTCGCAATATTCTTCTGGAAATATATAATCTATTGTCCTCTCGATTTTCTTTTTGTTAATTGCACTAGCTTCAATAAAAATAGGTTTTTTCCCTTTGTTCAAAAAGTAACAGAATATCCTCTTGGCCAATATCGTTTTACCCGCTTTATGTTCACCTGTAACAACTATACTTTCTTTGTTATCTATGAATTCGAACATCTCTTGTTCTGTATCTATATCAATGTGCCGAATATTTTCATTCTCATCAAACACATTATAAGCGACACCCGGAAAAACATAATAATTATCTATACATCTTTTGCTTGAATCAAACATCATTTGTTTCTGAAAATCATTCCGTAATAAAATCCCATCACATAAATTTACTCTTCTTATCTCTGAATCAACGATTTTCTCTGGTAGATAGATGCTATCCCTCCAAATATACGAATAGCCTTCCATCTTATAATCATTAAAATCAATAGTAACTGTGCAAAATCCATTTCCGTTCTCTGCATATCCATGCAGTGCATTTCCTTGAATAAATTGTACTGCAGCCGTATTATCCATATTGTTACTTTCACCATATGGCGTATGTTCGTGCCCTGATAAAACTAATGAATATTTCCTAGATATAATTCTACGCAGTTTGTCCTTATAGGTTGATTTCAGCCATTCAATACTATGATGTAATATCAATATATTAAAATCTGCATCTGTGGCCTCATCTATTATTTTCATTTCATCTTCAGAAAAATAATGGCTTCCCATATCTTCAGCATTACCTCCTAGAAGTGACAATGGTGCACTATTGCATAACACAAATCCTATTTTTTTATCACCATACTGTATAATCTTTTTGGAAATCACTTTATTCTCCAAAAAGCACCCCTGCTCTGTAGCATATAAAAAATAGTTCTTCATATTATTCAGATATGATTTTCTCAAACCTATAATTGTATTTTTATTATATGCATCAATAATATCCTTCATACACATATCAAAATTAGAGAAATCAATATCATGATTTCCTGGAACCGATAATACATGAATTTTCTTACCTGTATATCCATTATTATTTAATGAGCGTAATAATGCACTTGTAAATCCTTTAACATATCTATAATCTTTGCTCTTTCCTTTATTGGCAAGATCTCCTGAGATAACAATAACACATTCATCTGCAGATGTATTTGATTTCATTGCTGCAATCATTTTTTCAATGTTCACACTGTGTGTCTGGCTTGTGTTCTCAAAATGCAAATCGCTCAACTGTATAATTAATAATTTCATTTATCTTTCTCCATCTTTCTTAGGCATTTTATCTATATATAAGCAATTGTCTCCTAATCATGTTTCAACCTGTAGCTCAAACACCGTTTCCTCCACCACCTTCACGCATTCCTCCGTATGCTTCTTAATATCATTTTCCCAAAAACGTATCACCGTCCATCCTTCAAACAACAGTTTCTTATTGATTTCATCATCCCGTTCCCGGTTTCGTGATATTTTACTCACCCAATATTCTCCGTTATTGCTTTTCTCTAACCGGGGTTTCAATACTTCCCAGTCTTTTACACCATCAAATCCCTTCTGTTCGCCCACCACCGAAAAATCATTACATGGGAAACCAAAAGCAAGAGCATCAATAGCGCCTAATTTATCTATGTCAAGCTTTCTTACATCTCCGCATATGACGCTCTCCGCATCTGTTGGACAGATATTTCTCGTATATGTATGACAGGTATCCAAGTCGTAGTCATTTGCCCATTTATGTATAATCCTGTACTCCGGATCTGCGATTTCTGCAGTCGTCGCTCCCAAGGCCAGCCCTCCTGGTCCGCAAAATAGTTCTCCCAGCCTAAATTCCTTTACTATGTTTTCCATCAAACTTTCTCTCCATTTGCCAATATAAATTCTCTGTTAAATTGTACGCCAAGCACATCAGCTATTTTATCTAAGTCATCTACCGTAAAGCTCTCCCTCTTCATTTTGGAATTAAAACTCTGTGGTGATTTTCCAAGGCGTCTGGCTAGTTCTGCTTCACTCACACTGCACCTTACGCATAACACTTTGATCTGCTCTGCTATTGTCATGTGTTACCCCTCCTGACTATTATCTAGTCAAAATTATAAACGTATTGTTTGATGATGTCAAAATATTTTTTAAGTATATGTGTTTCTTAATGCAATTCTAGATGAATTCCACCTTCCCCCCTTATGGTCTATCTAATCAGATATTCTGCTCTTTTATCTTCTTTATCACATCGAACGCCTGTGGTATGTCTCTTAACGAATCAACATAAATTTCTATGTATTTGTCATACTCATTACCATGACATCTGTTTTTTTCATTGCTCTCCAATATCAATGCACCACTATAACCTCCATCACATGGAAAATCATCGATATTTCGCATTTTTCTCAAATTATTTGTTACATTCATTTCCCCATTAATATTAGGGATTCTGTCCTTGGCATAACATAATGCAAAATATTCCGCCAATGTTTCTTTGACTACCCCCTGCTTATGATAATCCTTTCTTGTATATAACCAGCGGCCACTTTCAGTCATTATATCTGCATAATGCATTGCATGATACATTTCATGAGCTAAAACATACTCCATGAAAAGAATTACCGATTCTTCATAATATCCTTTTTCTGAGCAGTATTTCTCCATTGCATCATAGTTCAAACGAATTTCACATCTGCCAGAGCCCAATACGTTAAAGCATCCAAATGTTTCACTTACATTTTGAGCCATCTCATCAACTTCATTCATTAATCCGATTAGATTTTGTTTTGTGCTTTTACTAATTTCAAAACTCTCTATCATCTCAATAACCTGTTCTCTTTCTTCATCAGTTGCTTTGTTTTCCAGCAATGAATCGAAATAGTCTAAAATAATCTCAAGCAGATTAGCCGAATCATTTATTTTTGTTAGTATTTTTTTAATTTTCCTTTTCGTTTTATTAACAACTAATTTCAATACGTCATTGGTAGCAAATACCTCTTGAGTATTAATGTAAACAGGGCACTCTATACTTTTTCTCTTTTTCAATTGTTCAATGGCATCCTCAACATAAAAATCCGATATATGATAACTAGTAATATCATCAACAGATTCTTGAAGTTTTGAAACAATAGACTCACTTATCCCAACTTCGTTTATTACTTTATACTTATTTATTTTCATTGCAAAGGTACTGGCATTCATAATATTTTCATATACACCTGTTTTAGTTCGCTCCTCAGAATACAAACCAACATTCATTGAATTTGGCGTATAATATACTGGCCACCAAAAATATTTCCCCCACTCCGGATTTTTCTGTTCTGTCAACACTAATACAGGCATTTCAGAACGAAGTATCTTTGCAATTGCCCCTTCGTTATTTCCATCGTCAGGTGCATCTTGATACATTGAACCATTTCTTTTCATCTTTCCCAAATCTCTATCTTTACGAACAATAAGTGCAATATTGTCATCTCCCATTTCCATTCTTTCTGATAAGGAAAAAAGAAAAACCGATTCCATCTCTTTGTACTCATTACATTTTCCATCTTCCTTAGGTTCCATTACAGAATACGCAATTCGAAGAATTTCTAACGCATCATCTGCAGAAATTATTACATAATGATCTTTAATATCCTGTCCTTTTTTATATAATGTTTTTTCATCGTCTAAATATCCATTATTATCTTGTATAATTTTATCTATTTTACCCCATGCTTTTTGCGCATCCTTCTTAATAATATCAAATCCCACAGGAAGATAACGTTTTTCCGGCAAAATACTATGTATTTCAGAAGCAAGTATTTTTTGCGGGGAACACGCCTTTATTTTCCCTCCAGCCTCTAAATATACCACCTCTCCTGATGTCTGATGAAGCATTCTTTCTCTTAGTATGTTATCACGAATTGTGATCTCCTTCATACTGCCAAACAATCGATAAGTAGTATAAAATCTTGTTACCGACAACAATTCTTCAGTCCGATACCCAAACATACGACAGTGTTGCATAACTGTATCTTGCTGCATCATTTTAGGATCTCTTCCATAAAAGAAACTAATCATATTGGGTATCGTAATTCCACGATCTAAAACCTGTCCACCAACAAATATTGTAAGTGAATTTTCCAATTTTAATTCACCGGTTGCTATATTAAGTAATGTTTGAATGTCACTATCACTATTAACCTCTTTTATGTCCACTTCATTAACTAATCCCTCAACTTCGCCATTTTCATCAAGCTTTGCAATACGTTGAAGCACTTCGTCGATTGATGGTACTCTTAATACTCCGTATTCCTTTACTGATTGAATTAAATCCTCATAAGATGTACGAACATAACTAATAAACGCATCATCACAAATATTACATTCCAATGCATCGATTAAAACCTCAAATGCTTTTTCAATAATCTCCTTTTCATTCCGATGCAAGGATTTAGCAGTAGCAGCATGCAAAACCGCAGATAAATAATAATCCTCATTTCCTTCAGTTAATTGAACTATAGCTGTTCCAACTAAAATATCAAAAATCCAATTTCTAAGTGATGGAAGTGCAAAATTTTTGCCGCTTTTGCTTCGCAAAAAATCATCCATTCGCACCGTTCTCTTATCAGTAATAACATGGTTTTTTCCACTATTTTTTCTGTTTCCATTCAAAATACTCATCTCATCCTGAGCTACAATATGTAACAAATACTTTGCCTTTTCATAATTTTCAGACTGTTCGTCTTCAGAATCAATAAAATAATAATTTCCACCAATATACCCCTTGCCTGTCGGCAATACTACTGTCCTTGAAGGCTTTATCGGCACAATATTATCATTAGAAAAGTACGTTGGTTGCAAATACAACGCATACGGAGTAGCGGTAACCTGCATTAAAACATGCTCAATATGAGAATGAAGCGACTTCCTCATTGTATTAATTGCTCCCGAAATACGTCGTAAAGACAACTGTTCCTGTCCTTTAAATTTTTCATAACCAACCGAAGTAATATCAGCTTCATCATCAACAATTAGCAAACGATTATAATAACCATTTTTAACAAGAGATTCAATAAAAAGATTTAATCGATCAACATTATCTGCTTGTTTTTTTACAACAATTATTCTTTTTTTACCTTTATATCTTTTTAAAAACCGCTTGACTATCTCTTCTTTTTCAGTCATCGTTGTACAACTACGAAAATCTATTTCCAGAATGTCCTGCGCCACTACATCGCCGACAGTGGCATTTCCTTTTCGAAAACAATCAAATTCTGCCATCATACGGCTAACTGTTTGCTTTACCAAAGCTGTACTACACTTTGTTAAAATTATTGTCATATCAAACCCATTGTCAAAGCATAAAGACATTAATCCAATAAACGCTCTTGTTTTTCCAGATTGAATATTCCCCATCATCATAATCGGCGAAAAATTATTATTATTTAAACCGTCTAGACATAATCGTCCAGCATCTTCAATACTATTTTTTAGTTCCACTGAATACTTATCATTTCCGTTCTCACCCCCGGTTAATGTAGTATAGTACTTCCCTTGTTTATCCATTTCTGCTCCCTCCTCATATATATCAGTTTATTTAATACAATCATCTTTAATTGAATGGCAAAATTTTAGAAGCATATCTCTTTAAGTCGTTCACAAGAACAACTCAGATCAATATACCTCTGATATAAACATTATACTCCAGCTATAAGTAGTTGCGCAATGAATATTTCAGCCATAAACAGAATCTATACGCATAGCCTCCTCTCCACCTCCGCTTCCACGCACATCTTAATCCCGTTCACTCTCCTCACCCATTCCAGCGGATTTTCCGCTTTCAGTCGTTCATCCACGCCTTCCTTTTCCATGATCCGTCTCACCGCCTGCTCCACCTCCCTGTGGCATTCTTCATCCATTTCATGGATGTACCTGTTCCAGGTTCCATCCTGTAGCATCATCCGATATTCATGTGCCCGGTGCTCCCACATATACTCTGCCCAGATTAGTCCATATGAGATGGTATAATAAAGTTGTAACACCAACACTGGAATAAATGATATAATCAAAATGAAAGTGAAGGTGATTAAAATGGCAAAAACGAACAAACGTTATGAGCCCGAATTCAAAAAGAAGATGGTCCGATTGGTATTAGAAGAAGGACGAACCATCGCAAGCGTCAATAAAGAGTATGGCTTAGGAGAAGGAACTGTCCGGAGCTGGATCAGACAGTTTGAAGAAGAATGCGAAAAAAATCCAGAAACAAAAGACACAAAAGACATTTATGAAGAAAACCGCAGACTCCGTAAAAAATTGGAAGAAGCAGAAAAAGAAGTTCGTTTCCTAAAATAAAGCCATAGCCACCGCTGGTGGCATTGCATTCTTCGCAAAGGAAATCGATTAGAGCAATACCGATTTATTGACCAATACCACAATGAGTTCGGAGTAAGATGGCTTCTTGCCCGATTCCATATTTATCCGAATTCCTACTATAATTACAAAAAGAACAGAAAGGCAGGTTATCTGGCAGACAAAGAAAAGAAAAGCAACAAATATTAAGTGTTTACAATGAATATGACGGACGTCCCGGATATCGGATGATGGTTATATTTTTAAGAAGAAGGGGAATCAGTCTGAGCAGGACAACTGTACTCAAATATATGAGGGAATTAAAGCTCAGATCTGTTGTGATACCCAAAAAACCTCGGTACCGTAAAGGAGACTGTTATAAAAGATTTAATAATCTGTTAAAGCAGGACTTCACAGCAATTAAGCCAAACGAAAAATGGTGTACAGATTTTACTTATCTTCATCTTTCGGATGGTGCAAAAAGATATAACTGCAGTATCATAGATCTGTATGATAAATCGGTACTGGCAACCCTGAACAGTAAAAGAATCGATGCGGAATTGGCTATCCAGACATTACAGATTGCCCTTGACAGGAATCCTGCAAAAGGAAAAATTATTCTGCATAGTGATCAGCGGTCACAGTATACCTCCAGAGCCTCCACAGAATTTTGTGCGGGAAAAGGGATTCGACAGAGCATGAGCAAAGCAGGATGTCCTTATGATAATTCTCCGATGGAAAGTTTTTATGGAACATTTAAGTCGGAATTTATACGACAGAATCGGTTTGAAACAGATCAAGAGTTAAATGAAAGCACGTTGGATTATGTATATGGCTATTACAATCATATACGTCCACATTCATCAAATGGATACATGACACCGTTTGAAAAGAGATATTCCAATCAATGATTTTTTCAGTGTGAATGTTACAAAAATACTTGACCATCTCACCTTTCCGGCTGCAAAATTTCCGCATATGACAGTCATACTTCGCTGCCATAACAAAGTTTTTTGCGAAAGAAATTTGTGTTCACTCTTCCAGATACCGTCAGATAGCCAAGCTCCTGCATTTCTGCATTCAACTCTCTGACCACCTTATACGCATAGGATTTGGACACTTTCAATTCTTCTGCTACTTCATCCACCGTCATAAAGCTCTTTTCCATAAGCCTCACCTCCTCTCCGGTAATGACCAGCACCAATATACTAACTTAATTTATTTAAGTTGTTGTTCGACATAATACTAAACATTTTAATTTAAGTCAAGTGGTTTTCAGGAAAATGTTAACTTTTTTTGTTTAGTTATTCTTGCTATCTTGATTTGCTCATGATATACTCTACTTAAACAAAAATGTTTACCATTTTATTTGCAGAAACAAAATGGCAACAGCAATAAATCGGAGGACACATACCATGGCAATCGGACAAAGAATCAAATTTTTTCGCAATCGGAAAAGGTTCACGCAAAAGCAGCTCGGCGAAATGCTCGGATTTCACGGCAAATCATCGGATGTACGCATGGCACAGTACGAATCAGAAGCCCGCATACCAAAGCAGGAACTGATAAAGGAAATGGCTGATCTGCTGGAGATAGATACAAAAGCACTGACCGTACCGAATATCGACAACTACTTCGGACTCATGCATACCTTCTTTGCATTGGAAGATATGTACGGGCTGACTATCGGCGAGAACGACGGTAACATCTGTCTCTCCCTTGATCCGGCGGTAACTACCCCCCACTATTTTCTTGATGACTGTCTGAAATCCTGGCTGCAACAGAAAAAGAAGCTGGCGCAAGGTGAAATCACTAAAGAGCAGTATGATGAGTGGAGATACCAGTATCCAAAACTTGATATGCGTTAATGCTCATCAGCAATCAATAGACTACTTACAATAACCACTTGCGGAGGATGATAATATGCAATTTGACAATTTCTTTATCGACTATAAATTAAGGCTCAAAACAATTTCAGAGCGCATCATATGGTCAAAACTACCACTTTATAGGAAAATCAGTTTAATTGCTATGATTTTACTTTTTTTAGTTATGCTCGCAGCTTTAATATTCCAAAACAATAATTTAATTTTACTTACGTCTTTCTTAACATTTATATTTTTCATAGTACTTCTCGCAATTGATTCTACTCCAAAAAATCAGTCTTTTATGTTAAATAAATACTACAAGCCCTATTCCAGACAAAGGACTTCAATGATTATCAAATTACTAAATGATTATAATATTTCAGAATTTGATACAGATCGTATCAGTTTACTTATTAATCAAACTAAAGAGGCACAAATAGCACACAATCCGTTTTCTCCAATAATAGATCCAATAATTAAGTTAATAAAAGGCGTAAGCCCTATTATCATTTCTATCATTTCATATATTCCACAAAAAACAACCTCCGACCGTGATTTACAGTTTACGATCATAGAATTATCAATTTTATTTTGTGCCATACTCGGTATATATATTATGTTCGCCGTTCTTTCTCCTATATTGAAAGATTTAATTTACCGAGATTATTCAAAATACAATTCTTTAATATATGACCTCAATCAAATCAAAATTTTTCAGCCTAATCAAATAGCAAGTTCCTCAAATCACTTGTCTTCTTCCAAAGACAAATAAATCAAAAAACCTTACCGACTTCAGTCCTCACAACTGAAAATCAGTAAGGTTTTTATATGCAATAAAATAATTTACTCAATGAATAACGAAAAAATGTTGCCAAATCGTTGCCACGTTCTAAACAAATTTGTTTGGAACAGGCATAAATTATAGCTTTATTTCCCCATACACATTATTCGAACTCTTGGGCGGATAGATTTATCTGGCTGTTTTCAGGTACACATTTGTGTGTTTTATTCTTCATATTCATCCTATTGTGCATTTTTGTGTACCTCGTCTAAAATTTTTAGAGCCAAAATGGAGCCACTTCTTACACTTCTCCTCGTATTGCATATCTCAATATTTAATAGTTATTCAAATTCTCGAATTAACATTTCTATTATCTGAGATCCCTTTGCTATTTTTCCTGTTCCTCCTAAAGAATGGTAAATTTCATAAATATGGTTACAATATTCGGCAATATCTCCATCTGACAATGCCTCTGCATCAATAGATTGAACATCATTCGGAGATATTTTTTGCGAATTGTTTTTTCTTGCAAAACTATAATACAAAACATAAAAAAGCAAGTCACCTTGTTGGCTTGTATTATATAATCCACATTGTCGTAAATAATTTTTTATGCGATTGGCCCAAATAATTATTTTATAATAAACAATTAAATCAATTTCACCTTTATACAAAAAATCATAGTAGTCGTTATTTGTCAATAGAGTAGACGGACGAGCACGTGAGTAATTCGGTTTTTGTAAAAGTACCGCAATTAAAGATTGTGCCAAATACGACACACTTATAATTTCAGATCTTTTCTTGCCAAGATTTTTATAATGATTCTTTCTTCTATCATAAAAAAGTCCCCTTTGCTTAAAAAACATTTCAATTTGCCAATGTATAGAATCAGAAACTCGCAAAGATGATTTTGGTATAGACGTCTGATTGTTCGTAGCTAAAATAATATCATCACGAACAGTTTCCGTGGATGGTACAATTATTCTCACAAGAACATGGCGAGAATCAGAATCTAATTTCTCAGGATACTCTGAGAAAAAGTTGTATATTTCATTTGATGTTTGTAATCCATTAACTATTTCAGGTTCTGTGATTATTAAAGATCTGCTTGTTACTGGCGAGATATTACTTGCCAAAATAGTTATTCCATTATTAAGCCACCAAAAATCTATACTATCATTTTGATCTAAGGTGTTATGTATCTCTTTATTCACAACAACGCTACCTTGATAGTCTCGAATGTTTGATTCAAAAATAGACTGCTCCAGTGTATCACTTCCATTAGTTATAAAATTATAATATTTCCCCAGGGAAACCAAAGCAATATAATCTTTGTTGACACCTAACGAAATTGGATTATCAGCAAGTATAAGCTGATAATCTCGTACATCTGGAGTATTAAGAATTTCCATTATTTTTTCTGCGCCAAAATATTCTACTGACACTTTAGCAGATGGAAATAAACCTTTAACATTTTCTTTTAACTCCTCCCCTTGTTGTTTTACATTAGGATGAATCTGTTCACCTTCGGAAATATACCAATACTTGAGAGTAAGTTTAATCCTTTTTCTAATAAGTGCTGTATAAACATCGCGAAACAACTGAAAAGAATCTCGCACATCTTCGTTATAACGCTTAGAATAATCGGCTACATCCTTATTCAAGTCGAAAAGATTAATTGATACGGTTTTCCATTTCATTATGACATCTTCGTTAAAAGATGTACTAGTTTTTGATTGAATAATTATCATTTCAAGCAAACTGTCAGAGGGAATTTCTCTATTTTCCAAAAAATCCTCTTTAACAAGTAAACCATTACAAAATATATATATAGCATCACAGCCACCATCATTGCCAGCTCCCTTTATTCCTTGCATAATTTCTTCATCACTTAAGGTATATGATTTCAAAACTATCTTTGCAGAAAAAAATTCAAAAAAGTCTTCAATCGTAGTAAACTCATTGCAATCTTCTTCGTATTCTTTTTCAATTAAGCTTTTTAACAAAACCTGCATATTGGTCATATTGTGTTCTCCCTTGTATTTAATCCTCTCGGTTCCATATGTCATAGCAAAAGTTCAGAAGCATATCTCTTTAAGTCGTTCACAAGAACAACTCAGATCAATACACCTCTGATATAAACATTATACTCCAGTTATAAGTAGTTACGCAATGAATATTTCAGCTATAAACAGAATCTATACGCATAGCCTCCTCTCCACCTCCGCTTCTACACATACCTTAATCCCGTTCACTCCCCTCACCCATTCCAGCGGATTTTCCGCTTTCAGTCGTTCATCCACGCTTTCCTTTTCCATAATCCTTCTCACCGCCTGCTCCACCTCCCGATGGCATTCTTCGTCCACTTTATGGAGGTACCTGTTCCAGGTTCCATCCTGCAGCATCATCCGATATTCATGTGCCCGGTGCTCCCACATATACTCTGCCCGGATCAGTCCATACTTCCCGATTGGATAATCCGTTTCCTGCTCAAATGTCAGATCAGGATAGTAGCAGCCATCCTCTGCCAAATGATAGACCAGTCCGTTTTCTTCAATAACCTCCGGCAGCTCCTGCTTCTCCACCTCTCCGGCAAATACATCCTCATCTTCCATCTTCTCCATATCTTTTAATTCTTCTCTCATTGTCTCTTCCTCCATTCCATCTGACGGATAAGAGAAAGTTTCCGTACCTTTTTCCTCCCTTATCCAAATCCTTAAATTCTGTTTTCATCTGCCTCCAGCCAGCTTATCGCCAGTATTCATTCTCTTCCGTTCTCTGCTTCCCCGGCAGGATCAGAGCCAGTTTTTCCGTAAAAGTCTCCCACATGTTTTGTCCGTTTACCACCAGCTTGCGCATAAATTCTTCTGCCTTGTCTAGGAGCAGGCGGAGTGTACGGTTTTCTTCCCGCAGTTTTTCATTCTCATACCGCAGCTCTTCTTTTTCATTTCGAGCCTTTAATACCTCTTCAAACAGTTCTGCCTGCCGGGATGTCACTGCCACACTGCTGTACTTTTGGTATAATTCTTCTGCATGTGCCACATACCGCTCGAGCCGCAGTCTTGTTTCCTCGGTGTCTGCCACCACCCGGTCACGCTGCGCTATGACGATCTCTGTCTCAATCTGCGCCTTTCCCAGTTCCTCCTTCGCACCCGCTAACGCCTGCCCTACACCTTCTTTATCTGTCTGCAAGCCGGATAGCACTTTTTGCAAATTTTCTTTCTGAAACTCCAGCTTTTTATGATTCTGTTCTAATGCCTTGCAGTCCCGCTCCAAAGAATCCCGTTCATCGCAAAGTGTTTCACATTCACTGCGGAGAATTTTGTGATTTCCCTTCAATTCTTCACAATCCCGCCGGAGTGATTCCCTGCTTTCCCGCAATTCTTCGTGTTCTTTCCTTGCATCATAAAGTTCTCTGTGCAGACCGTCGTATTCATCTTTCAGATCATCATACTCCTGCTGCAGGTTTTCATATTCCTTTTTCACTCCGACATGTGCCTGCTCCATCCGGTCATAAAAGGATAAATAATGAAAATACCGTTCTTTCACTTCTTGCTTTTTTGCTTTCCATTCTTCACAGGACTGCATCAACTCGTCCGTCTGTTCCTGCTGCACCTGCAGAGTTTTCCGGTTTGACACCAGCAGTTCTTCCTGCTGTGCCAACGTGTCAGCTTTAGTTTGAATCTGCTGCTCCAGTTCCTCCACTTCCTGCTTCCGCATCTTTTTCTCGTAGTTATAAACCGACAAATGTTTTTCATGGGTTCCAAGCTGTTTCCAATCCAACCCACGGCTCCTCATAAGTTCTGCGAGATATTCCTTTTCTGCCTGCACCCAGTGCATGCTTTCGGTGTCGTTTCGTCCTGTACCGGTAAATCCCAATGCTTTCATCGCACCCTTGAGAGATACCCTCGTTGACATTCCACGTTTATTCCCTTCGGAAAATGGAATAAAGTCAATATGAAGGTGTGGTGTCTGCTCGTCCATGTGAAGGACCGCATTGAACACCTTTAAACTGGGATTTCGTTCTTCAAAGTCCTGCATATACTCTGTAAGGATCCCCTTCACCAGATCTGCCTCCTCCATTGCGCAATTAGAATCTTTCATATTTCCGATCTGCACGATCGCTTCCGTAAATAAACGCTCCTGCCTGCCGGACTTGATCTTTTCATAGTAGTTCTGGATCTTCCGGTCTTTCCTCTTCTGCCTGGCGTTGTATTCCTCTACGGCATCGTCAAACAGTTCGTGATAGACCGCCCGGATGTCTCTTTCTAAAAATATGACATTCCGATCAAGCCGGGCTACGTCCACATTCTCTGCGATAAACACCCTGTTATTATGTTTTAAACATCCTTGTCCGATCGTTACCGATATTGTTCGTTCCATACATGATCCGCCCTTTCCTTTTATCCGTTGACCGCTCCTGCAAAAATCTCCTGCTCATCGTTTTCTTCCTCCAATCTGCTTTCTGTAAGATCACACTGCTCATCGTTGATTTCTCCGATCTGATCTGCGCAAACAACAGTTCCGAAATATATTCCAGCCAAAGCCAAGCCGCCAGGCGATGGCTGAGGCGGAATATGCTTTGTTACTTTCGTCGAAAGTAACGCAAAAGCACTTTTGACAGCTACGCCATCAAAAATGCAACCTGACAAATCAGGTTTTGCGCCCTGCTGGGAGCTTTTCTGCCTTCGGCAGTCAGTGTACACAAGCCTCCATTGCATCAACCACACCACATTTTCATTTTCCTTATCGATTCTAACGGAAGCGTGACACGCAGCCGTTATATATGTTTAAGAAAAACTACCACCGAAAGCTCTCCGGCACACCTCGTCTATCCAAATATTCCTTTCGAGCCTTTTCCTTTTCTTCTTCCGTTGGTGCAGTCTTATATTTTGTATATAATTCTCTCATTACTATTGCATCCAGTTTCTTCTCCAGCCCCTGTTTTATCTGAGGCAACAGTTCCACCTGTTCCAACATAAAATATCTCATTATCGCAACGAAAAGTTCTTCTGAAATCTGTACACTTTTCATATCAATCCACCATCCCTTTCCTAATTCATTCAAGACCGCAACACTGCAAAGTCTATATGCTTTGCAACCTTGCAAAGTTTATCTCCGCAATTTCTATATAGCCTGCAATGTTGCGTTCTTGCCCTACCTCTGTTTTACTGTATCCAGTTCCCAATACCACGAGTTATTGATTTTCTTTGCCCGGATGCCCAATTCTTTCTTGGCATTTTCCAATGTTCTCTTAGAAATCCCCTGTTCCTCAGCCAGTTCAAAAATCTCATTACTCTGCATCATATTGGTTGTTTCCGCCAGCCCACGAAGCATTTGCTTTGCCTGCTCCAGCTTATTTGCCTTTGGTGCAATTCCGCCAAGCACTTCATCCGCTGTAATTTCATAATCTCCTAACCAGTGAAATCCTGACTCCAATAGCATAAATGCTTTCGGATGTCCAAATGCAGCGAGATTATTCTTTATCTGAACAACAGCTCTCGTATCAGGTTCTCCTTCTATTCTGCCGACCAAAAGCACGCTCCTGGCTACTGCGAAGAAATCAATAGACCCCATACCTCTATATGCAGCTTTATTTCCTGATGCCTTATTCATATGACCGATAAGAAGAATTGCACATTGATATTTCTCAGCCAATGCACCCAACTTCTTTGTCATATCTCTTGCTTCATTTGCCCGGTTCATATCCATTCCACCACCGAGATAAGCCTGTATCGGGTCTAATATCAATACCTTTGCACCAGTCCTAGCAAGTGCCTCTTCAAGCCTTTCATCTGACATAGACAGGGATTTATCGCTTTCATCAATAACAAGTACCTTTTCACAATCCGCTCCGGCAAGCTCAAGTCTTGGCTTTACTGTATCTGCCAGTCCATCCTCTGCCGTCTGATAAATCACATTTACAGGCTCCTGTACATTCATATCGTTGTCAAGATGTTCTCCCTTAGATAACCTGGCTGCTATGTTTAAAACCAATGTGGTTTTACCATCTCCCGGATCCCCCTGAATGATTGTCAGCTTTCCATACGGTATAAATGGATACCACAGCCACTTCACTTCCTGCGATTGTACCTCTGACATCCGTATCATCTTTAATTCTGTCTTCTGTTCTTCCATAAATGTCCTCCAAATTCTAAAATGTTTTGTTTGCTCCTTGGAAGAACCTCTGCTATACTTTAGTTGTATTTGCATTGATAACAGAGGTTTTCCCGTTATCACAAGTCCTGACAGTTGCCGCTGTCAGGACTTTTTTCTTTTTCTTCCTTTGTTCCCTGCCAGAGATACTTTGCACCATCAAGCATTGAAATAATCGCCTGTAACATATCCATACAGTCATTCCGCATATCTTCCAATCCTTCGTCTGTAAGCGTTACATCCTGCTGTTCCAGTTGCCTTACCAGTTCGGATATATTGGTCTGCATATTCTTCAATTCTTCTACAAGCTGATATATGACCTCTTTCTTACCCACCACGCATATTCTGTTATAAATGCAGGAACGAACAAAATAGTCTTTCTTCTGCATGCCGCTTGCAAGTATCTTGGCTTCAATCATCTCCCGCTCTCTATCCGATACACGAAAGCTGATTGTTGGATGTTTGTGTACTCCGCTCATAGCTTGTCCTCCTCATTCTCAAATTCTAATCTGTCTGCCAGTTCTGCCTGTTTATTCGGATATAAATGTGAATAAGTATTTAATGTTGTTTCTATTTTTTCATGTCCCAGCCGCTCTGCTATTGCCAATGGCTGAAATCCAAGCTCCACCAGAAGCGATGCGTGGCTGTGACGCAGATCATGAAGACGGATTTTCTTAACTCCTGTTTCCTTTATGCCTCGTACAATCTCATGCTCCATATAAGATTTTGTAAACCTGAACATTCTTTCATTTGGCATAATTCCATATAAACGACTGCAATATTCCTTTAGTTCCTCTGCCAGAAATGGTGGAATAGTAATCTTACGATTGCTCTTTGGTGTCTTAGGTGGTGTAATTACATCCTTTCCATCCAATCTCTGATATGATTTGGAAATGCTTATAATTCGCTTTTCCAAATCAATATCTTCATAGGTAAGTGCCAGCAATTCTCCTATACGCATTCCGGTCCAATACAAAAGCATAAATGCCATTCTCGCCTCTGGTTTTTTATCCATAGACGGAAGAAACTGCTTAAACTCCTGTTTTGTCCAGAACTCCATATCATCAGCCTTGCTTTTCCCGATACTTCCTGCTTTCCTGCATGGATTATCGTTCAAGTCATAATATCTGACCGCATAATTGAATAGTGCTGCCAACTGGTTATTAATACTTTTAAGATAAGTCGGTGCGTACCCCTGCTTAATCAGTTCATTCTGCCATGCACGAATATCCGCTGTCTTAATCTCACACATCTTTTTCTTCTTAAAATACGGCGTAACCTTTAAATCAAACACATATCTTTTATTCTTGATTGTGCTTTCTCTAAGCCGGTTCTCCATATCAGCAAAATAGATTTCAACGAAATTCTCAAAGTTAATATCCAGATCCTTTCTCTGCTGTTGCCGGAAGTTACGCTCCCACTCCTCTGCTTCTGCTTTTGTCTTAAAACCTCTTTTGTTCTTCTTATGGCGTATGCCTTGCCAGTCCTCATAATAGAACTGGCTACGCCAAGTCTTACCATCTCTTGTAGCCGGCATATCATCATCTCCTCTCCATTAACCAACTGCCATACCATAAAACTTTTCTTCAAAATACTTTGTAGGTACCTTGCCTGAAATCACCCGATAGCCTTTTTCTTTCAATTCATTATTAAGACCACGAATAATTTTGTAAGCATATCCTCTTGATACTCCAAGAATCTGTGCTGCTTCATCTGCTGTTACATACATCTTCATCGTATTCTCCATATTGCATTCTCCTTTCGTGTTTTACATTGGTACACTTTTGTGTCCTTATTTATCCATATTATACGGTACACATTTGTGTCCGTCAAGTAATTCATCAAACTTTTTATACACAAATGTGTCCTATTGTGATAGAATAGATCTAACAAATCATAAAGGAGCTGTTTTATGACTACTGGAGAAAAGATTAAATATTTTCGTAATATGCGTGGAATATCGCAAGATACGCTTGGTCAGCTATCCGGCATAAACTCCGCAACCATAAAGAAATATGAATACGGAATCCGAAATCCAAAGCCTGACCAGCTTTTAAAGATTGCCAATGCATTAGGCATCAGTATTAACATTTTCATGGATTTTGATATAGAAACAGTTTCTGATGTATTATCATTGCTGTTTAAATTAGACGATCAGATTGATATGAAATTTGAAGCAGATAAAGATGATGAGGGCAATTTCAAGCCTTCAACTGTTAAGCTCTCATTTAAGAACAATCTCATCAACAAGAAACTTTGTAACTATATGAAAGCTCTGGAAATTCGTGAAAATATGATAAATGCGAAAGATGAATATTCAGAAGAAGAGTATGCTGACAGTTTGCAGCATATCAATGAAAATATCGAAAAAATCAAGCAACATCTTCTTGATGACAATATGGTTGTCAAAAAGACACTGACCGCCTTACTGTAAAAATTTTTCCAAATTAGCGAAACCTCTTGAATTATCAGACATAAAATGATAATATCTAATTAAACAGAAAGCACCCACTCCAAAGGTGGATGCTCCGAGTTTAGGTTAATGAATGTCCTTAAGGACACCGCCTATCCTGTGGATCAGACAGGATAGGCATTTTTATTTTCGCTTGTTTCTCTTATCGAGAAAGGCAAGCAACGCTACAATCAAGCTACCAAAGGACATCAACAATGCTAATATCCCAATGAAAATCGAAATGATTTCATAAGCCGTCATCGGCGCCACCTCCCTTCCTATGTATTCCGGTAAACCGGTATCATAAAACTCGGGAGGCTACCACCCTGTCATGGGTACTTTCCTTAAATAGTATCCTAACACAGGAACTGATATTTATGCAAGGAAAATAAACCTTACTTACACTTACTTCGCATATTACAATCTCAGCTTAACTTTTTTCATAACTAATTATGTGGATGAAGAATAAATCTCTGATTAGGATACCCCAATTCCTCTATCAATTCATCCTCTTCGAAACCAAATTTCTTATATAAATTTCTAGGTGCAATTCCTTTAACATCGTTTTCTCTAAATGTAGACACAATTATATCTTTATCTCTGTCAAGTTTATCAAGTGCTTCACTCAACAACATTGAGGCAATTCCCTTTTTTCGATAAGCTGGATCAACAGCCAAACAACATATCATATTATGCTTCCTTGAATATAAAAGCACGCCAACAATATCTTGTTCATTCTTCACGCACAAAGCACGTTTATCATTCATGAATTTCAGTACTATTATTTTGTGTTCGTCTATACTCTGCTCTGTCTCTAATCCCGGAAAATTCCAACTTACTTTTTTCACTAATCGCATCCATGAATCAATATCTGATGTAATGCCAAATTCTACCTTCATATTTTCTATCATTGACTATCTCCTCAAATCTGCTTTGAAACAAAATGTACAATTTCTTTATCTTGCTCAAGGATATATGGCATTAACTCCAAAGGATATACCTTAGTACCCTTCTTTAATTCTTCTAGCCGAACCCAACAGAAATCTAAATCAATTCTTTCATTATCCAGTTCATCATATCCATGAAATACTCCATCTAAAGGAATATCATCATTAACAAGATGCACATTATAATATAAACATATCTGATGACATGGTCTTTTACCCCATGGAAAATATATTTCACCAATCGCCAGCAGATTATCTACCTCTATTTTAGTGTGAAGTTCTTCTTCAAATTCCCGCTTCAAAGTTTCTATACTTGTTTCCATTGCTGCTACATGTCCACCTATAATGGAATAATCATCATTCTTAGGACGCTGTAATAGAATTTTTCCATTGCGTATCAATATTCCACCAACTCTGTATGAAAATACAAAATCATCATTCTTAAATAAAATATCCACTTCAAACTCCTTTGCATTTATTTAAACTATTTCAACTCTTCTATCCATTTTCCATTTTCTTCATAAAAGAAATATTCACTAATCTTGTCATTTAAAAATACTTCCAACATCTTATCCATTCCATAAGCAAGTTTTCTCTGCTTCATTTCATCTAATGTCAGCCAGAATACATCCCCTTCTTCAGACGAAGTAACTATTCCTTCAAACTTATCTGTCTTATATAATAACACTATATATCTTGTTTCCTCATCCTTCATCCAGTCTTTTACCCCACAAAGTTTTGGTTCTGAAATTTTCAATCCAGTTTCTTCCCACACTTCGCGTATCACAGCATCTGTAAATGATTCTCCTCTTTCCACATGTCCTCCCGGAAATGTTATTCCAGAGTAATCATCATCTCTCTTATCTTGGACAAGTACCCTGTTTTCACTAAACACCATACACATATTCGTCATTATCACTTTTTCTGTTCTTGCCATTCGTAATACCCTTATCCTTCATTTTCTAAATCTCTATATATCATTTCAACAATACTGTCTGCATCAATATCAGATGTAATAATTTTTTCATTAAAAACTGATGAAAAATCCTTTTCTCTCCACCATCTACGCATATCTTCTTCACCAAATTCCTGTTTTTTATCTCTTGTATTATGCCGCCTGACCGTCTCTTCAAATGGTATATCAAAATAGTACGCATATATATCCATTCCATACAATTCATTTGCCGTTTTGAACAAAGGACTATACCACTCATCATACATGATGCCCTCTAAAATAACCACATCACAATGCTCATACCCATATTTCATAAGTTCTATCATAAGTGGTAATGCCTTAGTATCAACGCCATCTTTAACCCACAAGATATTTCTCCTAATCTCATCTTGTGAAATCATCATTGTATTGTATCCAAATTTCTTTTGCAACGCTCTAGCTACTGTTGTTTTTCCACTTCCAGAGTTACCTCTTAATATAATTATCTTTTTCATAATTTCTCCTTAATCTTGCTATTACTCCACCCACAAATAGAGCCAAACTAGAGCCATTCGATAAAACAAATGCCGGAAACCCGCATAAATACAGGCTTTCGGCATTTTAGTCCGTTACTCAAACTCTATCGTTCCAGGCGGCTTGCTCGTCAGATCATAAAAGATACGATTTACGCCTTTCACCTCATTAATAATTCGCGTCATGACTGTCTGCAGCACCTCAAATGGAATCTGTGCGCTTTCTGCCGTCATGAAATCGATGGTCTGTACTGCACGCAGGGCAACCGCATAGTCATAGGTTCTTTCGTCGCCCATGACACCAACGCTTCGCATGTTGGTGAGTGCTGCGAAGTACTGGTTTGGCATCCAAGGTGCTTCTTTGCCGTGTTCGTTTTTGTAGGCTTCTGCAGCCTTGTCCACTTCTTCACGATAGATGAAATCAGCGTCCTGTACGATGCGAACTTTATCAGCGTTTACCTCGCCGATGATACGAATGCCAAGTCCCGGACCTGGGAATGGCTGACGGAATACGAGTTTTTCTGGAATACCAAGTTCCAGACCAGCTTTACGCACTTCATCTTTGAACAGATCACGCAAAGGCTCGATGATTTCCTTGAAATCTACGAAGTCCGGTAATCCACCTACATTGTGGTGGCTCTTGATGACAGCGGATTCACCGCCAAGGCCGGATTCTACAACATCGGGGTAAATGGTTCCCTGTGCCAAAAAGTCTACCGCACCGATCTTCTTTGCTTCTTCCTCAAAGACGCGGATAAATTCTTCACCAATGATTTTGCGCTTATGCTCCGGCTCGGTAACTCCTGCCAGTTTGCTATAGTAACGATCCTGTGCATTGACACGGATAAAGTTAAGATCGAAGTCTCCTGCCGGTCCAAATACCTGCTCAACCTCGTCGCCTTCGTTTTTACGAAGAAGTCCGTGATCTACAAATACACAAGTAAGCTGTTTGCCAATCGCCTTGGAGAGCAGACCTGCTGCAACAGAGGAATCTACACCACCGGACAATGCCAAAAGCACTTTGCCATCGCCAACTTTTTCGCGGATCAGCTTGACCTGCTCTTCTACGAAGGAGTCCATACGCCAAGTACCCGCACAGCCGCAAATGCCGCGTACAAAGTTGTACAGCATTTCTGTTCCCTGCTGTGTATGAAGCACTTCCGGATGGAACTGGATCGCATAAAGATTACTTGCTGTATTTTGAGCTGCCGCTACCGGGCAGTCTGCTGTATGTGCAATGATTTCAAAACCTGGAGCAACTTTTGAAATATAATCAAAATGGCTCATCCAGCACACGGTGTTTTCATGAATCCCTTTGAACAAAGGAACTTCCGTATTAACAGCCACGTCTGTTTTGCCGTATTCGCGCACAGGTGCTTTCTCGACTTTACCGCCAAGAACATGCTGCATTAACTGAGCACCATAGCAAAGTCCCAACACTGGGATTCCCAGTTCAAAAAGTTCTTTAGAATAAGTAGGGGCACCCTCTTCATAGCAGCTATTCGGTCCACCTGTTAAAATGATTCCTTTCGGATTCATCGCCTTGATCTTTTCTATATCAGTTTTGTAAGAATAAATCTCGCAATATACATTACATTCTCTGACTCTTCGTGCGACCAACTGGTTATACTGTCCGCCAAAGTCCAGCACGATGACTAATTCCTTATTCAATGTAGTACCTCCTTGTGTTTTAACAATATGGTTCTATCATACATTATTTTCGAATTGGTTACAAGAGTGAGCTTAATTCGTTTATTTCGGCAAACTGACACGGAAAGTCACCATGCCATCTCCCGCTTTTGCAGTAATAGATCCCTTATGACTATCGACGATTTTTTTTGCAATGGACAGACCAATACCCTGCCCTCCGGTTTTGGAAGATCTGGAACTGTCGCTGCGATAAAATCGGTCAAACATCCGCTTAGTGTCCGGAAGCTCTTTTTCGGTAGTATTTTTCACAACCAATACCGCACCATGTTGTGTTTTAGTAAGACGCCATACGATCTTGCCCCCGTCATTGACATATTTCGCAGCATTTTCGGTAAGAATGGATACCAACTGTGCAATCTGTTCACGATTCACGCGAATCGTAACCCCCTCTTCCAGGTGCAGCTTTAATGTTACCTTCTTTTGTGTTGCAACTTCTTCAAATGGCTCAATTGTTTCTTCTAATAGCAGCTTAAGATCTGCTTCTTGTTTTTCACTCTTTTCTTGAACCTCATCTAACTTTGCGAGAACGAGCAGTTGGTTGATAAGCTTTCCCATATGTTTGGTCTGATCAATAATATTTTGCGTCCATTCATTTCCATCACCTTTGTACTGCAGTACCTCAGCATTTGCTGAAATAATGGCAAGCGGTGTTTTGAGTTCATGGCTGGCATCGGTGATAAACTGTTTTTGCCGGTTGGAATTGATTTCAAACGGACGAACTGCGCGTTTGGAAGCGATGGCAAAAATAACCGTGATCAAACAGGTGAGTAGTGTTGATACCGTGATGGTGATCGTCACTGCCAAGTGATAAAAGCTCTGATTTTCTTTGCAGTCCAGAAAGATAATGGAACGCACTTGACCATCTTTATACTCTTTGCGGTAACGATAGCTGCCTACCAGACCTACCTTTCCCCTGCGAAGCATCGCCATCTTAGTCATTCGAACTGCCTTTTTCTCATCAACCGCCGCAATGTGATCCATATTTACGTTGGTCACTTTTTTGTCTTCATCCAAAAAAATCCGGAAAAATCGAGTGCGATAAGACGAATCCTCATTATAATTGTTAAAATATCTTTCAAAGGCCTGACTGTTTTTTTGCTGCTGTTTGTAATCTTTTAATTGTGGAACGGTACCATTATTTTCACTGATCATCGCTGTGATCTGGTCCGCCTGACGATTCCGATATGCTCCAAAACACATAACTAGAATGATCGTCATAACCATAAATGCAGCGACCACAGACGCAAAAACAATCCCGATCATTTTCAAGCGCAGTTTTTTCATAAGTCCAGCCACTCCTTCCTACTACAATCTATTTATGGTTAGCTTCTATGCAGTCTTACGAAGCTGTATGATTTCTTCCTCTTGCACCAACTGCAGATTGCCATGGATCTGCACCAATTTATTGTTGATATAGGCAATATATAGTGCAATTTCTTCCGTGTCAACTTCTCCCGGAAATACTCGTTTTACAATTTCTTCTTTGGAATAACTGACATTTTCCTTTTCCAAAAATAAAGCAAGGAGCTTTGCTTCTTTGACGCTCAATATCAAGCTGCCGGATTTTGCAGACAGTTCATTGCTCTCCAAGTCAAGTGTTACGTTGGCAAGATTCAATACCGTCTGCTGATACTCCTTATTACGGCGCACCATTGCTTTCACCCTCGCAACGAGTTCGCCCATTGCAAACGGCTTGGCGAGATAATCGTCAGCTCCCATATTCAGTCCCTCGATACGATCTTCGGTCTCTGCTTTGGCAGTCAGCAGCAAAACCGGCGTATAATCTTCTCGGTCGCGCATATTTCTAGCCACTTCCGTCCCTTCCATACCGGGCATCATAATGTCAAGTATAGCAATATCAAAGTGCTCTTTTTGCAGTACCTCGTCTGCTGCCAGCCCGTCCATCACGGCCGTCACCTCAAATCCTTCCATCTTAAGGATCTCCGAAACTGCCATCGACAATCCCAACTCATCTTCCGCGTATAATATTTTTCCTTTTGTGCTCATATCCTTATCCTCGTTTCTGCATAGATTTCCATGCAAATATATCATGTATGCTAGTCTTTGCGCAACAGCCATACATACCTGTCTTTGCACAATATCCGTACATACTAGCCTTTGCGTATCATGTCCCGCAATGTCTGCATCGTCAAGTCTGTGGACGCCATTTCTCCGGCACAGCGCTTCAGCTCTCTCTCGATCAATTCCACATTATCAATGTGTTTCTTGTACTTCATTTCATGCTCCAGGCTTGCCCAGCAATCCATCGCAATCGTTCGAAGCTGTACCTCTACTCGAATCGTGCCGCTTTCCGCTTCCAAAAACGGACATTCCAAGATCACGTGATAACTACGATAGCCATTTGGCTTAGGATTTGCAATATAATCCTTTTCTTTGACTACGCGAAACGTGCCATCTTGTTTCATGCGCTCGACTATATCGTACACCTCTCCCACAAAATGTGTCACTAAGCGAAATCCCACAATGTCGGAAACATTAGCAAGTGCAGAATCGGCCGTTGTCTCAAATCCTTTTTTATGTAACTTTTCCTGCATCCCCTCTGCCGTCTTAATACGACTTCGAATATGTTCTACAGGTGTCTCCCCAGCTTGTTTCGCATAGGCATCTACCAACTTTCGCAACCATTGCAATATCTCCTGTTCCAGATTCTGCAGCGGTATATAATACTGTCCATAATAGGCACTTTGTTTTTCCTCCATAAAAATCCCCCTTCCCACAATCCACCTAAATTTTCCTATTGGATCGACAAAAATCATTCTCCTTAATCAAGTTCTTCACCACAGTGGCAATAGTATCTCTTGCATTTTTCCGTCAGCAATCACCAAGGATTAGAATAGAAGTATAACAAATCTTTATGAAAAAAGTATGAATCTTTTTTTCCTTATACGCAATACTGCTAACTCGCCCCTGCAAAAGCCAAGATCACACAGTCTGCCGATTTTTTTCCGCCACCGCCTGTAAATGTTCCTGCATGATCTGTCTCATTTCCTGAAATTGCAGCATAAGTCCCTCGTTTGGACTTTGGAACGCTAACAATCGATCCAAATAGCCCTGTTCCTTGACAATTTCATAGCTTTGCGGAAACTCCAATTCAAAAACCAAAGCAATATGACCTGCCAAATTATCGATCGGCACTTTTTTCGTGTCTCTAAAAATCGCCTGTTTCTGTCGAAACTGCTGCATGACTTCTTCCGTGATGAGGTGTGCGTGGATCTGTTCCGTTGCCACATTATAGATTTCTTCCAGCGGAAAATCCGTAGCAACCTTTAGGATATCAATCTTGTCTGCATCCCGAATCACCTTTGCAAACAACATTTCACGATCATTCAACTGCGGATCGATCCGAAAAGCACTGTGCCAGTAAATCGCCTTCTTGATCAGCTCTTCATTTTCACCAGAGTTATCCACAAAGCGTGCCAATAATCCGTCCTGAAATAACAATTCCACACCAAAATGTGCATGATCGATCGATTGACTGTCTACAAAAGTATGAAAACGGCGAAGTTGTTCAAACCGTCCGATATCATGTAACATTCCGATCAGCCATGCCAATGCAATATCTTCCTCCGAAAGTCCTAATTTTTCAGCAATCTGTTCACTGATATCTGCCACTCGATAGGTATGTTCCACTTTTAATCGGATTTTTTCATCGTGTATATCATACCTGCCTGTATACTCTTGGAACGCCTGCTTTACTCGTTCTCTATCTATCACCACAAAATTACCCCTTTCTCTTTGCAATCAAGTTCATTATGAACCTTTCTGTTTCATTGCGCAAGACATTACGTTTGCAAGCCAAATATGGCTTACTTTTATTGCTGTAGCAGCAGTATTTTCAGCCATCCACCATGCACTTTGGTCTATCATCGATAACCAAGTTATGCTCTATGGCACATTAAAGGAACAAGAAAACAAACTGGATATGATAATGCATAATTTGGAATCACAGTCGGTAAATACAGGTTTTGTGCCCCAACAGGCAACACTAAGCAATCCGCCTGCCGCTACCAATGTTTCCCAGCAAAATACTCCTAATTATGGCAGCTGGAGTACAGATGTTATTGATCAGTCCAGTTGGGAATGTCCAAGATGTGGTGCGACAACATTCGGTAGCAGATGTAAAAGTTGTGGATTTTTTAAGGCTTAATTTTCAAAAATAATATTTATTGACAAACAAGGGGAGTGCTTTGAAAGCATTCCCCTTGCTACATCTCTTACAGTGTCTTTCCCAATTCCTCTAATTCCTTCATGGCATCTGAATTCTGCGACAGTTCATCTCTGCCATTAGCGGAATAAGATTTCTAGAAAAGCATATCCCATGCCTTTCGACGGTTTCTATCATCAAAGCTTTCACATACAGCCCGCACAGCTGCTTCCTGATAATATCTTCCAGCTATTTTCTTATCTATCGTTATATTTTTCAAACTACTTCTCATAGATTGAAGGTTAAATAATTTTTCTAAATCTCTCTTAGAATAGATTGCAGCTATCTTTCGTTCCGGATACTGATTGTCAATAATGCGCATATCAAATCCATTTGTCAAAAATACAACCGGTCTTCTGCCATGTTGCTGTTCTATATATCTGCATATAATTTTGCCTGCTGCCGTCCTTTTGCCGCATCGTCAGCTTATGTCTTACGTGCTTTGCTCTTGGTTATACCGTTGGTTCTAAGAGCAATGATAAAACACAAAAATGACC